>Ga0206838_10131_pt1 | contig 22724 bp, 13 predicted proteins | sample Alteio_BWOrgCont_26_FD_152879 | JGI IMG/M metagenome (GOLD analysis project Ga0206838, IMG submission 152879) | Enriched cells from forest soil in Barre Woods Harvard Forest LTER site, Petersham, Massachusetts, United States -... | ecosystem: Environmental > Terrestrial > Soil > Temperate forest >...
GCATGACGAGGCGCGGGACGTGCTCGGGCGCGTGCTGGACGCGACGGGGGTTCGGCGCTGCGTGCTGGTGGGACATTCCGATGGTGGGTCGATTGCGGCGATTTTTGCGGGGGAGGTGCGTGACCCTCGGGTGGTCGGGCTGGCGCTGATCGCGGCACATTTCTTTGTCGAGGAGGTCAGCGTCGCCGCGATCGCCGCGATCACGCGCGAGTACGACGCGGGCATGCTGCGGGCGCGGTTGGCACGGCATCATGATGATGTGGAGGCGGCGTTTCGCGGATGGAGCGGGGCGTGGTTGGATCCGGCATTCCGGGAATGGAATATCACCCGGCGGGTCGACGGGATCCGGGTGCCAATGTTGCTGCTGCAGGGCGCGGATGATGCGTATGGGACGGTCGAGCAGTTGCGGGTGGCGGAACGACATGCTCGGTGCCCGGTGGAGACGATGCTGATCCCCGGAGCAAAACACTCGCCGCATTTCGAGACACCGGAGGCGACGTGCGCGGCGGTGGCGGGGTTTGCGCGGCGCCTGCTGCTGGATCGGGCGGTGGCGGCGTGAGTGCGGTGATCGATTTCCGCACGGAGCCGGCGCGGTATCGGCATTGGCGGATGAATTTCGACGGTGCGGTGGCGCACCTGGTGATGGATGTCGATCCGGCCGGCGGACTGTTCGACGGGTATGAGCTGAAGCTGAATTCGTATGACCTTGGGGTGGATATCGAGCTGCATGATGCTGTGCAGCGGCTGCGGTTCGAACATCCGGAGGTGCGGGCTGTCGTGCTTTCGTCGGGCAAGCCGGGGGTGTTCTGCGCGGGGGCGAATATCCGGATGCTCGGCAAGGCGAGCCATGGGCACAAGGTGAATTTCTGCAAGTTCACCAACGAGACGCGAATGGCGATCGAGGACGCAACGGAACATTCCGGGCAGTTTTATCTGGCGGCGGTGAGCGGGGTGTGTGCTGGCGGCGGGTACGAGATCGCAATGACTGCCGAGCACATCATGCTGGTCGACGATCGGCGTAGCGCGGTGGCGTTGCCGGAGACCCCGCTGCTGGCGGTGCTGCCGGGGACCGGCGGGCTGACGCGGCTGACCGACAAGCGGAAGGTGCGGCGCGATCGGGCGGACCAGTTCTGCCTGGTGGAAGAGGGTGTGCGCGGACGGCGCGCGGTGGAGTGGCGGCTGGTGGACGAAGTGGTGCCGCCCTCGGCGTGGCAGGAAGCGGTGGTCCAGCGGGCGGGCGAGTTCGCAGCGCGGTCGGATCGGCCGGAGGGGGCGGTGGGTGTTCCGCTGACGCCGCTGGTGCGCGAGGTGCGTGACGACGCAGTGGTATATTCGCATGTGCGAGTCGTGCTGGATCGGGCGGGGCGACGCGCGGTGATTACCGTGTTGGGGCCTGCGAATTTGCCGACTGACCTGGCGGGAGTGCGTGCGGCGGGGGCGGCGTTCTGGCCGCTCGCGGTGGCGCGGGAACTGGATGACGCACTGCTGCATCTGCGGCTGAACGAGCCGACGCTGGGGTTGTTGGTGCTGCGGACCGAGGGGGATGTGGGCGGGGTGCTAGCAGCGGATGCGTTGCTGGAGGCGCATGCGTCGGACTGGTTCGTGCGTGAGGTGCGGCTGTTTTTGAAGCGGGTTTTGAAACGGCTGGATCTGACTTCTCGAAGTTTGGTGGCGCTGGTTGAGGCGGGGAGTTGTTTTGCCGGGACGTTAGCGGAGTTGGCGTTCGCGGCGGATCGGGCGGTGATGGCAGCGGACGGGGCGGAGGTCGCGGTCAGCGCGTTGAATTTCGGGGCGTATCCGATGAGCAATGGGCTGACCCGGCTGGCGACGCGGTTTTTGGGGGAGCCGGAGAGCGTGGGGCGGGCCTCGGCGGCGATCGGGGCTCGGCTGGATGGTTCGGCGGCGGAGGCGTTGGGGCTGGTGACGGCGGTGTTCGACTCGGTGGACTGGGACGACGAGGTGCGGGTGATGCTGGAGGAGCGGGTCAGTTTCTCGCCCGATGCGCTGACGGCGATGGAGGCGAATTTGCGGTTTGCCGGACCCGAAACGATGGAGACGAGGATTTTCGGACGGCTGACGGCGTGGCAGAACTGGGTGTTCCAGCGGCCGAACGCGGTCGGGGCGAACGGGGCGCTGCAACGATATGGCAGTGGGCAACGGGCGGAATTCGATCCGGAACGGGTTTGAGGGAGAGCGTGTCATGCCTGACGGGACAAAAGTCGACTATGACGGCCTGATCCCGAACAACGTGGGCCTGAATGACGATGCGCGCGTGCGCAAGGCGCTGGAAACCTGGCATCCCGGGTATATCGACTGGTGGAAGGACATGGGACCCGAGGGGTTCCAGGATGCGCTGGTGTATTTGCGCACCGCGGTGGGCGTCGATCCTGAGGGGTGGGCGAAGTTCGGGTTTGTCAAAATGCCGGACTACAAGTGGGGTATTTTGTTGGCACCTGCGGTGGAGGGGCGGCGCATCGCGTTTGGCGCGCACAAAGGGGAACCGGTGTGGCAGGAGGTGCCGGGCGAGCATCGCGCCATGCTGCGGCGGCTGCTGGTGATCCAGGGCGACACCGAGCCGGCCTCGGTCGAGCAGCAGCGGCATCTGGGGGCGACGGCGCCGTCTTTGTATGACTTGCGGAATTTGTTCCAGGTGAATGTCGAGGAAGGTCGGCACCTGTGGGCGATGGTCTATCTGCTGCAGAAATATTTCGGCCGCGACGGACGGGAAGAAGCGGAGGAGCTGTTGCGCCGGCGCTCCGGCGACAAGGACACGCCGCGGATGCTCGGGGCATTCAACGAGGCGACGCCGGACTGGCTGTCGTTCTTCATGTTCACCACGTTCACCGATCGCGACGGAAAAATGCAGTTGGGCGCGCTGGCGCAGTCGGGATTCGATCCGCTGTCTCGCACCTGCCGGTTCATGCTGACCGAGGAAGCGCACCACATGTTCGTGGGAGAGACGGGGGTGACCCGGGTGATCGAGCGCACCTGCCAGGCGATGCGGGACGCGGGGATCGACGATCCGACGGATGTGGATGCGGTGCGGCGGCTGGGGGTGATCGATCTGCCTCTGGTACAGCGGAAGATCAATCTGCATGTGTCGCTGACTTTGGATCTGTTCGGGTCGGAGGTGTCTTCCAACGCGGCGAACGTGTTCAACGCCGGGTTGAAGGGGCGGTTCCGCGAGGACAAGCTGGGCGATGACCACCAGTTGGTGAACGATACGTATCCGGTACTGCGGCTGGTGGATGGGGCGATCGTACAGCAGGACGTGCCGGCGCTGTCGGCGCTGAACATGCGGCTGCGGGATGATTTCGTGGGGGACACGCGCGGTGGGGTACGGCGGTGGAACGCGGTGATCGAGAAGGCGGGGTATGCGTATCGCCTGGCGCTGCCGCACGTGGCGTTCAATCGGCGGATCGGGGAGTTCGCGCAGGCGAAGGCGGATCCTGCGGGCGCGTTGGTGAGTGGGGAGGCGTGGGAGGCTCGAGGGGCGGCGTTTTTGCCGACGACGGAAGATGCGACGTATTTGGATAGTTTGATGGTGCCGGTGCGGGAGGCGGGGCGATACGCGGGGTGGATCGCGCCGCCGAAGGTGGGGATCGATAACAAACCGGGGGATTTCGAGTATGTACAGATCGAGTAACGATTGACGTGACTCAGCGTTGAGGTTCGATGCGCGGTTCTTGGCGATCCAGGCGTGCGTCGGTGCGGTGACGGGTCCGTCTTAAAAGAGAACACGGGACGAGGGAAGGGGGCGGACATGCGGCGCGTGCGTCTGTGGGGCTTGGTTGTGGGGTTTGTGCTGATGGGCGCGACTGCCCAGGCAGCCGGAACACTGCGCGTGGGGATGCAGGACGATCCGGACGCGCTCGACCCTGCGCTGGGTGGCACGTTCGCCGGGCGCATCGTGTTCGCCAGCCTGTGTGACAAACTGATCGACCTTAACGACAAGCTGCAATTTGTGCCGCAGCTTGCGACTGCGTGGATGTGGTCGGCCGACTCGCTGACGCTGACGCTGACTTTGCGGGACGGGGTGACGTTTCAGGACGGTGAGAAGCTTGATGCGGACGCGGTGAAGGCGAATATCGAGCGGTATCGCAGCGCACCGTACAGCTCGCGCCGCTCCGAGTTGAAGCCGGTCACCTCGGTTGAGGTGGTGGATCCGAAGACCGTTCGCCTGGTGCTGTCGCAACCCTATGCGCCGCTGATCGCGGTGCTGTCGGACCGGGCCGGCATGATGGCGGCGCCGAAGGTGATCGAGCAGCTTGGCAAGGATTTCTTTACTCATCCGGTCTGTGCCGGGCCGTTCAGCTTCGTTGAGCGGGTCGCGCAGGATCACATCACGCTGCAGCGCTTTCCCGGGTATTGGAACGCCGGGGCGATCCATCTCGACCGGATCGAGTTCCATCCGATTGCGGATTCCAGCGTGCGCCTCGTCGATGTGCAGGCGGGGCAGCTTGATATGGCGGAGGAGATTGCGCCGACCGATGCCGCAAAGGTGCAGCAGGATGCGCGGCTGCGGCTGATGAAGACGACGGCGCTGGGCTATGAGGGGATGATGATCAACCTCGGCAACGGGACGGGCGCGAATGCGGACCTTGCGCGCGATCCGCGGGTGCGTGAGGCGTTCGAGGCGTCGATCGATCGTGGTGTCATCAACCAGGTTGCGGCGTCGGGTTTGTTCGTGCCGGACAACCAGTCGGAGCTGCCGACCAGCCCGTATTTCAATGCGCAACGACCTGTCCCGCCGCGCGATGTCGCCAAGGCGAAGGCGCTGTTGCAGCAGGCGGGGGTGGCGCATCTGACTGTCGAGTTACAGACGCTCAACACGCCGCTCGACACGCAGATCGGCGAGATCATCCAATCCATGGCGGCCGAGGCGGGGATCACGGTGAAGTTGCATGCCGGCGAGACCATTTCGAACATTGCTGCGATGAAACAGGGTAATTTCCAGACCTCGCTGACGATCTGGAGCGGGCGGTCTGATCCGGACTTCAATATTACGCAGTATTTGTCGTGCGACGGGTTCCAGAACTGGACGAAATACTGCAATCCGGCGTTCCAGACGCTACTGGAGAAGGCGCGTGCCGTTACGGACCCGGCGCAGCGGCAGGAGCTGTATCACCAGGTGGCGGCGACCTATATCGCGGACCGGCCGATGCTGTTTTTGTTTCACATGACGTGGCTTTACGCGGTGAGCAAGCACCTGGAGGGGTTCACGCCGGTGCCGGACGGGCTGATCCGGCCGCAAGGGCTGGTGCTGCAGTAGCGCGGGGCGGTGTATCATACCGGGCGTCTGAATGATCGACTCTCCGGCGCCGAGCTCTGCGACATCCCGGCCATGCCCACCTGTCATTGCGAGGAGCGTAGCGACGCGGCAATCTCCCGCCCGGTGATACGGCGCACTCTCCGGGCGGGAGATTGCTTCGTCGCTTCGCTCCTCGCAATGACCGGGAAGTCGGTGCCGGCGTGCGTGCGTCAACCTTTTCGCCGCCTGGTGTCAGTCCGCGATCGCAACCGGTCGACGGTCGGGGGCGCTGCGGACGGCGGCGTCGATCAGGCGCAGGCCGCGTAGACCGTCGGCGAAGCTTGGGTATCCCAGGTGCTCGCCGTGCATGGCCGACCAGGATTGGAACACGATGTTGCGGAACGCATCGATATAGCCCTCGGCGTGGCCGGCGGGGAGTCTGGACATCCAGGCGAGGTGTTTCGGCAGGGCTTCGGGGGAGCGTTGGATGGTGGTGTTGCCGGTGGGCGATCGTTCGATCCAGGTGTTCGGATCCTGTTGGTTCCAGTCGGCACCACGTTGGGATCCGTCGAGCGACAGCGTGATGGTGTTGGGGTGGCCTGGCGAAACGCCGCTGATGGTTGCACTGCCGGCGGCACCGTTGCTTAGGCGGATCAGGAGATCGGCTTGTTCGTCCAGGCGGTGGCGGACGCGGATGCCACCGTTCGCAGTGCGGATGCCGGGTGGTTCGGCGCCCTCGCCGGGGTTGCCGTGCCAGATGCGCTCGGGTTGGTGGGTGGAGAATTGCGCTGTCATTTCGACGATGCGTTGCCCGGTGACAAATTCTACCAGGTCGAGCCAGTGCACGCCGAGATCCATCAGCGCGTAGGACGCACCGGTGGTGCCGGGGGAAAACATCCAGACGTATTTGTCCGGCGCGAAGACGTCCTGCGAGAGATAGCAGCCACCGACGCGGCGGAGGGTTCCGAAGTCGCCAGCAGCGAGTTTGCCGCGCAACACCTCGATGAGCGGATAGCCGCGATAGGTGTAGGCGATCGCGCCGATGCGGTTCGCGCGCCTGGCGGCGTCGACCATGCGTTGGCCGTCGTCGATGCTGGTTGCCATCGGCTTTTCGCACAGGACGTGGGCGCCGGCGGCGAGCGCGGCGATGCTGTGCTCGGCGTGCAGGTGGTGCGGCGAGCAGACGTGGACGATGTCGGGGGCGCGTTCGCGCAGCATGCGTGTGGGGTCGTCATATGGGTCGGCGTGGCCGAACGTGGTGGCGGTGCCGAGCGTGCGGCCGCAGACGGCGATCAGCTCGCCGCCGAGCTCGCGGATCAGGCGGACGTGCACCTGCGCGATGCCGCCGGTGCCGATGATCGCGACGCGCGGGCGCCATGCGGTCATGGTTTCGCTTCGGTGACGGTGAAGCCGGCTTGCTGAGCTGTCGCCAGAAGGTTGCGATAGCCGAGTTTTGCGTAGGTGAGCGGGTGGGCGATGCGTGGGTCCTGCTCGGCCTCGACGACCAGCCAGCCGGCGTAGTCGTGGGCTTGCAGGTCTTGCAGCAGGGGCAGGAACGGGATGCAGCCGTCGCCGGGGACGGTGAAGATGCCTTGCAGTACCGCTTGCATGAACCCGAGGTCGGCGGCGAGCGCGCGGTCCAGCACGTCCTGGCGCACGTCCTTGCAGTGCACGTGCACGACTCGGGCGATGTGACGGCGCAGCAGTGCCGCGGGATCGCCGCCGGCGAACAGGCAGTGGCCGGTGTCGAACAACAGGCCGACCGACGGGCCGCTGTGTTGCAGCATCAGATCGATCTCGCGATCGGTCTGCACGATGGTGCCCATGTGGTGATGGAACGCCATGCCGACGCCGAACGCCGCCATGCGATCGGCGAGGGCGGTGAGCTTGCGGCCGTAGGCTGGCCAGTCCGCGTCGGCCAGGCGCGGACGTTGCGAGAGCGGTTGGTGGATGTCGCCGTGGCGGCCTCGGGACGTGTCGGCGTAGACGACGACTTTGCAGCCGAGATCACGCAGCAACGTCAGGTGCGGCAGGATGGCGGCGAATTCCGCGTCGGCCTCGCGATCGCAGATGCGGCCGTCGTACCAGCCGGAGACCAGGTGCAGGTGGTGGTGGGCGAGGATGGGGCTGAGCTCCCTGGCGGTGCGGGGGAATTTGCCGCCGAGCTCGGTGCCTGCGTAGCCCGCGAGGCGCGTCTCGGCGAGGCAGGTTTCCAGGGGGATGTCGCCACCCAGCTCCGGCATGTCGTCATTGGTCCAGGTGATGGGGTTGATGCCGAGCCGGACTGACATGACGATCGGGATCCTTTCAGCGAAGCGCGCGTGAGGCGGTTTCGGCAGCAGTCAGGGCGGCAACGGCGTCCTCGGCGCGGGCTGCATCCGTTTCGGTGCCGTCGGCGCCGCGGGCGAATTTTTCCGCCTGCAGGCGTAGCGCGTGCAGGAACGTGGCATCTGCGTCGGGGGGCCAGAGGAAGCGGCACTCCTCGGCGTCGCGCGTGCCGAATATGTGCGCCCAGCAGACGTCGCCTTGCGGGAAGCGGCGGCCGAGCGAAACGAGGCCGGTGCTGCCGCCGGAAAGGTCGCACAGCACCTGGGCGCTTTCGGCGTCGCCGGGCACGTGCGGGTCGTGTTCGATCGTTGCGGTGCTGGCGTGGACGGCCGTGATGTCCTGGCCGGTGAGCCAGCGTAGCTGGTCGAACTCGTGCACGCCCATATCGACAAAAATGCCGCCGCTGTGGGTGCGGAACGATGCGGGCGGGGCGTGCTCGTCCCATTGGTAGCAGGCGGCGAGGTAGATGCCGCCGAACGCACCGTCGGCGATGCGGTGGCGCAGGCGGCGCAGCGCGGGGACGAAGCGGCGCCAATAGGCGATTTGCAGCGGGACGCCGGCGGCGCGGGTGATGCGTGCGGCCTCGGCGGCCTGGGCGGCGGTGGTGCCGCAGGGTTTCTCGCACAGGATCGGCAGGCCGGCGGCGGCGACGCGGCGGACCAGGGCGAGGTGGTTGTCGCTGGGGGCGGCGATCAGCACGCCGTCGAGGCCGCCGGCATCCAGCATCGCGTCGAGCGTGGCGTGGGTGGCGAGGCCGGATTGCGCGAGTTCGTTGCGCGCGAGGAGCGCGGGTTCGGTGACGGCGGCGATGGTGATTGTTTCGCTGCCGGCGAGGGCGCGCAGATGGGTGCGGCCCATGCGTCCGGCGCCGATCAGGCCGAGTTTGAAGATGGCCATCAGGCTTGCGTCATGGGGAGCGCCCATGCGCTGGGACGGTCGCGCGGGGTGCGGCTGCGATGCACCTCGATGACGGACTGGCACAGCGCGATGTCGTGCAGCGCGTCGGTGGCCGAGGTGATCGGTGCGCTGCCGGACGTGACGCAGGCGTGGAAGTGGATGAGTTCCTCGCGAAAGCTTTCGTCGTAGGCGGTGATTTCCCCGGTCTGCCAGGAGCGGGGGGTGTCGGGTTCGCCGCCCTCACGGGTGATCAGGGTGGGGGCGCTGCGCAGGAACGGAGACGGGAAGGTTAGGGTCAGGCGCGATTGCGGGGCGTAGAGGGAAAACTCCATCGCGTAGCGCGCGATGCCGGGCAGATCGGTCCAGGTGAGCACGCATTGCGTGGAGCCGAAACGAAGTACGGCGGTGATGTTGTGGTCCGTGATGTCGGCGAAGGCGAGCTGTTCGGGCTCGCCGAGCACGCCGCGGATGGCGTTGAACTCGTGCACCAGGCTGTCGAGCAGCACGAGGTGATAGGCGTGCGCGGAGAGCGGATCGACCGCGCCGATGGCGGCGGTGATGCGGCTGGCGGTGTCGGCGGCGAGGGTGGTTTGCAAGGTGTCCGGCAGCGGGGTTGGGCGGTGCAGGCGGTAATGCGCGACGTAAGGCAGGAACGGTGCTTCCAGCGTGGTGATGCGCGCGAGGCGGAGGTTTTCCAGGGCGCGCGCTTCGTTGGCGAAGCGGCGGTAGGCGGGGTCGTAACGTTTGTTGTAGGCGACCATCAGGGTGACGCCGGCGCGCTCGGCTGCCTCGATCATGGCTTGGCCCTCGGCGACGGAGAAGCAGAGTGGCTTTTCGACCAGGATGTGCCGGCCGGCCTGCGCGGCGGCGATGGCGATCGGGGCGTGGCTGCCGGAGGTCAGGATGAAGACGGCGTCGAGCGGTTGGGCGAGCAGGTCGCGCCAGTCGGCAGTGGTGAAGGGGACGGCGTAGTCGTGGGCGCAGGCGTCGCGCAGGGGTTGCGACAGGTCGCAGAGCGCGGCGATTTCGAAGAGGTCGGGGAGGTCGCGAAGGTAGTGCAGGTGCATGACCTGCGCGACCAGGCCGCAGCCGACGACCCCAATCCTGAGCCGCGTGGGCATGGTGCGCGCCTGTGTGAGATGCGTGGTTGAATGCCAGGGGACGCTAGGTGGGGGTGTTGGTGGATGTCAATTGCGGGTGGGTGGTGCGAGGCGTAGCGCGGGGCGGCAGAACCACCTGATCGAGCATGCGGAGCAGACATATCCGCAGGCGCTACCGCACCTGGCGTTCGATCGGCGGATCTGGCAGATCGCTGCGGCGAGGGCGGGTGTAGACCGATTCTCACCGAGGCACCGATGTGGTAGCGAGTATTCTATGGCTAAGTCGATCTCGAAAGTGCAAGGTATCGCATGAGCGCATTCTGGACGGGAGATCTCGAAAAGACCATCTCCGACGCGCATGGGGTGGCGGCTCCGCTGATCGGCTCGCCTCATCTTTCCGCTTGGCTGCAAGGGTATCACGCAGACGCTCCAGTGTCTTCGAATATGGGCTCTCAAGATCTTCCGTTGCAGCGTTGGATGAAGTTCAAGGAGGCGTTCTCACCGAAGTTCGTCGTCGATGCCTTGGCATCTATGCCCCACACTCCAAGGCGCTGTGTTGACCCGTTCGGCGGAAGTGGAACTACGGCACTGACATGTTCATTTCTCGGCATCGACTCGGTGAGTATCGAGGTTAACCCGTTTCTTGCTGACCTCATAGAAGCGAAGCTCAAGCCGCCCTCGGCGTTTGAACTCTCGGCAAGCTACGCCGCCGTCCTCGAACGTGCCAGGTCGTGTGATTGTGACACCGAAGCACATATCCGGCGCCTGCCGTCATCGTTCTGCGAACCATCCGCACCGAATGCGTCCCAGCGTGAATGTCGTTTCCTCTTTTGGCGCGAGGCTCTGACCCGTATTATTGCGCTTAAGGTCGCCGTCGAGTCATGCGAGAATGAGCACTCGAAACGACTGTTGAGAGTACTGCTTGGTAGCATCCTGGTGCCGGCCAGCAATGTAGTCGTGAATGGAAAGGGACGACGATACCGCGGTAGATGGTCGAAACGTCGCATTTGGGCGTCAGACGTCGATCGCCTTTTTAGCGAATCAGTTGAACGAGCTGCACGCGATTTGGGCGCGTTTGGCCGGCGGTCAAGGGCGTCAGCGACCGTACTTCGTGGTGACAGCCGGATGTTGGCCCCCGGTATAGGCCCTTTCGATTGTGCTATCTTCTCACCACCTTACCCCAATTCGTTTGATTACACAGACGTTTATAATCTTGAACTTTGGGTGCTGGGGTATCTAGAAGACGCAGCGGCAAATCGGGCACTGCGTCGTTCGACGGTCCGCTCGCATGTGCAAGTCTCCTTCGACGAACCTCTGTTAGAGCCATCGGGTCTCCTTCAGGCCACTGTGGAGCGGTTGAAAGGAGCGAGGCCCAACCTTTGGGATTCTCGCATTCCGGAGATGGTCCTAGGTTATTTCGAGGACATGGCAGTCATTATGAGCGCCCTTCATGCGCAGATCACACCTGGCGGCCGCGTTGTTACCGTGATCGGCGATAGCCAATACGCTGGCGTCCAGGTCGATGTGGCGGCCATTATTCGGGAGCAGTCTGAGGCAATCGGATTCTCTACTGTCTCGACAAGGGCGATCCGTTCTATGCGCAGCAGCCCTCAACATGGTGGATTCCACGACCTCGCGGAGACCTGCCTAGTGTTGGAGCGAGGATGACGCCGTCATAGCGGTGGCTTCCTCCTTCACGGAGCTTTGCATATAGTAACGCCGATAGCATATGCCGAGTTGATGAGCGTAGTCTGTAACAGAGATTTCTTCATCATTAAGCCGCGCGTCGAAACATAAGAGAAATCCCTCGATGGCCATCGTTGATTCAAGATACCGTTTAGCTTGCCTAAGTCCCTTCTCGACGTATCGGACATTCGAGGCGTCGCTGTAACTGCGCGCCTTTCCACCCGAGACCGTCCAGCCTGACGAGCGCGAGCGCAGAACTTTCAATTCTAGCACCCTCTCCTGATCCGGTTCACCCATTGCGATTCCGAATATGAAGATGTCGACACGTCCATTGGGACGATCGTACTCTCTAACAATGTATTTCGACCTGTATACCACCCAGCTGAGAAATATAAACAAGTGGTTGCGAATGTTGCGCTCCGCGTTGCGCTCAACAATGCGATGTGTTGCATTGTCCCAGCAGGTCCCCAACCCAGTGGGGTACCGCGTATAGTTTTCGTGAAAAAAGGTGAGCACACTGTCAAGATCTTCGAGGTTGAGGGCGGCAAGAGCGTCCGTATTTGCGCTCAAAGAGGGCTTCTGATCTACACCGCCACTGTAGAAGGTCAGCATGCGTTGGCTCGGCACGAAGATCGCTGTCGGCCTACTCCCGAGACCGAGGTCCCGTAGTCGCGTCGCAACCCCAAGAGCGTCTGTTTCTCGGCATGTTGTCGCATAAGCCAATCGGAGATTGCGAGTGGTGAGAAGGACCGGCCCAACCGGGACTGAAGTCACGGGATCGATATCGAGCCGCGCATTCGGCACGAACTCTTTCGAGTGCTGATCGAAAACAGGATCGACCTCAAGGCCACGCTCACTCAGTGCGAACGCCAATGGGCCAGGCGGTACGCTAGCAGTCGCTGTCATCAACCGGATGCAATAGCGATAGACCTCATCGAAAAAAGCTCCAATGCCGGCTGCAGCTTGAGTAGGGTTGCCGCCGATGCGCGAGACGAGGATCTCGCGTTGAATTGCCGGGTCGATTAGGGGGTCCATCTCGGGCATGAGCGCGTCCGATATTATAGCTCAAGCCCGACGAAGAGGCCGATGGTGAAGTCGATCCATATAATCGACGTAGAGGTATAGGCGGTCACTTGCGGAGATCATCCGGGGATCGCGCGTAATGGTCATAAACGAATTGGCAGCCTGGACGGAGAGGTTATCGCGTGGTTGGCTAAAATTGATGACTGAGCCCCTAGCCCTTCGCGCGTCGGCATACGTCAGATCCGCCAAGATGAGGTCGTCCAGTACGTCTTCTTGGTGGTTCGCAAATGCTTTTGCGACCTCCTGCAGGAAGGTGGATAGGGCGCGCATGTCGTCTAGCGCCACGAGGCGCTCGATGGCGTGGATAGCGGGTCGACCCAACCGATAGTCGGCTTCCATCCAGGGTCCGTCTTCATCCTCGAAGTGGCGAATGTTGGCGATGCGGACCAGCCCGGCTGCCATAAGTCGATCAAGGTGCCACTGGAGGTCGGGGTAAAACTGTCCCCGCTGGTATTTGACAATGCGCTCGTCCGCTGCCTGAACATCGTACACCGGCGAAAGTGCGTTCGTGAGGTAGATGAAGCGATGGAAGCGCAATTTTGACATTGGCGTAATTCCATTGCGGGCGCTTGCGTCCAGCGCGAGCAGGACCCAGGCCCTTGCTCTTAGGTCGGTGCGTCCGGCGCTAGCTGGGCCTCGAGCGCGCACTTCCACGTTGAAAGAGCCGCTATCGGGTTCGATCTCGACGGTCATCGGTCGGGAAGCCTGTCGGGGTTAGGTGTGGTGGCCAGTCTGTATTGCTCCGCATACTGTGGTCCTCTGGCGACGAGGGCAGCATTTTGTGCTGCTTCATTTAGCAGGTTGATCATCCGAGCTTGAATCTCGTGCGGCGAAGTATCCGGGCGACGGTCGATGCCAAGAAGAGCCGGGATCATATTAGGGCGTGTAGTCAATTAAGCCAGATGACGGTGGCGACGAGTTGGATAGCCGCGAGGAAGTTGCGTGCGGTCTTCTCATATCGAGTGGCGATTGCACGGAACTGTTTGATCTTGGCAAAGAAGTTCTCGATCAGATGACGCGCGGCGTAGAGCTGCCGATCATAATTGCGTGGCGCAGATCGGTTGACCCGCGGCGGGATCACGGCGGTCTTGCCGGCGGCTGCCAGAGGCTCAAGGACGCGCGCATCGGCGTCGAACGCCTTGTCGGCGATCAGCGTATCGGCCTGCATTGTCGGCAGCAGGTGGTCTGCGCCCACCAGGTCGTGTGCCTCGCCGCCGGTCAGGAAGAAGTCGGTCGGATTGCCCAGCGCGTCGACCAGGGCGTGGATCTTGGTGCTCAGTCCGCCACGCGAGCGCCCGATCGCTTGGTCCTCACCAGTTTTTTTGGGCGCCGGCACTATGTTGATGGGCGCGCACAATGGTACTGTCGATCATCGCGTATTCGTTGTCGGCGTCCGCGGCGAGGTGCTGGAATATCCGCTTCCAGACACCGCTCTTGGCCCAACGGCTGAACCGCCGATGCACCTTCGCGCCGTCACCAAATCGCTCGGGCAGATCGCGCCACGGCATCCCCGTGCGATAACGATAGAGCACCGCATCGACGAACAATCGGTTGTCCGTCGCGGTCACCCCAACCGAGCCTTCGCGGCCGGGCAACAAGTCCTTGATCCGCTCCCACTGGTCGTCACGCAGTCCAAACCGCCGCATCGGTCAGCCTCCACGAAGCTGACCGCCTATGAATCGAAGGAGGCGCCGCGCCGGAACCGGCTATGCGCCGTCCCGTGTCGATTGATCGCGCACTGTGGCAGTTCGGACTCACCGCCAAGACGCCCGACAAACGCAAGGAGCTGGGTACAGATTCAAACCCGCAGGCCGAACCCGGGTAATTGACTACAGGCCCTAGCGTCATTGAGGTTGGAGCTCGCGAGAAGAACGGTTCCCTGGGGGCCCCCCTCTGTCGCGAAATCCCGCAAAAGGTCTCCTGCCCGGTAGATAAACAGGCTGTCGAGACTGGCTTCTGGTGTTTCGAGCACTAGCATGGCTCCCTGGCCCTCTGAGGCTGTTCGAATAAGGGCGATGCGGAACGCGAGATCAACGAATTCCTTCTGCGACTCTGACACATCGTCGATAGACAGCCGCGCTGTCGGTGTATCCGGGAAGGTACCAGATGTCATCATGATATCGAAACCTGGAAACCGGACCTTCTCACCACTCTGCCCAACGATCCTTTCCCGCTCGCGGTAGTTGAGTTCGCAGGACTCCTCCAGAAACGCCTTCACGCATTCCTGGAAGTGCTCTTTAATGCGCGGATGTCTGCTCTCAATGAGCCCGCCAGCCCTTTTCATTAGGTTTCGGAATGCTCGGAGGGCCTCAGCCCGGTTCTTTGCCAGTTCATCAACTCGCTGCTGACCCACCTTAACTGCGGCCTCGAGTTCTGAGATGGCAGCATCGGAGGCCGGCAACCTAGCTTCGAGGGCTGCGAGTTTCAAACGGTGAGTGTCCAAAACTTCTTGGAGAGAGCGTCGTTCGTCGAGCATCGTGCCGATCTGCTCGGCTATTGCGTCCCGCCGATCGCACAGGGATTGGTAAGCTTTGCGTTTGGCCTCGAGTTCCTTTTGAGACCTGTTCACCCGCTCCGCGGCAACTTTGGACGTACCGACCACGCGCTCTTGGTCGTCCGGGGGGCTGTCGCAGACGGGACAGCGCCCTTCGGCGATCTGGCGCTTCAGGTCGTGAGCTCGCCCTTTAGCGTCGCTTCCGCATACAAGGCAACCACCTTCCGACACGATGTGGGCCATTATATAATGAAATGTTTCGTCTGCTTGCGGGAAGGCATGTGCGAAGTATTGTTGCTGGATTCCCTCGTATGCGCGGAACGAGCCTTCGAGATCGAGTTGCTGGCGCCGGAGTTCGTCGCTGTGCTCGCGTTCCCTACCGATGCATTGGTCAATCAGAGCGTCTACGCGGTTCAGCGCTTCAACCGTACCTTCATAGGCGGCTTGTGCTGCGGCTGCTGCTGCCCTGGTATCCCCGGCAGCGCCTTGGGCTCGCTTTTGGTCCCGCAACCGTCTCGCGTTACGATTATGCTCAGTGAGCAGGTTGCGGTAGCGGCTGTCGAACTGTTTGATGTCATCATATAGATGGCTCGCCATGATTGCATCTGGCTCTGGGACAAACAGCACGCGAGCGATCTCGAACTGGCCCTCTCCTGCCCAAACTAGAGGCCGCCACGGCGACATCCACCAACCGCTCTCGCAACGTCCGCGCCTGGCCGACGCGGACTGGCCAGCCTACGGCCGCAAGCTCACCGCCCTCGCCGATCGCATGGCGGCGTTCGGCGTCGGCATGGCGTTCCATCACCACATGGGCACCATCGTGCAGACCGATCGCGAGATCGATCTGATGCTGCAACACAGCGGCCCGTCGGTCGGCCTGTTGTTCGACACCGGCCACTGCCTGTTCGCCGGCGGCGATCCCGCGGCACTGCTGCGCCGTCACATCGCCCGAGTCGTGCACGTGCACTGCAAGGACGTGCGCCAGGACGTGCTGGACCGCGCGCTCGCCGCCGACCTCGGGTTCATGCAAGCGGTACTGCAAGGCATCTTCACCGTCCCCGGCGACGGCTGCATCCCGTTCCTGCCCCTGCTGCAAGACCTGCAAGCCCACGACTACGCCGGCTGGCTGGTCGTCGAGGCCGAGCAGGACCCACGCATCGCCCACCCGCTCACCTACGCAAAACTCGGCTATCGCAACCTTCTGGCGACAGCTCAGCAAGCCGGCTTCACCGTCACCGAAGCGAAACCATGACCGCATGGCGCCCGCGCGTCGCGATCATCGGCACCGGCGGCATCGCGCAGGTGCACGTCCGCCTGATCCGCGAGCTCGGCGGCGAGCTGATCGCCGTCTGCGGCCGCACGCTCGGCACCGCCACCACGTTCGGCCACGCCGACCCATATGACGACCCCACACGCATGCTGCGCGAACGCGCCCCCGACATCGTCCACGTCTGCTCGCCGCACCACCTGCACGCCGAGCACAGCATCGCCGCGCTCGCCGCCGGCGCCCACGTCCTGTGCGAAAAGCCGATGGCAACCAGCATCGACGACGGCCAACGCATGGTCGACGCCGCCAGGCGCGCGAACCGCATCGGCGCGATCGCCTACACCTATCGCGGCTATCCGCTCATCGAGGTGTTGCGCGGCAAACTCGCTGCTGGCGACTTCGGAACCCTCCGCCGCGTCGGTGGCTGCTATCTCTCGCAGGACGTCTTCGCGCCGGACAAATACGTCTGGATGTTTTCCCCCGGCACCACCGGTGCGTCCTACGCGCTGATGGATCTCGGCGTGCACTGGCTCGACCTGGTAGAATTTGTCACCGGGCAACGCATCGTCGAAATGACAGCGCAATTCTCCACCCACCAACCCGAGCGCATCTGGCACGGCAACCCCGGCGAGGGCGCCGAACCACCCGGCATCCGCACTGCGAACGGTGGCATCCGCGTCCGCCACCGCCTGGACGAACAAGCCGATCTCCTGATCCGCCTAAGCAACGGTGCCGCCGGCAGTGCAACCATCAGCGGCGTTTCGCCAGGCCACCCCAACACCATCACGCTGTCGCTCGACGGATCCCAACGTGGTGCCGACTGGAACCAACAGGATCCGAACACCTGGATCGAACGATCGCCCACCGGCAACACCACCATCCAACGCTCCCCCGAAGCCCTGCCGAAACACCTCGCCTGGATGTCCAGACTCCCCGCCGGCCACGCCGAGGGCTATATCGATGCGTTCCGCAACATCGTGTTCCAATCCTGGTCGGCCATGCACGGCGAGCACCTGGGATACCCAAGCTTCGCCGACGGTCTACGCGGCCTGCGCCTGATCGACGCCGCCGTCCGCAGCGCCCCCGACCGTCGACCGGTTGCGATCGCGGACTGACACCAGGCGGCGAAAAGGTTGACGCACGCACGCCGGCACCGACTTCCCGGTCATTGCGAGGAGCGAAGCGACGAAGCAATCTCCCGCCCGGAGAGTGCGCCGTATCACCGGGCGGGAGATTGCCGCGTCGCTACGCTCCTCGCAATGACAGGTGGGCATGGCCGGGATGTCGCAGAGCTCGGCGCCGGAGAGTCGATCATTCAGACGCCCGGTATGATACACCGCCCCGCGCTACTGCAGCACCAGCCCTTGCGGCCGGATCAGCCCGTCCGGCACCGGCGTGAACCCCTCCAGGTGCTTGCTCACCGCGTAAAGCCACGTCATGTGAAACAAAAACAGCATCGGCCGGTCCGCGATATAGGTCGCCGCCACCTGGTGATACAGCTCCTGCCGCTGCGCCGGGTCCGTAACGGCACGCGCCTTCTCCAGTAGCGTCTGGAACGCCGGATTGCAGTATTTCGTCCAGTTCTGGAACCCGTCGCACGACAAATACTGCGTAATATTGAAGTCCGGATCAGACCGCCCGCTCCAGATCGTCAGCGAGGTCTGGAAATTACCCTGTTTCATCGCAGCAATGTTCGAAATGGTCTCGCCGGCATGCAACTTCACCGTGATCCCCGCCTCGGCCGCCATGGATTGGATGATCTCGCCGATCTGCGTGTCGAGCGGCGTGTTGAGCGTCTGTAACTCGACAGTCAGATGCGCCACCCCCGCCTGCTGCAACAGCGCCTTCGCCTTGGCGACATCGCGCGGCGGGACAGGTCGTTGCGCATTGAAATACGGGCTGGTCGGCAGCTCCGACTGGTTGTCCGGCACGAACAAACCCGACGCCGCAACCTGGTTGATGACACCACGATCGATCGACGCCTCGAACGCCTCACGCACCCGCGGATCGCGCGCAAGGTCCGCATTCGCGCCCGTCCCGTTGCCGAGGTTGATCATCATCCCCTCATAGCCCAGCGCCGTCGTCTTCATCAGCCGCAGCCGCGCATCCTGCTGCACCTTTGCGGCATCGGTCGGCGCAATCTCCTCCGCCATATCAAGCTGCCCCGCCTGCACATCGACGAGGCGCACGCTGGAATCCGCAATCGGATGGAACTCGATCCGGTCGAGATGGATCGCCCCGGCGTTCCAATACCCGGGAAAGCGCTGCAGCGTGATGTGATCCTGCGCGACCCGCTCAACGAAGCTGAACGGCCCGGCACAGACCGGATGAGTAAAGAAATCCTTGCCAAGCTGCTCGATCACCTTCGGCGCCGCCATCATGCCGGCCCGGTCCGACAGCACCGCGATCAGCGGCGCATAGGGTTGCGACAGCACCAGGCGAACGGTCTTCGGATCCACCACCTCAACCGAGGTGACCGGCTTCAACTCGGAGCGGCGCGAGCTGTACGGTGCGCTGCGATACCGCTCGATATTCGCCTTCACCGCGTCCGCATCAAGCTTCTCACCGTCCTGAAACGTCACCCCGTCCCGCAAAGTCAGCGTCAGCGTCAGCGAGTCGGCCGACCACATCCACGCAGTCGCAAGCTGCGGCACAAATTGCAGCTTGTCGTTAAGGTCGATCAGTTTGTCACACAGGCTGGCGAACACGATGCGCCCGGCGAACGTGCCACCCAGCGCAGGGTCGAGCGCGTCCGGATCGTCCTGCATCCCCACGCGCAGTGTTCCGGCTGCCTGGGCAGTCGCGCCCATCAGCACAAACCCCACAACCAAGCCCCACAGACGCACGCGCCGCATGTCCGCCCCCTTCCCTCGTCCCGTGTTCTCTTTTAAGACGGACCCGTCACCGCACCGACGCACGCCTGGATCGCCAAGAACCGCGCATCGAACCTCAACGCTGAGTCACGTCAATCGTTACTCGATCTGTACATACTCGAAATCCCCCGGTTTGTTATCGATCCCCACCTTCGGCGGCGCGATCCACCCCGCGTATCGCCCCGCCTCCCGCACCGGCACCATCAAACTATCCAAATACGTCGCATCTTCCGTCGTCGGCAAAAACGCCGCCCCTCGAGCCTCCCACGCCTCCCCACTCACCAACGCGCCCGCAGGATCCGCCTTCGCCTGCGCGAACTCCCCGATCCGCCGATTGAACGCCACGTGCGGCAGCGCCAGGCGATACGCATACCCCGCCTTCTCGATCACCGCGTTCCACCGCCGTACCCCACCGCGCGTGTCCCCCACGAAATCATCCCGCAGCCGCATGTTCAGCGCCGACAGCGCCGGCACGTCCTGCTGTACGATCGCCCCATCCACCAGCCGCAGTACCGGATACGTATCGTTCACCAACTGGTGGTCATCGCCCAGCTTGTCCTCGCGGAACCGCCCCTTCAACCCGGCGTTGAACACGTTCGCCGCGTTGGAAGACACCTCCGACCCGAACAGATCCAAAGTCAGCGACACATGCAGATTGATCTTCCGCTGTACCAGAGGCAGATCGATCACCCCCAGCCGCCGCACCGCATCCACATCCGTCGGATCGTCGATCCCCGCGTCCCGCATCGCCTGGCAGGTGCGCTCGATCACCCGGGTCACCCCCGTCTCTCCCACGAACATGTGGTGCGCTTCCTCGGTCAGCATGAACCGGCAGGTGCGAGACAGCGGATCGAATCCCGACTGCGCCAGCGCGCCCAACTGCATTTTTCCGTCGCGATCGGTGAACGTGGTGAACATGAAGAACGACAGCCAGTCCGGCGTCGCCTCGTTGAATGCCCCGAGCATCCGCGGCGTGTCCTTGTCGCCGGAGCGCCGGCGCAACAGCTCCTCCGCTTCTTCCCGTCCGTCGCGGCCGAAATATTTCTGCAGCAGATAGACCATCGCCCACAGGTGCCGACCTTCCTCGACATTCACCTGGAACAAATTCCGCAAGTCATACAAAGACGGCGCCGTCGCCCCCAGATGCCGCTGCTGCTCGACCGAGGCCGGCTCGGTGTCGCCCTGGATCACCAGCAGCCGCCGCAGCATGGCGCGATGCTCGCCCGGCACCTCCTGCCACACCGGTTCCCCTTTGTGCGCGCCAAACGCGATGCGCCGCCCCTCCACCGCAGGTGCCAACAAAATACCCCACTTGTAGTCCGGCATTTTGACAAACCCGAACTTCGCCCACCCCTCAGGATCGACGCCCACCGCGGTGCGCAAATACACCAGCGCATCCTGGAACCCCTCGGGTCCCATGTCCTTCCACCAGTCGATATACCCGGGATGCCAGGTTTCCAGCGCCTTGCGCACGCGCGCATCGTCATTCAGGCCCACGTTGTTCGGGATCAGGCCGTCATAGTCGACTTTTGTCCCGTCAGGCATGACACGCTCTCCCTCAAACCCGTTCCGGATCGAATTCCGCCCGTTGCCCACTGCCATATCGTTGCAGCGCCCCGTTCGCCCCGACCGCGTTCGGCCGCTGGAACACCCAGTTCTGCCACGCCGTCAGCCGTCCGAAAATCCTCGTCTCCATCGTTTCGGGTCCGGCAAACCGCAAATTCGCCTCCATCGCCGTCAGCGCATCGGGCGAGAAACTGACCCGCTCCTCCAGCATCACCCGCACCTCGTCGTCCCAGTCCACCGAGTCGAACACCGCCGTCACCAGCCCCAACGCCTCCGCCGCCGAACCATCCAGCCGAGCCCCGATCGCCGCCGAGGCCCGCCCCACGCTCTCCGGCTCCCCCAAAAACCGCGTCGCCAGCCGGGTCAGCCCATTGCTCATCGGATACGCCCCGAAATTCAACGCGCTGACCGCGACCTCCGCCCCGTCCGCTGCCATCACCGCCCGATCCGCCGCGAACGCCAACTCCGCTAACGTCCCGGCAAAACAACTCCCCGCCTCAACCAGCGCCACCAAACTTCGAGAAGTCAGATCCAGCCGTTTCAAAACCCGCTTCAAAAACAGCCGCACCTCACGCACGAACCAGTCCGACGCATGCGCCTCCAGCAACGCATCCGCTGCTAGCACCCCGCCCACATCCCCCTCGGTCCGCAGCACCAACAACCCCAGCGTCGGCTCGTTCAGCCGCAGATGCAGCAGTGCGTCATCCAGTTCCCGCGCCACCGCGAGCGGCCAGAACGCCGCCCCCGCCGCACGCACTCCCGCCAGGTCAGTCGGCAAATTCGCAGGCCCCAACACGGTAATCACCGCGCGTCGCCCCGCCCGATCCAGCACGACTCGCACATGCGAATATACCACTGCGTCGTCACGCACCTCGCGCACCAGCGGCGTCAGCGGAACACCCACCGCCCCCTCCGGCCGATCCGACCGCGCTGCGAACTCGCCCGCCCGCTGGACCACCGCTTCCTGCCACGCCGAGGGCGGCACCACTTCGTCCACCAGCCGCCACTCCACCGCGCGCCGTCCGCGCACACCCTCTTCCACCAGGCAGAACTGGTCCGCCCGATCGCGCCGCACCTTCCGCTTGTCGGTCAGCCGCGTCAGCCCGCCGGTCCCCGGCAGCACCGCCAGCAGCGGGGTCTCCGGCAACGCCACCGCGCTACGCCGATCGTCGACCAGCATGATGTGCTCGGCAGTCATTGCGATCTCGTACCCGCCGCCAGCACACACCCCGCTCACCGCCGCCAGATAAAACTGCCCGGAATGTTCCGTTGCGTCCTCGATCGCCATTCGCGTCTCGTTGGTGAACTTGCAGAAATTCACCTTGTGCCCATGGCTCGCCTTGCCGAGCATCCGGATATTCGCCCCCGCGCAGAACACCCCCGGCTTGCCCGACGAAAGCACGACAGCCCGCACCTCCGGATGTTCGAACCGCAGCCGCTGCACAGCATCATGCAGCTCGATATCCACCCCAAGGTCATACGAATTCAGCTTCAGCTCATACCCGTCGAACAGTCCGCCGGCCGGATCGACATCCATCACCAGGTGCGCCACCGCACCGTCGAAATTCATCCGCCAATGCCGATACCGCGCCGGCTCCGTGCGGAAATCGATCACCGCACTCACGCCGCCACCGCCCGATCCAGCAGCAGGCGCCGCGCAAACCCCGCCACCGCCGCGCACGTCGCCTCCGGTGTCTCGAAATGCGGCGAGTGTTTTGCTCCGGGGATCAGCATCGTCTCCACCGGGCACCGAGCATGTCGTTCCGCCACCCGCAACTGCTCGACCGTCCCATACGCATCATCCGCGCCCTGCAGCAGCAACATTGGCACCCGGATCCCGTCGACCCGCCGGGTGATATTCCATTCCCGGAATGCCGGATCCAACCACGCCCCGCTCCATCCGCGAAACGCCGCCTCCACATCATCATGATGCCGTGCCAACCGCGCCCGCAGCATGCCCGCGTCGTACTCGCGCGTGATCGCGGCGATCGCGGCGACGCTGACCTCCTCGACAAAGAAATGTGCCGCGATCAGCGCCAGCCCGACCACCCGAGGGTCACGCACCTCCCCCGCAAAAATCGCCGCAATCGACCCACCATCGGAATGTCCCACCAGCACGCAGCGCCGAACCCCCGTCGCGTCCAGCACGCGCCCGAGCACGTCCCGCGCCTCGTCATGC
>Ga0206838_10132_pt1 | contig 22704 bp, 15 predicted proteins | sample Alteio_BWOrgCont_26_FD_152879 | JGI IMG/M metagenome (GOLD analysis project Ga0206838, IMG submission 152879) | Enriched cells from forest soil in Barre Woods Harvard Forest LTER site, Petersham, Massachusetts, United States -... | ecosystem: Environmental > Terrestrial > Soil > Temperate forest >...
CGCCCCACGGCGTAAGTGAGCATTTTCTCGGTCAAGCAGCGGTAAAATTCCTCCCGGTGATTGGTGACAAGGATATGCTTCAAATCGCGAATGTCCTTGAAAGATTCACCCGAGGACAACTGGCCGGTGGCGTCAATCGGCTGGCCCAAGTCTGTCATGCGCACGGAGCCAAAAGCGTCGAAGTTTTCCATGGCGAGTCCCAGCGGGTCCATGCGGTCATGGCAGGAGGCGCACAGGGGGTCGGCGCGGTGGGCCGCGAGCGTCTCACGCATGGTGGGAGTATGGCCCGCCGTTTTCTTTTCTGATTCTTCAAGGGCTGGAATGTTAGGAGGTGGGGGCGGGGCCGGCGCACCCAAGATGTTTTCCAACACCCATTTGCCACGTTTGACTGGAGACGTGCGTGTGGGGTTAGATGTGACCATCAAGACACTGCCCAAGGTCAAGACGCCGCCCCGCCAGTCGCCGGGCGCAAGGTCGACTTTGCGCATTTCGTTTCCGGTAAAGTTGCGCGCATAGGTCGCATCGTAATAATAATTGGCGAGGGTCGAATTGAGGAAGATATAATTGCCATCGAGAAATTCATCCACGCTGCGGTCGTTGCGCATCACATAGCCAAAATAGGCGGCAGCTTCGTCGTTGAGCGCAGCACGCTGGGCGCCAGTCACTTCATCGGCGGGAGTCGCGGTGATGCCTTCGCGCAAAAGAATATCCTTGGCGCTGAGGGGAACGTTGAGCACAGCGCGCGATTGCAGCCATTGTTCCGAAAAATTCTGGACGAAGGCATCGGCCCGTTTGTCCGACACCATTCGCTGCACCTGTTCGGCCAGATGGTTGCGCAATTGTCCGTCTGCGGCCAGTTTGAACAATTCGTCGTCCGGCATGGTGGACCAGAGAAAATACGACAGTCGTGAAGCCAGGGAATATTCATCCACCAAGGCAAAGGGAGTTGCCGGACTGGATGCGACTGCCGGTTCCTCGATGCGGAAGAGGAAGCGGGGCGACGCCAGTACGGCTACCATCGCCTGGGCTACGCCATTTTCAAAAGTCTTGCCAGGTGTACTGTAGATTTTCTCTGCGAGGTTCACGAGATTATCGAGACTCTCAGCCGGGACGGGGCGGCGGTAGGCCTTGGTGGCAAAGGCGCTGAGTAATTCGCGGGCATAGACGCGGCGTTCGGCCGGGTCGGTCGGGGCGACATCCCGGGTGAAGAAGCGTTCGTAATTGGCCGGGTGCACCCATTTGGTTGGGTCGGTGGGGCCTTCAATCGTGACCTTGCGGATTTGAAAGGCGATGATGCTCTTGGCGCCGCCATCCAATGGCTCGATAGTCAGCGAGACCTGGTGGTCTCCAGGCAACCAATGCACATGAAACGTTTCAAAAAACGAAGGGAATATTTCCGCATTGGAATTGGTGCCATGCCAGGGTTGAACTTGTTGGCTGACTTGCTTGCCATCCACAAAAATGGTGACCGTGCAGGTTGCGGTGGTGAAGGTGACGTCGCTCACCAGCCCCTTTTCCATCACGATGTTATAATCTCCCTCCTGGGAAATTGAAAAAGTGTGGCTGACATTCGCTGAGGAAAAGAAGCTCATACCAACCAGATTTTTACCCGGGCCAACATCACCGATGGCATTTTTGCCGGTGGTGGCGTCCAGGAATTCCTTGCCCAAGGCTACCTGAGTCGCGACGACGCGAGAAGTGCCTGGCACGGCCGAATCGACAACCGTCTGTGCGGCGGCCAGATATTTTTCCATGAGCAGGGGCGAAACGTTGAGCACATCTGCGATATTATCAAAGCCATAGCCGATGTCGTCCGACGGAAACTCCACGTCCGTATTGAAATCCACGCCCAGCAAATCATGGATGGTATTGCGATATTCAGTACGGTTGAGCTTGTGGATGGTCACACGGCCCGGGTCTGGATTTTGCGGGTTCAAGCCAAAGGCGGTAAATTTAATCCAATTATCGAGGGGAGCTTGATCCTTGGCTGGCAGACGCGGTTCGCCGTCGGCCGGCATGATGCCGGAGCGAGTGTATTTGAGCACCTTGAGCCACAAATCGGGATTTTTCAGGAGCTGGTCATCGGAAGTCAGTTTGTCAAAGGCAACGCCGCCGTTGCTTTTGCCGCCGCCATGACATTCGTAGCAATGTTCCTCCAAAATCGGCTGAATGTCCTTATGAAATTGCGCCATCGCCGGGGATTCCGATCCCGGGCTCGAAGGGTGATCGGTGGCAATTGGGACCACCGATGTTTTAGAGGCCGTGGGCGGATTTTGTGCGGTTGGCGATCCCGAGGAACACCCCGAAAAGCCAGTGAGCAGCACTGCGCCCGATAAGAACGCCAATGCGCCTGATCCAATGGCCAGCAATATCCAGGTGGCCGGTCTACTTACAGAAGGGGTACTCATAACGGGGCTAACGTAAAATTCTGGAGCCAGAATACCCGATTGCAACTTTTATTCCCAGCTTTAGTCCGGAATGTATGCCCGCCGCAGTGACGCCGCTGGAATATGAACCGGCCAGACATTCCTCCGATTCCACCGCTACGCCCTGGTCAAAGTCAGGCAGCACGACAGTATTTAAATCAATACTTGAATCCCGGAGTTTGCCATCGCGCCGGGATTGAGCCGCAAGCCAGCATTGTTAACCCAAGTGCTACATTACCCTACCCACCAGCGCCTTGACAGCGCCGAAGGATTGGAACATAATATGCTCCTAGTAAAGCATGGCTGATTTATTCCTCGCATGAGCGACCCCACGATTCATTTGCGCGTATGAGCAACGCGCCCGCGCATAATCCCGCGCCCCGCGCGCTGCTCATTGGTTTGCAGGATGCCGACCACGAGCGCAAGGAGGCCGAATCATTGCTGGAGGAACTGGCCGAGCTGGCGACCAACGTGGGCATGGAGGTCGTGGTGCGGCATGTGGTGAGGCTGCGCGAACGTAATCCGCGGTTTCTCCTGGGCACCGGCAAGACGGAGGAGCTTATTCAGGAGGCCAAGGCGAACCAATGTGAATTGATTGTGTTCGACGATGAGCTTCACCCGGCGCAACAGCGAAATTGGGAGGCGGCCAGCGGCCTGACGGTCATTGACCGGCAGGAGGTCATCCTCGATATTTTTGCCGCGCGAGCGCGCACGAAGGAAGCGCGGCTGCAGGTCGAATTGGCGCAGGCAGAATATTTTATGCCGCGGTTGCGGAGGGCATGGAGTCACTTGTCCCGTCAACGCGGTGGCGGTTCGACCCAGCGCGGTGAGGGCGAGACACAACTTCAGCTCGACCAGCGCATGGTGCGCGACCGCATTCAGCGCCTGCGCGCGGAGTTAACGGTCGTACGCAAGCAACGCGGGGTCCAACGGCGGCAGCGCCTGCGGGTACCTTTGCCGACGGCCGCGATTGTGGGTTACACGAACGCAGGGAAATCGTCGTTGCTCAATGCCTTGACCGGTTCGCATGCGCTGGCGGCGGATAAATTATTTGCCACGCTGGATCCAATGACGCGGCGCAAACGGTTGCCTTCGGGGCGCACGCTGTTGATTACTGACACCGTGGGCTTTGTCCGGCGACTGCCACACCGGCTGGTCGAAGCATTTAAGGCGACACTGGAAGAGGCATTAGTGGCGGATTTCCTGATTCATGTGGTGGATGCTTCGAGCGAGGAAGCCGCGGCGCACCATGCGACGACAATGAGCGTTCTGCGTGAGCTGGGGGCGGATAAGGCGCGCATTTTAACAGTGCTCAACAAGCTCGACCAGGTGGACGACCCATTGCGACTGGCGGAATTGAAGGCCCAATTTCCGGATGCGATGCTGGTAAGTGCACATACCGGCGCCGGACTGGAAAATTTACTCGCAAAAATTGACGAGTGGGTGGCGCAAGAGGCGACGCCGGTCGCAGTGCTCATCCCGCATTCACGCTACGACTTGATCAATAAATTGCACCAAGCCGGGGCGGTGCACCGCGAACAGGCGCGCGACGAGGGCGTGTATATTGAGGGCTTGTTGCCGCAGCGGTTGCTGGAGGCGGCGAAGCCTTTTATCCTTTCGGCGCCCGCGCTTGAATTGTACGCTGCGGAATTGGCCGCAGGTAGCGCCGTGGCGTGAAAGAATTTCGACTGCAGTGAAAGAATGCCTGGGTGTTTCATCAAGGTGCTGCAATGAATTTTTCCCAACGATTGCCGTCGGCTTTGGAGGACAACCCTTTGGCACTGGCCGTGACAAAGCGGCGGGCGGTGGGGAAGCCGGTGCTGGATTTGACGCTCGTTAACCCGACCAAAGCGGCGCTCCCCTACCCTTTTGCGGAAATTGCGGCTGCGCTGGCCGAAGGCGCACAGACGGCTTATGAGCCGGAGTCACGCGGTTTGCTTTCCGCGCGCGAAGCCGTCGCTGAAATTTATCGCAGGCGTGGGCCTGACGCGGTGGATCCCGCGCGACTTTGTCTGACGGCCAGCACCAGCGAAGCGTATGGATTGCTTTTCAAGCTTTTGGGTGATTCTGGCGCGGAGGTTCTTGCGCCACGTCCATCCTATCCGCTGATCGAACACATGGCGGCGCTGGAAGGTTGGCGGACAAAAGCATACCCGCTGAAGTTTGAGCATGGCGCCTGGCAGATGGATTATAAAGCGCTCGCGGCGGCCATCACCCCGGCCACGCGCGCCATTGTCATCGTACACCCGCACAATCCGACCGGCTGGATGGTGCGCAACACGGATGCCCATTTTCTATTGGACACCTGCGCCGAGCGGGGCCTGACGTTGATTGCCGACGAGGTGTTCCTCGATTACGCCAAGGGGCAAAACGAAAAAACCGCGCAATCGTTCGCCGCCCACCAGGTTAGCGCGTTAACATTTTCCCTCGGCGGTTTGTCCAAAAGCTGCGGCATGCCGCAATTAAAGTTGGGATGGATTCATGTGGGCGGGCCGGAAAAATTGGCGCACGAAGCGCAGACGCGGCTGGAGTTTATTGCGGATGCTTATTTGTCCGTGGGTACGCCGGTGCAGGCGGCGCTGCCAAAATTGTTCCAAATTGGAACAGGCATACGCGCGCAAATCCAGCAGCGTTTGACGGAAAATTATGCGGCGCTCGCGGGTTTGACCTGGCCGTCGGGATTTTCAGTTTTGCCCTATAGCGCCGGATGGTGTGCGCTGATAAAGAGACCCATGGCGCTGGACGAAGAAATGCTGACGGTGAATCTCCTGGATCGTGCGGGGGTCCTCGCCCACCCTGGATATTTTTTCGATTTCGACGCTCATGGCCCCGGATATCACGTGGTCAGCTTGCTGTCGGAATCGGGTGAATTCCGGGCAGGGGTGGAGGCCCTGGGTGAGTGGCTGCCGAAGCTAATATAAGTCAACGGACGCCTTGGAAGGTCATCCTACCCTATTTCTTTTTCTTCTGCCGCTGGATAGCCGCCTTGATAAAAGCCGCAAAGAGCGGATGCGGGCGGGTGGGCTTGCTTTGGAATTCGGGATGAAACTGCACGCCGACAAAAAACGGATGCTGGGCGACTTCAACAATTTCAACCAGGTCGCGCTGAGGGTTGACGCCGGCGATGCGCAGACCGGCCTCGCCGAGGGTCTGGCGGTAATCGTTGTTGAATTCGTAGCGGTGGCGGTGGCGTTCGCCGATCAGTTTGCGGCCATAGGCGGCGCGGGCGATGGTGTCGGGCACCAATTTGCACTCGAATGACCCAAGGCGCATGTTGCCGCCCTTGGTCTTGAGGCCTTTTTGCTCCGCCATCAAATGGATAACCGGGTGCGGGGACTTGGTGTCGAACTCCGTGCTGTTTGCGCCGGCAAGTTTGGCAACATGGCGCGCGAACTCGATGACGGCGACTTGCATGCCGAGGCAGAGGCCGAAATAGGGAATGTTATTTTCGCGGACGTATTGCACGGCGCGAATTTTGCCCTCGATGCCGCGTTTGCCAAAGCCGCCGGGGACGAGCACGCCGTCGAGCTTGGCGAGCAGGCGGGGATTCTTTTCCACTTTTTCGGCGTCGAGGCGCACAATGGTGACGCCGCAGTCGTTGGCGATGCCGCCGTGGGTGATGGATTCATAAACGCTTTTATAGGCGTCCTGCAGCTCGATGTATTTGCCGACGACGCCGATGGTGACGCGGTGGCGGGGGCGCTTGAGCTTGCGGACAATCTCGCGCCAGGCGCCATGCGGCCGCTTGCGGGTTTTGAGGTGCAGAAGGTCGAGCACGATTTCGTCCAGGTGCTCCTTGGCGAGCATCTCGGGTAGTTCGTAGATGGAGGAGTCCACATCGCACTCCTCAATGACGGCGCGAACGGGTACATTGCAAAAGAGGGAGAGCTTGTCGCGGATGTCGTCATCGATGGGCTTTTCGCTGCGGCAGACGAGAATGTCGGGCTGGATGCCAATCTCGCGCAGTTTGGCGACGGATTGTTGCGAGGGCTTGGTCTTTAACTCGCCGGCTGCCTGCAGAAACGGCAGGAGTGTGACGTGAATGAAGGCGACGTTCTTCTTGCCGACTTCGAGGGCGAACTGGCGCATGGCCTCGATAAAGGGCAGGCCCTCGATGTCGCCCACAGTGCCGCCGATTTCGGTGATGAGGACGTCGACGCCTTTCCCGGCGGAGCGCAGGCGGTCCTTGATTTCGTTCGTGACGTGCGGGATGACCTGGACGGTTTTGCCCAGGTAGTCGCCGCGGCGTTCCTTTTGGATGACAGATTCGTAAACCTGGCCGGAAGTTAGGTTGTTCTGCTTGGAAAGGGTGCCGGAGGTGAAACGCTCGTAGTGGCCGAGGTCGAGGTCAGTCTCCGCGCCGTCGTCGAGGACATAGACCTCGCCGTGCTGGTAGGGATTCATGGTCCCCGGGTCGACGTTCAGGTAGGGGTCAAATTTCTGGAGGCGGACGCGCAGGCCGCGCTCTTCGAGCAAGGCGCCGAGGGCGGCGGCGGTCAGACCCTTCCCTAGTGAAGAGACCACGCCGCCGGTGATAAAGATATAACGCACTCTGGGGCAATAGTGATTGCTCAACGCCGTGTCGAGCGCAAGTGGTTTTTTTAAGCGCGCGAGAAGAAGCTTATTAGTAAATACAGTAGCTCGACAACGGTTCTATCATTAAATATCAATTCTAAACTTTAGCCTCATTTCTCATCCGCAGTGCCACCATCAAGAGGGAAATATCCGCCGGGCCGACGCCGCTGATGCGCTGGGCCTGGGCGAGGGTGGCGGGGCGCACACGGGAGAGTTTCTGGCGGCTTTCGGCGCGCAGGCCGTGGACGGCGGTGTAGTCGAGGTCCATAGGCAGGCGGATGTTTTCGAGGTGGCGAAATTTTTCGATCTGGCGCAATTCGCGTTCGAGATAGCCTTTATAGCGCACGCGGTAGAGGACTTCGTCGCGCACGGGTGCAGAGAGCGCCAGGAATTCGGCGGGCAAACCGGAGGGTAAAGGCGGAGAAGAGGGTTTTGGGTTTTGAGCTTCGAGTTTCGAGTCACGGAGCAAGCACTCACTCCCCTCGCCTGCTTCGTTTGCATCTTTGGTTGCAGTGCGACCGCCTTCTTCCTTATTGAGAGTTCGGCGCAGCAGTTCAGCGGCACTTGATTCATTAACTCTTTCTACCTCAAGTGCTTGCGTCCATTTTTCAACCCTTTGCAGCTTTTCGCGGATGCGGACAACGCGAGCTGGTGGTACAAGTTCATAACGATCAGCATGTTCGAGAAGTCGAAGTTCGGCGCTGCCATGATTAAAGAGCAGTCGGTATTCAGCCCGACTGGTAAACATGCGATAAGGCTCGGTGGTGCCTTTGGTAACAAGGTCATCGATGAGAACGCCGATATAGGCTTCGTGGCGGCCTAGGATGAAAGGAGGTTCGCCACGGACTTTGAGAACGGCATTGATGCCGGCCATGAGACCTTGGCTGGCGGCTTCCTCGTAGCCGGAGGTTCCATTGATCTGACCTGCAAAAAAGAGGTGCGAAACTTTTTTGGATTCGAGTGAAGGAAAGAGTTGGGTCGGCGGTGCGAAATCGTATTCAACTGCATAGGCAGGTCGGAGCATGACGGCGTGCTCCAAACCAGGGATGCTGTGCAGTACCTGGATCTGAACCTCAAAGGGCAGGGAGGTGGAAAGGCCGTTGATATACCATTCGTCGGTGTGGCGGCCTTCGGGCTCCAGAAAAAGACGGTGGGAGGTTTTATCGGCGAAACGAACGAACTTGTCCTCGATGGATGGACAATAGCGGGGTCCCACCCCTTCGATTTCCCCCGCATACATGGCCGAAAGGTGCAAATTCTCGCGGACAATGCGCGCAGTGTCGTCGCTGGTATCGGTCATCCAGCAAGAAACCTGATTTTGCCCGGGCAACCAGCCCAAAAGTCGTTGATCCTTGGAATGTTCCACGTGGAACAAGTCCGGCATGCTGGAAGGGTTGTTAACCGACTTATTCCCCGAGTTATTCACAAAATGTTCCACGTGGAACAAAGCGGAATCAATTCCAAATCGGGTGTCGTAGAAGGCGAAGAGCGTGGGGGTGGCATCACCAGGTTGTTCGCGGCACTTAGTGTAATCGATGCTGGAACCAAGAATGCGGGGTGGGGTGCCAGTCTTGAGGCGTTGAAGTTCGATGCCAGCTTCGACAAAACTGCTCGAGAGGCTTTTGGCGGAGAAGTCCCCCAGCCGGCCGCCTTCGTTCTTGTTTTTACCGATATGCATCAAGCCGCGCAAAAACGTGCCGGTCGTGACGACTACCGTCTTGCCGTAAAAATCAATATCCAGGCTGGTACGAACGCCGACGACTTGATCACCTTCAAAAATCAACGCTGTAACCAAGGCCTGGAACAAGGTCAGATTCGGTTGCAACTCCAGTACATGCTTCATGCGGAACTGGTAGGCTTTCTTGTCACATTGGGCTCTCGGGCCTTGGACGGCTGGTCCTTTCGACGCATTAAGTAAACGAAACTGAATGGCGGTGACATCGGTGTTGAGGGCCATTTCACCGCCGAGGGCGTCGATCTCCCGGACCATATGCCCTTTCGCCTGACCGCCGATGGCTGGGTTGCAGCTCATTTGAGCGATGGTATCGATATTGCCCGAAAGCATCAGAACATTGGCACCCATGCGGGCTGCGGCCAAGGCGGCTTCACAGCCAGCATGACCGGCTCCACAGACAATCACGTCATAGGGTCGATCTTTGCTGAGTAGGATCTCTTTTTGGCTAGAATTCATTAAGACAGACCTGTCTGACTATGCGTAAAACAAGTATAAAATTAAACATTGAAGATAATGCCACTGATATTGAGACGGTGATTACGAACACCATGGCAGGAAAATGCTTAGGATTCAATTCTTGTTGGGGGTATGTTGCTCAATGGGGTGGGGCAGCGGTCAAAATCGGCAGTCGAGACAGTAAGCCTTCATTAAACAGAAAAATATCCAATAATATCATACTCATTGGGGTGTACTTAAAATAGTTGTTCGGTCGAGTAGGGGTGCGGGTGCTATAACGCAAATCACCTCACCATGATCTCGGACGTCGAACTGTTGCGTGAATATGCCGAACAAGGTTCCGAAACCGCGTTTGCCGAACTGGTGCGCCGATACCTGAATTTGGTTTATGCCACCGCGCTGCGTCTGGCGAATGGCGATGCGGCGCTGGCGGAAGATGTTACGCAATCCGTGTTTACGGATCTAGCGCGAAAGGCGGCTGAGTTGCGCAGTCACTCCACGCTGGCGGGCTGGCTGCACACGAGCGCGTATTATGCCACGGCGAAAAGCATCCGCGGCGAACAACGCCGACGCCGGCGCGAACAGGAGGCGAGTACCATGAACGAAACAACCACGGCGGACGCGGAGAATTGCTGGACGCAAATGCGCCCCGTGCTAGATGAGGCGGTGAACCGCTTGGGAGAAACGGAGCGCAACGCCGTGCTGTTGCGTTTTTTCCAAGAGAAAAGCTATCGCGAAATTGGGCAAACTCTGGGTGTGAGTGAAGATGCCGCGCGGATGCGGATTGAACGTGGTTTGGAAAAATTGCGCGACCAATTTGCACGTCGGGGAGTGGTGGCGACGGTGACCTTGCTGACGACAGCGTTGGGAGCCAAGGCGGCGAGCGTGGCGGCCCCGAACACGTTGGCAGCACAAGTGGTGCAGAAATCTTGGTCCAACACCGGAGCCACCAAAGCGGGTGGGGTGGCGGCAAAATATTTTGGGCCAAAGACAACGGTTATGCTGGCAGGTGCGACTGCCGTCACCGTGGCGATTGCTGCGACCGTGATGACTTTCCATCATTCATCCACCCAACCCGCATCTATAGTTCCTGCGGCGGTGGTGGCGAAGCCACTTCCAGTAGTGGCAAAAACTTTACCCAACCCGAATCCACCCATGAATACAACCCAAGTTCTCACGGCAGGCGCGCTCGCCGCGACATTAATGACTGCGACACCGGCTGCCGCAACCACCACCAACCAACTGGTGTCAATGAGCCAAAATGTGGCCGCATCAACTGTTCAGCAAACTTCTCCCAGCACGGATACATCCAGTACTCCGACCACTGACAATGGTGGTGCGTCGACAGCGGCGCCGCAAAGCACTGATTCGCCAGCAATTGCCGCTGCCGCAATCAGCCATGGGCCGGTCGGAATTGCCCAATGGGGGCAGTGGGGGCGACCGATTAACACTGCAGATCCTGGCACGGAATATAGCACCACACCGGTATTGGTCAAAACCGATGGCGTGTTGAAGGGCAAAACTGTCACTGCGATTGCCGGAGGAGATTACTTCAAGCTGGCGCTGTGTTCCGATGGCACTCTGGTGGCCTGGGGAGATAATAGTCATATGGCATTGGGAAACACGGCGGTCAAATCCTCCCGCGAACCCGTCCTCGTCAATCAGACGACGATGGGAAAGAAAAAAGTTATCGCTATTGCGGCTTATGGCATGCATGCGGGAGCGTTGTGCTCCGATGGCACAGTTTACCTGTGGGGATACAAATTTGCGGATGGAAATCCACCTCAGACGGGGCGGGATAATCTATTTCAATCTTTGCCCACCTTGTTTCAGCCAAACGCATTGCGCGGGCGTAAAGTAGTCGCCCTGTCGATTGGAGCCTTGCATGGTTTGGCGCTGTGCTCTGACGGTGCCTTAGTTTGTTGGGGTTCCTATTTCGATACCGGGAAATTTTCCATGGCGTCAAGAACGGGACGGATTGATCTGCCGCTCGGCACGGACTTCAACATGTATAGTGTGGCCCATGTGGTGAACGACCAGGGTTTGCTGAAAGGGAAAAAGATTGTCGCCTTCGCAGCCGGGTATGAGCACAACCTCGTACTCTGTTCCGATGGTACATTAGCCCAATGGGGTGATGGACTTTATGGCGATGCCACTGGCGACATAAAAGATTTACGCGCCCACCCCGAAAATTACCTTAGGCTCTCGCCAGTGGCCGTGGATACGAGCGGGGTGTTGGCGGGCAAGACCATCACCGCAATAGCCACCGGCGCAGGCGATTTAGTCCTCTGCTCTGACAGTACCTTGGCAATTTCCGATGCAAAGGGGAGTCTGGTTCCGGTACTGGTGGACACCTCGGGCGTACTTAATGGCAAGACAGTTACGGAGATTACCTATAATGGATCAGGCTTTTTGGTGCTGTGCTCCGATGGAACATTGGCGGCCTGGGGCAACGGCTCGGCTGGCGAATTGGGCAATGGGCAAAGTGGTCTTAAGTATTCCAGTCCGGAACCGGTGTTGGTGGACGAGACCGGAGTACTTAGCGGCAAGCAAATCTTGGCGATCACAGAGGGTGCGGTACTATTCAAATAGTCTGCCGCTTGATACTTCGAGAGGTATTTTAAATATGTAATCCGGCTTTATTCCAAGGCGGGTTTGAGGTAGGGTGATTGCTTCACCATGTCCCACACCGCCATGATTGAGACGTTGGGCCGTCAGGCACGCGAGGCTTCCCTCGTATTGGCCACGGCCGAGACGTCACGCAAGAACGCCGCGCTCAAGCGTCTGGCGGAGCTATTGGCTGAGCGGGTGGATGTTATTCTCGTGGCCAATGAGCGAGATATCGTCGCCGCCACGGCGTCCGGGTTAGCCGCGCCCATGATTGAGCGGCTCACGTTGCACAAAAAGCGGATTGCGGCACTGGCCGAAAGCGTGCGGCAGGTGGCGGCTTTGCCCGATCCAGTGGGGGAGGAGTTGGAGCGCATCACGCGGCCCAATGGCCTCGATATTCGCAAAATCAGCGTGCCCATTGGCGTCATCGCCATTATTTACGAGTCGCGGCCGAATGTGACCATTGAGTGCGCGGTGCTGTGCCTCAAATCCGGCAACGCGTGCATTTTGCGCGGCGGCAAGGAAGCTTTTGAAACGAATACGGTTTTGGCGGCGTTGTGCAGCGAAGCGCTGGCGGATACTGGCTTGCCCGCGCATGCGGTGCAGTTTGTGCCCACGGCGGACCGCGCGGCGTTATTGCCCCTGCTGAAGCTGGATCAATATATCCACTGCATTATTCCTCGGGGCGGAGAGGCGCTCATCCGCTTTGTGGCAGATAATGCCACCGTGCCGGTCATCAAACATTTCAAGGGCGTGTGCACGATCTATGTGGATCGTGACGCCGATGCCGCGCTCGCGGAAAAAATCGTAATCAACGCCAAAACGCAGCGGCCCGGGGTATGCAATGCCGCGGAAAATTTATTTGTTCACGAAGATGCCGCCGCCACGCTATTGCCCAAGCTGGCCCACGCACTGGCTGAGCAAAATGTCGAACTGCGCGCCGATCCCCAGTCATTCGCATTATTGTCGAAGGAAAAAAATCTCAAACTCATTCATGCGAGTGGAGAGGATTTTTCCACCGAGTATCTTGATTTAATCATGGCGGTGAAAATCGTGCCCGGTCTGGATGCAGCGATTGCGGACATTAATCGCTATGGTTCGGGACATTCGGACGCGATTGTTACGGGTGACGAAAAAGCGGCGCAAAAATTTCTCGCCGGCGTGGATTCGGCCACCGTGTATTGGAATGCCTCGACGCGCTTTACGGACGGCTTTGAATTTGGTCTCGGCGCCGAAATTGGAATATCGACCGACCGCCTGCACGCGCGCGGGCCGATGGGCCTGCGCGAATTGTGCACTTATAAATATATCATCCGCGGCAACGGCCAGGTGCGGGAGTAGGGTGGGGGCTATAAACCCTCGTCTTCCAAAATGCGCAGGAGAAACGGTGTGCCGAGGACAACACGGAGTTTTTTCAAATGACGGCAGGCCTGGTGCACACATTGCTCATTCGAAGCATGCGTGGTGAAAATAATTTCGGCAGTTTGCGCGGCGCGATCTTCACGCTGAATCATCGTGGCGATGGAAATTTTGTGGGTGGCCAGCACGCGGGCGACTTCGGCGAGCACGCCGGGGCGATCCTTCACGGTGAGGCGCAGGTAATAGCGGCCGGTGATTTCCGTCAGGGAGGCGATGGAAATACCCGAGCCCAGGCGGGCGTAGGTGTCGGCGTCTTCCTCACAAATCACGGGCGGGGGCGCCCCACGCAGGGCGACAACGGCGTCAGCGATATCGCTAATCACAGCGCTGGCGGTGGCGTCTTGTCCCGCGCCACGACCAACCAACAGCGTCGAACCCGCCACGTCTGCGCAGAGACAGATGCCATTAAACACGTCGTCAACCGAGGCGAGGAGATTGCGTTTGGGCAGCAGACACGGGTGCACGCGCGCAAACACGCGGTTGGTGGAAAAATCGCGGCTGATGATGGCAAGGAGCTTGATGGTGTAGCCGAGTTCTTTCGCGTAAGCCAAATCGTGGGGCGTGATTTCGCGAATGCCTTGCACGAGCATTTGCTTCGGCTTGATCCAGCGCCCGTGCGCGAGGTAGGCGAGGATGACGGCCTTGTGCGCGGCGTCCCAGCCATCGACGTCAAGCGACTCGTCCGCCTCAGCATAGCCCAGGCGTTTGGCATCGGCCAGCACGTCGTCAAAGCTGCGGCCTTCCGACGCCATGCGGGTGAGGATGTAATTGCAGGTGCCGTTGAGAATGCCGTAGATGAGCCGGAAGCGGTTCGCGATGAGGCCTTCGCGCAGCGTTTTGATAATCGGGATGCCACCGGCGACACTGGCTTCAAAAAAATAATGGCCGCGCCCGCGTTGAACGAGGCGGAACAATTCCGCGCCATGCGCACAGAGTAGCGCCTTATTGCCGGTGACAACAACTTTGCCGGATTTCAAGGCACGTTCGGTGAGTGCGCGGGCCGTCGTAACACCGCCGATAAGTTCGCAAACGATATCGATGGTCGGATCATCAACAATTGAGCTGAGGTCAGTGGTCAGCCGTGAAGCGGGGACTTTGACTTCGCGTTCCTTTTTGAGATCGCGAACACCGACGCGCGCAATATCCAGCCCTACGCCAAGGCGACGCTCAAGCGCCGCGCGGTTGTTATGCAGGTGCTTCCATACGCCTTGGCCGACGGTGCCGAAGCCGAGGAGGCCGATGCGAATGGTGCGTGGAGTGGGCGAGGCCATGGTAGAGCTACCCTATAAATAGCAAATCACGCGGGAAGACAAGCTGATGCAGAAGGGCGCTGATGCCACTGAAGCGACTAGGCGACTGATGTTTCAGCGCTTCGGACTTTCCAGGCCCTCAGGATCCTTTGTCGCCTCAGGGCCTTTCTTTTTCTCAAACTTATTCTCTGTGCCATTCATCAATCGTTGCAGATTTGCGCGGTGGCGGACGATGATGAGGATGGCGAGCGCAAAACATAAACCAATCTTTTCGCGCGGTTCACCAATGAGTGCGGCAATGGGCATCAACACCAGGCCCATCGCGATGGACGCCAGTGACACATAGCGTGAGGTATAAAAAACTGCGACCCAGACCAGCAGACCGCCAAGGATGACCACGGGCATCAACGCCATCAGACCACCGATGGTTGTCGCCACGCCTTTGCCGCCGCGAAAACGAAGAAACATCGAAAAGCTATGGCCGAGGATTGCCCCGGCGAGACCCGCGATGCCCATCCACAAAATGGGTGCATCGGCGGGCAAGAGGTTCAGATGTGAAACAACCGCCGGCCAGCCGGCACTGATAAAGCCTTTTAAAAAATCCAGTGCAAAAACAAGATTACCCGGACCTTTGCCGAGGACGCGCTTAACGTTGGTGGCGCCGGGGTTGCCGCTGCCGGCTTTGAGAATGTCCACGCCGTGCTGTTTGGCGATGAGCACCGCAAACGACATGGAGCCGAGCAGGTAGCCGAAGGCAGCGGCGATAAGAGGCCAAAGCATATCTTTAAGGTAGGCGGTAGGGCAGAGGAGGGAAAGGCGGAAATACTGAATGCTGAGCCGGAGACAAAATCTACTAAAATCAACTTTTGCGCGCGAGTTCTTCCAGTCGACTCAGCGACACCTGGATATTGGCTCCAATGCGCTTCGCGGCCACGTGGCGGATGATGATGCGCGTAAATATATTGCTCGGGGTTTGCCGGGAAAAAATTCGCACACGCGTGCCCGCGCCACTGGGGTCGGGGTCTAGTTCAATCCATGACTCGGTGTGCTTGGAGATTTTCGCTGCCGGGCGGCCATCCACTATTTCACTATCATGTTTCCATGCCAGTCGGCGGTTCGGCTCGTAGGCGATGACAGTTTGTTCGATTTGAAATTTATGCCGGCCCCATTGCCCGCCCGCGCGCTGGCGCCTACCCAATCCGTGGCCGGAAAGGAGTTCGGCCGTTTCATAACCCGCAAACCATTCCGGCAGCCGCGCAACGGGTTCGATTATCGCCCACAGGCGCTCCGGTGGAAAGGGGAGAGTACGCTGGCGGAAGGTTTCGATCACAACGTAAGTGGCTAAAATGAAAATCAAGCGGACAATAGACAGCGAAGTGCAAATTTTAAGTTTTACTTAAATGAATTCCAGTGACGAAACGCGCTTATCAGAACAGGAATATTTATTGCGAAAAGAACAAAAAGTCCAACAGCTGCATTTTCAATGGAGCCGGATTTGTAAAAAAAGAAGCTTAACAATACATTGATTGCGCTAAAGCAAACTATCCCGTACACGGCTTTACGCTGCCCGATGCGTAAGCCGTAACCCAATCTGACCCAAATGAGTGGAAAAGCTAAAAAAGCCAAATAGTAAGAAAATCCCAATCCAAACATTTTCCAGGTCCAGACTCGAGAGGTTATGGCTACCACCGTGAAATTGGCAATAATTTTGAACGCCGTAATCCCATTTAAAAGCATGATGATAAGTGCGTAAATCCGCACTGCAGTGGGAATTCTTGGCGCATTCAATAGAGGAGGCGTCAACGCTGGCTGGAGGTTATCAAGAGGTATGGACATATTGAAATTGGTATTGAATGTCCGGCAATCAAGATTCTATCCGCTGGCGCCAATATTCCACTTTCGACTGAAACAGGATTCCGTCATACTCGGAATATTTGCATTTTTCTATAAAAAATTTGGCTGCTGAAACGTTTCCTTCGAAATATGCTTTGACAGCGGCATAGAAATAGTCCCCTGCATTGGAAGCGTTGCTGGTGTTCTGCAAAAGTTCTTCCAGTGAAATTTTTCCAACCAAAAAAAGACCAATACGTATTTGGGAACTGCTTTGCGTTGCTGCATTAGCTTGCAAGTAATCAAACAATTCCGAGTTGGCAGCGGTACGCTTGGTGGGGTCTTCAGATTGAGCAAGCCAGAGCAATAATTCCGAGGAAATATTCGGAGGCTCAGATTTGAAGGCTTCGCGCAAGTCAGCTACGGTCAAATCCGGCTGCCGGTCCAGATATTCCAAGGAACTCCGTGCGATCAAATACTTGCTTTCGGGGTAAACTTTTATTGCTGCGTCAAAATCCGCTCTTGCCTCTTTGGGTTTGTGGAGAATCAAGTCCAGGATTCCACGAGTATAATAGTCATCGGGGTCCCCGAGTTCATTGATATTGTCGTTAAGGTCAGACAGCGCCTCCGGGTAGAGGTGTTGGTTCATGCGTAGTTCAGCACGTTTGGATCTGTAGAATGATTTATATTCAGCAACTTCTACCGCAAGATCATAATCGGGGGAAGCACTCTTAATGTCATCCAAGCGCAAACGTTCGTCGCCTCGATGAAAATAAGCACTGGCATTGTGCGGATCAAGCAACACAGCCCAAGAGAAATATATTATGGCGTCCCGACTTTGCGATTGTATGGAAAATTCGTCCCCGCGATCATCGAGGTATTCACTGATGCCTTTGGCATAAAAGTGAAAAAAAATGGCAATCGCGGCGCAACTCGAGACCAGTACAAAAGCCACCCAAAATTTGCGTCGGGTAAATTTCATGGATCATAATCTAGGCAGTTTTTATTGAGGTCGGCAAAGACAATTTGGGATTAAATTATTCAAGCATTTCTAGCACAACTTCGGTCGCAAAAAATTATAGCGTGCTTTATGTTTCTCCCCTAAGATTACGACCCATGCCTGCGGACCCCTACGCTTTCTACGCCGCGCTGCCGGTATGCCGGACTTTTGCGGAGGTGACGATGCCCTCGGTCTACACCGCGCTGCCGGAGGATTGGGTCATCATTATTGGCGACGTGGAAGGTTCGACGGCGGCGATTGAGCGCGGGCAATACAAGGACGTGAACCTCGTGGGCAGCTCGTTGCTCGTCGCGACGTTTAACGCGCTGGGGCATGCCAATCTGCCATTTGTGTTTGGTGGAGATGGGGCGACGATTGCGCTGCCGATTTCGGAATTGGAGCGTGCGCGTCCCGCATTTCTGGCCACCCGGCGCATGGCGCGCGATGGGTTTGACCTGGGCCTGCGCATTGGCGTAGTGCCGATGCGGGACATTCGCGCCGCTGGTCATGATGCGCGGGTGGCGCGGGTACGTTTGTCGGAAAAATTTTCGCTGGCGGCGTTTTGGGGTGGGGGACTGGCCTGGGCGGAAAAAATGGTGAAGGATCCAGAGGCCGGAGTGAAATATCGGATTGAAGAATACGCTGCGCCAACGGCGGAGACCTTTGTGGGACTTGAATGTCGCTGGCGCGGGGTTCCCAGCGAGCGAGGCGAAACCCTTTCATTGCTGGTCCAGGCCGTGGCGGCTGATGATGGCGCGCGCGTGCGCATCTATACGGAGGTGGTGACCAAGCTGCGGGAGATTTTTGGCGACCAGGGTGAAGGGCATCCGATTACGGAAAACCAATTGCAAATCGCGCGCAAACTTTCGGAATACGACAGCGAGACAAAAGTCCATCGCAGCCAGTCGGGCAGGCTGGGGCGCGCCTGGTATCGTTTTCAGGCCCGGTTGGTGGGGCTCCTGGGCGACTGGCTGATGCGGCACAAAATGACTGCGTTCAAGGCGGATTGGGGCAAGTACAAGCAGGATACGGTTACCCACAGTGATTATCAAAAATTTGATGGCGTGTTGCGCATGGTGCTGTCGTCCACGGAGGTTCAACGCACCCAATTAATGGAGTGGCTGCATCAGCGTTACCGCGAGGGCGAATTGGCCTACGGGCTGCATATCTCCAAAGAGGCGCTGGTTACCTGTCTTATATTTGAACGCGAAGGCGGCCATCTTCATTTTATCGACGGTGCGAACGGTGGCTATGCGCTGGCGGCTAACAAGCTGAAGCTCCGGCTGGCGGCATTGGCGGAGAACAAGGGGAGTGGAATCCCCTGGCTCAGCCCTTAAGCCCACGCGAACGAATTTTGTCCACACCGACGGCGAGCACAATGACGATGCCGATGATGATTTCCTGAATGTAGGACGGCCAGCCCATCTGGACCGTGCCACTGCGAAGGGAAGTCATCAATAGCGCACCAATAATGGCGCCCCAGATGCTACCGACACCGCCATTGAGACTGGCGCCGCCAATGACCACGGCTGCGATGATGTCCAATTCTAGCCCCAACGCCACAGTTGGGTCGCCCTGCCGCAAGCGGCCAACGTCAAATACACCGGCCAGACCGATAAACATACCCGCGATTACATAAACAAGCACTTTGAGTGTTTTGGTGCGTAGTCCGCACAAGCGCGCAGTGTCCTCATTGGAGCCCAGCGCGAAAATATGGCGGCCAAATACACTGCGATTCATGACGAGAGACATACTCACGGTCAGAACCAAAAGAATTGGCACAGCGATGGGCGGCATCCAGACCGGCACAAACAATTCGCCGACATGACCGGACGCTACTGGCATGAAGTGCGCACAAATATTATAGAGCCAGTCCGGGGTCATGGTTGGCATCGGGTTGGGCTGGTCGTTGGGGCCGAGGGCGGCCCACCACTGTGGCGCGGATGCGGCATGCAGCACGCTCGGTGTGTTCATCAGGCCGTTGAGGCCATCCGTGATGCCAAATTTATAATTCACGCTCTGGTTGTCCGCCACCCATTTGGCGAGGCCGCGCGCGGTGCTCATTGTACCCAGCGTTACAATGAATGGCAGCATATTGAATCGGGCGATGATGCCGCCATTGATGAATCCTGAAAACGCGCCGACCAAAATTGCCGCCAGCACGGCCAGCCAGGATGAATATCCGGCGCGCAAAATCACACTCGCCACCACCCCGGTCAAGGCAACCATGGACCCGGCACTCAAGTCTATTCCACCCGAGACGATGATCATGGTCATGCCGAGCGTACCCGTGGCCACTACGACTGTTTGGGTCAAAATAAAGCCGACGGTGTTCGGCGTCATGAAACTCATACCGCTGTGGAAATGTACCATGACTTGAAACAGCACGAGAACAAAGACGAGGCCAAACAAGGGACCGAGCAACGGATAGCGCTTGGCCCACGGCAGGCGTTGATTGAATTTATCGGACATGAAGAGTGGGTGGATTAATTGTGGATTTCTTCCGGAGTTTCGCGACCCAGGGCGGCGGTGAGCAGGCTGTGCTCATCCCATTCGGCGCGTGGGCGCACGGCGACGAGTTCGCCGCGGCACATCACGCCGATGGTGTCGCACATGCCCAGCAATTCCGGCAAGTAGGAACTGACCATGACGACCGCGCGGCCCGCTTGGGCGACGTCGAGCATCTGGCGGTAAAGGACGGCTTTGGCGCCGACGTCGATGCCACGGGTTGGTTCGTCGAGCAGGAGAATGTCGGCTTGCTGGTGAAGCAGACGGCCGAAAGCAATTTTTTGCTGGTTGCCGCCTGAAAGCGTGCCCACGGCCTGGGTCGGAGTCTTTGCCCGCACATCCAGTCGCTCCATCAAGTTGCGCGCGACCGCCAGTTGCTTCGTGCGCGAGACAAAGCCGCTGTTCGCAAGAACGTCGAGGCGTGAAAGGGTCAGGTTGTCGGCCAAATCGCGGTTGAGCAGCAGACCCTCTTCTTTCCGGTTTTCCGAAAGCAGACCGAGACCCGCCGCGAGACTGCGCCCCGGCGCACCGAGCGTCAACGGCTTGCCTTCAACGATGACGCTGCCGGTGGAAGTGCGGTCGAGTCCGAAGGTTGCGCGCAAAATCTCGGTGCGACCGGAGCCGATGAGGCCAGCCAGTCCGAATATTTCTCCGCGCCGCACTTTGAACGAAATGTTGTGCGGTTTGCCTTTTCTGCCGGTGAGGCTGTTTAATTCGATCAACGGTTCGCCCAGCTTGCGTTCCGCCCGTGGATAAAGTTCGGTGACTTCGCGCCCGACCATCAGGCGAATAATGCCGGCATCGTCAATCGTCGACAATTCGCCACCGCCCACGGATTTGCCATCGCGCAGCACGAGGAAGTTTTTCGCCACGGTACGGCATTCTTCGAGAAAGTGACTGATGTAAATCAGGGCAACGCCGCGTTCGGCCAGCCGGGCGATGATGCGGAAAAGTGTCTCGACGTCGTGACGGCCCAGGCTGCTGGTCGGCTCATCGAGAATGACGACGCGCGCGCCACTGGCACAGGCGCGGGCGATTTCCACAATCTGCTGCTGGGCGACGGACAACGACCGCACGGGAACATCGAGCGGCAGATTGGGGTGGTTGACCATCTCGAGCGCCTTGCGCGCTTGCTCCCGGCGGGTGGCGCGATTGATGAAGCCAAGACGCGCCGGTTCACGGCCGAGAACGAGGTTTTCCTCCGCAGTCATGTGCGGGGCGAGGGTCAACTCCTGATAGATCATCGCCACACCCGCATCGCTGGACTGGCGTGGTTCGCGCGGTGCAAACGGCTGCCCATCGAGCTCCATCGTGCCGGCGTCTGGGGCATGGGCGCCCGAGATGACTTTCATCAGCGTGCTCTTGCCGGCGCCGTTTTCGCCGATCAAGGCCAGCACCTCACCCGCCCGCGCTTCGAGATTGACGCCGGAGAGGGCGCGCGTGGCGCCGAAGCTTTTCTCGATGCCGCGCAGCCGCAAACGCATGGGATTTACATTACCGTGTGGGAGAGCAGGGTTTTAATCTCGTCTGTATCCTGATTATCCTTCGTCAGCAAATGCGTGCCGGTGTCGACGTTCGCGTCGACTTTCTTGCCCGCCAGGTAATCGAGCATCGTCATGACACCTTTATAGCCCATCTCGTAGGGGTCTTGCAAAACAAGGGCCTGAATGTGGCCGGCTTTGAGACCATCCATGTTCGCCTGGCCGCCGTCGAAGCCGACAAACTTTACTTTGCCCGCGATGCCGGCCTTTTCGATGGCCAGCAACATGCCGTTGGTGCTCGGCTCATTGGGGGTAAAGATGCCGTCCACATTTTGGTAGGTGTTCAGAAGATTCTGGGCCTTGTCGAAGGCCTTCTCGCGGTCGTCACCGGCGTAATTATCCGTGGAAAGAAGTTTGATATTTGGATGATTCTTCATCTCGTCGAGAAAGCCTTCTTCGCGCTCGTTGGTGCTGGCCGAGCCAGGCAGGAAGCGCATCATGATAACGTTGCCCTGGTCGCCAAGTTCCTTGGCCAATTCTTTGGCGGCCATCACGCCGGCGGCGCGGTTGCCGGTGCCCACGAAGGCCACGATGTCCTTGTAATTGAGCGGCGAATCCACGATGACGAGCGGAATGCCGGCTTGGCGGGCTTTTTGCGAGGGAGCGACGAGGGCGTCGAACTCCATCGGGCACAAAATGATGCCGTCGAGCTTTTGCGCGACATAGGTTTCCATCAACGCGATTTCCGCAGCGCGGTCGCCTTCATTGGGTGGGCCATTCCAATCGATGTCCACTTTGACGCCGGCCTTTTGGGCATCGGCTTGGGCGTCGCGCATGCCTTTTTCAACGGATTTCCAGTAAACATTCTGCATGCCTTTGGGGATGAAGGCCAGATGGAGGGTCTTGCCGGTGTCTGCTGTGCCGGAAGAGGCCGGGGCAGCGGTGTTGCTTTGTCCACAGGCGGAAAAGAGCAGGGTCGACGCCAATGCGCCGGTGGAAAGCAGGATGGAAAGCGAACGGAGAAGAGCGGGGGATTTCATGGAGGTAGAGGTGGGATTAAAGCAGGTTACCCAGCAGGGCAGAGCCGCGTATTTGGACACGCCGGGAGGGGGGTGTCAAACCTAAGTCAGCCTACTACTCCCACTCAATCGTCGCGGAGCGGAGTGCCTAATTATAGCCTGTTCAAGGCTTGATGATATCATTCTTTCACGCAAAATAATGGCATGAAACCTACTGTCTATATGGAGACTACCATTCCAAGCTATCTGACCGCTTGGCCCAGCCGGAACTTAGTACGGTCAGCCCATCAGCGGCTGACTAAGTTGTGGTGGCGAACACGTAGGCGAAATTTCCGTTTGGTGATTTCGCAGTTTGTATTGGATGAGGTAGCTGGGGGCGATGCTGTCGCTGCAGC
>Ga0206838_10123_pt1 | contig 22646 bp, 13 predicted proteins | sample Alteio_BWOrgCont_26_FD_152879 | JGI IMG/M metagenome (GOLD analysis project Ga0206838, IMG submission 152879) | Enriched cells from forest soil in Barre Woods Harvard Forest LTER site, Petersham, Massachusetts, United States -... | ecosystem: Environmental > Terrestrial > Soil > Temperate forest >...
CGCCAGCAAGCCAATAAGTTGCCCTAACCTAGTTGTTTCAGCAGTTTGTCCACAAGAATGGACACGAACGCCAATATGCTAATGATGCCGTTCACGTTGAAAAATGCGGCGTCTAACTTGGACAGATCGTTCGGTTTCAAGAGCCCATGCTCGTATGCCAGAGCTAGTGAGACGATAGAAATACCGATCCAGTAAGGTAGCCCTAAAGACAGGAACATCCCAACGGCCACCAGGCATACCACTGTCACCAGATGCAATACCACTGAGGTGTCCAAAGCGGCTTTGATACCAAACTTGGAAGGAACGCTGTGCAAACGTTCTTTCTTATCAATGTCGATGTCCTGACATGAATAGAGCAGGTCGAAACCAGCTACCCATGTGCTCACGGCCAATGCCAGAAGCCACGGCGATGGTCCGGTTATTGTCCCCGATGAGGCAATCCACCCACCCAGAGCGGCGCCACCAAGAGAGATGCCGAGTACGAAGTGGCAAAGCCAAGTGAATCGTTTGGTGAAAGAGTAAAAGCTGAGCCAGAAAATGGCGATGGGCGAAAGCCACATGCAGATTGGCGGCAGCTGGCTGGCAGCGCCGAGCATAACCAGAAACGACACGAATGCAAACAGCATGGCTTTGCCTTGCTTGATTCTGCCGGCGGGAATGGAGCGCATGCTCGTGCGAGGATTGCGGGCATCGAGCTCAGCGTCGATGATTCGGTTGAGCGTCATGGCCGCAGAACGGGCGCCCGCAAAGGCGACTATCGTCCAGAGAACCGTCTGGGCTGGTGGCAAACCAGGTATGGAGAGAAGCATGCCGGAAAGAGCGAATGGCAAAGCGAACACCGTGTGCTCGATTTTGATCATCTCGCACCATTCTCGTATGGCGGCGAATCCGGTAAGTGTCTTTACCGGTTGCGGATCGCTTTTGGGGAACTGTTCTTGGACAGGACTTTGCATATCTCTGGTTTCCCGATCTAATTCTGTATAGAGTCTCTCGAATCCGCAGATTTTTGCTGATATTCCTCTCAGCAACGGTCAAGATTAACTGGGTTTATTGGAGCGGGCTATTCCCACGGCGATTTTTCTTTGCCGGTGTGGGCGCGCCGAATGGATTGCAGCAAGCCTATGAAGGAAAGATCGACGATCAACGCCGTGCCGCCATAGCTCAAAAACGGAAGCGGTACACCCGCCACGGGCATTATCCCCATAGTCATGCCGATATTCAAGAATACGTGAAACAAGAATACGCACATTATGCCGATGGACAGAACGCTGCCTCCTGGTTCTTCCCGGCATCGGTATCCGATCAGCATGGCGCGCACACAGATGACGGCGTAAGCGACGACCACCAGGGCGGCGATGCGGAAGCCCAACTCTTCACCGATGACGGCGAAGATAAAGTCAGTATGGCGTTCGGGAATGAAGGCGCCCTGGGCCTGGTTGCCTTTGCCGATTCCCGATCCCATGATGCCACCACTACCGATGGCAATGAGACTCTGGAGAATGTGATAACCGGAGCCGCGGGGATCTTCATATGGATTGACAAAGCTCGTCAATCTCTTTTGCTGATACTCCTTCAGCATGCCCCAGAGATGCTCGCGAACATGGCCGGCTTCGTAGTTGGCGCCGATGATGGCGACAATCATGAGCAGCCTGATAACGATGTTCCAGGCTCGATTCTGACTCCAACCCTTGTGCCGCCATAGCAACAGAAGAATGGCGCCGAGTGCCGCTAACCAATACAACCAGAATTTCTCGTTGATGGCTTGGGTCAGATCGGTTTCGGACAGGGCATTCAAAATCAAGGTGATGAGCGGGCTGGCGAGAATGAGAATATCCATCACGGTGGCGCCTGCCCAATAGACAGTTCCTAGAAATACGGCGCCGAATGTCAGTGACGTCCCTAAGTCAGGTTGTTTGAAAACCAGCACGGCCGGCACCAGAATGATGGCAGCTGCTTTGAAGATGTCGAAGAATGAGCGGATGGGGAACCGTCTCAGCCAGGTCGCCAGAGTGAAGAGAACGATGAGCTTGGCAATTTCGGATGGCTGCAAGGTGATGGGACCGAGGGCAAGCCACCTCTGGGCGCCCAGAGCGCTGTGACCTTTCACCATAACGGCGACAAGCAGCCCGATATTGATGCCGTACATAATGGGAATCGTCCATTTGTGCAGCCAGAACTTATAGGGAATGCTGCTGAAGACGATAAGCATGAACAGCCCCGCCCACATGAATTCGAGCTGTTTCTCGAAATATCCTGCGGTCTGGGGCGAGTTGAGAATCGTCAAGCCGACGTAGACAAGAAACCCGGTGGCGCCGAGAAGCCAAAAATCGATACCGGCCAGGAATGTTGAGATTCCACGCAGGTAGTGAGCATAAGGCGATGTCCGCAAAGTTATGGTCAAGTCAGTACGCCAGAAGTCGCAACGGCGTGACTGATCCTAACACAGCTTTATCCCGAGCGGCTGAGCCCGTGTGCGTGGCACTCTTGGGCTCGACGCTCCATCGTCGAGCTGGACGGCTTTCCCATCGCTGAGTCGGACGTGTGACCTCTCTTTATATCCATATAAAAACGAAATAGAAATGAACAGGCGGTCCTGGGGACCGCCTGTCTTCGTGGCTTGCAGTCACAACCTGTTTCGCTAGCACTCCTTGGAGCGCAAGAGAGGGAAGTTGGCGACGAAGGACGCTTTCCGTTCTACCTGATTCAGGTCGAACTTGGTCAGGTCCCTGTCTAGCTCGAAATAACGAGACACTACAGCGATTAACTCTTCTTGCAGCACTTCGATTCGTCCGGCTGGCAGTTCCAAACGATCGTGCACAAGCATTGTTTTCATGCGATCTTTTGCGGTTTCTCTTACAGTGTCCACACTGCTACGGAAAAACCAATTAAGTAGCGATTGCACTTGTTTGTTCCTCCGTTATACGCGCGCAGCGGGATTGAAGAATTTGGTGATGCGGCTGAACCACGTGCTTTGCTGTGGATCGAGATCCATAAACGGCACGTCTTCGCCACGCAGGCGTCTGGCGATGTTGCGGAAAGCAAGACCTGAACGCGTGTTGTCTGTGCCGGAAACCGGCTCACCCTTGTTGGTGGAGGTGATGATCTCCTCGTCTTCGGGAACGACTCCCAAAAGCTTCACCGACAAGATTTCCAGAACATCATCGACACTCATCATGTCGTTGTTCTTGACCATGCTCGGGCGAATACGGTTGAGCACGAGTCTGTACTCTTTGATCTCGTCTTTGCGCGCTTCCAAGAGCCCGATGATTCTGTCGGCATCTCTGACGGCAGACATTTCCGGGGTGGTGATGACAATGGCTTCTTCGGCGCCCGCGACAGCATTTTGGAAACCACTCTCAATACCGGCGGGACTGTCGATAAGAACGAACTCGAAAAGTTCTTTCAACTCTTCGCAGAGTTTCTTCATCTGATCCGCGTCGACAGCTGTTTTGTCACGAGTCTGAGCGGCAGGCAAAAGACTGAGATTGGGCAGTCGTTTGTCTTTAACGAGTGCTTGCCGCAGTTTGCAGCGCTCCTCCACCACGTCGACAAGGTTATAGACGACGCGATTTTCCAGCCCCATGAGAATATCAAGGTTGCGCAACCCGATGTCCATGTCGACCAGCGCGACGCTGGCGCCGGTGTTTGCGAGTGCGACGCCAAGGTTGGCAGACGCCGTCGTCTTACCGACACCGCCTTTGCCGGAGGTTATCACTATTACTCGACCACTCATTCTATTTACCCGTTTCGCGTTGGATGTGTTGTTGCATGTGCTCTTGAATCTATGTTCGGCGCGCTTCTCTTTCGAGAAAGCGCGCCTTCTAACCTGTTCTTAATCGATACTTCGTTTCGATATTCGAATTTTGCCTTCCACCAGTTTTGCCGTTTCCGGTCCGGTGAATTTTTCAGATGCGAACTTCACTCGCGGACGATCGGGAGATCGCGCGATGGCATGAGCGATGCGAATCTGAATCGGTTGCAGTTTGAGAGCCCGAATCTCAGCTTCGATGTTGCCGCCTATACCAGCGTGAGCGATGCCGCGCAGGGCACCCCAGACGGTGATATCGCCTTCAGCCATCAGTTCGGCACCGGGGTTGACGTCGCCGATGATAACTAGATGTCCTTTGTGACTGACGGTTTGTCCTGATCTTAGGGTTTGCCTTAAGTACAGCACTGTCGGTAGTGGCGGTACTTTGCTGGTCTTTTCTTCCGTCTTGTCGTCGGCATCGGCCGGCGCATCGAATGCTTCGCCGGTCTTCAAAACTTCGCCTTCTTGAGTTTCGTAGAAGTGGGTGATGTCCTCTTCTGTTTTATCGATAACTGCTTCTTCGGCAGGCTCTTCCTGGACGAAATCGTGTTGGGGCGTGTCCAGGTTTACCTTCGGCAAGCTCATGGGAGCGCCGACTCCTATCTGAACGTTGCTTTCGATCAAAGCGGCCCGAGTAGTTTGGCTTTGGGACCAAACAAAATCAGGACCGGCTCCGACACCTTTGGCGATGGCAAGTATTTGCGCCACCTGATTTGGTGCCAGGTCCAGCTTCCCTAAATTGAGGGCAACTGATGATCCCTTCCAAAATTGACTTGATACCTGGAGAGTGGAGCTCAGATGATCGATAGCTTCTTGCAGTGAACTGCAACCGCTGACATCGATCAAGACTCCCTGATCTGGTTGACTGATAATCGCTATTTTAGACATGTGAGCACCAACCACGTCTTGGACTTTGTATATACAACGGGATCGCTGTCCCGCTGTTAAGAATCGTATGGGCTCGAAAACCGCGCGTCAAGCCGCTTGAGATAGGGTCCGCATATACGTTGGAATACTAATTTGATGACATTTGCGTAAGATACTGTACGACTTCAGCACCACACTGAATCCACGCAAATCTAAAGGAATTCATAACAGCGACCGAATTGCTCTGCTGTCGATTATGTGTATGTCTTACGTTCCTATAGACGCTGTTAGTGCATCTGAATATGCCACCGTCACCGATTGTGGTGCTCCGGTTTTGTAGAGGTTGAGTCCCACGGCCGTCGGTGCATAATACGGAATTGCTGATGACAGGCTGGCCACTAGTTTCGTCTGTGGTGGCTGAGCGAACTGGCGTTTACGGTCGGCCGTTGCGGCGGGAGCGTCGAGGCTGGCGCTCTTATCCGGCTTGATCAGAGGACTAACGGTGTTGACCAGGGTTTTGAATCCGGCTTCATTTATATGGAGGGTGCTGTAATGAACCTGATGGTCCTTACCTACATATGAGAAGTATTCCTTTTTTAAATCGCCACTGGGGGTGAGGAACTCTTTACCGACATCTGCAAAAGCTACGTTTTGCCGTTGCGTCAGTTGCTGAGCCAACTGGGCATTAATGGCGTTGATTCTTTCATGGGCTGCTCTGGAATCGGTCTGGGGCAAAATTCCCACAACGACCAATTTTGTGTCAGGCAAGCGCTCGCGGAACAAGTCGACTGTTTGCATGACCCGTTTGACGACATCGGCGTCTGCTACGGGACGACTGGGATCGAAGTTGTTTGTGCCTATTTGAATGACTGCTGTTTCCGGCGGATGGCCGGCGAAGTCGGTTTCGCCGTGGCGAGCACGATAGTCGAGATTGTAGGTACTGTCGCGATCGATGCCCAGGGCCACAGCTTTCGGTCCCAAGTCCGCAAATGCATCTGATGTAGAGAGGGCGTGAGTGTTCGAATCACCGTACCAGGCTAGATCGAACTTTTGGTCTTTGATTAGTTTGGAAAATTTCTCGTGTTGTTGCATCCAGTCAGGCGTGTCTGAGTTAGGCACTGCCTCGCGGGTAGCGTCGGCGCGCATGTCTCTGCGGCTTCCGTTGGCTGTATTTGCGTCAGCTGGCGGCGCCGGGACCGGTCTCTGGGGGAGAAGCGGTTTTGCCGGCGGCAGTGCGTCCTGGCGTCTTTCCGGTTCAACCGGTCTGGATCCCAATCGAGGAACGGTAATCAGGGGCGGGGCCTTCGGCGGCGGTGCCACTACGGCTGGTTCAGCCTTACGATCGCCGCCAAGGTCGATGCCCATGTGGGAAGCCGCATCCATTACAGATTGGATTCGGGTAAGCTCGGGGTACCTTCGCAGTGAATCTCTCAGCAAGCCTCTTGTTTCGGCGTTGTGCTCGCCCGATTTTGAATGATCGAGAGCGCTGATCCAGTTGGCTCTGGTGATGGCGGCGATCATCCGGTCGGCTTTGTCTTGATTCGGACCTTCGTGGGCTTTGAGGGTAGCTTCGTACATGTCTCGCAGAGCCGAGGGCATTCTCGTCTTGTCGCTGACCGGATACTGTTCTTTCGCGTTGTTCAAGGTGCCCAGAACATCGTGAATGCGGCTGCGATCGTCTTGTGCCAGTTGTGCCGGCACTGCTTCCGCCGCTCTTAGACGTGCCTCTGCGGGCGGTGGCGGCGGTGGGGCTGCCTGAAGAGTCCTTTCAGGAGCCAGTTTTATCTCGCCGGGATTGACCTGAGGAATTGTGGCTGCTTGCGGTGCTGCTCTGCGTGGCTCTGTCACCGGTGGCGAAGATTGGTTTAGAGCAAACATGACGCCCTGGCGAACGTCAGCGTCGAGCTCGCGTCCGAAAGCGGCCACTCGCGCTCTCTGTTCTGCCGACGGTCTATAATCCCAATGCGGTTTGTCGCCAAAGCTGAGACCGGTATGTTTGAAACCGGCGGCTTCGAGCGCTCTGAACACGTCTTGGCCGGCATCTGGCGGCACGTCGATGGCGTTGCCCCAGTGGAGATTGTTGTTGTGGCTGCACAGTCCTTCGCAGACTTGAGCCTGCCACGTGGTTCTGCCGGCGGGATTCTGATTCTCAGACATCATGCCTTGCAGAGGAAGCGGGCGTTGCAGAATTTTAGTGGCGAGCCCGTAGGCGTAGGCGGGGCCATCGAAGCCTTTTCCACCGTCGAGCCATTGAGCCATGCCGTGAGCATTATTTGGATCTCTTCTACCTTTTTCATCAGGTCTAGAGCCGTCCGAGAACACGCCTATGTAGACAGGATTGACAGGAGTACCATCGGGCCTGTGTTTGAGGAGGGCTGGGTTAAGGTCGGTGGCCGGCAATCCCATTCCGAAATGCGGATTAGAGAGATCGAAGCCGTTTACTCCTAGCGACGGGGCTGTGCGGTCATGGAAGGATACTGGTTTTTTAAGGCGCAGATCGGCTGGATCCGCCAGTTGAGCGTCTTGACTTTCGGGAAGTCGCGCCGGTCTGGACAACCGGACCCCAGTCAATTCTGTTGCTTCGCTGTGGGTGGGGGCGGCTTCGGCACGCGGTCCGTACGGTCCGTGGTCAAAGGCAAGAGGCTTTGGCATGAATTGAGCAGCCATTACGGTTGGCAGCACGGCAAAGCTGTCTCTAAAGTATTTACCATCTGGGCGTGGTATGTGACCTTCCGTTTTCACATCGTAGTCGCCGGGATCTTCATTGAAACGAATCTGCATCGTGAACCCGCTCGGGTCGACGTGGTAACGTCCTATAGGAGTTCCGTTGGGAAGCCCAGCCATTCCGCCATGAATCTGGCTGATAGGTACGGCCGTAAATCCTGGTTGAGCGGCGAGCATACTGGCGACGCGCAATCCAGTGCGGACGGCATCGGGACTCTTTGCCGCTGACGGTTCATCACCGTGCTCGATGTCGTATCCCATCGTTTTCAGTTGATCCACGGCACCACTGCCACACTGTTTGTTGTATCGCTGAAGTTGCAGTTTGACATCTTTCGATTCGGCTGCCTTCGCACTGCCAGTGAGCCATTGATTTGCTTGTCCTATGGTCATTGGAGCGCCAACATTTCCAGGACCAAGATCTGGAGCTTGTTCTAGTGAAGACATTCCTGGCGTTCTGGGAGCCAAGAGTTCAAGACGCCTACCCTCCCGAGCAGGGCGACCGGCATAGGCGCGAGCGCCATCGCCTTTGTTTGCTTCAAGATATTCTTGAGCTTTTCGGGCGTATGCAAGATCGCGGCTACTCAGGTGGCGGGAATGCTCCAATTTCCATACGTCTCGGTATCCGTGATCGGTGTCAGCCGGACGTCCCGACTTTGTAGGCAAGGATGCTAGAGCCTGGACTCGACTTTCGTCTGACTCCGGCACCAAATTCAGGGTCATAGTGTTGTGAACGCGGCCGCCTGTAAGATCTCCGGCTTCTTTGAACGTATCTACGCCAATGTCGATTCTTCTCGGACCTTCGGCATTGTTGCCAGACCATGTACCGGTGAAGGCACCACCGGTGTCGCTTAAACGCATCCAGGCATGCTCGCCTTTTTGCTGCCAGTCGGCACCGTATTTGGCGGCAAGCTTATCGGCGAAGTAGCTGTCGATTTCAGGTGACCAAGCCCTCTGTCCATCTTTAGCGTGGGCCCATTTGTCTACTGCAACCGTGAAGGCATCGGCTCTGCCGGCGAAGAAATCGCTCGGTTTCATGGCCTGGCGTCCGAACATATCCCACCTGCCACCATTGATGCCACCGCCGCCGATGACATAGCCGGTCATGCTGACGTCGGGGAACGACTGCGCTTGATCAGCATCTTGCGGTGGCTGAGGTAGTGGTTTTTCCAGGAGGGAACCGGGTCTGTCCGGAGGAGGCATTTCCAGTGTTGCCGCTCTGGGTGTATCGGGCCGGGCAGTGGAGCCGTCCCAGCCGTATCTGGATCGAGGGCCGTTCGGGGCTGCATCCGCTCCCTGGGCGAATTGAAGAATGGGACTGTCGGGATGCTGGGCGCTGAAGCGTGTGCCGGCAAAACCGACTGGGCTCCCGTGTCTATCGACCTGTTGCTCGTAGTGGCCGCCGTCGGCGGCATTGGCTTCGCCTTGCGAATTAGGTCTGTAAACTGAGCGAAGTTCGATCTGTCCACTCGCCGACCACAGGTGAACGTACTCGGCGCCTTGGCTGCCTACTGCCGTCACTTGTACGTGGTGCATGTCGCCGTTTTGATCTTGCAACTCATTTACGCCGTTGCCGCTGGCGTAGCGCATGGCGTCAAACTTTTCGCCGGCGGAGTAGCTGCCGAAGACAACCGCCTCGGCCCACTGTTTGACCTTATCGGTGTCTTGCGGTTGCGGACGTTCAGGCATGTCCGAAGTAAGAGCCCGATCCGGCAATACTGCCGCGGCTGGATCGCCAATGTCGCCGGCAGCCTTCAAGGCGTCTTTCACAGGCGCCCATTTTGCCATATCGGGATATTGGTGCAGAGAATCTCCGACGACGCCTTTGAGTTCGGTATCGTGAGCACCTGGTTGCGAGCCCATGAGAGAACTCATATAGTGCGCCCGCACCAATTGAGCCATGTACTTGTCGGCTGCCGATTGATCTTCTTTGCCTTCGCGCAATCCGTCGAGGATATGCTCGTAACCGGCGCGCCGGTCGTCAGGCAACTTCGATTGGTCGCTGACTGGGAATTTTGTTTCCAGCTCTCTTAGACCAGCGATTGTGGCATCGACTCTTTTTTGATCTTCGGGCGAGAACTTGGGTGCTCCCGGCACCGCTTGCGGTGCATCGACCGCTTCTCTGGGTGAGGCGACCGGAGCTTCCAGCGCTGGTGGTCTAGCTGGTGCTTCCTGCCTGACTGCTGTTTCCGGTTTGATCACCGGTTTTAGTTCTGTGGGTCTAACAGTCTCTGCCGGCAGGGCAGCATCCGGAGTTCTAAGCGCATCGCGCTGGGCCGTGACCGGTATCGGCACCCATGGCGGTTGATCCTTTGGATCAAGAGGCTGTTGTCCTCTTGCTTTCAAGAAGGAGTTGTGCAGTTGGAACTGCTGGGCTCTGGCTGTGGATTCGAAATTGCGTCCGTTTTCTACGGCCGTCATCCTCAAGAGCAAATTGTCGTTGGGAGCCGATCTTCCCTGAAGGACCTGATTGCCGGGAACCCACGCACTGGGAATTTGAGGATCTACTCCTCGTACCAGACTGTCGGCTTTACCTGGTCCGACGAGGTTGTTCATCTCAGCATAGGCAGGCGTGAGTTTATCGCCCGTGATGCCGCCGAGATATTTGTCGAAGGCTTTGAATATTGCTGGTTTGGCGTCGGCTGGAAGGGCACCCTGGAAGCCAAGCAGATTTTCGTTGAGGAAAATGCGGTTGTCTGAGTTGATCTGCGAACCTGTTTGCTTGCCATCGAGGAGACCCACGAGACGATCGCGACGATCTTCTCTGGTAGCGTCATCGGTTTGGCGAAGCGCTTTCTCGACGCCGACCTTTTTGGCCAGCTCAGCGAAACCGCCGTCGAGCATGCTTTGCTCATTGGGACCGATATCTCGAGCTTGACCGGAAAGAAGTTTGTTCCACCGTTTCGTTCGTTGGTCGATCGACTCTTTGTCGAGGTGCTCCAGAGCTCCTTGAACAGAAGCTTTCTTAGCTTCAGGAGTTAGCTTGTCGTATGCTGCCGAGAATGCCGAGTATTGATCGGCTTTCTTGTCGAGAATGCCATGGTGATCTTGGGCACCGGCCATGACTTTGGCGAACTCGGTCGCTTGCATCTTCGGACCGATGTCGCCGTCGAGGTTCAAGGCATGAGCAGCGATGCGGGCGTCGCCGTGACCGGAGGCTAGATCTCTCTGGATCGATTCTACGAGTTTAGCTTTGGCAAGAAGCTCAGACCGTCTGGCCGGGTCTTGCGCCCGCGCCGCTTCTCCTTGCAGATCGGTGGCGTACTCTTTGCCGTGATGAAGAATCTGGTCGGCGCTGGTCTCGACCATGTTTTGCATCGGACCTCGGGCACCACTGTGTTCGGGATGCAGAGCATCACGTTCATCTTTATGTTCAGGTCCACGCAGGCAGTCTGGGATGGCTGTGGGGTCGTGCGGTGTATCTTTGCCGCCGGTCTCCATGGCGATGATCTGGCGCGCGGCCTGTTCTGACTGGGCTGGATCCAAGCCCAACCCCTTTCCTTCTTTGACGACGGCTGTGGCGAAGTTGTCGTTCCACTGCTCGTCAGAGCCAAAGGCTTTCTGGACCGGCAAGCCGTGTTGTTGCTGATACGCGTTGAGCTTTGCCACCAGGTCGTTGTTGGACAGGTTGTTGCCGTGAGGAACTTCGCATGCCGCGGGAGCCGGCAATTCAACGCGACGTTTTGGCTCTGGCACAGACAAATCAACGCCGGCATTTGGCTCAACAGAGGGAGCCGTTATCGGTAGGCGTGGTGCCGGTACGGGTGTTATTGCCTTGGCTGGTTCAACTGACGGAGCCAGGTCATCCAGGGTTCCGATTATCTTTCTGCTTGTCAGAGTCGCAGCACTCTGGTCAATTGTTGATCTCGCCGCTGTCAAATCAGCTTGGTTGCGTGGCTCAGTCAGCTCGGCCCGTTTGTCGGGCGCTGTTCTCTCAAGGGCTTGCCCCAACGCATTCGCGTCGAGAGCACCACCGGACTTGGCCAACTGTTCGTTGGTGTAGGGAGCTTCGAGCCGCGTCATTTCCTGTTGAATTCGTTTTACACCGTCATTGATTTCAAGAGAGGAGCCATTGGCGAGCCCCTTGGCTCGTTCGCCGACGCGAGCATAAAGATCAGGGGCTGCTTGCCCGAGGCGAGTGAAAGCGGCGCCATCAGCATTAGATTGATTGGGCGATGCCAGTTGAGCCAGTTGATTCTGGGCGTACGTCACCTTTTGAAGACTTTGTTCTTCCCGAGCTTTGTCGAAGGCTTTTCCGGCTGTCTCACCAGCTTTGACCGCAGCGGCTGGATCATCGGTGCCGGCGCGCTTGGCTGCTTCTTTCGCCAACAAGTCTCGGAACGAGGCCGGTTGAGCGCCTTCTGGCGGATGGGCGGCTTGATCTTGCTGGGCCTTGCGAGCAGCTTCTATGAGGCTTTGATCGACGCCGTTGCGTTTGAGAATATCGTCTACGGGTTCGATTCTGTTGCCGGCAATGATAGTGGCGGCGGGATCGATCTGGCCGTTTCTCTTCATATCGGCGGTGGTATCAGCGATGCCTCTATAGGTGATACCATCAGCTTGACCTGTGATCGGATTGTGATGAACGACAATTGAAGAGCCGTCGGGATTGAACTGCCTGTCGGCGACTAGTTTGTTATCGGCGAACTGTTGCAGGCTGGTCAGGCGATTGAAGGTATCTTTCTGTTCGACGGCCAGCTGATTGTTTGCTTTATCGAACGTTGTTTTGGTCGATCCGTTAGCATTGTATGTGGTGACTGTCTTACCATCGGCCTTGATGTCTGTATCTTCGCTAAGCTGTCCGTTTTGGAACTTGCGTGAGCCTGTAAGAACGCCGTTGTCGTCGAAGGACCTTGTGCTGAGAGGCTCGCGGTCTCCGGTAGCTGGATTGGGAGGACCAAAATTGCCTTCGAATACTACCGTGCCGGCGGCATTCAGAGTTTCGGCTTTGGCGGCGCCAGTTTTGGTGTCGATGTACAAAGCCGATGTTCTAGTGCCTTTGGCATTGAACTTGTCTGTCTCGGCAATCTGTTTACCGTCAGTAGTGACGAGCTTGGTCTCTGAGCGTCCTTGGAATTGGGCGCCATCTTTACTGAAATGCAGCACCGTTCGGGATCCATCAGAGTCGCCGGCCGATAGCTCGGTGGTTTGGCCGGTCTTGGGATCTCGAGCAACACCCCACGATGTGCCGTCGGCGTTAGTATGCAATTCTCTCGTTACTACCTGCTGGTCGCCATTCTTGGCGAATTCGCGGCGCACCTTGGTGCCGCTCAGTTCTGACTCGACAGCCACAGGTTGATTGTCGGCACCGAAGAAAGTAGTGGTCTTGTTGCCGGTTTCGTCGTACTTCGTTTCGGAGCTTCCGCCGGGGAACTTTGATTTGACTTGGCGCGCCTGCTCATCGTATGCCGTCGTCGTGATTCCATCAGGACCTTTACGCTGTTCGCTGAACGCGAGTTGCTCGCCTTTGTTGTTGAACACGAACATGTCGGCGCTGTTTGGTTTTTGCGAGAGAATGACCGTCTCGCCCTTGGCATTGGTCTGATACGTTATGGCGCCTTGAGCAACAGGATCGGCTTGTTTCTCCGTGTTCGGCGCTTTGGCTGTGGGTGCGAGATCGGCATACAAAAGTTTTGCTGCCGCTGCCCGCTCGGCCGGTGTCGCATCAGGCTTACTCAGATCTTGCACAATCGCCTTCCGGCGATCGGCTGGCTCCATCTTGGAGTAGTCCGGCAGTATAGGCGCTTGTGGAACTTCTGGTTTGGGAGGTTGTATCCTTGTCTTTTTATCTCCTACCGATTTGAGTGTGCCTAAAAATTCACCCTTAGGACCGTAATTGAAACCAATGCCGTCGCCGTTTGGTTTGCTCAATCCAAACGAGCGCACAATGCCACTGTTGTCTTCGCCTAGGTACGCTTTGGATTTATCGCGATTGGTGATCGTGGTGCTGAAGGTATCACCGTCAGTGCTTTTAATCACTTGCATGTCGACTTGATCGGCGACTGTGTTGAGTTGACGGCCGGTTTCATCGAAGTTTTTGGTGACAGCCGTTTTGTCGGCAGCCATGTGTGTTTGAGATTTGACTTTGCCGCTTTCCCAATTCTCAACCGTATCAACTGTATGGTCGGGGTGCGTGGTTGTCTTCTTCTTAGCCGAGTTGTCTTTGAAGAATTCTGTTTGCTCGACAGTGCCATTATTAGCTCTTGTCTGCGACACTCTTACCCCGTGATCAACCACGGTGGTAACGGCGGCGCCGGTCTCTTTATCAACACTGAAATCAGTTCGCTTGGTTGGTTGACCGTCGGTAAATTCGGTATGACTGACCAGAGTTTTATTTTGGTCGTAATGCTGCTGCCACTTAGGATTCTCTTTACTATCGAGACCGGTCACGTTCCAGCCGCCTTTTGGATCGACTTCGGTTTTCATCGACGGCTTGCCGTTTTCATAGTCGATGCGGCTGGTTAAAGCGCCGCTCTTGTCGTACTGATCTTTCTTGGTAATGGTAGGGCCGTCAGAGCTGAAGGCGGTGACGGTGCGGTTGCCTTGCTCGTCATACTCTGTACTCAGATCTAGTTTCTGATTTTTGAACTGATCGTGTTTTACCAGATCGCCGTTTTGATATTGATTGCGCCAGGCAATCAGGTTGCCCTTGTCGTAGTGCTCTTGCTGGAGAGGGCGTTGTTGGGCGTCAAAGGTCGTATCGGTATGACCGCCTCCGGAGAGCATCAGCTGGTGATGGCTTTCGATGGTTCCGGCGCTGTTTAAGGTTGTGCTGGTGAGGGGGGCTCCAAAAGCGTCTTTTTGCCAGATGACTCGGCGGTTGTGAGGATCGCTCGGTCCTTTGTCTTCTATAGATAAGGTAGAGCCGGGAATGTTGCCATCTTGGGGAAGTTGCTTGAGAAGAGCGCGGGCGGCGTCTTCGCGTTGCTGGGGAGTGGAGTCGGGGTTGTTGAAAACGGCGGCTGTCTTGCCGGCCACCTCGTCGGATATCGGCTGTACTCTCTCCGGTCTTCGAGCGGTAAGCGCATCGGGTTTGGTGGACGTCCAACCTGGAAATGTGGATAACGACCTGAGCGCCGCTTCCGATTCTTTGGCGGGAACGGCGCCGTCGATTTGACCGTTTAGTCTGCCGGCTCCGAGCTGCCGCTGCAAGAGCAGTTGCTCGGCGCTGCCTGTACTTGCCGTGACTGTCGCGGCATCTGGATGATTGAAGCGGTCGGTAAATTTACCCCAGCCGTTGGCAGTTTGGGCCAACTTCACGAGGTCCTGAGTCTGATTCGCCACTAGACTGGCCCCTGGCGTTTGCAGCTTTTCTAATTTTCTACCGGTGTCGTCGGCTGGTTTTTTAGTGTTTGCCGGATCTGACATTTAGTGTTTCCTGAATGACTCGCAGAACCCAGACGGAAGATGATTCGAATGCCAGCACAAAACTTGCTGACAATCTCACTTGGCGAAGATACAGATCAGTAGTAGGGCTGCGCAGCATGTGCACAGGAGAATCTATGGGTGTGGTGCGTTGGCTGGTTGTTACGCCTGAAGGCGAAGAACGAAGTTTGGGTCGGTGCGATAGAGGTCGGACTTAACGGTGTAGGCACCAAATTAATATATAAAAGTGAAAAAGGTGTGAAAGCCTCTTCGTTATCCCTAGCAGGGTCAGCCGGCGAAGCTGTTTTTGCCTTCGGGCGGCGCCGACAAAAAGGGCGCCTCCACCCTGTTGCTCCAAAATCAGAGGAGTGGCCGGTTTGAACTCTGACAGATGCAAATGCTCTCGTCATTGAGAGGTTCACCGTATGTGGTGCCGGAGGGGACAAGGTGATGCTATCCGAGGCGATTCGGATTGCTTTTTCTTGTCGGTCCGGCAATTGGCGAAACGGCTTGGACAGGAACCGTATTAATGGGCGTTTTCAAAGGTATGACAGAAACGTGAAAACCATGTGAAAGCTGAGGCGTCTCAAGGCGACAATAAGTAAGCTGCCGCGGCTTTCCTGATAGAGTATGGGTGCAACTTTGGCAGGATATTTCAGAGGTTCGAACCACATGACAGCTGCAACCACAGGTCAGTTTACGCGCGCTCTGGGTTTGGTTGATTCGACGGCTATGGTAGTCGGTTCGATGATCGGTTCGGGCATCTTCATAGTCTCGGCGGAAACGGCTCGTCACCTTGGTTCTCCCGGTTGGCTCCTGATTAGCTGGATCGCAGCTGGTGTCATGACTGTGTGCGCGGCTCTGTGTTACGGCGAACTGGCGGGGATGTATCCTCACGCCGGCGGGCAGTATGTTTTTCTCAGAGAGGCATATGGAAAGCTGTACGGATTTTTATACGGATGGACTCTTTTTGCTGTCATTCAGTGTGGAACCATCGCTGCTGTAGCGGTTGGTTTCGCCAAGTTTCTGGGTGTATTTGTCCCTGCTGTTTCGATGAGCAACGTTCTCCTTCAAGTCGGAGACTGGAAATTTACCGCTCTACAACTTGTGGCACTTGTTTTGATCGCCGTGCTTACAGCGCTCAATTGCCGGGGTGTTAAGACCGGCGCCTTCATTCAAACTACGTTCACCTTCGCCAAGACTGGCGCCTTGTTTTTGCTCATTGCTCTCGGGTTTCTCTGCTTTAACAAATATCTTGGTCTGCAAGCCAATTTGCAAAACTTTTGGCACCCGGTTTCCGAAACCGGTGAGTCGCTTGGCGGCACGCAGCTCCTGGCTGTTTTGGCTCTGGCTATGGTCGGACCCCTCTTCTCTTGTGATGCCTGGAACAACATCACTTTCGCCGGTGATGAAGTCAAAGACGCTCCCCGCACACTAGCTCGCAGTCTGGCCATGGGAACCGGTCTGGTCACTCTCTTGTATCTGCTCGCTAACATCGTCTATCTTTTGCTGTTGCCTCTGCATGGTACTGCTACTGGTGCCGACGTCGTCCAGCGAGGCATTCAATATGCGTCCGAAGGACGCGTCGCAGCAGCGGCCGTCGAGATCATGTTTGGACCTGTCGGGGCCCAGATTATGGCAGTAGCGATCATGATTTCGACTTTCGGTTGCGCCAACGGGCTCATTCTTGCCGGTCCCCGCGCTTATTATGCAATGGCTTCCGATGGGCTGTTTTTCAAGAAAGCGGGCGAGCTGAGCCAGAAAACTAACGTTCCTGTTTACGGTTTGATTATTCAGGGAATCTGGTCAGCGATTCTAACCACAACAGGCAAGTACAGCGATCTTCTCGAATACGTCGTGTTTGCGGCTCTGCTGTTTTATGTTTTAACAGTGGTGGCACTGTTCGTTCTTCGCCGCAAACGGCCTGAGGCTGAGAGACCGTACAAGGTCTTTGGCTATCCTTTCATGCCGGCGTTTTATGTTGTCACCGCGACCTTGATCATGGTCGGTCAGATGTGGCTGTCGCCCAAATACAGCGGCTTCGGTTTGCTCATCATTCTTTCCGGGTTGCCGGCATACTTCCTCTGGTCCAGGAAATCTCGGTAATCTTTACATCGCATTTGCGACATTATCAAGGGTGTTTCAAATAACAATATCCGCTGATTGGCCGATTGAATGAACGGCTCAATCCGGCTATTGTATAAAACACGCTCAAGCCCATGAGCGGTTGGGAACAACCATGCGGGTGGTTGATTCATAGCAGGTACGCAAGAGCGTTGGTTGGTTGAAACAAACGGGCGCAAGACCGTGATTCGGAACTGAGCTTAAATGGTTGGCACCAGCACTACTGAACCGATCACAGCTCCCTACGGGAGCTGGGCAACGCCGTTTTTTGCGCGAGCGATCGTGAGAGAAACGATCGGCTTTGGAACCATTGTCGTCGATAGCGGCGACATTTACTGGATCGAAACCAGACCGGCCGAAGACGGGCGCCATGTCATTGTATGCCGCAAACGTGACGGTTCTGTGTCCGACATTTTACCGGCAGGATTCAATGCTCGTACCAGAGTCCATGAATATGGCGGCGGAGCGTTCACTGTACACAACGGGGTCGTGTACTTCACGCAGTTCGACGACCAGCAACTCTACGTTATTATTCCCGGGCACCAGCCGCAGTGCCTGAACACCAGACCGGGCATGCGTTTCGCCGACCTCAGCTATGACGATCGATTCCAGCGAATTATCGCCGTATGCGAAGACAACCGGAAAGATGACGAAGAAGCGATCAACATGATCGTCTCGGTTACGCCTGACAAAACCGGCGATTATCGCATTTTGGCAGCCGGGGCAGACTTCTACTCTTCGCCGAGAATCAGCCCTGACGGAAAGAAACTAGCATGGATCTCTTGGAAGCATCCAAATCTTCCCTGGGATTCTTCCTCCCTTTATGTTGCCGAGTTCGGCGACAACGGCAAGCTAGGCAAGCCCCAGCACATTGCCGGCGGTGAGATGGAATCGATTCTCCAGCCTGAGTGGGCTCCGGATGGCACGCTATATTTCGTGTCGGACAAAAGTGACTGGTGGAACCTATACCGGTTGAGGAACAACCAAGTCGAATCGGTGTTCGAGAAACAGGCGGAGTTTGGCAGACCGCCATGGCATCTGGGATATTCGCAGTATGCGATCGTTTCTCACGACGAGATTCTTTGCTCGTACAACACGGGCGGTTTCTGGCGTTTAGGTGTTATCGATCCCAACAGTAAAAAGCTGCACGAGATCAAATCCGACTTTACGGATATCTGGTGGTTGAAACTTGCCAGCGGTAAAGCCATTTTTCGCGGCGCTTCACCAACCAAGCCCCAATCCATCGTGATGATGGATTTAGCCGGCAAGGCCTTCCATACACTGGCTTCATCAGCGCGCATAGAAGTTGAGGAGTCCATGATTTCAGTGCCGCAGCCGATCGAATTTCCATCAGGAGACGGACGAGCGCATGGGCTCTTCTACGCTCCCAAGAACAAGAACTATCGTGCTCCGGCCGGCGAAAAGCCACCACTGCTGGTGAAGGTGCACGGCGGTCCTACGAGCATTGCTTCCACAATGGTCAACCTCGAGCTGCAGTTTTGGACAAGTCGCGGCTTTGCCGTATTAGACCTGAATTATCGGGGCAGCGTCGGTTATGGGCGTGGGTATAGGGAGCTGTTGCATGGGCAGTGGGGCGTCAACGATGTGGAAGATGCCGTCAGTGGAGCCCGCTTTCTTGTAGAGCGCGGCGACGTAGATGAGCAACGAATTGTTATTTCAGGTGGTAGTGCCGGTGGTTACACCGTGCTTTGTGCTGCTACTTCCTCGAAGCTTTTCAAAGCCGGTGCCTGCTATTATGGCATTACCGATTTGGAAGCAATGATGCGGGATACGCACAAGTTCGAGTCTTGTCTGACGGAGAAACTGATCGGTCCTTATCCGCGACGCCGAGATTTATTCAGGCAACGTTCCGCTATTCATCATCCCGATAAAGTTTCATTCCCCCTCATTTTCTTTCAGGGACTGGAGGACAAAATCGTTCCTCCCAATCAAACGGTGCTGATGATGGAGTCGCTCAAGAAGCGCGGTATTCCTGTTGCCTGCATCATGTTCCCTGGCGAGCAGCATGGGTTCCGCGGTGGAGAAACCATTCGCCGAAGTTTGGATGCAGAGCTGTTTTTCTATTCGAAGGTGCTCGGTTTCAAAATTCCAGGTGACGTGGCGAAGATTGAAATTACCAATCTGTCGATGCGTTATTAGGTTTCTAAGTAAAACTGGAATTCCCAGGTCTCGTGGGATCCTTATGCCGTAGAGGATCCTTGTCTAGCGGAGGGTCCTTGTCTAGCAGAGGATCCTTATGCCGCAGAGGATCCTCATCCCGCAGGGGTCATTATCTAGGATCGGATCCTTCGCGTCTGATCCTCTGACAGTTAATTGGATGATCCTCTAACACGAGTCAAAGCTGCCCTCAGTCCTGCTACTAATGAATTGAGCGGGTTCTTGTGAATCTGCGAGCTTTCAGTCTTGCTGGTGGTTTTGGAACTCGCGTCGTCCGCGTTTGTTTCGCCTAATACTCGATCAAGGTCTTTCAATAACTCTCCAGCGTTCTTGTAGCGTTTGTCAGGTTCGATCTCCAAGCATTTGAAGACAATCAGTTCCAATGCCGGCGGAACGCTCTTATCGAGAGATGAGAAGAATGGAGGTGCCTCTTCCAGTCGTTTCATCATCACCGCATATGGTGTATCGGCCTGATGTGGAGGCCGGCCGGAGAGGCATTGGTACATAATGGCGCCGAGCGAATAAGTGTCGCAGCGAGTGTCGACCTTTTCGGCCCGGATCTGCTCAGGGCTCATGTACAGGGGTGTTCCGAAAACCTGTCCCGTTTGCGTGAGTTTGGTGACGCCGGCGTCGAGAATTTTGGCGATGCCAAAATCAAGCACTTTGCCTGTGTGATCTGGTTGAACCATTATGTTGCTGGGTTTCAGATCTCGATGAACGATGCCGGCGCCATGAGCTTTATCCAGGGCTGCGCACACCGGTTTCATTATTCTCAAAGTGTCTTCCGGGCTCAGGGAGCCATCACGTTGAATGATGCTGTCTAAGGCCTCACCCTTCACGTATTCCATTATCAGGTAAGGTGTTCCTTCGTGGACATTCAGCTCGATGACCTGAGCGGCGTGAGGATGGTAGAACGAAGATCCAGCGCGAAACTCACGGCGAAATCTCAGAAACGTTTGACTGCTTGCCCCTTGCTTCAGAACTTTTATGGCGACCTGCCGGTTTGCATTTCGGTCGCGTGCTTTAAACACAATTCCGACAGCACCCTCGCCCAGACGTTGAAGGATCTCGTACTGGTCGGGAAGTTTTGGTGGAGATTCAGAAGGTAGCATCATTGTTGATAGGCATCCCAGTTCACTATAGCAAGTTTCCAAACTGCCCTCTGGGATAAGGGTTATGGGAATTGTCCCCTTCTCTAAGTCACAATGTTGTCACTATGTTGCTCTTATACTATTCCTTTCAGGCGGATAAACAAATGGCTCCGAATCCGGCAACCTATACAGGCGCAATCTTAGAGACGATGGGGTACATCACCCACGATCAGGAGCTCAAATGTGAGTTCTTGGACAAAGTTGCCAGTCAGCTTGCCGCAAAGAGCACGGATGGCTTTAAGAAGCCGTTTTATGGACACATCGCCAACGGCGAAATCCAACCGATATTGGACGAGTACAAAGCGCAGAATAACGGCCAAGAATTGGACATGGGTAAATTCGCTGACGTCAAGCTTGGTCTCAAAGGCGAAGATGGTAAAGACATCGAGCGCGATGGCGGACCGATGAAAGATGTGCTCAAGCTGCAAAAAGAATTGCGCGAAATGGATAAACGAGGCGAAAAGCTTTCTGATGATCCCCACGAGGCTGCCGACAAGGTTCGCGAAGTGGCAAAAAAGCTCGGTATAAAGTTCCCCTCCGACGAAGCAAAATTGGAGTCGCCCAGCAAGCGAAGACTGGCGGAAAGTATTGAAGGAACTAACAAGAGATTTGCCGCCAAGTTCGATGTCGATGCCATGCTTCTAGCTTCTACGAAAGGTCATTCCGGCGAGATATCTCAGTTCCACGAAGGGCAAGCGAAGACAGCTCGTGTAACCGAGCACAGATCGATCGCCTAGATCCGTCGCCCGGATTCAGCAACGCAACCCCAAGTGGTCGGCGGTCGATAACGCGAAGCGCAGACCCAGTTCTTTCAAAGCGCCAATCTTTGCGGCTGACGCTTGCTAGCCAAGTGTTAATGGCTCCTCATGAAAACCAGGGCGAAGCCAATCATAATCTGCAAGAATCGTTTCTAACCGCAGTGTATTGATTGCTGGTCGAGTCCGCTATTACCAATGGTGCTTGGCAACGTCCTCTTCCTTCTGGGGCGCATCGTAATGCGTCGTTCGACACGGTTAGAGGGACATTCTTCCTTGTCGTCTTTTTTGCCCATGCATTGGACGCAGCCACGACCAATCCGGCTCTAATTACGGCAGGACGAGACTGCTTGGCCGTCTTTTACGCATTGAGCGGCTTTTTGATCACCCGACTCATCGTGAAGGGGGAGTCCGGCAATGTCTTCAAAGATTTGCGGACATTCTATATTCGCCGCTTCCTCAGACTAGGACCCCTTTACTACACCTTTTTGACCGCGCTGGTCGTGTTCGCCCGCGTCAAATATCCGCTGTTGCTTTATTTTTACGTCTATAACATAAGAGTTTTTCTGACGAACAAATGGACTGACTGCGCCAGTCACTTTTGGAGTCTGTGCATTGAAGAGCAGTTCTATTTCCTGTTTCCCATTGCTCTGCTGTTGACTCCGAAGAAGTACCGTTTTCATGCTCTGGCGGGAACGATTCTGCTCTCCCACATGATCAGTTTGCTGGGACCAATTCTGTATCCTCACTTCAAATGGTCTGCTTCGCTGCCGTGGTGCGGCCAGTACATTCTCTGGGGTTGTTTGGCGGGCTGGCTGGACACGAAACTGGCAAAATCAGTGACTCTGGATAAGCTGTTCTACGGTTCCACAGCCGTTTTGATCGGTCTGTACTTGATCCACGTCTTGACACCAGTGGCGGTGAGTAGCGTCTTCTATGCTCCGGTCATTGGTGCCTTCGTTTTCAGTTTGTGGAGACTGAGCAACCCTCACATCCTTAAGTTTACGTGCAATCCCGTTACCGTTTACCTGGGCAAAATCAGCTACGCCATGTACCTGTTTCACCTGCCGCTTTTGTGGTATTCACACAACATCTGTCCTGAAGCATACAAGATTCCCGTCACACTCGTCCTCACCATCGGATTAGCTGCGCTCTCCTGGCACATGTTCGAAGAGCCGATCAGCAAGTGGAAAGATCGATTCGTCTTCGACGGTGAGAAACCTGAAAAGGCGAAACCAGCTCCAGAACTGGCTGTCGCCAGCACTGTCTAGTTGCCGGGCACGGGTTTCTAAAGGCGCAGCCCAGGGGGCTATCGCCAGGTGGACAGGAAGCCACACGAGACTGTGAAACGCTCGTACGGAGCCAGGGTGAGTTCGAAGGTTATGGCAATGAAACAAATCCTCGATCTTACAAAGCCACTTACTGATGCCATTGATATTTATTCTGAGGCGAACTATCGGGATCCGGCGTTTTTATGCAGCGAATGGTCTTCCGTCGAAACACAGGGATATCGGGTTTCAGCACTCAGTCTAGGGACGCAGACTGGCACCCATATTGATGCGCCGAATCACTTCGACTCGTCTGGAAGTTGCCTTGAAGCTGTTCCCTTGGACAACTTAATCGGACGGTATTGCTTACTCGACTTGCCCAATGATGTGAATGAGGCGCGAGCCGTAT
>Ga0206838_10133_pt1 | contig 22417 bp, 26 predicted proteins | sample Alteio_BWOrgCont_26_FD_152879 | JGI IMG/M metagenome (GOLD analysis project Ga0206838, IMG submission 152879) | Enriched cells from forest soil in Barre Woods Harvard Forest LTER site, Petersham, Massachusetts, United States -... | ecosystem: Environmental > Terrestrial > Soil > Temperate forest >...
CTAAGGTTCACAACTGATGACATTTACGCCAATCTTCAAATAGTATTGGAAACCATTTATGCAACAGTGGCGTAAGGCTTCTCTCTCCCCTGCGAGGGAGAGGAGTAGTCGTAGGCGAGCTTTGCGAGCCGTACGAATACGGAGAGGGGGCAAGAGTATGTCGGTATCCCCCTCCCTGCAGCCGTGGGATTCGCGCCAAGCGCTCATCAACGGCTGCTTCCCTCCCTCGCTGGGGAGGGAGCTTAATAATGTTTAAATCTATCGGCATTGTTGGGGCGGGGACGATGGGGGCTGGTATTGCCCAGGTGAGTGCTTTGGCGGGTTTTAATACCTTTCTGTTTGATGTTTCACCTTCCATTCTGGATCAAGCCCGGATGCGAATTCAGGAATCCGTTGCGCATGCCATCCAAAAACAAAAACTTTCCTCGGACGCCATGATGCAACTGATGTCCTATTTAACGTTGACGACGGCACTGGATGATCTAAAAAATAGTGATCTGATTATTGAAGCGATTCCGGAAGAGATGGCGTTGAAACAAGATCTCTTTAACAAGCTGGATGCGCTCTGCCCACCGAAGACATGCTTTGCCAGTAATACGTCGTCACTGTCCATTACAACTATGGCCCATGCCACCCATCGCCCCAGCCAGGTGGCCGGGATGCATTTTTTTAATCCCGTTCCCCAGATGAAACTGGTGGAAATCATCTCTACCGCCGATACCTCAACCGACTTGTCCGACGCGTTATATCAACTGGCCAAAGCCATGGGGAAAATTCCGGTCCACGCCAAAGACACTCCCGGGTTTATCGTCAACCGCGTGGCCCGCCCGTTTTATCTGGAAGCCTTGCGCATGCTGGAAGACGGTCGCGCCGATATCAAAACCATTGATACCGCCATGCGAGAGGCCGGGTTTAAGATGGGGCCGTTTGAATTGATGGATCTGATCGGCATCGACGTGAATTACGCCGTGACCCAATCGGTTTACGAAGCCTTCGGCCAAGCCGACCGGTTTAAGCCAAACCCTCTGCAGAAGCAGCTTGTAGACGCTGGTCATCTCGGCCGAAAAACCGGCCAGGGATTTTATCGCTACGACACCACCCCGCCCATCCCGGCCATAACCCGCCCGGCTCAAAGCTTATGGACACCTTCCGAGATTGTTCACCACATCTATACCATGTTATCCAAAGAAGCCGCATCGGCGGTCAAAGAAAACGTCGCCACCCCGCAAGACATCGACACGGCCATGAAGCTCGGCACAAATTACCCCATCGGCCCATGCGAATGGGCACAAATTTCCCCTCTCCCCCGCCAGGGAGAGATCGTTCTATAAGGGGGGTTTATCTTTTTTTAAGAGTTTAAATAACACAAGATTTAATTTATTTGTTTTTATATTTATATAGTTTATGAGTGTTGAAAAGGACATGAGGCATGGTCTGTAGAATTGGTAGACAATCTTGTGGTAGTTCTTGTAACGGCGGCTACGCTTCTTCATGCGGCAATGGCCGCTTTAGCGGGTGTTTTGGGCGTGGATGTTCAGGCTCCGGATGCTCCGGTTGTTCTAATTGTTCCAGTTGTACCCCGGGTAATTCTGGCTACGGTTCAGCTGCACCGTTTAGTTGTAGTGCATATTCCAATCCTTCTAATTGTTATGCGGGGAGTAATCAAGTTTGTAACACAGCATCGTCAGTTGGGGCTTCCAGAACAACGTCTCCCTCTGGTCGGTATAATCAAACGCCTCAATTTCAAAGCTGGCTCAATAACAACAGGACGGAAATGCTCTATACGGCCGAAGATGGAAAAAACTATACCTACAATACCCAGACAGGGCAATCTCGAGATGTAACGAGAGTGAATCCAGACGGTACTGTACAAACAGGGAATAGGCTCTGGCAATGTGATTCTTCTGGTAGCTGGACGGAACAGAATAAGGCGACGGGAAAATTTGGACCATGGTCTTGGAACAGCGAAGATAAGAAAGGTACTCAACAAAATCCACTGGCTCAACCTTCCAAGAAATCAAATGATCCTTCACCTTCTCCAAAGGGTAATTCTGCAGCACCAGGGGGGCCGGAAATACTAAAACAACCAAGGGAAGCGATAGAACCCAAAAAAGATCAGCTTATAAAAAAAGATGCTACCTCACAAAATGGCATAATGCCTGCAATTCGTATGCGAGATCCGGAAAAACTAAACGTACAACCAAGGGAGGCAACACCAGATACAAACTCTTCTCCCCCGGGAAGGGGTTTAATGCCAAATAATCGTATGAGAGCTGACTCTGGATCCCCTCCTTCGGATCAACAAGTTGTTAACAATGACTCCAACCAATCAGGGGACACTTCGGATAAGCAAGTGGCCCAGAACGATCCTCCTCCAGAGAAAAATAAAGACGACAATAAAGAAACCGCTTAACAGAGAGGTATCAGAAAAAATCTCCCTTCAGGTTTTATCCGGGGGAGATTTTTCCCCCAGCCCGCATTCGTAACATTCCGAGATTCCCTGGTCGGGGATCCCAGAATGTAACGTCTGCTCCCTCCCTCTTTAGGGGGCAATGTTTACTTTTTATTGATTAAATGTATTAAAATACTCTTGTATGATTGGGATAGAGGCAAGAGTATGAAAAGAATCAGCTGCACCCATTGTGGCTCAAGTGAATATCAAAGAAATGGCAGTAGCCAAGGTATACAGCGATATATTTGTAAGCGTTGTACCCGTTGTTTTAGCAATAACGTGCCTAAATTTAGCCGAGAGGTTCGTGAAAAGGCTTTACAGATGTATTTAAACAATGTAGGCATCCGAAAAATAGCCTTGTTTTTGGGGGCCTCGCCAGCAGGTGTTTTAAAATGGATTCGTAAAGCAGGCCAAGAGCTTTCCGAACGTCTTCAGCAGGCCGCTGGACAGGTTGAGCAGCAGTTGCCCGATGTGATTGAAATGGATGAAATATATACCTACGTTCAAAAAAACGGCAACGGGCAGTCATCTGGACTGCTTATTCTAGACAACAAGGTCGCGTTATTGCGTTTGAAATAGGAGATCAAGGCATTCGTACTGCGTTGAAGCTTTATCACCAAGTGAAGCAGATTGTTCCAGATATCTTAGCCATCTGTACAGATGCCAACAGTTGTTACCATCTGGCATTTCAACACCTGCCTGAAACACACATCATTACCAAAGCCCAAACCCATCTCATTGAATCTTCTAACAGCAGTATCCGAGATAATCTGGCTCGCTTTAATCGCAGAACTAAGCGATTCTCCAGGTCTCATCAGATGCTTCAGCTATCGCTAGAACTCTTTTTTCACAAGCATCTATTATTCAGTAAAAAGTAAACATTGCCCTCTTTAGGGGGAGGGAGGAGCCGTTGGCGAGAGGCTTCTCGTGAGAGAAGTCTCTCGGCTACGGATGCGGGCTGGGGGAAGGATAGACAAAAAACGACAAAGCCGAATCACCATATTCACGGGTTTCCAGGCAAGTTGCATTACTAACGGTGAGAATGGTTTTGGAGGAATGTTCACAAATTAAAATGCCGTTTTCCGAGAGAATTTTCTTTGCAAAGCAAGCTTCAAGCAAAGGATTCAGCAAATCAAACAGATACGGTGGATCCATAAACACAATGTCGAAAGGCTGCATTTTATCCTCTTCTATAAAGCGCAGCACCCATTGCCAAACATCCTTGCAACGAATGTGGTAGACGGCTGCAGATAAATCAAGATTCAGGCGATTTTTTTCCAGAATTTGGCAATGCTTCAGGCTAATGTCAACGGCTTCTACACAGCCGGCTCCACGGCTTAATGCCTCATACCCCACAATGCCGGACCCTGCAAATAAGTCTAAAAAACGGGCGTCGTCCAAACGAGAGCCCAAGATACTGAAAAGACTTTCACGGACCAAACCGGTTGTAGGGCGCACTGCATCGCCTGGGGGACACAACAATTTTTTACCCAGATAGCGACCGCCAGTCACACGAAGCATTTACCAAAATCCTTCATTAAAAAGCCCAATAGCTTCCACAACACATTTTAATGTATCAGAAAAGCGGAGACAGAATATACTATTTATTTTAAAAAATAATCATTATTACATTTGTTACAATTTAGATTTGCTTTTATAATTATAAATAAAATTCAATGCTAACAAGTGTTTTGTCTCTCCAGTTGAATTCATTTTATGAAGAAATGTAAATCATCCTTGACAAAAAATAGCATTTATGAAACTGTCTCGAGTCGGGATTTTTAAGTTATTGTTAAGTTTTGTCTCTAAATCTGGCTAAAAAACCATTAGGTGTATTTTGTACGCTATGATATATTATCAGTTACTCCCCGTGGTTAGTAGTCACGCACAACCTTGTAAATCCTAAGTTAACAATTGCCCCTAAACCCGCACAAAAAACTCAGGATTCTTTTTAATCCTATTATGAAGAAGGCTGAGAAGAAAATGACGGGAGGTGGTGCTATGTAACAAGAAGAATCCTTGGAGGGATTAAAGGAGATATGGCTAGCACAACGTCTAAAAAAAGCAAAGCTGAAAAAAGCTTTGATCATCTTTTGGATGAACTGAAAAACAGTCCATCTGAAAAAATTCGCTACAACGCAGCTCGAATGCTGGGTGAGCTTGGTGATCCGTCTGCTGTGGAACCATTGATCGACGTCTTGATTAATGACAAAAATGGCTCTGTCCGTTTATACGCGGCTAGAGCGCTGGGTGAACTGGGAGATTCCCGCGCCACCCAACCCTTGATTGAGGCTTTGGTGAACGACCGCAACGTCGATGTCCGTGTTCGCGCAGCGCGTGCCCTTGGCCGTCTTGGCGGCGAGGAAGTGGTTCTGCCCTTGGTTGAAGCGCTGAGTGACAGCAACAGCCAGGTGTGTGTTACCGCTGCCGATGCGTTGGTTGAAATTGGCCCGGTCGCCGTTGTACCTTTAATTGCATCGCTGACGAACGAAAAAGTAAACGTCCGTTGTGATGCGGCTCGCGCTTTGGGTGAGTTAAACGATACCCGCGCCGTGGGGCCATTGGTTGACGTGTTAAACGACGAATGGGTCAACGTCCGAATCTATGCAGTCCAGTCACTGGGAAAATTGGGGGACAAAAAATCGGTACCTGCCTTAATTCAAACACTTCAAAACAATGAAGAAAATGATTTGGTGCGTGCCGGTGCTGCGTCATCCTTGGGGATCATCAAAGATGCCCGTGCCTTATTGCCGCTTCGCGAGCTGATTATGGCTGCCGACGAACTGGGCGAGATTGAAGACACGGCTCTGAAATCCTACAAGATGATCATGGCCGCCAATTGGAAAGCCGTTCCCGGCGCCAACTACAAAAAAGTGTCTGCGGTTGCCAAGTAGGTTCAGCGTCAAGTTATAATATAAAAAATCAAAAAGGCCCTTTTGACGGGGCCTTTTTGATGCCTCCTCACCCCTACCCTCTCCCCCCAAAGTTTTAGGCGAGACGCTAGTCGAGCCGTACGAATGCGGTGAGGGGGATTGGGGTTTCTCATTGCCCTGTGGGCTTGGTTACGATACTGTTTTTAAAGTGGAAATGTTTCAGAGGAAGAATATCTCAAGATGACCTTGCCTACCGTCGCCTATTTTTCAATGGAAATCGGAGTGGATGACAGCCTGCATACCTATTCAGGAGGGCTGGGATTTTTGGCGGGAAGCCATATGCTGTCCGCAGGCCAATTGAATCTGCCCATGGTGGGCGTCACCATTCTATGGGCAAATGGCTATGGGGATCAGCAGATTAATGACCATGGCGAAGTGGAAATCGTGTACAAAAAACGCGAGTATCCCTTCTTGACAGATACCGGCATTACCGTTGAGGTGGATATTTTTGGGGAGCCCGTTCAAGTCAAAGCATTTAAGCTGGAAAAAGAAAAATTTGGGGCTGCCCCGATTTACCTTCTCACCACGGATATCCCCGAAAATAAGCCGCAGCACCGGCAGCTTACCAATGTTCTGTATGATTCCGATCAACGTACCCGGATCAGTCAGGAAATTATTCTGGGCAAAGCCGGTTATCTGGTATTGGAAGCCTCTCATGAAAATTTTGATCTGGTTCATATCAATGAAGGCCACGCTTTGCCGGCCCTATTTGAAATGTTGGATCGCTACGCAGGCAATCTGGACCAGGTACGCCATCATGCGGTATTTACCACCCATACCCCCGTCACAGCCGGTAATGAAAGCCATCCAGCCGAGTTGCTGGCGGAAGCCGGATTCTTCGGTAAAACCCCACTGGAAAAAGCCATCTATTTGGGCGGCCATGATTTTTCGTTGACGGTTGCGGCCCTTCGGATGTGCCGGATTGCCAACGGCGTCTCTCAACTCCATGGCCTGGTGGCCAATAAAATGTGGGAGTGGGTTGAGCCACGCTGCCCCATTATTGCGATTACCAACGCGGTTAACCTGCATTACTGGCAAGATCCCAGAATTCCGGCGTGTCAAACCGCCCAGGATATCATTGGGCTGAAACGGGAGATGAAAAAAGACCTGTTTGAGTTTATTCACAACGAAACGGGAAAAACACTGGATCCGGATGTATTAACCCTGGTCTGGGCCCGACGTTTTACGCAGTACAAGCGAGCCGGTTTAATCCTGACGGATCCGGACCGCATTGGCCGATTGCTGGGTGACAAGAAAGTCCAGCTGATTTTTGCAGGCAAGTTTCATCCCAACGACACGGATGGACGAGAAACGTTCAACCATATTTTAAGATACGCGGATGCCATGCCCAGTGTGGCCATCTTACCCAACTACGAACTTGAACTGAGCCGTAAGTTAAAAAAAGGCGCCGATATCTGGCTGAATACCCCGCTAAGACCGTTGGAAGCATCAGGAACATCGGGCATGTCCGCCAATATGAACGGGGCGATTCACTTAACTACCTATGACGGCTGGTCGGTGGAAGGCACGTTTCACGAGATCAATGGCTTTATCATCAATAACGAAGCCTACAGCAACACGCTCTCCTGGGAAGAATGCAACCGTCTGGATTACGAATCGATGATGTATTTATTGGAAGAGCGTATTATCCCCACCTATTACGAGAACCATGATCATTGGGCCTGGTTGATGTATAACGCCATCCATACCGCGGGCGCCTTTTTCCACAGCGACCGGATGGCCATAGAGTATTTCAACAAGCTCTACAAACCGATTCATCTGTAAAAGGTTATAATTGGCATAACCCCAAAACAAATGCGGAAGGGGTCCGGGTGGTGAGGAAGCCGCCTTGAAAGCGGTTGGCCCGCAAGGGCTTGCAGGTTCGAATCCTGTCCCTTCCGTAGTTTATTTAGAGGACAATTGCAAGCACTAGGGTCATATGTCATCATGAAGATAAAGAGGACCGTCACTGATGGTCAGCTGTCTACCAAGAATCAAAAAATGCTTGCCTTTTTGGAACGGCGTTTAGAAGAATCGAAAACCGAAAAAGAAGACCCGACATGGGTTGAGTTTGAAGAAAAGCTTCGCGAAAGAAGGAAAGCCTTTAAATTTAGAGAAATCTCATGGGATGACTAGACGTTATATACTCGACAGCAATATTTTAAGCCAAATCATTAAGCCAAAAGCCAGCGATAGCTACATTGACAGGTTAAGGGGTTTATCTGAAAAGAATGTCCAGCTTCTATTAAGCCCCATGGTCTATTTTGAGGTAAAAAGGGGACTTCTTGAAATTGGGGCCACCAAACAACTCAAGGATTTAACAGTGGCCCTGATGACATTGATATCTTAATTGCTGCCCAGGCAAAGGTCCTAAATGCTACCGTCGTTACAAACGACAAGGGGATTCACCGCTTAATACCCGATGGATATGAGGAATGGGAATAGGTTGAAAACTAAAACTTTCATAAAAAGCGCACGTTTTCCCTATAGTTTGTTTTTATATAAATACTCTCTTGTGTGTGGAAAACAAATAACGTGTGTGGTGGTAATGAGGAGTATAACTCATGAGTGCAAGCCTATCGGGTGCTGGCAGTGTGGCCAGCAATATCTTAAACAGTATCGCTGGTGGTTTGAATGGAAACCAATCTACGACTGGCAATACAAGCACCAATAACAGTAATCTCACGAATGCGATTACCCAAATTGTAAGTGCTCTTGAGAATCAAAATGGTAATTCTTCGGGTTCTTCCAATAGTAATAATCCTGTCAGTCAATTGCTCAGTTCCCTTGCGGGCGGCAATTCAAATTCCGGTAATTCACTAAATCTAACAAGCTAAGCATCGGTATCCATCGTGAAAGCATGTATTTTGAATACATGCTTTCTGGTTGAAGTGGTGTGAATAAGGAGGATAATTTATGTCGCTTTCTTTGGGTAGTTTATTAGGAAACACAACAAATAATTCTACGCTCTCTTCTCTCTTAACTTCCTTAACCAACAATAGCGGAAGTGGCAGTGGCAATTTAACTTCTCTCTTAACGGATCTTGCTTCAAATGATCCCAGTTTGCTTGGTAATTCTAGTTCTGGTCCCATGGCCGCTTTTGATAATGGTGTGATGGCTTCCTTGAATGCTACCGGCTAAACTTAGTGCAAAGGCTGTGCCTTTGAAAGTTCCGACATCAAATTATTCACCAGAATTTGCTGATCCGGGTTGGTAATTGTCTGGACATTATCCGGACGGACACCGGATAGCTTTCTTTTTAAATAAAATTTGTTCACCTGCTTATAAAACGATTGAAATAAAGTCGGGTTGGTTGCCAGTTGATGCGTAATGTCCTGATATTCTTGCCAGCTCAAACCTTTTGCTTCCAAAAGCTTGACGAGCTCCGAATCCGATTTCATCACGGACTGATCGGCACTGTGATCCGTCGGATGTAAGACGGCAGAAAGCTCCTGGTAATCCGTACTGTCATTGAAGCTTTTTAGTAACAACGACACCGTTTGGGTTTTAGCAACCGGCATGCGATTGGAAATCAGTTGAGGACCCGCAACAAACAAGTCCGGATAGAGTTCTACATAGAGCTTCATTTTGTCGTTATTGATATCTTGAGCATAAGACACAAAACTCATGTAAAAAATCAATACTCCGATATAAACGCAGAAAAATAAACGACGCATGTGTGGCAGACTCCAACACCACCAATTAGTCTTCTATCGACCAATTCATGAGAAAAATTAGGCCTTGCGATAAAAAATTCCCAGAAACTCCTGTCCTTGCCTGTCTGAAACAGAAAAAGGCGTTTTTTCCAGCAACTGGATTCTAAAATTCGGTGAAAACAACTGATCAAGTTCATTTCGGCTGGTGCTATAAGGCGGACCGCCTATCCGGCCATGCGCCCAGAATAGCCCAATTAATCCTCCACCGGGTTTTAAAAGTTGCGTAACGGTTTTGGCATACGCCCTTCTGAGAGATGGAGAAATGGCACAAAAGCACGTATGTTCCAAAACCCAATCGAATTGACCGAAATAGACAGGATCGAGTCGAAAAATATCCGCCTGAATAAACCGTACCTGATGACCATAAAGCCCTTTAGCCTCTTCAATCGCCTTGGGCGCCATGTCAAATCCGGTTACGTCAAACCCGTAACGGGCGAATAAGGCCGCATCGTGTCCTCGTCCGCAGCCCAATACAGCCATTTTTCCACGAACAAGGGATTGCCCCCTTACGGCCAAAAGTTTTTCAAACGGGGGTGCGGGTTGTCCCAGATCCCAAGGTGTATCTTGCTGTAAGTATAGGGTTTCCCAAAATTCTTTCATCCCCGTATCATAGCAAAACATCTCCGTTCAGACTTTGCAGCTGGGTACTACTGAGGCTGGCCTGAGGAGAGGTGTTTTGTGCCAGGGTACTAAAATTGTTAATCAGGTATTCATCTGCTTGTTTATCGGTGGTGTCGAGCTTACCGTTTCTTAAAAGCGTATTCAATTGGAATTGGGTAACCGTCGGGTCGGGATCGTTACCGTTTCTGTAACCATCGGCCATGGACATAACCTTTAAAACTTCGGTTGTTGAAATGCCGGTGCTAGCACCCGTGGGCGGTGGGGGAGGAGGTGTAATCACAACTGGTGGTGGGGACGGTGGTGGTGATGGGGGAGGACAGGGTTGACTGGGGAACAATTTCTGTAAAAAGGCACGTAAGAATAATTCCAGAAACAGTTGACCCAAATTAACGTTTGAACCCCCATAGGTTCCGCAAGAACCCTCAAAAGAATTGTTAGAGCCGTTATTGGACTGATCGGATGGGGTATACGCCCTGCCAGGATACACATTCGCCATGGTTAAAGCGTAGGGATTGATATACATTTTTCTATCTCCAGACTATCCTAATTATATAAAAACAATATCTAATAGAAAAATGCGTGAAAAACTCAAAATATTAAGTTTTGTAAACAATTATCTTGTAATGGGGCTACGGCGTCCCAAGATAGGGCACCCCTTAAACATGGGGTGTTCACCTTCGTCTTCGGGTAGATAACCATCAATAGTATTGTAAGAAACCGTCCCCTTCGTATGAGACCGGGATAGGACTTGATAACGATTGGGGACTTCAGCCGATTGATAGACAAACAAATAAATATTTTCTTTAAGCAAACAAACCTGGTGTAACCGGTGGTTTGGAGGACATTTTTGCTGGGCTTCTTTCATTATTTTCAAGGAAATTCGAAGACTTTGAACAAAAAAACTGTCCAGTTGTCGCTCCCGCTCTTTTGTCGGTTGCCTGTTTAGGAATAGAGATTTTTTATAAGGTTTACAGGCGTTTCTAAGACCCTTTAAAATCATGGGAAGGCGTTTTAATAAACGGTGATAGCTGATATCAATGCCATATTCGATACCTGCAATAGTAGGGGCCAGACTGGGGCAATTGGTTCGCAATTGCGTCAAGAGCTCCTTAAATTCAGGGCTATACATGGGATGAACCGGATTATTCTGAAATCGCAATAATAGGATAATTAAGTCCCTCGCCTTACGACGTCGCCCGGTATCATCCAATAAAACCAAGTTTTGAGACTTGCAATCAAAATGCCATCGACAAAACGTATCCAGCACCACAAACGAACGAGAAACTGCGATAAATTTTCCCGATTCTGATGGATGGGGAATACAGATAGTTTGCCCATATACAATGTCTCTTAAAATACGCTCTCGAAAAGCGCTGGATCGAAAAGCCTGTATAAGCGTTTTATCAGTATACTGTGGATTCCAACCAGGATCATACTCCAGAACCGATTTTAAGAACTGGCCTGCCAAAGAATTCAGAAACACGTTATTGTTAGACAACCCACCTTCTAAAAATTGTACCAAGTCCATATTGCCTCTTTCTTTGGAGTTACAAGAGGCACAAACTCGCATAAGATATTGCGGCAATTTAGGATATTCCTGTAATTCCTGATGGGTCCGTAATTGAGAAATCGGAATCAAATGGTCGTCAGTGGCGCCATAAATCTTCTTGTTATTGATGAATTGAGAATAGAAGTTATCGACCACTTTTTCCGGAATTTTGTATCCCGCAAAAAAATTGGAATAGATCCATGAAAGGTATAGGTATGGATCCCTGGGTGAGGCAAAGCTAAGCCCTGGCGTTTTTAACTCCAGAATTGTCTGAATACCTGCTGTCTCAGCTTCAGTCAGAGCTTGTTTATAGTTTCTTACTGCGCGAGGTTTTAAGCTCTCCGGTGAGTTTTCACCCTCTATTAAGCAGAGACACAGAGAGCAATAGTCAATTTGGGTAGGTATAGCCAGGGTTGGGTTGGCTGAAAAACCGGGCTTTACGGCTCGGTTTATAACAGAAAAATACATAGAATAGGGTGAAATGGTTGGCATCGAACTAAATCTTATAGTGCTCTGTCCCTAATTAAAACCAAAAGACTGTAAAAATTGCCCTCCAAGGGCGCTCCCCTTTATACGCGGGTAATTCGCCTTCGTCTCTTGTAAAATACCGGTATTTGATTCAAATATAAAGTAATGTAAAAATGTTGGCGGGTTTTGGCAATTCATGACATTGATAATCTTTATTGGCAGTAACAAGGCGAATCGTTCAAAAAATCCAGAAAGGGATATTAAAATGAATATCAATGCAGTTTCTTCAGAGCAGCTTCGGTTTGGCAAGTATGAGGATTTGGGTACATATAATAGCGGCAATAAGCTAAACAATTTTAGGCATGCGACACCTGTTTATACGCAATTTAACGAACGCCAGATTGGTCATGCATTTCGTCTGTTCACCGATCCAGACAGTAATCAATCGCCGGTACAAGTAATTGGTTTAACACACGACCATTTGAGATTATATAAATGGATGAACTTTGCTCAAGAATTGCTTGGCTTTACAGAAACGGGTTACCGGCATACATTTGGTTCGGACTTAACAGGTATGAAGGAAGCAAAGCTGGCGTTATCCAAAACATCTGATGCTCTGCTAGGTAAGTTTAAAGATGCCCCGGCAGATATTAATGGGGAGCCGACATTCAAAATACAAAATTCTTCTGACTTCCAAAACTGTTTAAAGACTTTTTTGCGCGCTTGAAATCTCAATCTCGTCATATTATTGCTCAATAAAAAGCCCGGCACACGCCGGGCAATTTGGACAGTTGATTGGAGATAGTTACTCCAGGATCTTGTCCGCCCCCGGACATGCTCCCTTCGCTGTAAATTTGTCATCACACTGCAACCCCGCCAATGGCGTTCTTTTTTTCAATTCAATCCCAACATCAAACATCAAAGCCCCAGTCCCTTTATCTGTTTAGAATGCCCCTTGTACTTATATAAAAACAATGCCAAAAGTTTTTGTGCGGATTTGGTAATAATTTGTTAATATTTTGTTAATGGATACCCAACGAAAACCGCTGAGCACTTTCTGGAAAGTCATGATTGGCGTCTTGATTGCCCTGGTTATCATGGCGGTGATAGGTATCGGTTGCCTGATATGGGGCATTCAATGGATGCAGGCCTCAGCCCGAACGGTATATGGCGGATCACTCCCACCCGGTGTTTCCGCTCTTTTCGGGGCCGATCTGCAAACCCAGCGGATTGCCATTTTTATGGACAACACCACAAAATTAATGGTGATCGTAATGGAAAAAACGCTGAAGCAAAAGGATACAGCGCTTCCCTTATCAGACCCGGATGTTAAAAAGACCTTGACCTCCTATGATAAAACCGGTCAGCTTCAACCTTTGTTTCAAGGCTCGGAGAATGGCACGCCCAGCAGTTTAAAATTAGACAAACAGCTGGTCCATACGCTTGACTATACCAACAGCCGGGGACAATCCAACGTGGTGGGGGTTTTAAACCTGGATAACGTCCAACTGGCCTTTGTAGGAGTAGGGCAACCGAGTTCTTCCAATTTGTCGACCAACGTCGCTGATTTTTTAGGCACAATGCCCATTATCCAGAAAGACAGCCATCTGCATTAAATTTAGTTCGAATGGCGGACAATTTTTTTGATGGCGGTTTCAGCCCTGAGGCGCACGTCCGGCTCCAGTTCCCGGCGGGCTTCTGTGAGAAGCGTTAAGACTTCTTCAGACCCCATCCCAATTTCACCCAACGCCCAGATGCAAAGTGCAATGACACTGACGTTGGGTCTTTGCCGAATGGTTTCTACCAATGCCGGGACGGCTTTGGCCGATCCCAGTTCCCCAAGCTGCCATGCGGCAATGCAGCGGGCATCATCCGCACCGGCCGACAGCAGCTCGATAAGATAAGGGATGGCTTTCTCGCCCAGTTCCCCCAGCGCTTCGGAGGCGGTGGCAAACACATCATTGCTTTTGTCTTTCAACGCCTGAATCAAGATCGGGGCGGCGGCCTCCTGATGGGTCATACCCAGCGCCTGCATGACATAGTGGCGCAAGAGCGGGTCTTCATCGTGAGACACAGATCTTAAAATCTCTAACGGCCTTTCCCCGGCGATTTTGCCGAGCGCCAGGGCGATGGCACAACGCACATCTGTTGCTTCCTCCGGATTACACAGGATTTCCTCGAAAAGGAGGAAGTCTTCCGGCTGAAATTCATCGACAATAACAAGAAGCGCGTCCAGACGTGCCGAAGACGGCTGCGTGCGGTTCCGTAAAATTTCAACTGCGTCATTCATTAATCAGGACTCCGTCAATATGAAATCTGTCATTGGCATACTCATCATACTGTTGGTTCTATTACCCGGATTCGACTTGATTGGAAAAGCCCAGGGTCCCTCACCGATGGTAGGTATTGTTCTTCCCGACAAGCAGACCGAGGCTTCTGCAGGGTCTGGGCTAAAAAAGGCCCTATTTACATTAAAGCAGGCCAAGCTTGAATATTCAATTGTTCACACGGCAGATTTGGCCTCATTCAAAGGAACATTACTGGTTTTGCCTTTAGACAATACGGTTTCCCCATCCTTTTTAGACCGGTTCATCCAGCTAAAACCCTCTATGCACAAGATAATTTTGCCCCTAGGTTCGACGCTTAAGCCAAAATTGGCGGCTATAGCAAAGCCCCTGGGTTCTTATGCCGTTCTCTTTAATCAAACGCTGGTTGTCAATTGGAACTGGCATGACGCCATGCCCGTTTCAGTCTGGAATCAAATCACGGATTTGTGGCAGGCCGAGGACAGCTCACTCACACTTGCCCCCACATCTGACACCGATGATGAGGCTTACTTTAACGCTATCCGGGCCAGCCGTATTATGTTGGCCATGGAGGACAAACCTACCCCCCCGAAAGATTCCAACCCTGACGCCATGTATGATTTTGATGGGGCCACCAAAATTAACATCGACCGGACCACATTGGAAAGACGCCGCAGTGTGGAGAGTCAGGATGCCATTGCCGCTTTTTACAACGACCGGATGCGCGAACTGGCCGACATGGAAGAGATGGCCAACCATCTATTGACCCAAGCGTCAGGACAACCCAACCAACAAGCGGAATTGCAAAAGGCCCTGACGGAATCCAGTCAGCAGAGAAGCAAGTTTGAAACCGCCTGGTTTCAGCAAAATTACACGGTGGCGCTACCAGCCTATGAAAAGGCCAAAAATGCCTTGATGAATGTACTGTTTGCCAAGCTTCCCGCCTCACAGATTGAAGGGCGTGCCATTTGGCTGGATCGAGGAAGCATTGTCAATGCCGGTGGTCCCGAAGGGCTGCGCCAACTGATTCGAACCATAGGACAAGCCGGGTTTAATATCATTTATTTTGAAACCGTCAATGCAGGATATCCTATCTATCCCAGTACCCTGGTTGAGCAAAACCCCCAAGTCAAAGGCTGGGACCCCCTGGAAGTCGCGGTTGACGAAGCCCATAAACACGGCATAGAGCTCCATGCGTGGGTCTGGACCTTTGCCGTGGGTAATACGAGACACAATCGGATTTTAGGACAGCCGGACAGTTATCCCGGCCCGATTCTGAGCCAGCCTGAACTCGCTTCAGAAGCCTTGCGCGGCAGCAGAGGAGAACTGGTTCAGCCTGAACAATACGAATACTGGCTAAGCCCAGCGAGTGCAAAAGCCCGCAAATTTTTGATTGCGTATTTCTCGGAAATCGTCCGCAATTACAAGGTGGATGGCCTTCAGTTGGATTATATCCGCTACCCGTTTCAAAAACCCAACACCCCCGTTGGGTTTGAGCCGTTTGAACTCAGCCGCTTCACGGCCGAAACCGGCTTAACCGTGAACGCCGGCAATGAAGAGTCTTTTAAAGCCTGGGAGGCATGGAAAGCGTTTCAAGTCACCTCGTTCGTGAAGGATCTGAGTGAGACCGTTCACACGATTAATCCGGACATCAAAGTTTCCGCAGCCGTGTTTCCCCTGACTCGACACAGTCGCATGCTGATGATTCAACAGGACTGGGAGACCTGGGTAAGAAACGGCTGGGTGGATACCTTAAGCCCGATGGCCTACAGCCAAAGTGCGCGCTCACTCCAGCGGATGGTTGAATACATCCACAACGTCGGCGGGGACAAAACATTGGTTTATCCCGGCCTATCCCTGTCCAAGCTCAACGCCGTCCAATTGTTGGATACCTTGGAAATCTGCCGTAGAACCGGTGTGATGGGAACCACGTTATTCGCCACTACGCAGCTGGGCCCCGACACGCAATTACTCCTGCAATCCGGGCCCTATAAACAACGACACATTGTTTCCCCTCATAAAGACCCCGTTTTTTCCAGTTTACAAGTCATTTCAGAAACCCAAACCGCCGTTAGAAGCTTGTTGACAAATGCAACCTCGATGGAAAACCACGAAACCCTCACCGATATCGCAACCCTGTTAAATACACTGAGCGAAACTCTGAATAGTACTCATCAGCAGAGTGATATTTCTTCCGTACTTCATGACAACACGACCCAGCTTCAACAGTTGGCAGACCGGTGGACACCCTCTGCAGATAAGGCGTCGTTGGAAGCCTTTCAAGCGAAAACGCTGAAAGAAATGGTCGAAAAAGTCGTAAGAATGGTTAATTACACATCCTACCAGCTGGCCAACCATGTTAAACCGGCTTTAGCCAAGCAATAAGACGCTTATTTCTTAACCCATTCACCGTCTTTTTTCTCATATTCCTGTTTCACCGCCGCCCAGGCAACCTTGTAGGCAGTCTCTTCAGCAGACTCCCCTTTGTCCCGGCGTTTTGAGGAATCTTTGTACTCTTGAGTCGCATGATTAAAGGCTTCTTTGTAAATTTCTTGGGCATGTCGAGGCAAAATGTCTTTCATCGTCTGAACCTCCCGATTGATACGCCCGGTTATTTTATTGAAAATTCCCGTCCGAGACTATCCCGCATCCGGATAGTTTATAGATACCCTACCGAAAGAATTAGGTCTTTTGGATTAAAGTTATTGCCTTTTTTGGACGAAAACAAGAAAGATCGGACTACGTTGTTTTGAGGCCTAAGTTATCCATGCAAATCAGGAAACGCGGCTTTACACTGGCAGAATTACTCATTGCCCTTGCTTTGCTGGGAGTGATTGCAGCCTTCACGATCCCTAAAATCCTGAACGCCACCAATTCCGCGCAAATGATTGCTAACGTAAAGGATGGTGTATCTACCATTGAACAGGCATGGTACAACATACAAGTTCAGGGCCAAGTTTGTACAGCGGGCAATTGTACCGCCAACGGGAACAACAGCGGCACCGCAACTTTATATGATGAGCTTATTAATAATCCTAATAGCACATCAACCATAAACTACGCTGCAGCTAGTCAGCAAGGTTCTCCTCCTGGAGGATGTGGCGGGAATGGCACTGGACTGGGTGTTCCATTAGATACAGCTAATGATGGCTTTACACAAGGGTATATTCAACTGGCGAATGGTGTAATTATCTCTGGCTTATATGGCTCAACACAATTTGGCCTAACTCCTTATTCCAGCCTTCCAAGTAACTATACCAGTGTACTGCCCGCCAATCCCGATAACCCTCCGGGATCTCCCACTCCTCAATATAATTACATTATATGTATTGACGCCAATGGTGCTGCTGGCCCCAATCAATTGGGTAGCGATGTGTTTTTTATTAATTTCAATTATTCCGGTGCATTTACTATAAATACACCTGGAAACCCTAACGGGGCAGATTTCTTTACAGGAAACTGTAATCAACCCACATGGGCAACTAATGCCCAGAGTGCCAATTGGGCGGGGTGGGGCACAGCTCCTATTGGATTTGCTGCTGCAGGATGTGCGCTTTCTCAATGAGCCTAAGAAGGTGAATGAAATTATAGCTTTATGTTAATATAACGTAATGGATATCGTTGAATTGTATAATGAAATTGAAGGCGTTCCTTATACCCCTTTCGATTCTGGGAAACAGCTTTTTAATTTTGTTGTGGAAAAAAAATTTAAAAATTGTCTTGAATTAGGCTTTGCACATGGCGTTTCTAGCTGCTACATTGCTGCTGCTTTGGATGAATTAGGAGATGGGCATTTAACATCCGTTGATCTTCAAAATGTTGAACGTCATCCTTCCATTGAAACCTTATTGGATAAAACAAATCTAGCCCGATATGTAGATGTTTATCGGGAAAAAACCTCATATAACTGGTTTTTGAAGAAGATGATTGAAGCGCAAACGAACAATAATATGTGCGAACCTCTTTACGATTTTTGTTTTATTGATGGCGCTAAAAACTGGACGATTGACGGGTTTGCCTTTTTTTTAGTAGATAAACTCTTAAAACCGGACGGATGGATTTTATTTGATGATTATGACTGGACCTACGCCAGTATAAACGAGACCGTCACAGATGGCGTCAATCATAGAGATCTGGGAGACGATGAACTAAATACCCCCCATATAGAACTGATTTTCAAACTGCTTATCCTTCAACATCCCAACTATTCCAATTTTACGATTTATAATAACAACTGGCTTTTTGCTCAAAAAACGACCCAACCGAATACCCAACCTATTCAAGTGGTTCATAAAACCAGTTTTTTAAATATCTTAAATACGGTTGGCAGGAAATTTTATAAAACTTATGTAAAAAGCCCGCCCATTCATTAATTTCAAAATGACCTTAAATTTCAGTTTTTCCACTAATCCCTTGACTTTCCGTCTAATATGTTTTATGCTTTGGGCGCTTTGGAATATTAATTTGCTTGACTTGTAATTGCTTTGGATTTGGGAATATTGGAGATTTATCATGAATCCTGTTATTGGTATTTCTTTGGTTCGCTTGATGACTTCAAGTGGACAGTCGGTTACTGCTACTGTCCGAGTAATGGACGATCCACCTAAAGATCCACCGATTAAAACCGAAAAATAAATAATAGGCTTTAAAAATAGCTTAGTAGTGCTTTGTCAAATAAAGCACTAAATAAGGCATCCATTAAAAATCCTGTAACTAATTTTTCTTTTCTGGCAGATGTTAAACAAACCCCTACATCAAACCCCAAGTTACCGATTTCAGTACCAATCGTCCATTTAATAGCCTGTCTTAAGCATTTTTGAAGGTTTTGTTCCCGCTTCTCAGGATGCTGATAAGCTCTATAAGCATATTTTCCCACATCATAAAAAGTTATTCCCACCAATATAAAGCGAGCAACCCCCATATAAATACGCCCCTCATAGAAACGTCTGATTGTATTGATTATTTTCACATTTACAATTGTTTTTTGAATGTATTCCGAAAGGGAAACTGGCCTGCCTGCCCTAAATCTTCTTAAAATTTCAGAGTAGTCTAAATTATTGGCATCATAATGAGCTACAGTAGACTTAAATTTCTTACTGATTTTGGTTTTCCATGATTTTGGGAAAGGTAACAGGCTATCCATGGCATCTCCCACCAGATTTCTTCCTCCTTTACGTGCCAATCGGTGAAGCCACAAGAACAGAAATGAAGATTGGTATAGGTTTAACCACGCCATATAGACCGACTTCATGTCATGTTGTGTATGGCATACGGAGCATTCCAGCCGGGCAGGATTTTTTGGATCCACTATCAGGCGAGGGAGGGGCTGAATTGGACCCGATTGAGGAAAGCGTTTCATAAATCGCCCCTGACTTAACCCATACCCTTGAGAAAGAGGCCCCCCAACACCCATTTGACCCATTTCGACTCTTTCCTAATTTTACAAAAATAGATTAGGTCATTTATATTACAATAATATACACAAAGTAAATACTATCTGTTGTGAGTAGGATTTTTATAAGATTTAAAATAATATAAATAATCATTCAGTTAAAGTTTAGAGATGATTTTTCCGATATTCTTAATTAGGATGATATTATAGTTATAATCCCCTGTCCAAGGACCTCTACTATGGAAAAACTGCGTTATTTGTTGCCTCGCATCGTTGCCTTTATTGTGCTCATTATAATAGGCGGCTGTATTGGGATTTGGCTGGGTCCGCAAATATTAAAGAATATTCAAAATCCTAATAGAGATCCTCGTTTGGCAGATGCCGTCTATGCTTTGGAGCAAGCCTGGTATCACTTGAAAGAAACCAAAACCTACCACAGTGATGATAGTTTATATAATAACCTGGTACCTAACCTAAAGATTACCAGCTCTTCGACCGATGCTCCTCCTGGCGGATGTAATGGCGGCGTACTTTATAACTATCGGGTGGGTCCCTATTATGGTTACGTAGAATTTCCTAATGGCGTCATCGTTTCCGGCCTCTATGGTGGACCCGGATTACATGGCATGCCGTCTAGTTTTCCTAATATTCCTTCTGATTTAAATACCAATGAAATCAATTACATCCTCTGTTTTGATGTGAATGGCGCGGAAGGTCCCAACCAACCCGGGCAGGATGTTTTCTTTGCCAATTTTAATTCCTCGGGAGATTTTGATGGTAAGACCCCACCCAGCACCGACAATAAGAATTTTTTCTACGGCAGTATTTCACAACATGTTTATGACACGTTAGGAACCGGTAATACCTGGGGAGGAACTCCTCCAGCACCAGACGGATTTGCAGCTGCGGGCAGCAAGCTGTAAGTTTTTAAAGCCATTTCACTTTTGATCACTTTTTAAACCCAGGGCTTTTAAAATATTGGGATCGGCCGTTAAAGGACCTTGACGATTGTCATAAGTGAGGCCAAATGCATGGTCATATTCCCACATGGCCCACCCCATACCGTACTTTTCACTGGCTTGCCTCATATCCTTAATCCAGCGCGCCCGGTCAACCGGGTTAACATTGGGCTTCATGACACCAAATTCTCCCAAATACAGTTTGACGTGTCGTTGTTTGGCCCAGGTGTCAAGGGATGAAAAGACCGACTGAATCGTGGCTGGCCCAAACTGCTGATTACAATAATCGATGGCCGGAAACCAGTCAACCGGACTCATTTTACGTAAAATCGGTCCACACAGCTGCCGACTACCGGGATAAGGAAGCTGACGATAAATTTTGATGGCATTAATGCCGGTCCAAGTGGCACCTTGATGGGTAAAGGCGAGTGGGTCGTAATCATGAAAGCTGTAAATTACGTTTTTGTCTGACACAGGTGTTAATGTCTTCAAATCCGAAATACGGTCTCCCAAGCCTTTGACAATAATGGTATTGTTTGGGGTGACAGACCGCACGGCAGCAATCAATTTATTTTGAACGTCTTGCCATCGCGCTGAAGGGTTGGGCGTATATCGGGAAAAATCAGGTTCGTTTAAAACCTCGTAAAAAATTCTGTCCTGACTCGATGAATGGGTCTGCTGGACCAGATAGATCACAAATTTAGAAAACGTATTGACATACGCATCACTGGTTGCCAGTGATCTAAAATAATCCTGATTTTCGGGATGAATATCCAAAATCACAGCCATATGCTGGGAAAGAATCATTTTCACCGCATTTCGAAGTGCTTCCCATTCTTTTTTTTGAGATGGCGTGGGACGCGTCGGGTTTTGTGGATTCATGAGCCACATGGGATCCAAGGGTAGCCGGATATGTGTAAACCCCATCTGGTGAATTTTCTGAATATCGGCCATGGTGATCCCATGATCGTTGGAGTCAACACGATTGTAAAACCAGCCATCAATATTAATACCCCGCTTTAAATAGGGATAATGGGCCAGCATCAGTTGATATGCCTTTACAGTGTCTGGTTTTACAGCCATTCTTGACTTTTGAACCCCTGCATTGGCACTCACAGCCCATAACGAACAAAGCAGTATAAGAGTGAGCAAAACACCCGGTTTAGACAGATTTGATTTCATGCCGAAAAGAAGCCCTATTTTTAGCTCAAGTCTTATAGTCACATATAACTGTGCGAAAGTAAATAAGCTCAGAGTATATCTGACTTCAGAGAAGTATTTTTAAGTTTCAATCTTAAAGATACGGTTTCCAAAAATCGGGAAATAACTTTCTTCTCTGATGCAGAAGCAACCCATAATAGCCATTGAATAAAAGCGAATAAAGCACTCATTGCAAGTGCAATAAACAAATTAACAAAAAGAAAAGGGGTCAAGGGGAAAAAGTTTTTAATCAAATAAAGCAATAAAAGCTGTAGGGCAAGGATAGGCAATATTCTCAAATAAACTTTTCGAAGATAATCACCATAAGACATGGCCAACAGACGACATGCTTTAGGTACAATAAAGCCCTGCTGTAAACTGATTTGAGCTATCAAAGTGCCCAAGGCTGCACCAATAACACCCAGCCATTTGACAAAAATGATACTTAGCGTGATATTGACAACAGCCGCAATTAACCCGGCGACAGATTGAAATTTAAAGTATCCGTTGGCCGATAATAAATTGGACGCAGGCAGGTATACGGCGCCACTCCAAATATAGGCTGCAATTACCAAAAATATGGGAAATCCCTGTAAAGCCATAAAATGACCTGCTGAAAAATAATGAATAATCTCTCCAAAAAACATAGCCTGGGTAAAGACACAAACACCCATCACAAGATTAATCCAAAGACTGACTTGCAAAAAAAACTGCCTCAAGTGGTCGTTGGAGTCTGTAATCCGCTCGTTACAAAAAACAGAAAAAATACTTTCACCAACTTTGCCAAAAATAATAGGAAAAACAGACAAGAACTTAGCCAC
>Ga0206838_10134_pt1 | contig 22396 bp, 18 predicted proteins | sample Alteio_BWOrgCont_26_FD_152879 | JGI IMG/M metagenome (GOLD analysis project Ga0206838, IMG submission 152879) | Enriched cells from forest soil in Barre Woods Harvard Forest LTER site, Petersham, Massachusetts, United States -... | ecosystem: Environmental > Terrestrial > Soil > Temperate forest >...
TTTGGCGCCGAAAATTCTTAAATCGCCGAAGGCAACCAACTCCTTGAAGAACCCCAAGGATGACGTTTCCATTGTTTATGGCGGCGAAGACATTAGCCGTAAGATTACCGACCTTTCCGCTAGCGCCTAAACAGCGATTTTACCTTCCTAACACCCCTATTCTCACAGTAGAATCGGGGTGTTTTAATTTCTAGACCTTTTGACACATATGATTCCTAAAAAACGCATTATGGTAGGCCTGTCCGGGGGTGTTGACTCCTCGGTCACTGCCCTTTTGTTAAAAGAAAAAGGCTATGCGGTAGAAGCTGCCTTTATGAAAAACTGGGAAGAAGAGGACGTCGAATTTTGCCCGGCAAGTGTTGATTTTGCAGATGCCCAGGCCGTTTGCGATCGACTGCAAATTGAACTGCACAGCATTAATTTTGCCAAGGAATACTGGGAATCCGTATTCAGCTATTTCCTAGACGAATACCGGGCGGGGCGCACGCCTAATCCAGACATTCTGTGCAATCGAGAAATCAAGTTTAAGGTTTTCCTGAACTATGCCCGGCAACGCGGCGCAGAACTATTGGCAACCGGTCATTACGCACGCCTGCAGCAGCAAGGAGGCAGCCATCAACTCCTCAAAGGGGCAGATCCCTTGAAGGACCAGAGCTATTTCCTGCATGCCTTGAACCAAGATCAATTGTCTCAGAGTCTCTTTCCCATCGGAGAGCTCCATAAACCGCAAGTGCGGGCCTTGGCCAAACAAGCCGGATTACCGACCTCGACCAAGAAAGATAGCGTTGGGATATGCTTCATTGGGGAAAGGAAGTTTAAAGCTTTCTTAAATGAATTTTTACCCGCGCAACCGGGGGTCATTGAAACAGACGCCGGGAAGGCCCTCGGAAAACACGATGGCTTGATGTTTTACACGCTGGGACAGCGGCAAGGGTTAAAAATTGGCGGCCAGAAGGACGGGGGAGAGGCGCCCTGGTATGTGGTGGCAAAGGATTTGAAAAGGAATGTTCTGGTGGTGGCCCAGGGGCAAGAGCATCCGCAACTCTATACCCAAACCTTGCTTGCAGAGCGGGTCCATTGGATAGGAGAGCCACCCGTGCAGCTCCCCTTCCGCTGTTTCGCAAAGACGCGCTATCGGCAAATGGACCAAGCTTGCCGCGTGGAACAAGAAGATGTGGGAAGCTACCGCGTCCGGTTTGATGAAAAACAGCGGGCAGTGACTCCAGGACAATCGGTGGTGTTCTATGCGGGAGAGGTTTGTCTCGGCGGCGGGATCATTATTTAGGGTTTTACAGGCGCCTTTCCTGCGATTCAACAACCCCTACTTTTGGTGTATGATGACCTTTCAAGATTAAAATACCCAATAGGATCGAAGCCGCTGTGGAACATTTTTCGCTGACCGCTATTTCGCCTCTCGAAGGCCGTTATCATGAAAAAATTCAAGAACTGAGACCGCTCTTTAGTGAATATGGTCTAATCAAATTCCGGGTGATTGTTGAAATCCGCTGGCTGCAAATTCTCGTGGAACACGGGCATTTGCCGGAGCTGCCGCGTTTGTCCTCCCACAGTCAGTCCATTCTCAATAAAATCATTGAAAATTTTTCTGAGCAGGATGCAGCGCGTGTTAAACACATTGAAGCGGGTATCAACCACGATGTGAAGGCGATTGAATATTTTCTGAAAGAGCATATTACGGGCAACACAGAATTGGCGCAGATCAGTGAATTTATCCACTTTGGCTGCACTTCGGAAGATATTAACAACCTGGCTTACGGCCTCATGCTGCACACCGCGCGGCAACAGTGCCTCTTACCGGCGCTCTCTGAACTCATTAACGAGCTGCAACATTTTGCCCACGATTATGCTGCCGAACCCATGCTCTCTCACACCCACGGCCAGCCTGCCACACCGACCACCGTTGGCAAGGAAATTGCCAACGTTATCGCGCGGCTGAAACGGCAAATTGAGATTCTCATCAGCACCCCTATTCTCGGTAAATTAAACGGGGCTTCTGGTAATTACAATGCTTTGGCCTGCGCCTACCCGACGGTGGATTGGCAAAAAATCAGCATGAATTTTGTCAACCAATTGGGGCTGGTCTGGAACCCCTACACAACTCAAATTGAACCTCATGACTCCCTGGCAGAGCTTTTTGATGCCTTGGCGCGGATTAATACCATCCTGATCGATTTTAATCGGGATATGTGGGGCTATATTGCGCTCAATTATTTCAAGCAGAAAGCTTACAAACATGAGGTGGGTTCTTCGGTTATGCCGCACAAGGTCAATCCGATTGATTTTGAAAACGCGGAAGGTAATTTAGGCATTGCAAATGCCTTGCTGGAGCACATGGCTAGAAAACTGCCCATTTCGCGCTTTCAGCGTGATCTCTCGGATTCTACTGTTTTGCGGAATATGGGGGTTGCTTTGGGACACTCTGTTCTTGCTTATCAGTCGACGCTGCGTGGACTGCAAAAGACTGTGCCTAATCGGGAGGTGTTGCAGGCGGATTTGAATAATCATTGGGAAGTGTTGGCGGAACCGGTGCAGACTTTGATGCGGCGCTTTGGGATTGAGCAGCCTTATGAAAAATTGAAGGCGCTTACGCGGGGGCAGGCGGTTACGCAGGCATTGCTACATCAGTTTATTAATGAGCAGCCGTTGCCGGAGGAAGTTAAGAAGCAATTGTTGCTGCTGCGGCCGGATACTTATTTGGGGTATGCGGCGGATTTGGCGAAGCGGATTTAGGGCCTGGGAAGGCGCTGGGTCCCGACTAGGAGCATGTCGGGATGACACCATCCGATGTACTCTAGCGGAACAATCGGAAATATGCTCCAATAGATAAAGAGATTCTGCGGAGCTGGATCATTTAGGAAAGGGAATTCATGCAAATGTATGGAAAGCTGCGCAAAAAAGTGGTCGACTGGCTCATCTACGAACCGCCCCCCAGCGAAGTGCCCCCTTGCGATTTTGATCGTTTAAAATATGAAATTCGTCCCTGCGATGTTTTACTGATGGAAGGCCGCAGTCGCATTAGCCGGATTATCCGGAGTGTTATCCAAAGCCCCTGGACGCATGCAGCCCTCTACATTGGCCGTTTAAGCGACGTTGAGGACGAGGAGCTGCAGGAGATCCTTCGTCAGCATGGAGTGGAGAAAGAAAGCACGCGCTTGGTAATTGAAGGGTTAATGGATAAAGGCACAGTGGTTTCAACACTCTCCTCTTACCGCCATCACCATATCCGCATTTGCCGCCCGATTGGCCTTTCTGCCGCGGATGCGCAAATGGTAATTAGCTATGCGATTCGCTCCCTGGGAGGGAGTTACAATGTGCGCCAATTATTTGACCTGGGGCGCTTTTTCCTCCCTTGGTCGATTCTGCCGCGCAGCTGGGGATCTACCTTATTCCGCACACCAACCGGGGAGCCGGAAAGTGGGGTTTGCTCATCGCTGATTGCAGAAGCGTTTTCCTCGGTACAATTTCCGGTGCTGCCTTTTATTGAACCGAATGCAGAAACAGGTGTTGAGCTGACCCAGCGTAATCCTTATCTCTTCACACCGAAGGATTTTGACTATTCGCCTTATTTTGAAATTATTAAATATCCCCTGTTTAGTCCGGAAGAACCGCTGCCTTATTATCGCCGGCTGCCGTGGACGAAGGAGAATGTTTACTATCAGGATTATTTTGGGAAGTATCTGAGTCAGCAGGGGAAAATGAGGAAGATGAAAAAGAAGCCAGCGGCGCCGGAAGTGCCTCCGGAGAAGCCGGATGATCCTGACAAAGGGGGGGGTTAGGGCCTTAGAATTTTAGGACCTCCCACCTCTCGCTCTGAGGGATCAGCGGCTAAATTATAGCTGGGTTAACGTCCCCTGTTGTCATCCCGACACGCTTTTAGTCGGGATGACACGGTGCGTTGCGATCACTCAGCCCCTAGCCCCTCCCTCCACGCTCTTGGTGAAGGGAGGGGGATGTGACAGGGGGATTCTACTAGTAGTCGGCTTGCAGTACGAAGTAGAGGATCACACTCATCAATGAAAAAATCATAAACCCGCACATAATTCGCTCACATTATTAATAATTAAACGTTCATCGTCCTTCTTCACGGAAGGGGCTTTGCGGAGCTCGATCAAATGAGCGGCGCTTGCGAGAATAAATTGCGTGTTCAGCTTGCTGGCCAAGCGCAGCACTTCCGTGCGGACCTTGCCCATAATGAGCCATTGATCTTTCTTGGAAATGTCCAAGACTTCGCCCACACGCGTTAAGTTGTCGCGTGCTTCCTGATAATAGCGATCGGCAAGCATAATCATCGAGGGAATATTAAAATAACAGGTGGGTAAGGTTGGAATGACATGCACCAAACTGATCTTGAAAGACACGGGAACAATCTGCGGCGTCCGAACCGCTTCCTGCACCTGGGCGACTTCCTCATTCGTCACAGCATTTGTTACCAGTAAAACATGCTTTCTTTGTTCCATGGCTGCTCTCTCCTTAGATAAGCCTCCTAGCAGAATCTCTTGAAATCTTCTAGGGACTCTCATCATCGCACGATTAATCACTAATAAAAATTGGGATTTTCCCGCGGGAAAAGCTCGCCAAGCCTCAGATGAACTAGGGTTTTTACTTAGGGAATTGAGGAGAAAAGTGATGAAATTGAACAGAAACAGTGATTACAGTGTGTAAATTAATCATTATTCGATGATTTCTTTCTGCAGAGTTCGCGAAAATCGTGTTATTGAAGCTAATGATATGATTCTATACGCGATTAAAGAGACAGCGCTTGTCCGGCTTATTGGGAGCAATTATTCTTCCACCACTGTCTCTTCCACATTATTCGCCAGCACCAACTTAACGAGTTCCGGCACCGACTTCACACTCATCTTTTTCATGAGTGAAGCACGGTGAGCTTCGACGGTTTTTAAGGAAATTTTCAGCTCGGCGGAAATCACTTTATTGGCCTTGCCGGCCACAATCCCCTGCAGCACCTGGGCTTCTCGCGTCGATAGCAAAGCAAATTTCGCATGCGCTTCCGCGGACTCTTGCAGTTTGTTGCGGTTGGCCTTGTCCGTGCGAATGGCTTTGTTAATGCTTTCCAACAACACTTGATCATTGAAGGGTTTGGTCAGAAAGTCCACCGCGCCGGCCTTCATCACGCGTACCGCCAAAGGCACATCGCCATGGCCACTGATAAAAATAATCGGCGGCACCGACACCCCCTGCTCACCGAATTGATTCAGCTTGAGCTGCAACTCCGGCCCGCTCATCCCCGGCATGCGCACATCGAGCAGCAAACAACCCGGCGTTTGGGCATCATAGGCATCGAGAAAGTCTTGGGCGCGCGTATAGGTTTTCACGGTAAAGCCCACCGATTCAATCACCCACGAGAGGGATTCGACCATCGCCTGGTCATCATCGATCACATATACAATTGACGTGTCCGCCATCACTGTCTCCTTCATTCAATCGGCAAGGTAAAACGAATCCAACTGTTGTTGCTCGTATTGGGATTGATGGTAAAAACACCACCATGGGCCTCAATGATGGAGCGGCAAATGGCGAGTCCCATGCCGCGGCCATGGGCTTTCGTCGAAAAGAAGGGCTTAAAAACTTTATGCACCACTTCTTTGGAGAAACCCGGCCCACTGTCGTTCACGGTGATCGCCACCGTGTCCTTATTAAGCGTATTGGTCTCAATTTTAATCCGACGAGCGCCGGTGTTCATATCGCGCATCGCATCAATGGCATTTTGCAGCAAATTCAGCATGACTTGTTGCAGCTGAATGCGATCGGCCGTAATAAAAGGCAGGTCCTTTTCAAAGTCCAGGTCCACTTTGGTTTTCGTGGCATTCAAGTCGGGGCGAATCAGGCTGATGGTTTCACGTAAAATACTGTTGATTTTGCAGGGGGTCTTGACCAACTGACCCTTACAGAAAAAATTCTTCAAGCGTTGAATCACCTCGCCTGCGCGCTCTGCCTGGGTCACGGCTTTTTCCATGACTTCCGTCAATAGCGGAGCATCATGCTGACCGCTCTGCAAATGGCGCACACAGCCGCGGGTGTAATTAATGATGGCCGCTAACGGCTGGCTGATTTCATGCGCCATGCCCGAGGCCATTTCTTCCATGGTGCTCAAGCGAAACACATGGGCAAGCTGCTGTTTACGCATACCCACTTTCTTTGCAAGGACATGGTCATTCACATCCCGTGAAGCCGTCTGTATTTCTCGAATTTGCTGAGTTTCTTCGTCGCATATGAAACGAATCTGCGTTTCAAACCAGCGATACTCTCCTTCCTTGCGACGCGCCCGGTAGATCAAGGTCGAATTGTTTTTATTTTCCCGGTTCTTGAAAAACGCTTTTTTAAGCTTGGAGAGGTCGTCGCGATGGGAATATTTGAAGGCGCTTTTGCCGATCAATTCCTCGGGTGTGTACCCCAGAAGCGTTTTGCAAGAAGGGGAAACATACAGATAGGTGCCATCTGCAGAAACCCGTGCGATGATGTCGGTGGCATTTTCGGCTAACAGACAAAAACGCAGCTCACTCTCCCGCAAATCCCGCTCTAATTGCTCACGGACACTGCTGTTCCGTAAATTCAGCGGATAAAGGGCTAAGAGGCCGGCGGCGCTTTGCCGATACTGCGCTGTCACTTGCTCCAATTTCACGTTTAAATCGTGTTCGGTGGCTTTATAAGCTGAAATATTCTGATGGACTAGCAATGCCGCTACTTTGCTTTGGGTCGGGTTGCTGATCAGAGTCGCTGCGCTGCGGCAGGTTCCCTTACTGCCGTTTTTACGGAAAAAAGCCGTCTCGGCCAGCCACTTTTTTTGGGTGGGCAGAATTTCTTTAATGATTTTTGGGAAAGGATAATTGCGGTCATAGAGCAGGTTGATCGAGCGTCCGAGGACCTCTCGCTTGCTATAGCCAAACAAGGCCGAAGCATTTTGGTTCCAATCCAGTATACGGCCTGCTTTATCAAGCATAATTGCACTATCTGGAATCGCTTCAAAAAGCGATTGGGTATAGTCCATCCATGGCCTCCCTGAGGGATATTAACCGCTTTTATTTTGGTATATAGTACACGAAATTAATCTGCAAACCTATAAAGGAAGATCCCCATGAGAGCCATTAAAGATAATAAAATTCACATTCTTGGCGTTGGCGGCACTTTTATGAGCGGCATTGCCTTACTCGCGCAGGAAAAAGGCTATGCCATTAAAGGCTCGGATCTCAACCTTTACCCTCCGATGAGCACGCAGTTGGCCCAAAAAAAAATCACCCTGTGTGAAGGCTACCGTGCTGAAGACCTGGACACCGACACCCAGCAAATTGTCGTGGGAAATGTCATTAAACGCGGTAATCCGGCCATGGAACAGGTTTTAGCAGACCACCGTCCTTACATTTCTGGCCCGCAGTGGCTTGCAGAACACATCCTCCGTGATCGCTGGGTCATTGCCATTGCCGGCACCCATGGCAAAACCACCACCAGCAGCTTGGTTGCCTGGATTTTGGAACATGCCGGATTAAATCCCGGCTTTTTAATTGGCGGCATTCCGGAAAATTTTGGCGTTTCTGCACGGTTGGGTTCCTCGCCCTTTTTTGTGATTGAGGCGGATGAATATGACACAGCTTTCTTTGATAAACGCGCTAAATTTGTTCATTACCATCCGCGCACATTGATCTTAAACAACCTGGAATTTGACCATGCCGACATCTATCCCAACCTGGAAGCCATTCAATTGCAATTCCACTATTTGGTGCGCACCCTGCCCAATAACGGCCTGATCATTCGCAATGAGGCGGATGCGAATCTCGCGCAGGTTCTGGAAAAAGGCTGCTGGACTCCCTGCACCACCTTTGGCAGTGCAACCAGCGCTTGGCAAGCCCGCCTGCTCCGTCCGGATGGCAGCTCTTTTGAAGTGCTGCACCAAGGCAAGAGCGTGGGTCAAGTGAATTGGTCTTTGCTGGGTAAACACAACGTGGACAATGCTTTGGCAGCACTCAGCGCTGCTGCCCATGTCGGTGTGAGCAGTGAAATAGCCATTGCAGCCCTCGCCAGCTTTAAAAATGTAAAACGCCGCTTGGAAATCAAGGGTGAATTGAAAGGCATCACCCTGTATGATGACTTTGCCCACCACCCTACTGCCATTAAAACCACCCTCTCTGGCCTGCGTGCTAAAATCGGCACAGCGGCCCGGCTGATCACGATCTTGGAATTTGGCTCCTACACCATGCGTAGTGGCGTGCATAAAAATCAAATTCAGCAAGCACTCGTGGATGCTGACTGGATTCTTTGCAAGCAACCCCCGAGCGAGGACTGGGGTTTAGCCGAGGTGCTGAAACAGTGCCCTCAGCCGAATAAACTCTATAACGACGTGGATACGCTGATCCAAGAATTAACCCCACAGCTGCGCTCTGGCGACCATGTGGTGATGATGAGCAATTCGGGCTTTGATGGCATTCATGGCAAATTGCTGAAGGCGCTGGAAGCCGTTCACTAACGCGGTTCAACGGCGCGCAATGAGTGTAGAGTCTGCCCAGTCTTGCTCAAAAACTTTTAAGAGTGCCTTTAAGGGCTTTGGGTCGGTGAGCAAAATGGAAAGCTCTCTGTTGTTATCGAGGGATGGGGCAGTGAAGTTAATGGACCCCAGTAAGGCTTGCTTTTTATCAACCACGATCACCTTGGCATGGATGATGAGTCGTTTGTCCTCAGCCAGGACAACACCTGCATTTTGCAGATAGTCCCATTTTTTACCCGGCCGCAAACCCGAGGTTAGCACCTGAACCTTGACGCCGCGATGCGCAGCAGCACTGAGAGCACCGAGCACCTGATAATCCGTCAAGCCTTGCGCGTAGACTTTCACTTCGCTTTGTGAGCTATTGATTAAATTGATGATTTTTTCTCTACTGTTGTCTGGACTCCACACCAACGTCTCAAGTTGCGGGACTGTTTTCTTATTTTCCCAATCGGCATTGAACACCCGTTGAATTTCTTGCACCTGCTCCGGGTCTCTGAGGAGTAGGCCAAAATTGCGTTCGTTTTTAAAAGCGGCGCGCGTAAAGTTAAAAGAGAGGACCAGGACCTCGCGCTGGTCGAGCAGCAGGGTTTTTTGGTGCAGTAAGTAAAAACTGCCTGGAGCAAAGGTGAGGTCCACGTGAGAGTCGGTGAAACGCTGAATGGCGAGCTGATTTTCATTGAGACTGCGGTAGGGGTAGTGCTGCAAGAGAATGCGTACCTTTTTGCCCTGCTCTTTCGCTTGAATCAGGGCCTGCATGAGCTCGGGGTCGGTGAAACCATACATGGCTAAATCAATGGCGGTGTGTGCTTGCTGCAAGACGTCGAGGATAGGCTTCCGACCTTGATCCGGTTCGACGATTAAAAGCGCTGCAGCAAACAGCGGTGAGAGGAAACAGGTGCACAACACCAGCAAACCGGCAGAGAGCCAAGAGAATCCTCGAAAGGTCCATCGTTTCGGCATACAAATGCTCCTTATTTTTAAGTCCCCCTCCCCTCCACGTTTTTGGTGGAGGGAGGGGCTAGGGGCTGAGGGATCGAGACACTGTCGTCCCGACATGCTTCTAGTCGGGATCCAGCGCCTTTTCTAGCACTGCTTTAAGGCGCTGGATCCCGACTAAAAACGTGTCGGGATGACAGTGTCTCGATCCCTCAGGGCGCGGGGTGGAGGTATTATACCTCCTATCCCTAGCCCTTTCCTCCACCAAAAACGTGGAGGAAAGGGGATTCAATCAGTATCGCTTACATTTTCTGCATTTGAAAACGCATCTCTGGACAGGGCGGCACATGCTTCGCGCATCATATTATAAGCCGCATAGGCTTTATCAGAAGCTTCAATATACTCTTTGGCAAGCGTTCGATGCTGAGTGGAGCCATTTTTCGCCTGTTGATGATAAGCTTGCCTTATTTTCAAATAGCGTTGGTTTTCCTTTTGAAAATCAGCGCGGAGCTAACGTCTACGGCGTTTATTCTACTAGAGAACGTCCGGCAAACGCATGGGCAAGGGTGCCGCCGTCGATGAATTCCAGTTCACCGCCCAAGGGTACGCCATGCGCAATGCGAGTGACCTTTATAGAAGAAAACTGTTTTGCTAAATCAGAGATATAATGCGCTGTTGCTTCGCCCTCAACCGTGGGGTTGGTTGCAAGAATGACTTCCGTAATGTTTTTTTGCGCCAGGCGTTGCGCCAAATCGGGGATGCCCAGCTTGTCAGGCCCAATGCCATCGAGGGGCGACAAATGTCCCATGAGGACGAAATAAAAACCCTTATAGAGCCCCACCTGCTCCAGCACCATCATGTCGATGGGGTTTTCAACAACGCAGAGCAGAGATGCATCCCGGCGCGGTGAGGCGCAAACTTCACAGAGTTCTTGCTCGCTAAAGGTGCGGCAGAGGCGGCAATGGCCAATGCCTTCCATGGCCAGCAGCAGCGACTGCGCCAACTGTTTGCCGCTTTGCCGGCCACGGGTCAGCAATTGAAAGGCCATGCGCTGCGCTGTTTTGGGGCCAACCCCCGGCAAACGGCGCAGGCTCTCGATTAACTCTTCCAACAGTGGGCTAAAGCGCATAATCGCCCTTACTTCGAGTCGGTATCCGTCAGGTTGTCCGGGAGTTTAATGCCAGCCAGTCCGGAGACTTTATCACGCATGTGTCTTTCGATTTTATCGGCAGCATCATTGATAGCGGCGGCAATCAAGTCTTCGAGGACCGATTTTTCTTCTTTCATGACGCTCGCGTCTAAAATGACACGGCGGGCGTAATGATGGCCGGTCATGTGAACCTTCACCAAACCACCGCCGGATTGGCCAACAATTTCTGTTTCCATCATTTGTTTTTGCATGTCCTGCAATTTTTTCTGCATTTCTTGCGCTTTTTTAATCAGGTCTGAAAAACCCGGTTGTTTGTCATCAATACCTTTGTTCATGGTGCTAACTCCTAATTATCCTGTGGCGATTTTAGCAAAGAAGTGCTGGGGAAAATAGATGGGGTTTATGAAATGGCTCGTGTCCAAAAAATCTTCATAGAGATTATTATCCCCTGTCATCCCGACATGCTTCTAGTCGGGATCCAGCGCCTTACAGCAGGGCTAGAAAAGGCGCTGGATCCCGACTAAAAACGTGTCGGGATGACAACGTGGTACGTTCAAGGGAACCTATTGTGGAGGTTACTCGCCTACTTCGAGAGATTGTAAGTCGAGGGTGGCGTTAAAAAGATTCTGGATTTTTTGTACGCCGGGGGCTTGTTGTAGGGCTTCTAGGGCAGAGGTGCGACGTTGTTGTTCATTTTGTGCGTATTGCTTGGCGGGAGTATGGACTTCTTCGGTGGTGATCTGAATGTTCACGCGTAAGGGCTTGCCGCTATAGCGCTGCAGTGCTTGTTCGATACGCTCTACGAGTTTGGGGTTGAGCATGGGTTTATAACTGGCGGCCAGGAGGAGATCCACTTGTTTGTCTGTGAGGGCCACCATTTTACAATTCAGCGCGAGTGCGTAGGTCAGGCCCGTCAAGCCGAGTTGGGGGAGGAGTTCTTGCCACTCCAGGGCGCTAGGGTCTTTAGGAAGCGTAGCCGGCAGCGGTTCGCTTTTAGCGACAGGCTGCATTTTTTTTGGGGCCGGCACTACTGCAGCGGGTTTGGCTTTCTGGGGTGCAGACTGCACCGTCGGGGCCTGGAACTCGCAGAGCGGTTGAAAAGCAAGCATGCGCAGCATTAGCATTTCAAAGCCACGCGCTGGTGAAGGTGCCAGAGCGAGATCTTTTTGGCCGAGTAGCGCAATCTGGTAGTAAAGCTGCAAGTCCTCTGCGGAAAAAAGGCCTGCCATGTTTTGAATAAGTTCGCTGGGCTGCTGTGAAGGTAGCACTTGATAAACGGCGGCCTGGTGCAAACTGAGGAGGAGCTCGGCCAGCACCTGTTGATAATCTGGCGCGCTCTGCTCAAGGTCTGCCAAAATAGCAAAAAGCTGCTGGCCGTCTTTAGCCGCCAGGGCTTGGAGAAGACGGCTGACTTCATCTTGCGTGAGGTAGCCCAGCATTTGGTTAACTTCCTTGAGGCTCAGTCCCCCTTGGCAATAAACAAGGGCCTGGTCTAAGAGGCTTAAAGCATCGCGTAAGCTGCCATCGGCCGCGCGTGCCACTTGTGCCAATGCCTGAGGCTCGCAGACCACTTGTTCACTGTCGCAAATACGCTGGAGCTGGGCCACAATTTGCGCGGGCGGGATGTGCTTTAAATGAAACTGCAGGCAACGCGAGAGAATGGTGATAGGCAGGCGTTTGGGTTCTGTGGTTGCAAAGATAAAGAGGACTTGTGGCGGCGGCTCTTCGAGGGTTTTTAGCAAAGCATTAAAGCTGTGCCCGGAAAGCATGTGAACTTCATCGATGAGGTAGACTTTATAACGGCCCTGAACCGGCGGATAGGCCACATTTTCCAGTAGATCGCGGGTATCTTCGACCTTGGTGCGAGAAGCAGCATCGATTTCATACAGGTCTAAAAATTGGCCGGCGTCGATGGCGCGGCAAGCGGCACAAGTGCCGCAAGGCTTGGAGCTCAGTGCTTGTTCGCAATTAAGGCATTTGGCAAAAATGCGAGCTAAGGTGGTTTTTCCAACACCGCGGGTGCCGGCGAAAAGATAGGCATGGTGCAAACGATTTCGATCGAGGGCATTGGTGAGAACACGTAGCACATGTTCCTGGCCAACCAGGTCTTGAAACGCTCGAGGCCGCCATTTTCGCGCGAGAACTTGATAGCTCATGCAGGCCCGCTCCATAAAATCAAGCAGCCAGTCGAGCCACACTCCGGCGCCCGAATCTGCCGCTACCGTTGCTTCCTTCCGGACCTGGCGGGGTTTACGGCATATCGTCGCGAAGGGGCCCAAACTCGCTGCTATTACACGTTTTATTCTACTTGCTCACTAAACTACTCCGCCCTCCCCGGTAAGCAGGGAGGACAGAATTTGGCGGAGAGAGAGGGATTCGAACCCTCGGTACGGCTTACACCGTACACACGCTTTCCAGGCGTGCTCCTTCGACCGCTCGGACATCTCTCCTTGGCGATCGATGATGGCGTAGGTTAAACCAGATTGGGGTCGAGTGCAAATGGAAGTTTACTTTAAAGCAAGCGCATGGGGACTGCGGACAGGAACAGAGGGGGTGGCATCCTGCTCGAGATCCTGCGGACCTGCCGCGGGATGACTAAGACGTTTTAAGCGATCGACGTCTGCGGCAGCTTTTTCCATTTGAGACCAGGGCTGGCGCCAGAAGGAGAGCCAGCTGCTCCCGCAACCGAGGACCGCGCCGCCAATAACTGCGCCCAGCGACACGCCGATCATTGCTCCCTTACTGCCCACCCCGAGCGCCACGATTGCCGCTCCCGGGCCAAGACCGGCACCGAGCAGGAGCCCTACAAAAGCGCCAAGAAAAGCACCAATCGCCGCGCCAATCAAGCCGCCTATAATCTGGCCTAAAAGCAAAGACTCCCCGATTTCCTCCGCAACCATTTTGTGAAAACTCTGAATGTGCTTGATTGTCACCTGCGTTTTCCCCACCTGCACTGCAAGCTTCCAGGACTGTTCCGCCAACGCCATGGCGGTCTGCGGTGTTATTTTCTGACTACGGTAATCGGCCAGGACTTTATCTTTCGCTCGCTTGAGATTTTTTTTAAATTTTTTGCCACTTTTTTTCGTAAAGTCGGAGATCATCACAGCACTCGCGTTTGACAACTGCTGACGCGCTTTCTTAAAAAAAAAGCGGATCTGATCTTCGGGAGACACAATGTGTTCCTCTTCAAGCATCTCCATTGCGGTTTTGGGCGCATTTTTAGATTTGAGATGCTTACTGATTTGTCCCACAATGCATTTCTTTAATGCATCCACCCCTGAATTTGTTTTTGCTGACACCCGAATCGCACTGTCAACAGCTAAAAGTTCTTGAAAGGTTGCTAGACCCCATGCCTCCAGTCGCCGCGACTTGCCCTGAGCATCTGCTTTATTGGCGACTAAAATAACGGGAACATTTCGCGGCAGCCAGGGAAACACTTGGGATTTAAAATTATATAAGTAGGGCGTTTGCTCATTTAGCGTCTGCGTACAATCCACAACAAAAACCACGAGCTGCGTGCCTGGATAGCAAAAAGGACTGTTGCTCTCCCAGAACGACAGACGGAGACGATCGGAATGCGACCCGCTTGGATTTTTATCAATCTCGACAACTCTTACCTGTGCGTCCTCTGTCTCTTGAAGCAGCTCGAGCGACCCGCCGTTGATTTTTGTTTGCAGCGTTGTTTTTCCTGCATGGGGAGGTCCTAGAAAAAGCACTTTTGCTGTAAAAGTTTCAGAGTGTCCGTCGACCTCACTTGAACAAGGATCTCGGGTATCCATTAAGAATCAACACCCGCTCCAGGTCTACCTAGTTGCTGTGCCGGCGAAGGAGATGCCGCAGGCTTCAACTCTAAAACAGTTGCTAACTGCCTGGCTGATTTTTCAATACTTGACAATGGATGCCTCCAGATGCTCAATCGGCCACCCAAATAGGCCGAGAACGCGCCGCCTAAAGAGGCGCCTAAAGAAGCGCCCATCGCAGCCCCAACGACGGCCCCGGTGGCACCTCCACCGAGGGCCGTCAGCGCAGCACCGGGACCTGTGAGAGCCCCAATCATAGCGCCCGCAATCAGGCCAAAAGCAATACCCAAAATGACACCGATAATTGCACCAATAATGCGGCCTAAACGTGCGGATTTTGCAACCGGTGTTTTGATCTTCTTGTAAAATTTATCAACATCGTCCGCTGTCACAGTGCAGTTAGCAACCATCAAAGATAAATCGCTTAACTGATTCGCAATAAGGGCAGCCTCCTTTTCCGTGATTATATCCTTGCGAATATCATCTATAATTCTTTCTTGTGCCGACTTGAGATAGCTTGCGAAATCATCCCCGCAGGAGTGAACTTCATCAGAGGAATGAGTCTTCACCCTAGACTGTGGTGAAAAATAGCTGGCTATCGGATTCAGGATGCTATTCACGGATCGAATACACGTTTCCTTGTCCTCTTTATGCTCGATACGTTCTTGCTTCGCCGAATGATTGGCAATGACAGATAACAAACTCCCGGGCTTTAAAGCATCCTTACGTGTGAAGTTTTTAGCTGAAAAATTTACTACAGCATCAAAGCCAAACTCCTTCACAAGGATGTCTATATCGGTGTCTAACAATAACTGGGGCTCAATATCTATTTTATTGACCACTAGAATAAAAAATGGTTTTTTATTAGAAGATACAGAAGAAGAATTTTTAGCGAATTCTTGCTGCAAATTTTCATCGGTTTTTTGCTTCAAAAACTTTAACACTGCGTATTGAGATTGTAGTGTTGAGTTACTTTTCTCTTCGTGTAGACGTCTAGAACCATCTACAACAAAAACATATCCATGTTTATTTTTCAAATACCATTGGGTGAGGGATGCAAACCGCTTCTGGCCAGCGGTATCACATACTGACAGTCGGAACTGCAAGTCATCTGTCCGACAAGGTAGGCGACTCAAACTGGCCCCTATCGTAGCGGAATAGTGCTCCTCAAATATATTGCCCTCCAGCCTCTTGAGTATTTGAGTTTTTCCTACTCCTTCACCCCCAAGAAAGACTATGGATTTCTCGATCTTACGACTAACGGACATGTTATCCCCTCTGAACTATAACGGATTGGGTGCCGATAATAAATCTACTAGTTCCTCATCCACCTCTCCCGCGCACCGCTGCAGCTGCGGCATAATCAATTTTTTCGCCACTCTCTCCATTCGTGACAAAGGATGGTTCCAGATGCCAAATCGGCCACCGAAGTAGCTCATGATTGCCGTACCGAGCGCGGCACCGGCCGCGGCACCAATCCCCGCACCAATCGACGCCCCCGCAGCACCGCAGCCAAGCGCCGTTAACGCCGCACCCGGACCGAGGCCCGCGCCAATCATGGCACCGACTAAAATGCCGAGAGCTAAACCGAGTGCGACTCCAATGATTCTGCCGATGGTGCGAGCGAGAGACGGGGATTCTGCTAAATAGGGTTGAACATCGTTATGGTATTTTACAATGTCACCTATTGTCACATAATCATTGTTAACCGCATTGGCAAGCCAAGCTGACGCATTTGCAAAAGCCCTAGCGGCTTCTATGCTTATTTTTCTGTTAGCTAAATCCGCCAGTACTCTTTCTTGCGCTTCATCAAAGTACGTTTCGAAATCTAGTTTATGAGCAGTATTGTCATCCACGAGTGGGAGAGACGCATGAGGACTATCTTTTGCTTCTAAGGCATAGTCCCCAGAAGGAGTTTCCAAGTCATCCTCTATTATCAGCCTATGAATGGTCGAATAATCCCTACCACGATTAAATTGAGAGATAACGTACTGAGCTGCATTTTCCCTCAAACATCGATCCGCTTGTGCAACCAATAAGTTCCGTAAATCGTCTACTCCTTTACCCGTTTGGGTTGAAACCTTACAAATATGCGTCGCGCTTATTTGCTTTTGATAAGAGTTTATATTCTCCTGCGTGAACCGCTCCTGATCCGTGTTATTATTAACAACCATAATACAAGGAAGGTGCTGAGGGCAAAGGTACGACCGCTGCTGATCCACCTGCCGCACCGCTTTTTCCTCGTCAAAAGAGCGCTGATCCTCGACAATAGAAATAATAATATCCGATTCTTGGAACCCCTCATCGAACCCCTCATCGCTCTCTCTTAGATTGAATGTGACACCAGCGGCGGAAAAAGTGCCTGCGCCTTTAGTCAATTGAGAAATCAATTGCGTTTTTCCGCTCTTAGACTCCCCTACAACGACTATGTTAACTGTATTCTCCTCTACAACGACTATGTCAACTGTATCCTTTTGTCTCGGCATTGCTGTAAACCTCTTTAAAGAGTTGATATTAAAATCTGAATCTTACTCATATTCGTCGACAGATCTAGATAAGGTGTCATGAATAAAATTATACCGGCCTTCGCTTAAGGGAGTCTTAAAGAAACACTCCGGTGCGTATTTATCTAGTTATATTTTTCAATAGGTTAATGATGGGGTGGGTCGAGGGTTACCTTTCCTAGGGTGTTCGGGTGGTGTAGTTTATTATCGTTATGGATTGCCGCGCTGCGCTCGCAATGACGATGAGGCGGCATTTTCTAGGGGATTTTGGGGTGTTCATTGTTGAGCACCGAACAACTTCAGCAAGATTTTTTCATACACCCGGGGAAGCTGCTGCAATTCAGCAAGACTGACGTGTTCATCGATGTGATGGGCAGTGGCATTCGAGAGACCTAACTCGACCACTTCAGCGCCAGTCGGTGCGATAAAGCGCCCATCCGAGGTGCCGCCACCGGTTGACAATTCAGGAAAACTGCCTGTTTCTTCGTAGATAGCCTCTTTCACTGCGGCAAGCAATTTACCAGACTGGGTTAAAAAAGGTTGACCTGAAAGATGCCACTCCAATTCAAATTGCAGTGGCTGCTCTATTAGTACCGCCACCACCTGTTCCTGCAACTGCGCTGCGGTGACCGCATTGGAGAAGCGGAAATTAAAATGGATTTCAACAAGACCCGGAACGACATTTAAAGCGCCCGTGCCAGCATGCATATTGGAAATTTGAAAAGTGGTCGGCGGGAAGGAAGCAGTTCCTTGGTCCCAGACGGTTGTGGTTAGTTTTTGCAAGGCTGTGAGGCAGTTATGGATGGGATTTTGTCCGGGAACAGGATAAGCAATATGGCTTTGCTGGCCATACACCCGCAGCTTGCCACTCAAGGAACCCCGGCGGCCAATGCGAACTTGATCACCAACCCGTAGGTTGCTGCTCGGCTCACCAATCAGACAATAGTCGAGCTTTTCGCCGCGTTTTTTTAAAACGTCCACCACTTTCTGGGTACCATCAATACTCGCGCCCTCTTCATCAGAGGTGAGCAGAAACGCCAAAGAACCGTGTTTTAGGGGCTGCGTTTGCAGAAAGCGCTCAACGGCAACCACCATAGCGGCCAACCCCCCTTTCATATCGACCACCCCGCGGCCAAAAAGAAAACCATCGCGCTCCACCGGCTCAAAGGGAGGTGTAGACCAAGCAGCCAGAGGGCCTGGAGGCACCACATCGGTATGTCCAGCAAAGACCAGCAAGGGGCCCTCGGTCCCTAAACGGGCCCAAATATTGTCTACCTCACCAAATGGCAAGGATTCAACTTGAAACCCAAGCTTTTGAAGGCGTTGGCTCAAAATGGCATGGCAACCGGCTTCCTGCGGCGTTACCGAAGGGCAGGCAATGAGTTCTTTAGTCAGCTCAACCACTGGCATAGGAATACTCCCGAAGCAGTTCATTGATGGATACCTTGCTGCGCGTCTGCGCATCGACTTGCTTCACGATTACAGCACAATACAAGCTATATTTACCATCCGCGCTGGGGAGGTTGCCGGGGACTACCACTGAGCCGGGGGGCACCCGGCCGTAGAGAACTTCACCGCTTTCCCGATGATAAATGCGGGTACTTTGGCCTAAATAAACACCCATGGAAATCACCGAACCCTCTTCTACAATAACACCCTCGACAATCTCGGAACGGGCACCGATAAAGCAGTTGTCTTCAATGATGGTGGGATTGGCCTGCAGGGGCTCCAAAACACCACCAATACCCACCCCTCCTGAAAGATGAACGTTTTTACCGATTTGCGCGCAAGAACCCACCGTGGCCCAGGTGTCGACCATGACACCGCTATCCACATAGGCACCGAGGTTGACATAGGAGGGCATTAATACCGTATTTGGGCCGATATAAGCGCCTCTACGCACTATCGCCGCAGGAACCACACGGCAACCTAAGGCACTGAGTTCGGCAGGGCTCAGGTTTTGGAATTTGAGAGGCACTTTATCGTAAAAACGCAGGCAGCCAGCCTCCATGGCTTGATTTTCGTAAATGCGAAAGGACAGGAGCACGGCTTTTTTGAGCCATTGCTGCGTCTGCCACTGGCCTTGAATTTTCTCCGCAACCCGCAACCGGCCGGCATCTAAATGGGAAAGCGTCTCCTCAATGGCAGCTCTCAGTGCGGGCCCAACGGTGGCCGCTGTGAGCTCGGCCCGCTTTTCATAAGCTTCTTCAATTTGAACCTGTAAATTGTTCATGTTTTCACCTATTATCTGCCTTCCCTTGCCTGCGCCAACCGCAGAGCCCTTGCTCGCGATACGGCGCTCGATTATGTTAAAATGCTTCACTTTTTAATTTAGGCAAAATTTTACATGGCCTCTTCCAAAATTGCTAATATCAAAGTTTCCAATGCCTGGCATATTTATGTGCGTTTGTTCACTTATGTGCGCCGCTATTGGCTTTCCCTGGTCATCGCCCTCATTGCCAGTATGACTTATGCCGGCATCGACTCGTGGTTTGTTTATTTTCTCGAACCCCTGCTCAACAAAGGCTTGATTCAAAAAAACCATGATTTTCTGAAATGGGCCCCCCTTTTGGTGCTTTTAGTCTTCATGCTGCGCGGTCTCGCCAGCTTCTTTTCAAGCTACAACCTGGCATCCACCTCTCGCAATGTTATCACTTTATTGCGCCGGGATATTTTTTCACACCTGCAACGCCTCCCGGCCAACTTCTACGACCACACCACCACGGGGCATGTTTTGTCTGTCATTCTCTATAGCGTGGAACAAGTGGCCAACGCCAGCGCTGATGTGCTGACCACGGCGGTACAATCCACCTTTTTTGTGATCGGCCTGCTCTTTGTCATGCTCTCGATTAGCTGGAAGCTGACGCTGCTGTATTTCATCATCATGCCCTCCATTGCCTTCATCATGCGCAGCACCTCCCTGCGTGTGCGTCGCTTGAGTCTCAGCATCCAAGACTCTATCGCCGAGCTCAACCATCGGGCTGAAGAAAACATTGAAGGCTATAAAGTCATCCGCTCCTTTGATGGTCAGGCCCAAGAAATTGCCAAATTTGATCGCGCTTTGCAGGCCAATCGCAGCCGTGAAATGAAGGTGGTCGCGGCACGTTCCTTGAGTGTGTCCAGCGTGCAATTGGTCGCGGCAATCGCTCTGTCTTTCACACTGTATGTAGCGACCATGGACATTGCGGATTCCTTGCTCTCGACCGGTGGCTTTGTCTCCATGATCGCCGCCATGCTGGCCTTGATCAAGCCCATGAAAGATCTGACGCAAATGCAGAACAAACTCTACCGCGGCTTAGCCGGTGCCCAGAGCGCCTTTGAGCTTTTAGACCAGCCACCGGAAGTCGATCAAGGCACGCGCACCCTCCAACGAGCGCGCGGCAAGCTTGTCTTTTCGGACGTCAGCTTTGCTTACCAGAACGGCACCCGCGTCTTGCATGATATCAATCTGACGATTCAACCCGGTGAAGTCATTGCACTGGTGGGGCGCTCCGGCAGCGGTAAATCCACCTTCGCGAACTTGTTGCCACGCTTCTATAGCGAGCATAGCGGCGAAATCTTTTTAGACGAGCTGCCCACCCGTGACTATCGTCTGGCCGACCTGCGCCGCCAATTTTCACTGGTCTCGCAAAATGTAGTTCTTTTCCATGACACTGTTGCAAATAACATCGCCTATGGGCGCTCGGGACAAGTGTCGGAAGAAGCCATTCGCGCTGCGGCCAAGGCGGCCAATGCCCTCGACTTCATCGAGCAACTACCGCAGGGCTTGCACACCCTGATCGGCGAAAATGGTGTTTTACTTTCGGGTGGCCAACGGCAGCGCATTGCGATTGCGCGTGCGATCCTCAAGGATGCGCCCATTTTAATTTTGGATGAAGCCACCTCGGCGCTAGACACAGAGTCGGAGCGTCATATTCAGCTGGCGCTCGAGAGTCTAATGCGCAACCGCACGACCCTAGTCATTGCCCATCGTCTCTCCACCATTGAACACGCGGACAAAATCATTGTTTTTGATCAGGGCCATATTCTAGAATTGGGCAATCATACGGAGTTGCTGGAGAAAAGAGGTTATTATGCCCGGCTGCATCAAATGCAATTCCAGGATTTGGCTGTCATGGAGCAATAAATGAAGCGCATCCAAACCTATTGGTACCGTAACCGCCTCCACCCCCTCTTGCTACCGCTGCTGCCATTATCCACCGTGTTTGGCTGGGCCACGCGGCTACGACGCTGGTCCTATCAGTCTGGCTTGCAGAAAAGGCGGCGTTTTTCTTTGCCGGTGATTATTGTCGGCAATATTTCAGTGGGCGGTACCGGTAAAACACCCTTGGTGATTGCACTGGCAAACTATTTAAAAACAGCGGGTAGAAATCCCGGCATCGCTCTGCGCGGTGTCGGTGGTCAAAATCAATCCCAACCCCTGCTCGTTGATGCCAAGGCCAATCCATTCGTGGTGGGCGATGAAGCGGTATTAATTGCACAAAGCACCCACTGCCCCGTGGTCGCCTGCGTGGATCGTCCTGCAGCAGTCGCAGCCCTGCAAGCAGCGGGCTGTGACCTGGTGCTGTGTGACGATGGTCTGCAGCATTATCGTTTACAGCGGAGCCTCGAAATTGCAGTGGTGGATGGGAAGCGTTATTTCGGCAATGGTCGGTTATTGCCTGCGGGCCCTTTGCGAGAACCGCTGGCACGTTTGCAAGAGGTGGATTTTGTCGTGGTAAATGAGCCGGAAAAGCCGACAGCGGGCTTGCTCAATCTGGCGAAACCAACCTTTGAAATGCAGCTTAAAATGACCGGCTTCCATGCCTTGCATCACCACACCGCGCCCGTGCTGCTTTCCCATTTTCAAGGGAAAAAAGTACATGCAGTGGCAGGTCTTGGCCATCCGCAGCGTTTTTTTGATCGCCTGGCAAGCCTCGGCATTGATTGCATTCCACATTCCTTTCCTGATCATTACCCTTATCAAAGTAGCGATCTTGATTTTTCTGATACACTTCCCATAGTGATGACAGAAAAAGACGCGGTCAAATGTCAGAAACTGTCTTTCACAGAAGCCTCGAAGGCCCGGCAGTGGTTTCTTCGCGTGGAGGCTGAGATGAGTCTTCACTTTAAACACGCTTTATTGAATCGAATCCATGGGGAATCACTATGAAAAAATGGTTTAGCGTCGCCCTCACACTGTGTTTGGCGTGGCCTTTCTGTAGTTTTGCGGCAACAGGCGTTGAGCTGCCGGTTTATACAGAACAGAAAACTGGAGTGGTGGTAACGGCGGAGCAGCCTGAATTTAGTATTAAGCTGAAGTCTAATCCAACCACGGGGTATTCGTGGTTTTTGAGGGAATATCATAGTCGCTACTTGACGCCGGTGAAGCATGTGTTTCAAGCACCTGTTAATCGCAAGCTGGTGGGAGCACCGGGGTTTGAGGTGTGGACTTTTCGTATGAAGCCGGAGGCTTTTACAGTACCTTTGCAGACCGCGTTGCGGTTTATTTATG
>Ga0206838_10112_pt2 | contig 22286 bp, 18 predicted proteins | sample Alteio_BWOrgCont_26_FD_152879 | JGI IMG/M metagenome (GOLD analysis project Ga0206838, IMG submission 152879) | Enriched cells from forest soil in Barre Woods Harvard Forest LTER site, Petersham, Massachusetts, United States -... | ecosystem: Environmental > Terrestrial > Soil > Temperate forest >...
ACAGGGCTTAAACTGGGAGAAACCGTTGCCCAGGGCTATGCTGCCCCTGCCGCGCCGGCTGCGCCTGCCGGCACTTCTGCTCCCAAGTCGTCAGACAATCCATTCGCTAGTCTTTCAAGCTGGTCCGTGTGCGACGCGCTCATCCAAGCCATCGACAATGACCTGGCTACGCTTTCCGCCAGAGAAGACGACCTCGATCCGGTCAAGGACAAAGATGTGATGGAACGCGTGCGCACGCTATCGACGGCGCTGCGCACCTTGAGCGGCAACTTGAGCGGTGTCGTGGCTCAATATCGCCCGAGCTCAGGTTCCAAATACAACGCCTCCTAAAACTGGGCGGAGTGGTATTTTACGCGCGGCGGGGTGGGGACATCCCGATAGTCGTTAGCATTCCAAAAGCGTATAAGTTTGGTGGATCTTCGCCCGAGGAACCCACCATATGGGACAAACAACCAGTTTCGAGTTTGCAGATTACTCGCAGTGTCAGTGCGCACCACCTGAGGGGCACAATCCGTTGCTTCAGGAAGCCGTAGATCGACTGAGCTCTAAACCCCCACTGCTCCTGGTCCAAGGGTACGAAGGTGGTCCACCCAAGCCCTCGGGGCGAGAAAATGGCTATGCCATTGCCGAATGGGCACATGTGCCACGGGGTTTGCTCAACGAGCTCGACGCGCTTGCCTACGATAGTGCCACGCCGTCGCCCCTTCCTAAGGTTCCGGCAGATCAAGTCCAAGATCGACTGAACAAAGCCGTGGACTATGTCGCAAGAAATCCTTCCGGCTTCGTAGAACGCCTGTCTCCGGAAAAGAGGCAACAGGTGAATGACATATTGCAGGCTATCGTGCACAGCGATGTTAACCAACTGACTGATCTGGTACATAAGGGCGCGTCTGACCCCAAAGGCATGGAAGACGTGATGTACCGAGTCGTGCAAGACCTTGCCAGAGTAAATATTGACGCCATTTGGACCTACAATGCCGACAGATCAACCGAGGCGCAACCAGGCCCGCCTCAACCCGGCAAAGACGTCGGTGTCTTTACCATGGCGAAAAACCTCGGCAGTCAAGTCATCGGCATTCAGTTCTACACCGAAGGCGAAGTCCGAGCCGCCCACACAAATATGACCGGCAACCCAGAACCAGCCGACAGCGCCATCGTTCTCAGCCAACTCCGCGACCAATGGCTGCGCCGGATGTAGCCTAAAGCGCTGCGCGTGACCGGTGTATCGGTGGCTAGGGCGCCCAAGTGAGTTCAATTCATCAAGCTGGCTCGGCTTTGGCTACTGGCTAAGGTCCACTGCCGGATTTACCAATACTGGCGGGTTATCGGGAATGTAGGGTTGCGGGGCGGGGGGATAAATATCAACAAAAGTGCTGGCGTCCGGATAGTCAGAACCCGTCACGATAGTGCCGCAGAACGCATCGTAGCTGTTGTTGTCTGAAGTGCTGCCTGATGAAGATTCTGAATCGGTGAGATATTGCTCGTAGCTGATGAGATATTGGTTCCAACCGGAAATGTTGGCACGAATTTGTTTTTCGATGGCAACTTCACCGTTCAACTGCTTCTTGATGGTAGTAAGCTGCGCCGAGCTGCGAGCTGTACTCTGCATCTGAGCAATCTGCGCTTGCAAGCGATCTTCCGTGTCCATGGCTGATTGCAGCGCTTTCATATTGAGGCTTATGTTTTCTTGCACGCCGTCTTCTTGCGCATCTGCTAACGGATTTTGAACTACCGTAGGCAACGGTTCGTGCACCGGTTTTTTCACCACGATAGGATGCCGCGCCTTCGTGGAGACATTAGTCTTGGAACGCTTAATGGTTGGCTGAGGCGATGTTTCTTGCCTGACTTGGGCAGACTGATTTAAGCCTGAGAGCTGTTGCTCCAGGTTGGTCATGAATCCGCCAAGCTGTTGCATTATGTTAGTCGGCTGTGCCCCATTGCCGGCACCCTGCGCCAACGCCGGGCAGTTGATAATCAACATCAAGCTAGATGCTATTAAAATTCGATTTATAGATTTAGACGCCGACTGGGAACAAATCGAGTTTCTCATTTTCCTGTTCCTCTCAAAAATGCCACCCTGCGGACGCTCTATCTCTCAGAGACGCTGCCTTCGATGACATGTTTCGGGGTGCTGGCTTTTGGTATTGTGCACTACCAAACGCAGATTTCAAACACACGGAAAACAGAACAAACAGAAAAGCGCAAGCAAGCCAGATGTCGTAAATAAACATTCGTGCGATCAGTGGCACGACCGATTGAAACGATTGGACACTTAGATCTGTGGGCAAGGTGTTCTTGTTCGAATTTCAACGTGTGGATGGGTTTATATGTTTTTTCGAAAAGAGACGACAAAGGCTGATTGCAAGGGCTGCGGGCACAAGATTGAGTTAGGGTGGATTGTTTGTCCGTGGTGCACTCAAGATGTAACCTCGGGCAAGGAAGACCCTGCGAAAGCTGATCAATTTTCGACTCAGCAGTCGCCGACGACGATTTCGGCTCGACGACAATTGGTCATGGAAAAATTGAGTCGAGAACTTGATGCGGCGCGAGCCATGCAGAAGCCTGCCCAAGAGCTGAGCGATGCCGTCACCGCGCGTATGAGCGAGATAATCAAAGAGTTGTTTCCGACTGCCAATGAGAGCGAGCAAGACGCGCTTGTTGAGAACGTCAAAGACGAAATGTTTGGGTTTGGTCCCATCGGTCCGCTGGTGCGCGACCCGAGCGTCGTTGAAATTCAGGTGGAGAGCCCGAAATCAGTATTGGCTATGAGAAACGGAAAGATGGAAAAAACATCAGTTGCGTTTGATAGCGAACAGCATGTGCATCGATTGATCGACAAAATTTTCTGGGGTGATAAGCCCAGCCCGATTCAACTAATCATTCGTAAAACGCCTTGATGATCAAATCATGGGCGTTGATGCAGTCAAGCATCGCCTGAAGCTATGGTGTCGTTTGCCCGAGAATATCGGTCTTAGATACGGCCGGTTCGCCTGCGGTCGAAACGTTGTTCAAGACCACTTTTATGCTCGTATCCGGGCTCTTCTGCACGCAACGCCCTGACATAAAGAATTTGAATGACAAAGTGAAGGAGCAGGCGAATACTGCCATCGCCAAGATCCAGCGGACGTAACTGAGTTTCAAAATAGACATATATCTAACAGGAGTGTCTAATAATTCGGTGTGTGCGCTGCATAGTGTACCGTCTCACACAACCGCAAGTAAAGAATCAGAATCACAAAAGTAACTTCTATAGGATATGCAAGACCGCGATTGAAGTAAAAAAGCAGCGCATAGCCGGTCACAGCCAGCCATGAAATACGAGCGAGAGTTTGAATGCGAAACTCCATATGCTCCCTGCGCTCAAAACAATATGCAATCAATGCCACCATCACCAAAACCGACAAATCGTAGAATGGCAGGCGGGGCGCTAAAATGGGCACCAGTAGCGTACCTACGAGCGTTGCCAATGGGATGAGTTCGTCCTCTTTGCCCTTCGTTCTTGCCAAAATACGCAGTGCCACCAATCCACCCAGTGCTATCACCAGTGATGTCACGCAGCAAAGTGGTGCCAGAGCTTCGCGTCTCTCCGGGGCGAAGATGAGCACGCTGTTTGTGAAGGAAACATCGAGCCGCGGATCGGCTTGCCACTGCATGGAGAAACTAGGAAACTGGCTCAGCCACGCATTAAACTCGCCGCCACCACATGCGCACCACGTAATGAGCAGGACGACGATAATCCCGAAGACTAATCCAGCCAGGCATCGATATTTCCCTGCTAGAACCTGGGCGATTGCATTTATCACCGCCACGATCAGGAAGGCTGGTTTCAACAAAAGAAACGACCAGATGAAACCAGCAAGCGCGGGTTTTCCTTTCGTCAAGAGAAGATATCCCAACGCCAGTGGGAGAAGTCCAAACACCAGACCGAGCTGCCCGAGCCAGAGGGAGATGAAGACAGGCGCCAAACATGTCGACATGAACATCATAGTGTGAGTGTCTTCCGCATCTGACTGGACATGGGCAGCCGCACCGGTGACGGCGGCAGTGCTGCCAAACAGAGCCAGGAGGCTGAGGAGATGCCACATGGCTTGGGACCATGGCAAGCTCGTAAAGGTCAGGAGATGCAGAGGTTTCAGCAATAATGGTTCGTCGATGAATGATTCAAGGGGCGGCACGAAGGCGGCCAAAATTTTGGCAAATTGATCGACCACTTGGGGAGGCGGCGCCGTGAATGCGAAGTGCGGCATCTCAAGGAATTTGGCGCAAGGATAATAGAGGCGCGCGTAATCAGACCAGGCTGAGATCGCCATGGAAGAAATGTCCGAAAACAACAGGGCTGCCGCAGTCAGCCCGCACCAGATCAAAGCGGGACGGGCGAATGGGTGATGCAACTTGCCCCCAGGTTAACGAGTCATCGGCACCCAGAAGATGGCGACCTCGATGGCAAACAACACTGCCAAAACGAGAAGACCTTTCATGTCGTCCATTGTTGTCGCATCTTTCGGCGGGAAAAGCCATTTTTTGAAGAATGGAATCATCAAAAACAATGGCATCGTTAACCAGGTGGTTGCCGCCACGCTGCCGACGTTGCCGAGGAAGTTTGCCACTGCTCCCGGAACCGGCTTCAGAACAGGGTTTAAATACATCAGCTCGAGCTGTACAACCGGATACAAACCAAGCAGAACCAGTAGAAAAGTCTTCCAGTTTTTCGGACCTTTGCCGCTCTCGTCAACAGGCACCCATCCGGGGAAAGAGCTTGTCACTCCTTTGAATTCAACTGAATTGACGAGTTCTGGAGACGACATCAACAATTTTTGACGTTCAGAAGAGTTGAACCAGTGATTCAAAGTTTCGGGCGTGTCGAAGCGAATTAACGTCATCCACTTTTTCATTTCGCCTGTGGGCGGCTGAACATAGGCGCCGCGATAACCGGGATAGGTGGCCTGGGCGATCTGCATCTTTCCTTCCCACTCTTGATATTTCGATTCCATGCCAGACTTGACTTCGGTAAAAACTGCAGAGGCTACGTTGCCACGAGTGCCGAAGTTATCGAAAGACTCTTCCGTGATCTTGAGGCTGCTGGCTGGTTCTAACTCTTTTAAACCGGCACGATGAATTTCGGAATTTCTCCAGTCGGCAATGTCGGCCTCTGTGCGAAACTTTTGAATCAGTGTCCACTCGAATTCACCAAGACATTCAGGCGGCAACACTTCCGCGCTTACAAACCCTCTTGCTACGCAGCCGGCCATCATTTGCTTGACCAACCAAGTCGTGGCTGTCGCCGAATCGTTGCTGGTTCCGGCAAGCTTTGTAACCAGTGCTGCTATCGTGTCTCCTTTAGGTGCTTGGCTCATCTTCCACTCCCAATCGAGAAGCGTTTTCAATAACGATTCCGCCTGCCGGGAAGTTCCGGCAGCCCACCTATTCTAGGCTACTGCCATTCATTCTTTCGCGGAAAAGTGCGGAATTAATGCGCACACTCTCCCTATGCAATCTTCCATCTGTGTATCATTTGTCGAATGCGTCTCAAAAAAGTAGAACCGGCTGCGTATGAATTGTTCGCAGAATGTGTGCTTCGCGGAATCATATTTCCCAAACCGACAAGACAAAGGTAGGTCACTTCCATGAAAGAGCTGCGTACTCTAGCTCATAAAAGCACTGTTGTAGACGAGAGTTACTCGGATCAATTGATCTTCTGGCTCAATGGGGAACAGGTAGTAGTACACAATCCTGACCCAACCATGATCTTGACTGACTATCTGCATTCTGTCGGTCTGACCGGAACCAAGATCGGATGTGGTCAAGGCGGTTGTGGCGCCTGCACCGTCATGCTTTCGCACCGCGATCCCGATACCGGCGAAGCCGTTCATAGAGCCGCTAACTCCTGCTTGCGTCCTCTGGCCGCTGTCGATGGATTGATGGTGACCACGACAGAAGGTATTGGAAACGTTCATGAAGGATTGGATCCCACTCAGTATTGCATAGCCAAGTACAACGGCACCCAATGTGGTTTTTGCACACCAGGCTTTGTCATGAACACGCACGCTTATTTGCAGGACCATCCCAAAGCAACCGAGCAAGACATCGAAACTATTTTTGGCGGCAACCTTTGTCGTTGCACCGGCTATCGTCCAATCTTGCATGGCATGCGCACTTTAGCTTGTGATTACGACAAAAAATGCGACAAGCAATCCGAGTGTATGATTGACCCGTCATTTGATGTCAAAGTCAATGACAAGTTGACGACGATAGATCTCGACAAACTACCGGCATACAATCTGCCCCAAAGACAGCTCTATTTCCACGGCAACGGGCGCGAATGGTTTCGCCCAAACACTCTTGAAGAGTTGATGCGCATCAAGAAAGAGCTTGTCACGAGTGCCGGCCGTGAAAACGTCAGGCTGGTTTTCGGCAACACAGCGTCTGGTGTTTACGCTGATGAGAAGCCGATTTACCTCATCGATATCTCGCACATCAAGGAGCTCACTCATCTCAAAGAAGATGACAAAGGCGTCACCGCCGGTGCTACCGTCACCATTCAACACCTGTCCGAGTTCGCCGCTGAAGTGGCGAAGAAAAAAGGAAAAGAAAAAGGCAAAGGGCTGGAAGCTCTAACTTATCACCTGCAGTTCTTAGCGGGCTACCAGATTCGTTCTTCCGGCAGCATTGCCGGCAACATTTTCATAACGAGAGATCACGCGGTGCACGGGGCTCCGTTCCCCTCTGATCTATTTGTAGTGCTTTCCAGTCTGGGCGCTACAGTCAAAATCGCCTCGAAAACATTCGAAGGCGGCAGCAAAGAGTTTCTTCTGATTGAGATGCCACCGGTTCAGGCTTGGCCGGAAGACGCTCTCATTTTGTCTTTCCATATTCCTTATACAAAGGCGAACGAGCACGTTCAAACATACAGAATCGCCCGCCGTCCGCAGATGGCTCACCCGATCGTTAACGCCGGTTTCCGAGTTGCCCTGAGCAAAGACGGCAAGGTTGAACCGGGCGAGGTGACTATGATCTTCGGTGGCTTAGCAACGATGATTCATCGCGCCAGCAAAACCGAGCAGTTCCTGGCCGGCAAGGTTTGGAATAAGGAGACATGGGATAAAGCGCTTCCAGTTCTCAGAGATGAGGTCATGGAATGCACCGTCACCATGGACGAAGAAGGACTGACCAACGAATACCGTCGCCAGTTGGCCGAGACGTTCTTCTACAAGTTCTACTTGCACGTTATGGCTGAGAGAAACCCCAAAGATGTCACTCCCGAGCATGTCTCGGCGGCGCACCACGACATTCGTGCCCTGTCCACAGGCTTCCAGGAATACTCCGAGTATCCTGAAAACTTCCCCCTCACCCAGCCTATAATCAAGCGTGCAGCGTTCGTCCAAGCCTCCGGCGAAATAAAATACACGCAAGACGTGGCTCTGCCTTATGGTGGCTTCCATGGTGCCATAGTGAAGAGCATTCGCCCCCATGCGAAGTTTACCTGGACGAAGAACACGAAAGGGTTAGAACCGCTCAAGGAGCTGCTGCGCAAACAGTTCCCCGGCTTCAAAGATCTTGTTACCGTCGCCGATATTCCTAAAGGCGGTACCCACTTGGTCGGCTTGGGCGATGACGATCCGGTCTTCAGCGATGGAGTCGTAACCTCCGTCGGAGCGCCCATCGCCATGGTTTTGGCCGAATCGATTCCAGTGGCCAGAGATGCGGTTGCGTTTATCGAAAAGGAGTGCATCGCCTACGAAGATCTTCCAGCCGTAGTCACGCTTGCTGACGCGGTCAAGAACAACACGGCTATGCCGATGATATTCAAAGCGTTGGATCCGGACGAAGACGTACAACAACGTCTGCCCACAATCGAACGTCCTGGTAGCGACCAAGACTGGCTCAAAGACCCAACTAAGCCGATGGAGGGCTGCAACGTCGCTCACGGCATGATCAGAACTCCTGCCACCGCGCACTTTTATCTCGAAACCAACTGTGCCCTCGCCATTCCTCGTTCTTACAACGAGATGACCGTTTATTCGTCGACACAGAATCCGAATGGAACTCAAGCGACGGTCGCGAAAGCGCTGGGGATTACCGTCAACCAGGTCAACGTCACCATCGAGCAGATTGGAGGTGGCTTCGGCGCCAAGCAACACCGCGCCGACATTGTCGGTGCCCAGGCAGCAGTTGCCGCTCGCAAGCACAATCGTCCGATTCGTCTGCTCTACGACCGCGCCACCGACATGCAAATGATCGGTAAGCACCATCCGTACGAAGGCGACTACTACGTGACCTTCACCGACGACGGCAAGATCAAGGGCATGCGTCTCGACTTCCGTAACGACGCCGGCGACACATACGACTGCTCGTTCGCCGTTCTCGACTTGAGCTTGCTTACCGCTGACGGTTGCTACATGATCGACACGTTGCAAGCCAATGGAACCTGCTATCGCACCAATAAGACCAGCAACACCGCTTTCCGCACGTTCGGCGTCATGCAGATGTGGACGATTTTGGAAAGCGTTATCGAGCGAGTCGCCTTCGAAGTGTCGAAGAAGACCGGCAAGAGAGTTCTGCCGGAAGAGATTCGTGAGAAAAACATGTACAAAGATGGAACCCCCGATAACTACGATGTGACGCACTTCGGTCAAGAGCTCGACTTCTGCAACATCAACGAAATTTGGAAAGAGTTGAAGAAGACTTCTGAGTTCGACAAGCGCGCCAAAGCCGTTGACGAGTTCAATAAGAAAAATCGCTGGCATAAGCGCGGTATCGTCATGATGCCGCAAAAACACGGTATCGCCTTTACCGAACCGCGTGGATCGCTAAACTCCGCATCGGCTCTAGTAAACGTCAACATGGCTGATGGCTCCGTCATCGTGCATCACGGTGCCGTGGAAATGGGTCAGGGCATTCACACCAAGATTGCTCAGCTTGCCGCCAACGCGTTGGGTATTCCCCTGGAATGGATTCGCGTCAACGGCAACAACACCGATGCCATTTCCAACTGCCCTGCCACAGCGGCATCGACCGGCTTCGACCTCAACGGCGGCGCCGTCGAAAAAGCATGTCGTGTGTTGCGCACCCGGTTGGAAGAGTTTTGCGTTAATTTGGAAACCTATGTTCCGCATAGCAGAATCGACCGCTGGCGCGAAAAGTGGTCGGAGAATTGGAAAGAGATCATCTTCAAGGCATGGTTCCACCGCGTTAACCTTAGCGTGGCTGAACTGTACAAGACGCCTCACTACAAAGGTCCTACCTACCGCAATCCTCAAGGTAAGCCGTTCCTCTACTTCGCTCTGGGAGCTGCGGTTACGGAAGTGGAAATCGACGTTCTCACCGGCGAATACAAAATTCTTCGGGCTGACGTTGTCCTGGACGGCTCGAAATCACCCAACCCGGCGATCGACATCGGTCAGTTGGAAGGCGGTTTCGTGCAAGGCGTCGGCATGGTCACGACCGAAGAGCTGGTTTACGATCACGATGGACGCCTGGTCACAGACAACATCTGGAGTTACAAGCCACCATGCACGAAGACGATTCCGATCGACTTCCGCGTCAGACTGCACCCGGTCGATCCCGAAATGAACAAATTGGAAGCGCTGATGGAGAAGCACGCCGTCAAGTCGACTAAGGCCTTCACCGAATCGTCGCTTACGCTCGGTTGCACCACGTACTTCGCCCTTATTCACGCTATCAAAGAAGCGCGCCTGCAAAACCTCGGCAAGAACGAATGGATTGACATGGATCTGCCGCTCACCTGCCAGCGCATCCAGCAGCTCTGCGCCATCGGTCCTGAGAACCTGAAGGTGTAAGGCGCCAGGCAGCAGCAAAAAATCAGGGCGATGCCGTTACGGTATCGCCCTATTTGTTTCGAAGCGACTAGCAAATTACATCGCTTGACTCCGTTTTTATGCCACACTAGAGGCATCTAGCCAAGTATAGGTACAGTCAGAGATGAAACAGTTACTGAGTTGTTTGACGATCGTCGCCGCCCTCTCACTTAGTGCATGCACGTCGACTGAGCAAAGCGAGTTGAATCAACTCGGGAAAGACACTACGTCTGCGGCGAAAACACTGGGCAAAGATGGAGCCGCAACCGTCGATACGTTGGGCAAAGATGGCAAAGAACAACTAGATAAGTTAGGCGCGGAAGCCGACAAAAAGGAAAAGTCAGTCTCTGATAGTGCCAAACGTTCAGACAGCAGCGGCGACGCGAAATCGAGTGAGACAAACACGAAGCCATCACTCAACAGCTCGATGAATGCTGCCGGCAAAGACTTGAAAGAAGCCGGTGCAGCAGTAGGAAACGTGGTCAACAACGTCGGCCAAGCCGCTAAGAAGCAGATGGACAAGGCTCAAGAGAGTTCTAAGGAAAAGCAATAGTAAGACGCCCGGTTTCATAAACGATCAAGGTTTAAACGTTCCAATTGTCCGGAGCGATTTGTTTGTAAGGCTCTGATCTCGAAATCGCTCATGCCACGGGCGTGAGCGGACGGCCGGGCGGTCTTCGAATTTGCACTATGATGGTGAAAGAGACCCGGACGAATTTGCTGCTCCATTCATTTAGATTAAAGCCAAGCTTGACATATAAAACGCAGCGAGAATGAGGAATCCAATTAGCTATACTTTGGACCTTTGGTGACCCGGTAATCCATTTTTGGCAAAGCCCCTTAAACGGGTGGCGATGTTCTTTCACTGGGAGGATTTTTTCCATGAGTACCACAATAAGCAAGAAGTCGACTGTGGATGCGGTGACTGCCTACACGAACGCGGCCATCGAAGAACTTCAAGCGCTTGATCCCGGAGCTGACGCTGAATTGCTTCGCGCAATCATGAAGCCGAAGCGCCAAATTGTGGTGGAAGTGCCGTTGCGGCGAGACGACGGAACCTACACGAGTTATCAGGGCTATCGCGTTCAGCACAATGACGCGCGCGGACCGTTCAAAGGGGGGCTGCGTTTCCACCCCACGGTCGATCTTCACGAAGCCCGTACTCTGGCTCATTTGATGAGTTTGAAAACTGCCGTCGTCAACATTCCTTTCGGTGGTGGCAAAGGTGGCATTGCTGTTGATCCCAAAACTCTTTCCATTCGCGAACTCGAAACTTTGACCCGCAACTTCACGAATTTGTTGGGTGATAACATCGGCCCTAATGTCGATATTCCAGCCCCAGACGTCAATACAAATGGTCAGATCATGGCGTGGATTGTCGATGAATATTCGAAGAAACGCGGACACTGTCCGGGCGTCATTACCGGCAAGCCGATCGAGCTGGGCGGCTCGCTCGGGCGCGACGAAGCGACCGGACGCGGGGTTATGTATGCAACTCGCGAAGCTGCCAAAGAGTTGAAGTTGAATATGAAAGGCGCCAAAGTCGTCTTCCAGGGTTTCGGCAATCTCGCTTCGTTTGGAGCTCGCCTCGTTGAACATGAATTGGGTGGCAAAGTCATCGGCGTGTCGAGTTCGCAAGGCGCCATCTACAACAAGAATGGCATCGATCTCAATGCGGCGGAGACCTACTACCACAACCACAAAGGCATGAAGGGTTTCCCCAACGCCGAGTGGATGACAAATGAGGAGTTGCTCGTTCAAGACTGCGACGTCCTCATTCCTTCGGCACTCGAAAAAGCGATCAACGTGAGCAACGCCAATCAGATCAAAGCGAAGCTCATCGTTGAAGGCGCAAACGATTGCACCGAAGCAGAAGCCGACGCCATTCTCAAGGAGAGGAACATATTTGTCGTGCCCGACATTCTCGCCAACGCCGGCGGCGTATGCGTTTCGTACTTCGAGTGGGTGCAAAACCTCAACAACCATTATTGGGACGTTGAAACTGTACGCAAAGAGCTGGAAAGAATCATGGTCGCTGCCTACAAGCAGGTTTCCGCCATGGCTAACGAGCATCACGTCTCTATGAGATTGGCGGCGTACACGGTAGCGATCCAGCGCATTCACCGCGCCACCATGCTTCGCGGTTTCTAACGAAGAAATCACGGTTGGCCAATCAGCTTAGGACGCTCGTTCGTCCAGCATGTTGTATTGTTCACTAATCGCGGGCATGTAAGGTGCAGGTCTTACTCGCTCGCGATTGGGGAGAACAACCATGCGGTTCAAGCAGCTTCTATCTTTGCTGATTTGTGCGACGTCTGTCTCGGTTCTCGGCACCGTTGCCCAAGATTCGACGATGCCGGCAAGCCCTGAAACCGCACCTGCTCCTGCTGCCGGCTCGACTGCTGCTCCAGCAACAGTGCCGGCCGCTCCAGCCGCTGCCGCGGCCGACCCGACTCACCTCATTCCGGGTGCGCTAGAACACGAACGCGGCGCCCTTTTGCAAAAGATTCTTCGGGCCAAAGCGCAAGGCTGCGGCGTTTCATCTTACATGGCCGAGTTTAGTCGCATTCAAGATTCAGTGGCCTCAGGGCAGCCGACGGCGTCGGTTCAACCGCGCATCAGCTCTCTTTCCAAGGCGCTGGACGAGCAGTTGGAACGAAGCCAGACCCTGAAAGTGCAACGTATTCCACCACCGCAATCGACCTCCGCTTCCATGGCTTCTCCCGGCGGCGGTCCCGGAATGCCGATGGGGGGCGGCGGGGGCTCCAACTTGGATCAATTAATGAAGCAGTACGGAAACAAAATTCCTAAAGACTTCAACAAAGAGGCGCTCATGAAAGAGATCGGCAACGACTCCGGCAACAAAAATTCGAGCGCCAGCGACCTGTTCAATCGGTTCAAAGATGACCCGCGAGCGAAAGACTTGCTGAACAAGTTAAAAGCCAACTAAATAGAGTTCGCTTAGTGATGGGTTGGAACTGACTCGCTGGCTGCCGACTGGGTCACGGTGGTATCGCTGAAGGCGCTGGTTACGGGCTTTCCATCGAAACTGCTGGGAACGGGGACGTCGAGAAGCCAGAGAGCCGTGGCCGCAGTATCACAGGTGGAGACAGGGGCGGTAATCTGAAAGTCGTGTTGCACTGTGTCTCCCCATGCGATCCAGGGGATGTTCATGTCTTCAGGGCTTCTGCTTCCGTGAGTATGGTCATGACCGCCGTGGTCAGCGGTCATAATGACGACGCTATCATGTTCCAGCCCTGCATCTTCAATAGCCTTCATCACGATTTTGAGAGAGTCGTCTTCATCGTGAAAGGAAACCTTTTGCGCGTCGGAGCCCCAGCCAAAGGCATGTCCGGCGCTGTCGGAGTCAGTGAAATGAATGAAGCAGAGATTCGGTTTCTTTTCTTTGATGTAGTCTGCAACTGATTCAGCCACAATCTTCGATTTGTAAGACGGCAGGGCGAACATGTCGACTGTGCCCGGCACGAAGAGGTGAATGAATTTCGGCTTGCTGACGAACATGGCAGTGGACAGCTTATGTTCTTTGGCGATGGCGAAAATGGTAGGAGATTTGATCAAACCTTGATCCGGCTTCCAGTCGTTCCACAAGACGTGGTGGTGGTCAGGAACGAGACCTGTAAGCATTGAAGTATGTGATGTGAGGGTGATGCTGGGGAACACGGTCTGGGCTTCCCAGGTGTATGCGCCTTTCTTCAAAAGCGACATCAGCTCGGGCATCTTGCTTTCTTTCATCACTGCCGGCTTGCCGCCGTCGAAGCTAATGATGAACACATGGTTTGTGCGGCGCTCCGCCCAAACTGGCAAGGCGACGAACATAAGGGCAAGGACTAGAAGCAGCCCTGGTTTCCAAACCTTTGACATGAGAACTCCTCACAAGTGAGCTCACATTTTATCCGATCGTACGTAAGGGATAAGTGTGCAAAATCGCTGGTGTGGGGATTGTTGAGTATACTCTGATGTATAGTGGAAGCGAAAAAGTAATAGGCACTACTGGTGGTGGCGCTGGATGCCCGAAGAAACTGTTAGGGAATTGGAGTCCAGCTTATAGCTGGACTCCATCCCATTGTCAGTCAGTCCGCAAATTCAATTACGCAGCCAGAGTTCGAATGCTCGGCTCTGAAAGCACATCGTCACCTGGTTTTGGTCCGTCTACGAGTTCGCCGCGCTCGATGAGCTCGGTGATGCGATGGCGGTCGAGTTTCTTGTTTCTGAAGACGATTGACTCGATCGTCCAGCCTCTCGGAATCTCCAGCTTCGTTCTCGACCAGCGATCGAGCGTGGCTGCCTCAACATGAGCGCCGTGCGACACAGCTCTGACCCGGCGGCGAGCGATGTCGTGCAAGGCAATGCGCGATGCGTACACCTGGTTGACGCCGGTCGCGTAGACATGGTTTAGAGATGATTGCACAATGCTGTAAAAGAACCCTGGTGCGGCTATAGCCTGCAAAACCCTGGACGGTTCAGCCAGCCACTCCCAGTAAAATCTGTCAGCATGATAGAACTGCATCTGACGGTCGGAGCCAACCTTGAAGTCTTTAAGTGCCAAGCCTCGGGCTATACTCTCGAACTCACTCCGGCGTGCCGATTTGAGTGCGAAACGGACGTTGATCGGCTCCCGTCCGGTCATTGGACGCCAAAGCGTTTCTCCGTGTATCAGTGGCTCCAGATGCCCGAAGGTTTCGAACATCCAATTGATGTCTGGTGGCATGGCAAACCTAACCGGCACGGCTCGAAACATCTCACCTACGAAGCGGGGGAACTCGGCTCGGTCGGTGTAGAAGTTTCCGCTGCCCAAGTCTGTTAGTTCTACGGTGCCACCATTGGCAAACCTCACGCAGTCTGCTGTTCGAGGATGCGCACAGGCTTTTTCAACCCATACAGTGGCTTCATTCGGGGTCCGGCCACCCATGAGCAGAAACTGGCGAAGATGGTCGGTGAACGGCTTCTTGCTGGCACGAAAGTCTTTCATGCCCACTATCCGATCGGTGCGTTTGAGACCGCTGTCGCTCTGCAGGCAAACGGTATGTTGCCCGTCATGCATGCAGACATACGCCGTCTTCAACCAGGTGTAAGCGAAGGCGACGTCGTCCAAGCGACGAAAGAACAGTTTCTCTCCTGGGGCAACCTCGTGTTCGACCGGATTCGGATCGAACAAATCAAGTCGCCATGGGTCGATTCCCAAGGACAGAACTGCCTCCAGGGAAACATCGACCTCAATCACCTGTTTTTTCTCGTTATAACCGAATATCCACATACGATTCCCTTCCAGACTTTGGCGGCGCTCTCAGTCGATGGTATTAAATATGGTGCCCGGGCTGGGGTTAGGCGGCAAGAGCTCTCGATTCGCTCGGAACATCGGGAGTTGAGCTCTTGGTTTTGCCCGCCTTTGTGTACGACCACGCTTTCCAGTTGAGATTCCTGGCTAGGAAAACCACTGGTTCCAAAAACCAACCTTCTGGGACTGGTAAGTAAAGCGAATCACCATGCCCACTTGTTGCCTGTTGTTGAGCGTGCAACGAGAGGGCCCGGGTCTGGAGTCTGGCTATATCGAACAGGGCAATTCGTGTGGCAGTTACTTGATTCACGCCTGTCGCGTACACGCCATCGGTGGAACAGTGGGTGAATCCGTAGTGGTACGGGTCCCTGATTGCCGCAATTTTAGCTGCGGGACAACTTTTCCAACCGACGTAGACCGTTTCGCCGCGGCTGAACTTCCCCCACCAGCCTGGTGCCTCCGGCTGCAGCCCGGGTTGATTTCTTGCGAGTTGATGGAGTTGGTCTTGCAGTTGCGGGTTGATGTTGAATTCAATCTGGCATAGTTCCTTTTCCCGCATGGACAGAACTTCTCTCAACAGCTCTCCAGCGACAAGGGGTTTTACCAAATTGAATGTCTCGAATACCCAATTGATCTCTGGCGGCAGGACTGTGGATACAGCAACGGTTTGAAACATCTCGCCGGTGAACTGAGGGAAGCTTCCAAACTTGAGGACAAACGCTTCCTCTTTGTCCTGTTCGAGATTAACGCACGATCCGAAGACCTTGATAGCGTCAACGCTGCTTGCTACGGCGAACCCGCAGCCTTGGGATTCATTCCAGGACGATCCTAGTCGGCTCTGCATCTCATACAGATGAGCAAGGTGGGCGCTAAGAGGAGAGTGGTTCTTGCGCAGTTTGCGGAGCTGTCGCAAGGTGGCGGAGGCTTGGAAGTCGTCACTCTCGAGACAAGCGGTTTCTGAGCCGTCGTGCATGCACAGAATCGCCTTATCGCGGGTGTGATAGACGAACGCGATACGCCGCAGTTTGCTGAAATGCAGCTGCTGTTCACCCATTTTGATGATTGTCGGGTCGGACTCGAAGAGATCGATGTGCCAGGGGTCGATCTGATGGTTCAGGATAGTTTCAATCGGAAGGTCGACTTGAATGACCTGTTTGTCGTTGTTGTAGCCAAATATTTTCATTGCGACCCCTTCTTGAGTTCGATAGCGGCAGTCGTGCTTTAGACAGCCGGCAGCGGTAGTAGCGGAGATTGGCTGTGTGGATGCGGGAACCAGCAGTGTTGATGTAGGCAACCTGGGATAAGCAGCCGACACGCTTGCTGTCGCAAGACAGCCTTTGAGGGTGCTGAGATAGAGGGGTAATGCTCTGGTGCTTTTAGTTAGTTGATTTTGGAGGGCGAATTTTGTACTTCAACCTAACAGGAGTGATCGTGTGCAGACCTAGATGTGCAAACCTGCATTGAGCTGCTTTGTATCCGGTAAAAATGCCAATGAGGTGCATCCCGTGGCGCTTGAAAACCCTACTGAATCGCCGATACCACGATCTGATGTTCCGAGGCATCCAAGCTGTTTGAGCGGCGTCTCATCATGATTTCGAGCTTTATGAGCAGAATTTTCTATAGGATAGCCGCACTAGATGGGCATTTCGACAAGTCGTTTAAGTACGAGCGGATATAGTATAAATATGGTATCAAATATGGTATCAGGGCGGTGAACCGACCTTGCAATGGATGGAAGATGACGGGCTGAGTACCGGCATCTTCCATCGCTTCCATCCACCGCTGTATTTTGAGTGGGAGCTGCAAACCATCAAGCTTTGGTACGCAGGCTCACCGAACCTTTCGGAAACGGTAGCTCGCCATTTCTCGCTCGTACTCCTCTGGCGATGGGGGAAAGCGAAGGGCGGCGACGACGTGATCGTAACCTTTGGTCGGATGCGGCACGAGAATTCCACCGGATTTCAGAAGATCCGAATATCCCCTGACCTTACCAGTGAGAATAACCTCTCCTGTCTTTGCGCACAGTACAGTGACGAGTTCGCCAATGTGCTTTAGAGAATCGGCCTGCGTAGGCCATGCTTCGGCTGTGTGTGTCACTACTCTATTAACCTCCCGTGAGTGAGGATGTTGCGATATTCGTTACGGCTTCTCCAACGGCTCGCGCCTCAGTAAAGCGAAGTCTCCCAAATGATGGCTGTCTGGAGGTCGTCTGCGGTAATCAACTCGGGGACGAGCTTGGCGATCTCGCCGAACGTTTTGTTTTGCTCGGTCAGGACCCCGCGCTCGAGAATGACCCGATCTCGCGCGACTTCTTCGGCGCGCTTGAGGAGGCTGATGATGAAGGAACCGTGGGCGGCACCCAAGCCCATCATCTGGCAATTCCCTATCCTCTTCGGGTCAACATCGGGTGCGAAGTTCAGGAGTGCCATGAACTCTGCTGCGATCTTGGTGGCTTCATCTTCCGACAAGCCTCTCAGTTTGCGAATTTCGTTCGCGCGATCCGATTTTAACCAGGACATTTCAGCTTTCCCTTCTCTCAGTGAGTGGATGATCTAGGTTGAAACGCTTATTCGTATTCCGGACCATAGGGAATACGGTAACGCAGCACGCCAAAGAAACCGGCGAGAGCCCCCATGGTCGTGACGAGCAGGTCGGGCGCTGCCGTGAAATCGGGCACCCTAAAGGTTGAGCCGATGGCGTACATCGCCGTCCAAACCACAGCCATGAATGCGAGCAACGCCACCGCGCGCAGAACCAGGGCTAGCGTCAGTTCGAACTCGTTTTTCTTCGAGGGTGCCAGGTCTGCCGAGCGATTGCGACGATAAGCTGCCTGCCACGAAGCCTCTCCCGTTTTTTCCATCGGTGCCTCTACCGGCTTGGTGTTGCCGCGAATGAAGTGACCGATCAGTACGCAGGCGAAGATCGCGCTGATCGCCCAGACGGCATTGCCGGCGATGGCAATGTCGTGGGGTTGCCAGCCGAGATAGCTGTTAATCCACGACTCCTTGAACCAGGGCAGGAACGCTGAATCTGGAAGAAAACGATACTCGATGAGAAACTGGATCATGACAGTGATCTCCTCTCGTTGTTGGCGCTAAGCGCGATGATGAATGCGAGTAACATCCCACGCCCTTGGGCGCAGCATCTAATCGCGGTGAGACTGATGTGGTGGAGACGAAGTGTTACTGAACTCGTCTTTGCTCCGTTGCAGAAATAAATTGGATGTACTTCTAGTAAGTCATGATTGGAGCCCTAACGCAAAACATCATTTTCGTATTTCTACGTACCAAAACGCTGTATCCATCAATATCTCAACGATGCTAACTCGCGCAACTCATGCCATCTGTTACCGAACTGGATCGATGGTGCCTTAAAGATTCGCCCTAATGTGATTCGCGATCGGGCACGGGCGCCGCCCGGGTACGATCACGGATTGGTTTGGATGCATCAATCCTGGAGCTTAACGGGTGACGACGTTCATGACTGGTGACGACAGTCCGAGGGCGGCGATCTCTTGCGGGCTTGGGGGCGCGAAGTTCTCGACACCGGATTTGGTGGCGGCGGGTACTTTGGCTTTCGATTGCGTGCGGGCGATTAACTTGTCGCGGTAGGTCTTAGCCACTGTGAATGCGGCTGCGACACTGGCGGACCTGTCAGACGCGTTAGCGATGGCCATTTGAAAGTGTTTCAACTTGTCGATGGCTTTCTGTTCGTCGATTATGATCACGATTCCGTTGGGATCTGTGTCCAACTGTACGAGCACCGAGTCGATCGCTCGCACAATGGCTATCTGCGAGGCGCGCGCCGAACCTGCCTTGGCTGCTTGCTCCTGGCTGACTTCTCCGATTGCCCACACTGTTTGTTCGAGCAGCGTCTCCGCCAGTTGATTGCGCATGGTCTCGGCGGCGGCGCGCGATCCGCGATTGAGTCGATCTAGCTCTGTTTTTAGACCCTGGTTCCAGTTGAGGCTGCAAATGGAGGCGGCGGCGGCAATTAGGGGACCCCTGGTTCCACCTATCTCTTCCACCCCGATGAAGCACAAGTCTTGAGCGCTAAGCGTAGGGGCAGCCGGAGGATGAATGAGGGTGCAGTTTCGCAACCGTCGTCCCGACAAAAACGCATCCCTGATGTCTTCATCGAAGCCCAGCAACTTCAGAATATTTCCCTTAGCCACTCCATACCTGCCTTTCGAGAGTTCGCGGTAATTATCTGTGAGGGCTCGATCCTTGTAAAGTGGTGCTCTTACGCAATCAGCCCGAATCCTGTGGCTATAATAGGCCCTGCCTTGGGGGATGTAGCAATGAGCGGCTGGGAAAATTTAGAGAGCTGGGTGGCTCCGACTCTTGATGACGAGCAACGCAAGCGATTCGAGACCAAATTGTGTCCATCGTGCGGTCGTCAGTACGAAGGTTTTTTTGTCCTTTGTCCCTCCGACCAGATGACGCTTTCAGAGGTTCCGCCGCCTAAAGGACCGCTGGGCAAGCACTACGAGTGCAAAGCTCAAATCGGCGCCGGCAGTTTGTTTAATGTCTATGAGGGAGCACATAATGAGTCGGCTGATAAAGTCGCCATCAAAATTCTGCGCCGGGAATTCGAGTGCGATCAGCGGGGATTAAAACGTTTCGAGCAAGAGCAGATGATCGCCTCTGTTTTGAAACATGACCATATCGCCCACACTTTTTCCTTTGGCGCCATTCCCGATCAATATGTGCTGCAGCCGTTTCTCGTAACCGAGTTTCTCCAAAGCATCAGCCTTGCGGACGCTCTTGCTCAATGGGGCGCCTGCGATGAAAATATCGCCTCTCTTTTAATGAACCAGATATGTGATGCTTTCGAATTCGCCCACAAAATGGGCGCCGTTCACAGCGACTTCAAGCCGAGTAACGTTTTCATTTCGCCGGGCAAAAGCCCCTCGGTCAAAATCGTTGACTTTGCCGTTTCCAAACGCCTGTTCGGCGGCAAGGACGATACGCGCTACGGTGCCGGCGCCACGGCCCAGTCGTTAGCCAGCGCCAGCTATACGGCGCCGGAGGTCAACAAAGGGACCACGCCTAGCCCGGTGTCTGATATCTACGCGATAGCCTGCGTCTTTTATGAAATGTTGGCAGGAAAACCACCGTTTGTTGGTTCCAGTCCCTTTGAATTGGCCTACGCCCACGAAAGGGACGAAGTACAACCCCTGCCGGAGACTCCCGGGCGCGAACAATTTCGCCACGATTTAATGAAATGCCTGGAGAAGGATCCTGCCAAGCGCCTGTCTAACATTTCGGAGCTCAAACCCAGCGTCACCGCCTAGTCCTCGCTAGAACCCAGCTTTATTTTTTCGATTTGGGTATAACGCCTACAGGGGATCGCCCATAGGGTTATCCTATCGGAAAGAGGCGTTATAGGCAGAGCGCCTCAGCGATGAAGGGTCGCAGTTATGTCAGACCATTGGGTAGACGATCAAAACAGTAGCGCCTTCAAGCGCGACTCACCATTTAACAGGCAGCGTTCCAACGTTCGCCAGCGAGTGTCTAACTCGAAAATGCCGTCGGCGCAGCCGCTAAACCCGCACCTGCCTCCGCCGCAAGGAACGGGCACTACGCACTTGCGCCTGTCTGCTTTGCCTCCTGAATATCAGGCCGCTCAGCAAAGGGCAGCAGAAAACTTATCGCAACGGCAATATACCTCCGAGCATTTCTCCCAGCCGAATTACGGGCAGCAATATCCGGATCCCAGTCAAGCCCAGCCTCAGTTCTCCCAGGCAGTTCGACCTTTTGAAGATCCCAACAACGGCAGACCGGCACTGGCAGGCGACCCGGAAGCACCTCAACCCTCTTATCGCCAGACTGGCCAACACGATCTGGCCGTGCCGCCACCGATGCCCCCTAATTATGGATATCCGCCGCATCAGCCTTATCCGCCCCAGCAATATGCTCAACAGCCTCATCCGGCGCAACAACAGCCGGTCCACCAGCAACAGCAGTCTGCGTATCACTTTACGCAGCCGCCGTCTGACCACGCCCTCAATGACATTCCGCCTTATGGTCTGCCCAATGCTAACGCCGATCCGGCGCAGCTGCTGGCGCAATTCGAGTTTCAGCACTCACCGCCCTCTCAACAGCCACCGCCGCCTCAACAGCTCCAGCCGCCTCAACAGCTCCAGCCGCCTCAACAGCTCCAGCCACCTCATCAGGCTGCGCCGCCTCAACAGGCTCCGCCTCCTCCGCCTCCGATGCCGCAGCAGTCGCAGCAGTCACAGCAACAAACCATGCCGCTCGCGCAGGCTTTCCTGCAGATGCAGGGGACAAGCGGCGTCCGAGAGATGAATGACGATGAGATCGAACAGCGAGCTACGTTCGATTCCGAGACTCCGGCATACAATCTGCGATACGTCGTGCGCATGCTCCGTCAAGAGTTGGTTCGCTCGCAGTTCTTTGGTCGCACAGTGTCGATTCTAGTTGTGTCCGTCGATAATTTCGAACAGATTCAAGCGGAAGCGAACCCAATAGTCGTGGCGAAGGCTCTCGATGCCGTTGCCCACGCTGTCATGTTCAGCTGCCGCCCTGTCGATCTGGTCGGACGCTATATGTTGAGCAGTTTCCTCGTTGTCTGCCCCGAAACCAGTGAGCAAGACGCTTCTGTGTTTGCCGAAAAGGTGCGCAAAACCTGCGAGCAGATCGCCGTTTCGCATCAATACAAGCTCTCAGCCAGCATCGGCATTGCCTGCTCGTCGCCGGAATGCAACGATCTCGAATCACTTCTGGCTATGGCCGATCTCGGTGCCGACATGGTTGCCGAGCGCGGCGGCAACGGTTTATTCGTCGCCAAGTAATCGCTATGAAGTAAAGAACAGACTGCCGATCTGATGTCTGAGACATATTGGGGCGGATCCAGCTGCTCGCCAAAGTGGGAAAATTCTCAAAGACAACTTAACATGCAGGTTTCCCGGCTTGTAACTAAGTACTGGGGGTGGATAATTAGGGCACCCCGAGGAGAAAAACTGTGACTACTACGCAAGGTTCCCAACCGCGGTCGCGCGAACACATGGGTGATAACTCGCTCTTCGACAGCATCGCTGTTCTCGATTTCGGATCTCAATATTCTCAGCTTATCGCCAGACGAGTACGCGAGCTGAACACATATTCCGAGCTCCTGCCTTGTTCTGTCACTGCCGCTGACCTCAAACGGAT
>Ga0206838_10136_pt1 | contig 22184 bp, 10 predicted proteins | sample Alteio_BWOrgCont_26_FD_152879 | JGI IMG/M metagenome (GOLD analysis project Ga0206838, IMG submission 152879) | Enriched cells from forest soil in Barre Woods Harvard Forest LTER site, Petersham, Massachusetts, United States -... | ecosystem: Environmental > Terrestrial > Soil > Temperate forest >...
ATACGGAGTACTCACCAGGGACGATGACACGATTTCCCTGCTCGTCCACCTGCGCGAGCGAGCGGGGATCGATGGTGAAGCGGACCTGAGTCGACTGGCTGCGCGTGAGGTGCATCCGCTGGAAGCCGGCAAGCACTCGAATGGGCGTCTGGAATGCTTTGGGCTGAGTGAGGTAAAGCTCTGCGACTTCGTCACCGGCGACGGAGCCGGTATTCTTGACCGTGCCCTCGATAGTTACGGGATCTCCGGCCTTTATTTCTTGAGTCGGAACCTTGAGATTGCTGTAGGCGAAGGTGGTGTAACTGAGTCCATAACCGAAGCTATAGAGTGCCTTGCCGGAGAAATAGCGATAGGTGCGATCTTTCATGGAGTAATCCTCGAAGGAAGGCAACTGGTTGAGTGAGGCGTAGAAGGTGAGTGGAAGGCGGCCAGCGGGATTGTAGTCTCCGGCCAGTGTTTCGGCGATGGCGTTCCCGCCCTCTTCACCTGGGTACCACGCTTCGAGGATGGCGTTGGCGTTCTCCTGCGCCCAGTTGACGGCCAGAGCACTGCCATTCTGCACTACGACGATTAGAGGCTTGCCGGTTGCAGCGAGTGCTTTCAGCAGGTCCTCCTGGACAGCGGGGAGATCGATTGCGGTGCGATCACCTCCAGCGAATCCGTCGAGTTTGACGGGCATTTCTTCGCCCTCGAGAGACGGCGAGAGACCGACGAATGCGATGGTCACATCGGAATGCCGCGCGGCCCGCGTTGCCTCATTGCGGAGAGATACGCCCGGCGCCTGCCAGGTGAGATCGATGCCGGCGCTGCCGGCGGCGTGGAAGTATTCGAGGCGGATTGGGTGCGGCTTGGTATCGTCGAAGTGCACGGGCGCCTCGATGACGGAGCCGCGTTCACCAGTCTTGCCTTTGCCGCTTTGAACCAGGATTTTGCCATCGAGATAGAGCTTGAAGCCTTCGGCGTTTTCGCAGGCATAGCAATAATTAACGCGCACGCCGAGTTTGTAGTCGCCGGAATCAGGCGCCGTGAAGGTTCCCTCCCAGCGCACGGAGTAGTTGTCGCGATGGAGACCCTCGACGGGGACAACTTTGTCCCAGTTAAAGTTGATGTTGCGGTCATTTCGCATCAGTACAGGAGTGCCGCTCAGATCTTTTGAATTGAAATATGCCCCGGTAAGGCCGTCACCCGAGCCGCTGGCCGGATGCAGCGCCGTGTGTTCGATGGGCATCGCGAAGCCGGCGACGAGGCTGGAGCCCTGGGCGTAATTGATGCGGGTCGAGGTGAAGCGATTTTCAATTCCAACCAAGGGGTAGACGGGATCGGGCGGCGGCCCGTTGTAATTGCCCTGCAGCGACTGAACGAACTCTGCCGTGGGCCCAACGACGGCGATCCTGCCGATGCCCGATTTCAAAGGCAGGATGTGATCCTGATTTTTGAGCAGGACCATCGATTCGCGAGCGGCCTGAAGTGAAAGCTGGCGATGCTGCGGAGAGTTGTCTTCGCTGAAAGGAATGCGGCCGTACACGTAGCTGGAGGGCGGATCGAACATGCCGAGGCGGAAGCGGGCGCGGAAAAGGCGGTGAAGTGCGGTGTCGAGTTCTGATTCAGTGATGAGATTCTGATGCACGGCGTCGATCAGAGCGGGGAAGGCCTGCCCCTGTCCGAATCCGCACTCCAGATCAGTGCCGGCCTTCACCGCGGCTGCGGCAGCATGGACCATATCCGGAGCGTAATGATGGCCAGTGTTGACGTCTGCCACGGCGGCGCAGTCACTGACGACATATCCGTCAAAATGCCAGGCGTTGCGGAGATGATCGCGCAGGAGCATGGTATTGGCACAGGCGGGAGCTCCGTCGATGGCGTTATAGGCGCACATGACGGATTGGGCATGGGCTTCGGTCACGGTAGCGCGGAAGGCGGGAAGGTAGGTGTCCTCGAGATCGTGCGGAGAGACATCGACGTTGAAACGGTGCCGGATAGGCTCCGGGCCACTGTGCACAGCGTAGTGCTTGGGCGTGGAGACAACCTTGAAATATTTAGGGTCGTCACCCTGCATGCCAGTAACAAAAGCGACACCCATGCGGGACGTAAGGAATGGATCTTCTCCGTAGGTCTCCTGGCCGCGGCCCCAGCGGGGATCGCGGAAAATATTAATGTTCGGGGCCCAGAAGGTCAGACCGAAGAACATCTCGTGGTCGTTGTCGCGCATGGCCTGGTTGTATTTGGCGCGCGCTTCGGTGGAGATGGTCTGGGCCATCTGGTGCACAAGTTTCGTGTCCCATGTGGCGGACATGCCGATGACCTGTGGGAAGTTGGTTGCATATCCGGCGAAGGCAACGCCGTGAAGGCCCTCGTTCCACCAGTCATACTTCGGCACACCGAGCCGCGGAATGGCGGGAGAGTGATCGCGCATCTGTGAATCCTTTTCCTCAAGCGTCATGTGGCCGATAAGAGCGTCGACGCGCTGATCGATCGGCAACGCAGTGTTCAACCAGGGTAAGCCGGCGGCAGTCTGCTTCTGGGCATCCACATAAAGCGGCACAAGTAGCACCACGGCGAATAGTGAGGACAGAATCCTGAATGAAGGGCGCGACATAGGGCAGCTCCTGCAAGTGACGGATTAGCTTGGAGATTCGAACGCGCGATCATTATATTCGAGCGACGAATAAATCGCTTTACTCGGGATTTCTGGGTGACGCGAAGATAATTCAACCGGAACCCCTATACTTCATTTTCTTCATTTGGAGCTTCGGCTTGGCTATCGCGAGCAGTCAACTCGACTGAGCAGTTCGACTAAGCACAAGAGAGAGGTATTGCCGGTTAAAGGGTGATCACCGCGACCACTTTCATGACACAGTGCGCTTCAATTCTGCGCGTCGTGCCCCATTCATTTTTTTTCAGTTACAAATTTGCATCGGAAGGTTGCCGTCGACAGATCGTGTGCTACATTAAATGCAGCTGCCGCCAGGTAGCGTTACAAATCATCCCAACTAGTATCCCTCAGTGCACTTCTGAATCACTTTACTCCGCCTTAGTCGAAAGGATTACCGATGTCGATTATTCGACTGCAGCGTATATTTGTCTTTACTTTCGTGTTGTTTGGACTATTACTTGCAAGCTGCGCAGTTGGGCAGACAATCTCGAGTATTACACCTTCCAACGTGGCCGCCGGCAGCGGTGGCTTTGTACTCACCGTATACGGGAACGACTTTGATGCTGACTCTGTTGTGCGCCTTCATTCACCTAGTGGCGTGCAGACGCTTCAAACATACTTTGTCAATGCCGGCCTATTGATGGCTGGGGTTACCGCAATTGAGGTCAAGAACGCCGGCAATCTGGAGGTCGATGTTGCCACCTATTCAACCACATCATCTTCAAACCTGGTTACCCTGCAAGTCACCGGCTCCGGCTCGGGTTCCTCCAGTGGGAGTTCGGGATCAAGTTCCGGATCTGGCTCGGGGTCGAGCTCCGGGTCAGGGTCCAGCTCTGGATCTGGTTCGAGTTCTGGGTCCGGAGGAAGCGCAAGCTGTTACGGATGCGCACCCAGTGAAGGCGGTTCGGGATCGAGCTCTGGATCAGGTTCAAGTTCCGGGTCTGGGTCGAGTTCGGGCTCGAGTGGTAGCTCTTCCGGAGGTTCGACGACCAGCCCGGCAGGGTCATCGTTGCTGGTGACAGTTACATCGCCCGCAGCCAACTCATCCGTAAACGGCTCGGTTACGATTGCTGCAACAGCCGCGAAGATGAGCACTACTGACGGCTCGATCTACAGCTGGGCGATCTTTGATGGAAGCGATTTGCTATGGGTTGAGGAAAACCCCGATCCGTCAATCAGTGCGAATCTTGCGCTATCGGCAGGCGCGCACTCGCTGAGAGTCGTGGCCTATGACGATTCGTTCACTGGTTCGACAGCCACAGTACCGGTGACGGCCACGGCATCGGGGATGACGACAACCTGGAATGCCTGCATCTACACCCAAAACGGAGAGCAATACCAGGCGATGCAGATTTCGCCGCGCCAAACGCTGACCGGCGTGTTGCAGTCGCAGATGTTCTGGGGGCCGAACTGCAATCCAACACAATGGACTGACCAATTGAACGATGTTGGCCAGACAATGACCTTCGGCGCAGGCTCAAGCTGGACCTACTGGTTTATCCACCGCGCTGACACGCCGAATGTCTCAGCGGTATGGACGATGGGCAACCAGAGTTCCGGCTGCGTCAACTACAGTACAGCGCCGCCGTGTAACTAGGTCGGGTAGCCTAAGCCCCCTGCGAATGTAGGTCCGGGCAACATACCCGCATTCGCAGCGGCGTTCGATGACAGTTAGCGGGCAGCCTGACTCCGCATCTAAGGCGACTACTGCTGGTCGAGCGCCTTCAAAGCCTGCTCGGCCAAAGCGTTTCCATGCTTGTCGGAACGCTGATACCAGGCAATCGCCTGTTGGCGGCTGACAGCGACGCCCTGCCCGTGTTCGTACAGGTAGCCCACCTTATACTCGGCTTCCGGACGATTTTTTTCGGCTGCCTGCATGTACCAGTTCATCGCCTGATGATAGTCCTGGGGAACACCCAGTCCCTGTTCATACATCTCACCGAGGCGATACTGCGCTTCGGGACGTCCCTGTTCGGCTGCTTTCGTATACCACTTCGCAGCTTCTGCAGGATTCTTAGGAGTGCCACGTCCCTGGTCATACATCACGCCAAGCCGGTACTGCGCATCTTTGTAGCCTTGTTTCGCGGCGAGCGTATACCACTTAATGGCTTCGGTTGGATTCGGGGGCGATGAGCCAACATCGAGCATGCCGGCCAGGCGATATTCACCGTCGGCGTAACCTTGATCCGCAGCCATCTGGAACCATTTGATGGCCTCCTTTGAATCTCTGGGCATTGACAGAGCGTAAGACATTCCGACCTGGACCTGTGCCGCCGGGTCCCCGGCGCTCGCCTTCTGTTTGAGAGCCGCAATGTCAGTCTGATCCACTACACCAAGGGCAAGCGGCCCGCTCGCCGCCATCAGCAATATTGAGAGCACGCGCTTCATTGATTCCCTTCCTTTGAGCGGGCCCGGATGACTCCGGGCCGCGCATTTGATCAACTTTCAAGACCTCATTGTTGAAAGTGCAAGATAACTGGTTGGGTTGTTGTGGAGTCGAGATCCAGTCCGACAAACTGAGTACTGCTGATAACCCAAACGGCGATGGTTGACCCGGTTGGGGATGTGAGCAGAATCGTGCCACGACCGTTATTTGAAACAGCCGAGACGCTGTAAGTTCCGGCTACAACCTGATTGGGGCTGAGACTTGAAGCCTTGCTGAGATCCTCGGCTCCGCTGACCACACCGCGACCTCCGACTGAGCTACCTCCATCAAAACTGCTCACGCCGGAAGCTAGCGGAGTAGTCTGAACCACTGGATCGTCGGGCCCAAAGAGATAGGAACCGAGAATGTCGGAGTTCGAGAACGGCGGCACAATCGCGTCGGGATAAATTTCTCCAATACCCGCGGCCGCTGTCGAGGCGTCCATGAGGAAGCCCTGGTTCGGGCCAGTGGCATACATGTACCAAATAGTGGACCCGGCTGCGGTGTCGAGATTCAACGTGCCGCGGCCGTTCAACTCGAGGTCATAAGCTCCCGTCATTGATCCCCCGACAGTGATCTTGCCGCCGCTGTTTTCATCGAAGGTCACAACCATATTCACGCCTCCGTTGAACTGAAGCTGTCCGACGACATCTTGAGGGGCAGCTCCGGTTGATCCGGTCAGAGTGAAGATCGAAGGTCCGTTGAATGATGTAGCGGTGAACGGAGCGCCGTTCTGTATCTCACCCGGCCCACCAAGGATGAAATTGTTCTGGAAGATCGCGTCAGTCGAGACCAGCAGAATCTCGTTCGCAGACACTACGTAGAATGCGAGATCGACGACACCACTGCCTAAGCCCGGTATCAGCAGGGTCATGGTACCGCGTCCTGTCGGATCAACCGTGTAAGTGCCAAAGAATGTGGGATAAGTGGGTGCGACCGAGCCGGCATCGTTCAGGTCCAGGGAACTGCCTGAAACGAAGCCCGCTCCGTCTGGGAAGATGAGCCCCAGAGCTGCCACCCGTCCGCCACCCGAATCCTGACCACTTAGACCCAGGACGTAGCCGTTGGCAAACACCGAAGGATCGAAGGCCGTGGGATCCTGCCGCTCGATTACGCCCGAGCCGCGCACACCGGACTGGTCGAAGCTGATGAACCGGCCGGTGGTGCCAAGTGAATTGAGCGCGAACTTGTAGGTAAAGGTTCCGACAGGACTGTTAATCGTCATCGTGCCGCGATTGTCACTGCCGACCTGATAGGTTCCGGCGATGGCGAGGCTTGTAGAAGGTCCGTTGAAGTTGTTGACGTCTTCCTCGCCGGAAGTGAGCCCTCCGTGTCCGTCAGCGGTGAAGGACCCGACGGCCAGATATGATCCGTTACTGTCGTAGCCGGTGAAAGAAAACGCATATTGGCCAGTCAGTTTCGAATTATTGGTGCCCACAAGCGAAACCGTTGCAGATGCAGAAGCAGCGGCCATCGCTTGCGATGTTGCTTTCACGATGACTGTCGCCGGACTTGGCAGACTGGCCGGTGCCGTGTAGAGCCCTGCTGCGCTGACTGTGCCGCAACTACTTCCAGAGCAACCGGAGCCGCTTACGGTCCAGGTAACAGCTTTGTTCGAACTACCAGTGACGCTCACCTGGAACTGCTGCTGGGTGCCAAGTGCAACAATCGCGCTGGTCGGCGAAATGGTGACAATTACCGGCGGAATGATAGTCACGGTTGCCGATGCCGAAACGCTGAGGTCAGCGACCGATGTCGCCGTGACCATCACCTGAGCGGGTATGCTGTGGGGAGCAGTATAGAGACCGGAACTGGTGATAGTTCCGCACCCTGATCCGGAGCAGCCCGTGCCACTGACGCCCCAATTGACACTGGTATTGGAGGTGCCACTTACGGTGGCGCTGAACTGCTTCGTCTGTCCCTCAGCTACGCTTGCAGTGGCTGGAGAGATGGTAATCCCGACCGTCTGAGTGACCTGTATCGATGCAGTTCCTGACTTAGTCGGATCGGCGACGGATGTCGCGGTGACCGTAACGAAAGGCGGATTGGGCGCCGCGGATGGAGCTGTGTACAGGCCGCTTGTCGAGATCGTTCCGCAGAGTGTTGCGGTGCAGCCGGTTCCACTCAGGCGCCACGTCACGGCGGTATTGGTTGATCCCGTGACACGGGCTGTGAATTGTTGTTTAGCACCCACGCCAACTGAGGCGGTGGACGGTGAAACTCCTACCGAGACGGTGTTGCTGATGATCGTAACTGTAGTTGAACCTGTTACCGCGGAATTCGAGAGCGAGGCCGCTGTAACCGTCACCGTATCTGGGTTTGGCGCTGTCGTCGGCGCCGTGTAAAAGCCAGAGGAGTTGATAGATCCGCAGGTGATTCCTGAGCAGCCGGCGCCCGATACGCTCCACACCACGATGTTGCTGCCCGGCCCGCTTGCAGAGAACTGGACTGTACCTTGCGGCTTGACCTGGGGGCTCGCCGGAGAGAGGGTCAGTTTTGCAAGCGCAACGACGGTGACAGTCGCTGAGCCCGACTGGCTGGGATCGGCCACTGAAGTGGCCACGACCTTAACGGTTGGTGACGAGGGTACGGAGGAAGGAGCGGAATAGAGCCCGGTGCTGGAGATCGTTCCGCAAGCAGAGCCGCTGCATCCAGAGCCCGAAAGTGTCCACTTCACCGCAGTATTCGTGGCCCCGTTGACGTTCGCTGAAAATTGCTGCTGCGCCCCGGTAGAGACTTGAGCTGTCGACGGACTGACGGTCACGGAAACCGCAGACGCCGATTGGATCACAATACTTGCCGAAGACGATTTCGTGGGATCCGCGACTGAAGTTGCGGTGACCGATGCCAGAGCAGGACTGGGTACCGTAGCCGGCGCCGTGTATAGACCCGAGGAAGTAATCGTGCCGCAAGAGCCGGCAACGCAGCCGATACCGGTGACCGTCCAGTTGACACTGGTATTTGAGCTACCCGTGACCGATGCCGTGAATTGTTGCTGACCTTTTACCGCCAAAGTGACAGAGCTTGGTGAAACAGAAACGGCAACGCTCGCCGTGCTACCGACAGTGACGGTGGCCGTTCCAAACTGTGAAGCATCGGCCAAGGAGAATGCGGTAACCGTGACTGTGGATGGAGAGGGCGCAGTCGACGGAGCGGTATAGAAACCGCTGGAGTTGATGGAGCCGCAGGTTATGCCACTGCAGCCCGCACCCATGAGGCCCCACGCGACCAGGCCATCGGGGGCACCGGCGGCCGTGAACTGGACCTGGCCGCCTGTCTTGACCTGCGCTGATGAGGGAGAGACGGTTACTGAAGCTGCCGCACTTACCGTTATAGCAAGCAGCGCGAGTATCGACACTGCCCCTGCAATCCTCTGAGTCCGGTTCATTCCTCACCCCCAGCCAACGTCCTTCACCAGCACCCACCATCGCTCAGGGGCTGTGTGTTAATTCACTTGCGCGATATTTGCTCTTTGGCATGCGTGGAGGCAGCCAGGTTCAGCTGCTGGTTCACCATATCCTTGAGCGTTCCGTAATCGATCACACCACTGAAGAAATGTCCGTTGACAAAGAAGCTGGGGGTGCCTGTCAATCCGAGACTTTTTCCTTCTTCCAAATCCTGCTTTACTGCTGCCGCCTGCGTTCCGTTGTCGAGGCAGGCGTCAAACTTGTCGCCATCCAGCTTTAGAACACGTGCGTGTTCTTTCAGCGCATCAACATCGAGCTGACGACTATAGAACAGGACGTCGTGATACTCCCAGAACTTGCCCTGCTCGCCTGCACAGCGGGAGGCCTCAGCTGCTTTTTCCGCAGTGTGATGCATGGGAAGCGGGAAATCCTTAAATACCAAGGCGACCTTGTCCCCATACTCCTTCTTGAGCTGCTGTATCTGTGGATTTACCTTCTGGCAATACGGGCATTCGTAGTCCGCGAATTCCACGAAGACAACTGGGGCATCCTGTGAACCCTTGGTGTACGCCTTGGCAAGATTGAGATCGACGGAGGGCGGCATCAGGAGAACGTTGATGCTGGCTTGTTTGCGCAGATTCTCAATGAAGGCCGTGCGCGCCTTCGCACGACGCAGTTCACGGATGTGCTGCAACACGTCCGCGCGAACCGCCTCATAGGGCTCCTGTGTATCGAGGCCTTCGTAGTACACCTGGAGCTGATCTTCCGTCGGATCTTTTACACCCTTGTATACTTCGGTGTTAAGAAGCTCATCCAGTGATACGTTGCGCTGATGTGCTTCGTTCGCGAGCAACTGGTCGTCGATTAACTCCTCCAATGCCTTTCGCTCGTTGAGGTAGTACTGATACTCCGCCTGGAGCAGTTTGCCGCCTTCTTTCTGCTGAAGATCGGCCATTGTAAGGTTCTTGCCGCCGACGTTTGCCACGACGACCGCCGGATCGTTACTGCTCTGTCCGTGTGAAGAGGCAACAACTGTTCCGAGGCACATTCCCGCAACCAACAAGCCCGCGCACCGTGTGGTCCAATTCATGATTTCCTTCCGTTTCGAGAGAACGAATTTTTGGTATAAGGTGCGCCAGGCTTGCACTTTGCAAATCCCGGCGCACAAGTCACTTCCATCCACCATGTCTTGCCTGAGTAATCGGCAGGGCATGTTGCCTTTCCTGTTACAAACCAAACAATCAGTCGCCGGTACCGCAGCTGCAAATTCCCTGACCGCTGCCGAGGATGTTGATAAACGCGCACTGCGCCTGCAGGTTTGCAAGCTCAGTAGCACCCAGGGTTGAGTCAGAGGACTCGGTCTCGGTAATTGGCCATGCAGTGCCAACTGCGTTCTGGACGTGAGTGACCCAAACGCGGAGGTTGGCCTTGGGGGATACGTTCGAGGTCGGATCGCACGGAGAGTTGTTGACGGCCGCGGAGACAACCTTGATGACACCATTACGTGAGACGACGCCGGTTAACGGGTTGGAGGTCAGATTGGAGCGAACAGACAGTGTGCGCAGACCGTTGTGAGTCTCAACGCATCCGCAGCATTCTGTCAGCTGCTGATCCGCATCGAACACATAAACCATCGCGCACAGGTTTCCATACGTCAGGCCCGGATTGTCGATCCGGACTGTAGCGTCTGGGGCCGGGGCAGCATTGTTAGAGAAATAGTTGACCTTGTAAACGTCTTGAGCCGAGGCAGCGCCAGCGCCGATGATGGCGATGCCGAAGATCGCAACGGCTACAAGGAGTGTCTTACAGAATGTAACCTTCATTCGAATTCCTCCTGGGCGTCCGCTCACTGTGGGGGACAGCAACAACGCCTGATGCTAAACTCTAGACCTTCACAAAAGTAAAGCAATTACCCAAGTGACTTAGCCCCGCCTGCTATACAACGCTGACTAATACTTTTGGAATAGTACGTAGCGCACACCAGCATAATTACTTGTCGCCAGCCAGTTATCTCACGTTGTAAGTCGGCAACGATCAGCGGTTGAGCACTCGCAGATTGCACGCCGGTGCTGCGGGTTAATCCCGCAGCTAGAAACAGCACTTTCGTGGTCTCGATGCCGTCGTCGTCACTGGGCGTTGGGGGGTACTTCGGGAAGTCTAAAATGTCCGTGTTTATCCCAACACGGGAAGGCTTTAATAACGTGCTAGCGCGATCCTGACGGAGGCAGCATGACGATCCTGCGAGGCTACAGCGGGGACTGCGCGGGGATTGCCTATTGCTGTGGCGCTGGCTGCGACTGTGAGGCGGCCTGATCATCCAATACCTGCTGCTGATGTTTCTGTAGCTCATCGAGAATCTGGCCGGGAGTTTTGTTGGACTGGGCCGCGAGCTGCTGAATGTTTATCCCTGTGGGGACCGACGAGGGAACTACGGTTGGCGGTGTAGGCGCCGCTGACGGAGGAGGCTCGGAGGCCTCGGCTTCGGTGTCAGCTTCAACTCCCTGGCCCCCGTAAAGGCTAGCCTGCCCCCCAGCCGCTCCCTGTGCTGATGCAACGAGCATTGCTGGTGCAGCGTTTGTTCGCCTGGTCAAAATGAGCCTCTTAACCAGCCGCGGATCTTTCTCAGAGCCTACGATGATGTAGTTGTAATCGCTCCCATCCATCAGCGCGACCAGTGCTTCTGTAATCGACGCCGGACCCGTACTCAGAAAGACCGGCTCGGAGTCCATCCCGGAAGGCATCTCGACGGTAACGCCAGTTACAGAACGGACGGAGTCGAGAACCGATGCGAAGTCTTGTCCATTGGCCCTGATGATCAGCTTGCCATCTGTCAGTTGAGCAATGGGGGGGGGTGTAGCAGGCTGCGCCGGCTCGGCCGCCACGTCCGGCTGATCGGCTGTCACCGAAGGACGCAATGAATTCTGGCCGGAACGTTCGCGCCTACAGAATTGCCCCTGCGGATCCTGCGATTCCTGGGCTGCATTCGTCGACAGCTTGAGCCGATCTGTTCCGCCCTCTGCGGCAGACTGGGAATCGGCGGAACCCTGGTGCGCGGACGTTTGGGACGGAAGCTTGCCTTCACAGCTCTTGCTGGCCGTCGCGGAGGTCGGAGGGTTCGAAACCTTCTGGCCATGAGTCGGGACTGCTGTCATGGAAGTAAGACAGAAAACCAGAATTGGCAGGTTGTAACGGGAAAGTTGCGAATAGGTTAAAGGCATGTTTTCGCGACTCCGTGACATCGTCCACCCCCTTGTATTTGCATTGGCGATTGCATCATATTGGGGGGTGCGGGGCAATCGTGCATCCGGGCTAGTCAAACGAGGTACGCCAATTGTGCTCATCCCGTACTTGGTTAGTGCAAAAGAACAACTCCAAAAGATGCAGCACATGAGGCTTGACACTCAGTTGCCTGATGCACCACACTTCGGGAGCTGAACTGAGAAAGGGATTAGTTCTTCTTTGCGATGGAATTAGTTCGAGTCGTGAGAAGCTTTCAGTAGATGCTCGGATAAAGATTCCCTGCCCCATCCCCTACTTATGGTGCAAGACCCCGGCGAGGGAAAGCAACAGAAAGGAGATCGGCGTGCTCACCACTGCAACTTCAGGCCAGGGATTCATCCTGCTTGATTCCAGACTGCGACCAGTTGCGTATAACTCTGAAGCTGTGCAAATTCTTTCATTCCCCACAAGGCCCGAAAGCATCAAGCAGCTTTCTCAGTTTCTCGGAGACAAAATTCGTTCAACGCTCGTAAACGGCGGCTCACCGGAGATGCCAGAATTCGTGCGGGAGTGCAAAGCCGGCCGGCGGACATATTCCTGTCGAGCCTTTCGCATTGATTGTAATAGTGTTAGCGACATCCCAACGCCTATTTCGTTCGCGATTCTGCTGGAACGTCATGTATCGAGCGCCGCAGCGCTCGCCAACCTTTCTCGCCAGTTCGAGCTGACGGCTCGAGAGTGCGAGACGGTCGCCCTGCTTCTGGAGGGACTGACGAGCAAAGAAATTGCAAACCGAATGAAGATCAGCCCCAATACAGTTAAGGCGTTTCTGCGGCTGGTAATGGTCAAGATGGACGTGTCGACGAGGTCGGGTATCGTTGGCAAGGCTTTGGGACCGACCCATTAGATCTCTAAATGTGTAACAGCAGGGGTGACAATGGCTTCGGACTACGCCATCTGAAGAATGTACTTCTCGCCCTGCCTCGCGCAATGATAGCTCTGCGTGAAGACAGCACCCAAAGCCGATCGGCGCAGGCAAGCACGGTTCCCCCAGAACCTTAGAGTGTCTATCACTCCACTACCTGACGTAGGGACTAAAAAGGTCAAGGGCAGCACAATTTCGGGCTCTATCCACAATATGAGCCAGGGGGGTCTGTGCGTTATCACTCCACGGGCGCTGCAGAAATCCTCTCTGCTGCGGTGTGAAATCGCGATCGGTGAGGCACCCATCAAAATCAGTACCCTGATGCAAGTGCGCTGGACGGAGAGGCAAAAGCTCCGTCCGGAGAAGTTCCTGTCCGGACTCTCATTCCTCCTTTAATACTTGCGATCATAAGGCCGAAGGCGGCGGACACCTTCCTTTAGGGCCTCTCGCTTCCTCCCGTGGCTTAACGACAAGCCCATTCGTTATACGAAAAGCGTTTGTCATGCCACTTTCTACACTCCTTAAATCCACTTTAGTCCGTTTGGATTAGATCGGATAAACTACCGCGCCTGTAGTAGGTCAACCTAGTTAACCGTGAAGAGGAATTGCAATTCGAACGCAGCTCATTAAAGTTTACTCCGGGCAGAAGGCTGGCTAACCCACAATGACTAGTCGTTAAAAAACAAGTTGTGGCAGCCTTCATTGACTAAGTAGCACGTCAGGAGTTCCTCAGTGATGCGTCGAAGGAAGGGTTCACTACTATCTGTTCCCCATGCTCTTATCTGTTTTGCCGGAGTTGTCGCGGCATCGTTCGTAGGTGGGTGCGGGACTCCTCATCTGACCTACCTTTCGGTCGTTCCCGGGCACACCTCCATCGCGCTGGGCGACACCGCCAAGTTTACAGTGGTGGCAAATTACAGTGACGGGACAACCGAGGATGTGACTGCTTCCGCAGCGTGGAGCACTTTGAACTCGAGCATCGCGACTGTCAACGCTGGCGGCGTTGCGTCTCCTGTGGCGGTAGGAACTGCGACGATTGTCGCGATCGCATACGGCAAGAGTGGGACAGCTTCTCTCATTGTTTCCAAGGCTTCCCTGACAGCAATATCTGTCACGTCGCCCACCGCGCCGATTGCACTGGGCCAAAGCGCTCAACTGCAGGCGCAGGGCACTTACTCAGACAAAAGTGTCCAGGACATAACGGACCAAGTTAGCTGGAGCGCAGCTGCGCCCGGTATAGCAACGATTTCTTCTACAGGATTAGCCGTCTCGAAAGCTATTGGTAACACACAAGTTACGGCATCGCTCAACAACATCACCGCGTCCGGTCAGATTACCGTCTCCGGGGCCGTTCTCGCCTCGATAGCTGTCAGGAGCAAGGATGTTTCCGTGCCTCTCGGGGCAAGCGAACAGTTCAGCGCAATCGGCACGTATACAGACAGCAGCACTATCGACCTGACGAGTAAGGCCAGCTGGGTGAGTTCGGCTCCTGGTGTCGTCAGCATCAATGCCGCTGGTACGGCGGCAACGAAAGCAGTGGGAGGAGCGTCGATTTCGGCAACGGTTGGCGGGGTCAGCGGCATGACTGCATTCACGGTTTCGCCGGCAGCTCTGGTCTCGATTGCAGTAGCTGCAAGCAATTCGTCATTGCCGCTTGGGAGTAAAGCACAGCTGACTGCAACCGGCACCTACACAGACACCACCACGAAAGACATCACCGGGTCGGTAACGTGGACAAGTTCAGCTCCGGGGGTGGTCGCCGTCAGCAGCGGGGGCGCGGTGCTGGCTAAGGGTGTGGGAACTGCTGGTGTCTCGGCGTCATCCTCGAATATCAGCGGCGGCACAAACCTGAGTGTCTCGACGGCGGCATTGGTCTCGATTGCCGTAGCTGCAAGTAATTCTTCATTGCCGCTCGGCAGTAAGGCACAGCTGACTGCAACAGGCATCTACACAGACGCCACCACGAAAGACATCACTGGGTCAGTAACGTGGACAAGTTCGGCTCCGGGGGTGGTCTCCGTCGGCAGCGGGGGCACGGTGCTGGCCAAGGGTGTGGGAACTGCTGGTGTCTCGGCGTCCTCCTCGAATATCAGCGGCAGCACAAACCTTAGCGTTTCGATCGCGACGCTGGTCTCGATTGCCGTGACCGCGAGCCATTCTTCATTGCCGCTCGGCACTGGCGAGCAGCTGACCGCGACCGGAACCTATACCGATAGCAGCACGAAAGATATCACTGGATCCGTTACCTGGACCAGTTCAGCCCCTGGAGTGGTCTCGGTGAGCAGCGGAGGAACTGTCCAAGCCAAGAGCATTGGATCTGTCGCGGTGGCAGCCACTTCCTCGAATGTCACCGGCAACGCGAATCTGAGTGTCTCGGCGGCGGCCCTGGTCGGAATCAGTATTTCAGCGGCCAGCGCGAGCATTCCTGTCGGCGACACCCTGCAACTAAGTGCGGTCGGAACTCTCACCGACGGCAGCGCGCAGGACCTGACCCGATCCGTTAACTGGGCCAGTTCCGCTCCGCAGGTGCTCAGTGTTCAGGGAGCCGGTCTTGTTTCGGGCATGTCAATCGGCGCTGCCGGAGTGACGGCCGCATCCGGCAGCATCACCGCGGCCACGACCCTGAATGTTTCGGCCCCGGTACTTTCATCGATCACGCTTGCGCCGGCCGGTCCGACTGTTCCACTGGGGAGCAGCCTGCAACTAACCCTTACAGGGACCTACAGCGACGGGAGCACGCAGGATGTAACCCAGCAGGCGACCTGGAATATCGACACTCCTACTATCGCGAGCATCACGTCTGGAGGGGTGGTCAGCGGACTGCAGGTTGGGACTACGGGTGTCGAGGCCTCGATCAACGGAGTACAGACATCCGATACGGTCACCGTGCAGCCCCTGTTGACAGTCTCATACTTCGATGCCACGTCGGGTATCGATTCTACAATCCGGGTTACGAATCCGGGGACGACGGGACAGGATCTGTGCGCGATGGTCTACGTCTTCGACCAGGATCAGCAAATGAGCGAGTGCTGCGGTTGCCTGGTTTCGCTGGACGGGCTGCTGACGTTGTCGCTCAAGAATGACCTTCTCAGCAATCCGCTGACAGGTGTCGCATCGACATCCGGAACGGTGATGCTCGTTTCTGGGCAACAACTGAGCAGCGGCGGTTGCAATGCGTCCACCGTGACTCCCGCAGGGACGGTGGTTGCGTGGGCCACCCACCTACCCCAATCGAAGTCGGGAGCGTTGACCAGCGCCGAAGTCCCATTCTCAACCTCGCCCTTGAGTTCGATCCTTTCATCGTCGCTTCAGGCCCAATGCTCGTTTATCCAGCAACTCGGCAGCGGGCAGGGGCTGTGCGGCTGCGGCAACGGTCAACATTGATCTGTTGAACGTCTGGTAACGATTGGATTGACGGCTATAGCCGCCACTTGCTTTTGAGTTAACCCTATGTAAAAGGAGCCGTTATCGTGCGGCTCCCGCGTCTCTCCAAGGGGCGCGCTCCGATTGCGGAGACTACGCCAATTGCATCATTGCGATGCGCCTGCTCAAGGTGTTGCAATTGCTGTCCCGAAGGGTTTGGAGCACCGAGATTCGTTCCTGTCTTGAAATCTCCGGTGGATTTATCTGTCATGCACGCCGACGGGTGAGACGAATACAAGCTTGCGGAGCAAGAGCTGCACCGAATCATCGCCCAGTCTCCATCGAGACGACTGGCGGCACAATTCAAGGCGGGCAATACATGAGATGCCAATTGAAGGTCGCGCTGGTCATTCTTACAGCACTAATCTGCCCTGCGGTTTCTTTCGCCACCGTATCGGTTTCGATTTCTCCCTCCACAGTGCAGGTACAGCCCGGGGGGCAGGCGCAATTCAATGCGGTAGTGAGCGGAACGAACAGTGTAGTTGTCTGGAGTCTTACAGGCGTCAACTGCAGCGGTGTCGCCTGCGGTCAGATCTCCAGCACGGGGCTTTATTTGGCACCAACGACGGCACCCAACCCGAATGTTGTGACTGTAACAGCGACGGTTCTATCCGACCTTTCCGTGGCCGCGAGCGCGGCCGCGATTGTCGGAACTTCTTCTGACGTTAAGGTTACTGCCTCTCCCACCGCGGCTACTGTCCTTGTTGGTCAACAGCAGCAATTTGTTTCATTCGTGAGTGGGACGACGATAACGGGCGTCACCTGGCATCTCTCTGGCGCATCCTGCGCAGGATCCGGGTGTGGCACAATTTCTGCGGCTGGCGTCTATACTGCGCCCGCCACCCTGCCGAATCCGGCGCAGGTTACGATCACAGCAACTTCGATTGCCGATCCGTCGAAGTCGGGTTCCAGCGTAGTGACGGTGGCGTTGCCGGTGGCTATCAACATCTCTCCGGCATCAGGCACGTTGAATACCGGGATGCAAAAGCAGTTCACCGCGACTGTTGCGAATACCACGAACACTGCTGTGACCTGGAACATTTCCGGCAATGGCTGCAGCGGGGCAAGCTGCGGAACGATCGCAAGTTCAGGTCTTTATACCGCACCATCATCAGTGCCAAGCCCTCCCCAGGTCTATGTGGCGGCGACGTCGGTGGCAGATCCGACCAAGACCAGCACGGCGACGGTTACGATCATTCCACCAGTAGCGGTTTCGATTGCGCCGACCACCGCCCAGGTACTCACTGGAGGCCATCAGCAGTTTACGGCAACAGTCACGAATACAACGAACACGACCGTAAACTGGAGCGTCGCCGGCAGCGGGTGCAGTGGACCCAGTTGCGGAACTGTCACCTCTGGCGGGCTTTATACTGCTCCCGCTACAGTTTCCTCCCCCGCTCAGGTCTTTGTGACGGCGACTTCGGCTGCGGATCCCACCAAATCAAGTACTGCCTCGGTGACGATAAGCCTGCCCGTATCAGTAACCGTGTCGCCAACCACCGCGACGGTTCCCTTGGGTGGCAAGCAACAATTCACGGCAAGTGTTGCGAATACGACGAATACCACTGTGACGTGGACCCTTACGGGTTCCGGCTGCAGCGGGACAAGCTGCGGAACCGTCACTACAGCGGGCCTCTACACGGCCCCGGCCTCTGTACCAAGTCCAGCCCAGGTGACCGTTAAGGCGACTTCGGCGGCCGATCCGACGAGATCGGGATCTGCTGTGGTGACGGTAAGCCTGCCGGTCGCTATAAATGTCTCTCCTACGGCGGCCACAGTTACCGCCGGGACCCAGAAACAATTCACCGCAACTGTTGCGAATACGACGAATACCGCTGTGACGTGGAGCGTTACGGGTTCCGGCTGCAGCGGGGCAAGCTGCGGAACGATTACAAGCGCAGGCCTCTATACCGCGCCCGCATCCGTACCCAGCCCTGCCAAGGTCTTGGTGGCCGCAAAGTCGGTGGCCGATCCGACAAAAACCAGCACGGCGACCGTCACGATTGTTCCCCCGGTTTCCGTGGCGGTCTCTCCCGCGGCTGTGCAAGTCGTCACGGGAACTCAGCAGCAATTCACGGCTACGGTGAAGAATTCGACCAACACGGCTGTGACCTGGAGTGTCAGCGGCAGTTGCAGCGGAGCGGCGTGCGGCACGATTACGAGCGGCGGTTTATACAAGGCGCCGGCGGCAGTTCCCAATCCTGCGCTGGTTGTCGTCAAAGCGACGTCGGCAGCAGACCCCACCAGGTCTGGTACGGCGTCGGTAGCGATCGTACCCCCGGTCGGAGTGACTATTTCGCCGACGACAGCAAACGTGGCCGTTCTCGGCAACCAGCAATTCCTCGCAACGGTAAGCGGCAGCAGCAATACCGCAGTGACGTGGAGTGTGAGCGGTAGCGGCTGCACTGGAGCAGCCTGCGGCAAAGTCACGTCCAACGGTTTCTATACTGCCCCAGCGACGGTTCCGAGCCCAGCCAACATCACGGTTACCGTAAGGTCGGTTGCCGATCCAACGAAGTTCAACACGGCCACTGTAACAATTATCCGCACAGTCTCCGTGAGTATTTCGCCGACCACCACGCTGGTCGCGACCGGGGCCACTCAGCAATTTGTTGCAACTGTGACAGGCAACTCAAACACCGCGGTTACCTGGCGTATCACCGGCGGTGGTTGCAGCGGTGCAGCTTGCGGCACGATATCGACGGGCGGCCTTTACACTGCACCGTCTGCTGTTCCGAATCCGGCACTCGTTTCTGTAACAGCGACGTCGGTAGTGGATCCCACGAAATCCGCAACGGCTGCGGTAACGATAGTTCCGCCCGTCGGTGTGTCTATTTCGCCGATAACGGCGACGGTTACGGCGGGAGGCCGTCAGCAATTCCTCGCCTCTGTCAGCGGTACCACCGACAATAGCGTCACCTGGAGCGTAAGCGGCAGCGGCTGCAGTGGGTCAGCGTGCGGCGTTGTGTCTTCCGCAGGTATATACACTGCTCCGACTACAATCCCGACCCCAGCACAGGTTACTGTCAAGGTTGCATCGGTTGTTAACCCGGCGAAATTTGCTACGGCGACTGTAACGCTCGCCCCACCTGTTGCAGTGAAGATTTCGCCCACTACCGCAGAGGTTCCCGCAGCGGGAGGGACTCAACAGTTCACCGCAACCGTGACTGGTTCCACGAATACCAGCGTGATTTGGAGCGTCACAGGCACCGGCTGCACGGGCGCGTCATGCGGCACGGTTTCGAGTACCGGCCGGTACACAGCTCCGAGTACAGTGCCGAACCCGGCTGATGTCACAGTGACGGCAACCTCGGCGGCCAACACCAGCAAGTCCGCAAGCGCTACGGTCACAATCATTCCGCCAGTTGCCGTCCGCGTCTCGCCTCCGACTATGCAAGTGGTGAGCGGCGGTCATCAGCAGTTCACCGCGACTGTCACCGGCTCCCAGAACACGGGCGTCACCTGGAGCCTGTCAGGCTCCGGTTGCAGCGGAAGCAGCTGCGGGAGTATCACGTCAACCGGGCTCTACAGCGCACCTGGAACGATTCCGAACCCGGCCCAAGTGAAGGTGACCGCGACCTCGGATGCAAACAGCACAAAGTCTGGGTTTGCTGCAGTGACGGTCATAGCACCGGTGGTCGTAACTATTTCGCCGACTAACGCCACCGTGGCTATTGGCGGTCAACAACAGTTCCAGACCAAGGTTACCGGCAGTACGAACACTGCCGTCGACTGGAGTGTGAGTGGTGCAGGCTGCTCAGGATCGGGATGCGGCACCATCAGTTCAACCGGCTTATACAAGGCACCTGCTTCTGTGCCTTCCCTGCCCACGGTAATCGTCACGGCATCTTCGCAGATCGACGTGTCGCAGTCAGCCTCAGCAACCGTCAGCATCGTTGCCAACCTGGACGCAAAGCTGAACGGTCAGTACGCCTTTCAGTTCACGGGCTTTGATAGCAACGGCGTTTACCAGGCAGCGGGATCTTTGACGGCGGATGGCGCTGGAAATATCAGTACAGGTCTGGAGGACGTTAACAACGCCGGTGGTCCCGCGACCAGTGTTCCGTTCACCGGAACCTATATTGTAGGCGGCGACAATCGCGGTGTGCTTACTCTGTCGAGCGCGATGGGGACGCAGGTTTTCAGGTTCGCGCTCAATGTGACCGGCACGAAGGCGAGATTCATTGAATTTGACGCCTCCGGGATTCGCGGATCGGGCGAGTTGGAGAAACAGGATCCTTCGGCATTCGGCGTCTCGTTACTCAAGGGCGCATACGTTCTGAGGCTCGCAGGCAAGGACAGTATGGACGCACGCATTGGAGCTTTGGGCATATTCGATTTCGATGGCACCGGCAATATTCTGGGTGGAAGCCTGGATGTGAATGACGGCGGCACATTGTCGCCCACTTTTGCCTCATTCGGAGGTATTTATCGTGTCGCCAGCACGGGCCGAGGCATCGTGAATCTGAGCATTCCAGGGTTCGCCGGTGGTTCCTTCCGCTTCGCGTTCTACGTGGTGTCCGCGACGAAGCTGCTGTTTATCTCGACGGATCAGCTGAGCCCGAACAATCCACTCTTCGGCGGCCCGGCGGAACTGCAGTCCGGCGCTCCGTTCCTGACATCGGTGTTGAGCGGCTCGACCGTGTTTAGCCTGAGCGGGGAAGAGGCGAATACTCCACAAGTTATTTTGGGGGGAATTTGGTTTGATGGTGTGTCTCAACCGTTCGTGCACTTTGTTGAGAACGCGGGCGGCGCTGTAACAGCCAACGCACTAACCGGCGCCTATGCGGTCGGAGTCAACGGTCCGGGAACGTTGAACCTGGATGATTCGAACGGTCACAGCAGAGTTTGGTACGTCTATACTATTGGGCCCAACCATGCCTTCATGATGGACGCCTCGTCGGCTAACGTTGGGATGGGCGAACTCAAACCTCTGACGGTGGAGCCGCCATTCTCGAATGCCGACATTCTGGGCACCTATTTGCTCGGGTCGGGCGAGCCGCTCGTATCTACAACTACACTCGTCTCCGGTGTCAGCGGCTTCGATGGCAAGAAAGTGATGGGCGGTACAGAGGACGTCAGCCGGAGCTCGGGTTTGACTGCGGGGCAAACACTGTCCGGAACATATAGCGTATCGAATTCGGTGAGTGCGGGCCGAGGAACCCTGATCCTCACTTCTCCATCCGGCGAGATCTTTGCGCTTTGGGTGACGAGTGACGCCGAGGTCTTAGGGCTCGAAATCGATTCGTCCACCACTCAGCCTGTCGTTCTGTACTTTGAACAGTGAATCACACCGGCTCGTCAAAGGACTCTGGTGAATAATTCGGATGGCATAAGTACGACTTGATCAGCACCCAATGCCGTGCTACGGTTTCCTTCGCACACAACCACCACCTGGGAGGAAGCCATGAGCACGGACGAAGTCCGTAGTAACGACGCGGCCCGCGCAAGAGTCGACATGAAGCTCGAGATCGTCGTCATCCCCGTCTCCGATGTCGACCGCGCGAAAGAGTTCTACGGCGGCAGGCTCGGGTGGCGGCTTGACGCCGACTACGACAACGGTAGCGACTACCGCGTCGTTCAGTTCACGCCACCCGGCTCAGGGTGCTCGGTCATCTTCGGCAAAAACGTCACGGCGGCAGCACCCGGCTCCGCCCAGGGCCTCTACCTGATCGTCTCTGACATCGCGGCCGCCCACAAAGAGCTGCTCGGTCGCGGCGTTGAGGTCGGCGAGTTCTTCCACGGCTCCAACGGCGTGTACGCTGGCCCAGACGAGCCCTACCTGTTTGGACGGATTCGAGTCAGTGGCCCGGATCCCGACCATCGCAGCTACCGCTCGTTCGCTTCGTTCAGTGATCCGGACGGCAACGGCTGGCTGTTCCAGGAGATCACGACGCGGCTGCCCGGACGTGTCGCCGGCGACACGTCCTACGCGTCGGCGAGAGACCTGTCGCAGGCGTTGCGGCGCGCCGCCGCGGCGCACGGCGAGCACGAGAAGCGCACCGGCGGGCAGCGCGACGAGAACTGGCCGGACTGGTACGCCGAGTACATGGTGCATGAGCAGTCCGGAGAAGAACCGCCGCAATGAACGACTACGACGCGACCGTCATCGGCGGCGGCGAGCATGGTGCG
>Ga0206838_10138_pt1 | contig 21907 bp, 16 predicted proteins | sample Alteio_BWOrgCont_26_FD_152879 | JGI IMG/M metagenome (GOLD analysis project Ga0206838, IMG submission 152879) | Enriched cells from forest soil in Barre Woods Harvard Forest LTER site, Petersham, Massachusetts, United States -... | ecosystem: Environmental > Terrestrial > Soil > Temperate forest >...
TGCCGATCAAGCGCTGCAAAATGAAACCTTTGATCTGGTCATTTTAGACCTCACACTCCCTAAAATCGATGGTATTTCCCTCTTACAAAAAATGCGCTCTCGCGGCAATACCACCCCGGTTTTGATTCTCACCGCCCGTGAATCCGTTGAAGAACGCGTCAAAGGCTTGGACAGTGGGGCTGACGACTACCTCACCAAACCCTTTGATCTCGACGAAGTCTGCGCTCGCTTAAGAGCCTTACAGCGACGCTTCGCCTCGCGCGCACTGCCGCAAATTGTACATGGCAGCCTCACGCTCGATCCGGCCTCCCATCTCGTCACCTTAGACCAAGAAAACATTACCTTGCCGCGCCGTGAGTTTGCTTTGCTGCATATCCTGCTCGAAAACGAAGGCCGCGTCTTGTCCCGCGAACACCTGACGCAGTCCCTCTATGGCTGGGGTGAAGAAGTCGACAGTAACGCCCTGGAAGTGCACATTCACAACCTGCGGAAAAAATTCGGCTCGGACTTTATTCGCACCATTCGTGGCATTGGCTACATGATCGAAAAAGAAAAAGAAAAACCTGCCGATCCTGACAAGAAAAGCGCCACGAAAAAATGATCCGCTCGATACGTTACTTTTTGCTTGTCAGCCTCTTAATCAGCATTACCATTGCCTCTGCCATTACCGCCATCGGCAACTATCTCCTCGACGAACACGTGGTGCAACCCTCACTCGACCAGCAGCTCACCAAACTCGCCTCCTTTATCGACATTCTCAGCCAGTCCGCCAAGGAAAATGAGGATGTACGCCGCACCATCATCAATGACATTCGCCACAATTTATCGGCCTCCACGCAAAGTTTTCTTTTTCAAGTCTGGGACCGCTCCGGCAATCTGCTCCTGCATTCCACCAATGAATTTCCGGAGCTCAAAGATGCTCCCTTTGGTTTTAGCGATCAAATGTTGGATGACAAAGAGTGGCGTCTTTACATCATGAGCGACGACACCATGAAGATCAAAATCATTGTCGGTGAAACAGCTGCTGCCCGCTCACAACTGGCGGATGATATTGCCCGCAATAATGCCTATATCCTCCTCATCACCTATCCGATTTTTGGCTTGCTGGTCTGGTTGATCGTCTTCTTGGCATTGCGCTCTGTCACGCGAGTGACTGGCGAAATTTCCAACCGCGCCTCCACGTATTTGGCGCCCGTCAACATGAGCGACATTCCCGTGGAAATTGAGCCCCTGGTTTCAGAGCTCAATAAACTGTTTATCCGCCTCAAGCTGGCTTTTGAGCGCAACAAGCGCTTCGCAGCGGATGCGGCACACGAGCTGCGCACACCGCTCGCGGCCCTCAAAACACAGACCCAGGTGGCCATTAAGACAGACAACACCGAAGACCGTCATCTGGCTTTTTCCAAAGTGCTGCAAAGCGTGGACCGCTGCACCCATGTCGTCGCCCAGCTACTGACGCTCAGCCGGCTTGGCGAAGAAAAAGCACTGACAGAGACCAAACCGGTCGAACTGAATAAACTAGCGGCAGAAATCATTGCCTACTTGGTCCCGCAAGCACTCGACAAAAATATTGAAATGGAACTGCACTCGCAGAAAGAAGAAGAAATCATCGAAGGCAGCGACGCGGCACTCGGCATTCTCATCCGCAATGTGGTCGACAATGCCATCCGCTACACCACCCCGCAAGGTCGCATTACCGTCGAAATCCTGGAAACCGAGCATCATGTCATCTTTCGCGTCACGGACACCGGTCCCGGCATTCCACCGGAACTGCGTGAGCGGGTCTTCGAGCGCTTTTTCCGTATTCCCGGCACTGACGCCTCGGGCAGTGGTCTCGGGCTTGCCATTGTTCGTCAAATCGCAGATTTACACCATGCGAAGGTTTCTTTGAATTCGGGACACGAGGGTCTTGGCTTGCAACTCGATGTGATCTTCCCGAAAACATGATTCTCTCTCTTCTTCCCTACCTGCAAACGCAAACTCTAATCCTCACCCCGAACCAGCGCTTGGCGGCAACCGCCCTCAAACGCTATAGTCAAACCCAAATACAGCAAGGACGCAGCTGTTGGCCTACTCCCGCCATCCGCCCGCTGTCGGCCTTTGCGCGCGGGCTCTGGGACTCGCTCAGCGCAATAACCCTGCGAGCAGATTCGCTACCGCTAACTGCCGATCAAGAATTGATTTTGTGGGAAGAGATCCTCGCTGAAGAACCGGACCCGGGGCATTTACTCAATCTTTCGGACCTCGCCCAGCAGGCAAAAGCCGCTTGGACCACTCTCAAATTATGGCGCTGTGATATCGAGCATCCGGCGTTTTCGCTCACTGAAAATGCGCGGCAGTTTCAGACCTGGGCCCAGCGCTTCGCGCAACGTTGCCAAGAGAAGGGTTGGCTGGACAACGCCAGTTTGGTGGAGCAGCTCCTTGAAGACTTGCCGCAAACTCCCCTGCCATTACCAAAACACGCGGTTCTCCTCAATTTTACCGAGCTTACACCGCAGTACCGTGACTTGCTCGACATTTGCCAAAAGCAGGGCATGCAGCTTGCCCATGTGCACCTGGAAGCTCATCAAGCGTCCTTTCAAATGGGTCTCGCCAATGAAGAAACCGAAATCCAGACCATGGCACGTTGGGCCCGGAAAATACACGCACAACAACCCCAGGCCAGCATTGGCTGCATCACTGCCGATCTGGAAAAAAAACGCGAGGCTATTTTATCCGCCTTCAGCGAATCCTTTGAAAATCCGGCTGCTTATAACATTTCCGCGGGTCGCCCCCTGACCGCCTATCCCGTCATTCAACAAGCGCTCGAATTGCTGCGGCTGCCCTTAAAAACACTTCCGTTCGCGACCCTCAGCGCTCTTTTACATTCCCCATTTCTCGGCGACTCGGAAACAGAAATGCTCGCGCGCATTCAGCTCGATTGCCAATTACGCCGCCGCAATTGCACCACGCTTACTTGGTCGGCTTTTCTGGAAGACTGTGATTCCCTACGCCTCAAAGACCGCCTCCAAACGTACCGGGAACAGCGCCGCCTGCAAGCCGCTTCGCAAAGAATCGGCGCCTGGTTGAAAACCTTCGCTCAACTCTTAGAGACCCTCGGTTGGCCAGGAGAGCAAAGCCTCAACAGTTCAGAATACCAAGTGATTCACCGCTGGCTGAGTCTATTAAAAGAGATGCATTCCTTGGATCCCATTGTCGGCGAAATCACGGCCTCAAAAGCACTGCATTATCTCACCGTCCTTGCAGCCCAGACCTATTTTCAACCGGAAACGCCGGAGGCACCGATACAAATCCTCGGACAACTCGAAGGCGCAGGCCTGCCTTTTGATTATCTTTGGGTGCTTGGCATGGACGACACCGCCTGGCCACCCGCTCCCGCCCCCAATCCATTTATTCCCGCGGAATTACAAAAAACACTGCGCATGCCTAACGCCAGCGCCGAACGTCAATTGGATTACAGCCGGCGCTTGACCCAGCAATACCAGCAAGCCGCACCTCTGGTTTTCTTCAGCTATGCACAAGGCAATGAAAAAGAAGAATTGCGCCCCAGCCCCTTGCTCGCCAATCTGGAAGCGAAAACCCTTGCCGATCTAGCGCTCCCGCCCCTGCAGTCTCGCCTGCAAACAGTGTTCCTTTCGAAAAAAATCGAAAAACTACGCGATGTCCAAGCCCCGCCCTTGCACCTCGAAGAAGTCTTGCGCGGGGGCGCAAAAATTTTTGAAACACAAGGCGCCTGTCCCTTCAAAGCCTTCGCCGAACAGCGTCTCCATGCCCGCGCCCTGGAAGAGCCTCAGCCGGGCCTTGCCGCAGACCAACGCGGTAGCGTTATCCACAAAGCTTTAGAGCTTTTCTGGGCGACCGTAAAAAACCAGCAACACTTGCTGGCACTGAGCCCTGAAGCCCTCACCACCCACATTCAAAAGGCCGTGACCACGGCGCTTGCAAAAATCGCTCCTTTTATTCATCGCGATGCACTCTACCACAAACTCGTGCAACAACGTCTGACCACCTTGCTCTTCGATTGGCTGGCGCTCGAGAAAACCCGTCCGCCTTTTTCGGTGGTGGCTGTCGAGCAAAAACAAGAATTTCGAATCGAGAATTATACCCTCTCCTTGCGTATTGACCGCATCGATGAATTGGCCACGGGAGAACGCTTGCTCATCGATTACAAAACCCGCAAAAACTGTGACATCGCCGACTGGTTTGGCGAGCGCCCCGACGAGCCGCAACTGCCCTTGTATTGTTTGACCCAACAGCAGCCCATCACGGGTCTCGCGTTTGCGCAGGTGCACGCGACAAAAATGGAATTGAAAGGCATCGCTCAGAAAGATTTGCAGCTGGCCGGCATAAAAACGGTGGATGAGAAAACCCCCGCAGATGCACCCACCTGGGAGGGTCAACAAGAGCACTGGCGCTTGCAGCTGCGGCAACTATTTCGAGATTTTCAAAACGGCCAGGCGACCGTTGACCCGAAAAATCGCCCAAAAACCTGCCGTTATTGCGATCTCAAAACGGTTTGTCGTATCCACGAAGACGGAGCCTATTTCGATGACCTCAGCGATTCGTGATCAGGCGCAACGCGACCAAGCACTGAACCCGAGACAATCGTTTATTGTGCAAGCCCCTGCCGGATCAGGAAAGACGGAGCTCCTCACCCAGCGTTTTCTCCGCTTGTTGGCCTGCGTGAACGAGCCCGAGGAAATTCTCGCCATTACTTTCACCAAAAAAGCTGCATCCGAAATGCGCTCGCGCATTCGCGATGCCCTCCGCAAAGCGGCGCTCGAACCCCTCCCCGCAGCCGAACATGCCCAGAAAACCTGGCATTTGGCCAAGAATGCCTTGCAACGCGACCAAGAGCGTCATTGGGGTTTGTTAAGCAATCCCAATCGTTTGCGCATCAAGACGATTGATGCTTTCAATAGTTTATTAACTCGACAACTACCGCTCCTCTCTCATTTGGGCGCCGCACCTGACATCATGGATTTTCCCAACACGCTTTATCGGGAAGCCGTACAAACCTTTCTGACCCACCTGGAAGAAAATGTCACCTGGTCCAATGCCCTGGCGCGCTTGCTCCTACACTTAGACAACAATATGGAAAACGCCGAAAAATTGCTGATTGAAATGCTCAGCAAGCGTGACCAATGGCTGCCCCATCTTTTTGCGTATCCAGCCTTACGCGAAGCGCTCGAAGCCAATCTGTGTGCGGTCATTGAAGAAACCTTGCAGCAACTGCAAACCCTTTTTCCGCTCAGCGCCCTTCCCGAACTGCTGTCTTTACTGCATTTCGCCTGTGGGAACCTCCGCTCGAGCAATCCCACATCCCCGCTCTTACGCGGTGAAGTGCTTGACGCCCTGCCCGGAACACATGCCGAGGATTTACCGCTCTGGCTCACCCTCGCAGAGTTCTTACTCACCCAAGAAGGCAGTTGGCGCAAACTGAAAGGCTTGGACAAGCGCCTCGGTTTTCCTGCGGCTGAAAAATCATCGGCGAAAGCCCAGGATTTCAACACCCTGCAAAAACAAAAAATGCAGGCACTGATCGACGAACTCTGCTCCCATGAACAGCTCCACCAAACCTTGATCGAGCTGCGTCACCTTCCCGATGCTCACTACTCTGAAACACAGTGGGATATTTTAAAAGCGCTTTATGAAGTCTTGAAAATTGAAGTCGCCCAACTGCAGGTCGTCTTCAAGCTCACTGGAAAAATCGACTACACGGAAAATGCGCTGGCCGCTTTATTGGCCCTCGGCACAGAAGAAGCACCGACCGACCTGGCACTGGTGCTGGATTATCAACTGAAGCATATTCTCGTCGATGAATTCCAAGACACTTCCAGCAGTCAGTACGCTCTGCTGAAAAAGCTAGTACACGGCTGGCAGGCGGGCGATGGCCGCAGCTTGTTTTTGGTCGGTGATCCGATGCAATCCATCTATCGCTTTCGCGAGGCAGAAGTCGGCTTGTTCTTACGCGCACGCGAACAAGGTCTTGGCCCGATCCCTCTACAAGCACTGACGCTCTCCGTGAATTTTCGCGCTACGTCTTCCGTGGTCGATTGGCTAAACAGTCATTTCAATCGCGTGCTGCCGCCTTATGATGATATCGCAAACAGTGCTGTGTCCTATACACCGAGTGTCAGCTCGGGGAAAGCAGTCAAACCGGAAGAGACCGGGGTACACCTGCAAGTCTTTTCCCGCGCAAACCCACAAGCACAAACCCAGGGCATGATTCGCTTGATTCAAGAGGCGCTGCAAAATAACCCACAGGACACGATTGCTATCTTGGTGCGCTCACGCTCCCACTTAAAAGCCCTGATTCCAGCGCTGAAAAATGCCAACCTGCCCTATCAAGCCGTCGCTATTGATCCCTTGGAAACGCGGCCCTTGATTCAAGATTTGCTGGCCTTAACGCGCGCCTTGCTCTATCCCGCCGATCCCATTGCTTGGTTTGCCATTTTAAGGGCTCCCTGGTGCGGGCTCTGCCTTGCCGACCTGCTCGCCCTGACCTGTCAAAACAAACAGGAAGTGCTGTGGGAACGCTTGCTGCATTTTGAAGAAAACCCCGCGCTGAGTTCCGCGGGAAAAAAACGTCTGCAACGCATTCTACCTGTTCTCAAAACAGCAATCGCAGAACGCCATCGCGAAGACTTGCCGGTCTGGGTAGAAAAAACGTGGTTGGCCTTGGGTGGACCCGCCTGTCTGGACACAGAGACGGAACTGCAAGATGCAAAAATCTATTTCGAGCTCCTGAAAAAATTATCCCAAGAAAAAAGCAGCCTCTATTTAAAATGGCCTTCGTTAGAAGAAGCCTTAACCCAGCTCTATGCAAAGGCCAATGCCCCCGCCGACTGCCGGCTGCAAATCATGACCATTCATAATGCCAAGGGACTGGAATTTGATACTGTCATTTTGCCTCACCTGGAGAAGGGAACCCATAAAAATGATAAACCGCTGCTCACCTGGTTAGAAAGACCGCTGATTGATCATCGCACCGCCTTGCTACTCGCCCCGATCCATGCCACCTTCGACAAGGAAGATAAAACCTACGAACATATCCGCCGGCAAGATAAAAACAAAAGCCAGCATGAACTCGGGCGCCTACTCTATGTAGCCGCCACGCGCGCCAAAAAAAACCTGCATTTGTGTTTTTCGCTTGACGCCACTGAAGAAGGCCAATGGAAACAACCGACGGAAGGAAGTCTTCTGAAAAAACTATGGCCGGCCATTCACGAAAAGTTAGGCCCCAGCACGCTTTCCGCCACTCCTGTGACGAACGCCGATAAAACCACACTTTTTATAAAACGCCTTCACGATGACTGGCGCCACCCTGTTATTGAAAAGCCGGCGGCAGACAGACCGGTCCATAACAAAATACAAGGTTTTCATTTAATCACCGCCAAAGAAGCACCGATTCTTGGGACAGTGGTCCACTATTTATTACAGCAAATCAGCCGTTTCAGCCCTGCTTGGTGGCAAGAAAAATCATCGACTAATAAACGTGCTTATCTACAACTGCTGTTTGTCCAAAATGGCCTGCTGGCGCCACAAGCAGCGCCTTGGGTTGAAAAAGCGGAAAAAGCCCTCGCCAATGCCTTAGCCGATCCCCGCGGTCAATGGTTGCTGCAAGCAAGACCCGAGACCGAAGCGGAATACTCTTTAACCGCTGTCTTTGCCGGCAAAGTAAAAACCCTCATCATCGATAAAACCTTTGTCGACGAAAATGGACTGCGCTGGATTATCGACTATAAAACTGCAACCCCCGATGGACAGGGTCTGAGCTCTTTTTTGGAGCATGAAAAGCAAATTTATACTGAAAAAATGCAAGAATACCATCAAGCCTTCACTCTCCTCGACCCTCGCCCTATTCGACTAGGCCTTTATTTTCCCCTTGTACCCGCGTGGTGTGAATGGGAGAATACTCAAGTCTATTCATCACAAGGAGGTTTCACATGCAAAAGAATCGCGCCTTAGCAGTAGCCGGCATTATTTTTGCGTTCATCGCCATCATGCATTTACTACGTTTTTTATTTAAAACCGCAATCATCGTCGGCGGCCAGGTCATTTCAATGAAAATGAGCCTTGCTGGCTTGGTCATCTCTGCCCTCCTCTCCATTTGGATGTTCATGGCGAGGAATAATAAATAGTAGCTGTCATCCCGACACGCTTTTAGTCGGGATGACAACCTTATGCGCCGCTCTCTCAGTCCCTAACTCCTCCTAGCCATCGACAAACACATCTGGGAAAAGTGGCATGCCGGGATTGAGGGCATACGTGCTGAAGTCGCTTTTGCCGCGAGAACGGAGTAATTCTTCATCGATAAAGAAGTTTCCAGTGGTACTGCGGCTATCGCTGGTGAGAATTTCATAAGCGGCATCAGCCATGATGCTGGGCTTGCGACTGGCTTGATAGACTTCTTTGGGGAAATTCACTTCGACGGCGGCGGTTGCAATGGTGGTTTTTGGCCACAGAGAATTAACCGCAATGCCGGCTGCTTTTAATTCTTCTGCCATGCCAAGGGTACACATGCTCATGCCGTACTTAGACATCGTATACGCGAGATAATCTTTGAACCATTTTACTTTCATGCTTAAAGGCGGTGATAGATTTAAGATATGGGGGTTCTTGGCCTTGGCCAAATAGGGCAAAGCGGTTTGCGAACACAAGAAGGTGCCTCTGGCATTCACATCGTTAATCAAGTCGTAGCGCTTCATGGGAGTTTTGGTCGTCGGCGCAATGAAAATGGCGGAGGCATTATTGATTAAAATATCGATACCACCAAAAGTCTCGGCCGCCTTGAGCATGGCTGCTTGAACCATTTCATCCTGACGCACATCCACTTGCAAGGGCAAAGCCACGCCGCCGGCTTCTTCCACTTCGCGTGCGACCGTGTGAATTGTTCCTTCCAAAGTCGGGTGCTGTTCTGCTGTTTTCGCCGCCAGGACAATTTTGGCGCCATCTTGGGCGCAGCGTAAAGCAATGGCCCGACCGATGCCCCGGCTGGCGCCGGTGATAAAAATCACTTTCTCTTTTAACGTTGCTGACATTCTGTCTCTCCTACTGAAGTTGATATTTATAGCTCATGCCACGACTGAGGCCCCAAGTCTACCGAATGCAGCTGCGTATCACAATGCTCGTCCGTCTTCCCAGCGCGCACCACCGTCGTTTGTAGAATGACTTTCTGGCTTTCATCCGACACGGGGGTCAAAAACAGCGTCAGGCGCTCATAACTAGCAGCGCCCGTGTGCGCAGGAAGCACTGCACAAGGATCGGTCCCTAACGATTCCACAACATAATAAACTTGATAAAATGCATTTTTTTCTGAGCAACCCGTAGTAGACCACCAAGCAGAAGGGCGTGCTTTTAATTGAACAGCGGGCAGTGCAGAAATAAGACAGAGCGCGCTGTGCTCTGCAAGAGAGCTTGCAAGCGCTCGCAAATGGCTTTCCGCTGCAAATAATAAGCGATTGCGGTGCTTTTGTGCAGAGAGTAATTTTTGCTCTAGAAAGACCTGCTCCAATGCTCCCATCCCCAGCAAGGCATACATTTGTATCAGTAATAAAACTGTCAACAACACAAAACCATCTGATTTTTTCATCGCTTTAATTCCGCAGGGCCACAAAAGCATATTCTTTTTTACGCAAACCGTTTTGGGCCACCTGAAGTTCGATTGCCACCCCCCGACCACCCGGCGCGATTTCTGCCACGAGGTTCTCAATCCCTTCGACCAAGAGGCTTTTATGACCCCGCACATCCGTACTATATAAAGCAAAAAGGACGCGACCTGCTTCATCCCGGTGACCGGTTTTTTCAACCGCATAAGTCGTTCTCTCCAGCGCGCCGACTTCTGCGTTCTCAGCATAGCGATACTGCAAGGGTTGGTGCGTTCGCAGTTGCTGCCGGCGGCCCGCGGTTCTCACGGCCGCTATCTGAAAGAGTTCGGCATGGCGACAATCTGAAATCACCCACACTGCCCCGAGTTTCGGAGGGCTTGCGGTTGCAATCTCCACGACCGAGGACTCCCGGATGGGCGCTTCCAAAACAGCCGCTTCCAGGGAACGGTGCCACACCGTAATGCTGCTGTCACCGCGAGCAGTGGATGCAAGCACCAGTGTGTTGGCTGCCGTTAGAGGATAGCCGCCTGTTTCAGCCCAAGGGAAATCTGCGGCCAAACGCGGACAGCCGATAAAACCAGCGGCCTGGATTTCCATTTCCAAGCGCTGCAAAGCAATCCGGGCGTGATCATGCAAACCGGTCAAAGACAAAAGCAGCTCATTTTGGTGCTCTATTGCAAGGCTGATTGAAATCGCCATACCCAAGATGAAAAGGCTGAGCGTCAGGCCAATCAGCACTTCGATTAAAGTTGTTCCTTGCCCAGGAGGAGAGCGGTTTAGAAAATCCAGGTGTCGTGCAAACATGCATCCTTCTCCTCTGAGGGCTCACGCCAACACAGAGTCAACGTATAGTGCGGGAATAAGCCTGCCACCCGACTGGCACTGTGTGGCAAAAGACGCTGGTTTTCCAAGGTCCAAGCGGCGAGATGGGCGTCCAAGCCAGGGCCACTCCCTAAAAGGCGCAGTCTTTCTTGCAGGCTATGCAATTGTTGTTCTGCCAGGGAGGAAAAATAAGCTTTATAATGGAGACGCAGAGCCGCAAGCTCGGTCGCCTCCAAACCCAGCAATACCGTGGAGAGCAGTAATAAACTCAAGAGGACTTCAAATAGGGTCAGCCCCGATGTTAAACTAAGACGCATATCTTGAATCTCGATGAAGGAAAAAAGAATGGACAACCTCAGCAGCAAGCATTGCCTTCCCTGTGAAGGCGGCGTTCCCCCACTGGATCCAGAAACGATCCAGAAACATTTAAAACACTTGGGAAAGGAGTGGAAAACCAGCGCGGATTGCAAAACTATTTTTAAGGACTTTCATTTTAAGAATTACTACCAAACCATGGCCTTTGTCAATGCACTGGCGTGGATGGCACATCGGGAGAATCATCATCCGGATTTGGAGGTGGGCTATAACCATTGCCGCGTGCAATATACCACACATGCTGCCCAGGGTTTAACGGAGAATGATTTCATCTGCGCGCATCAGGTAGAGAGCTTGAATGCGCCCCTTGAACAGGCACAGTGTGGTTTAAAGTAAAGCGCCTCTACAGAGGGGCTCAGGGAGACGCCTAAATAGGTTAATGCCTCACCTAAACGCGCTTTTTCCAGCATCTTCACTGTGTCATCCCGACATGCTGTTAGTCGGGATCCAGCGCCTTTTCCAGCACCGCTTTAAGACGCTGGATCCCGACTAACAGCATGTCGGGATGACAGTTTACTAACCTTTTCCGCCGCCGCCACCAACGCCCTGGAGGAAAGGGGATTGCCGCGAGAATCATTAGCCATTCCGCTGTGCAAAATCCTTCATAAACTCCACCAGACAATCCACACCTTCTTCCGGCATGGCATTATAAATGCTTGCACGGCAACCGCCAGCAGCGCGGTGACCACGCAGGTTGGCGAGTCCCGCCTGGGTTGCTTGATTGAGAAATTCCTCAGTCAACTCTTCTCGAGCCAAGCTAAACACCACATTCATCAACGCGCGACAGTCGGGAGCAATTTTATTCACATAAAAATCACGGTGCTGATCAATGCAAGCATACAATTTGCTAGCCTTGCGATGATTACGCTCGCCAATGACCTTGAGACCGCCCTGTCGTTTGACCCAATTCAAAACCAACCCGGAAAAATAAATCGCATAGGTAGGCGGCGTGTTATAACAGGACTTCGACTCCACATGGGCCTTATACGTATAAAGAATAGGCGTGATGGCCAGCGCTTCTTTGACCAAGTCTTCGCGCACAATCACGAGGGTGATGCCGGCTTGGCCGACATTCTTCTGAGCCCCTGCATAAATTAATTGATAATCGCTGACTTGAATGGGGTGAGACAGAATGGAAGAAGTCATGTCTGCCACCAAAGGCACTTTGCCCGTCTGTGGCACCCAATGGAATTCAATGCCATCCACGGTTTCATTGGGCGTGTAATGCAAATATGCAGCCTTGGGATTGAGATTCAACTCTTGTTGCAAAGGTAAACGGCGGATACCATCTGCCTCTGTGATCACCTGCCCGGCCACATTAATCGTGCCATACCGCTTGGCCTCGACCACTGCCTTGTGCGACCACACCCCGGTCTCGAGGTAATCCGCCTGCTTGTGGTGCTCACTCAATAAATTCAAGGGCACCATCGAAAATTGATGGGAAGCGCCACCGGCAACAAAAAGAACATGATAATTCGAGGGAATTGCTAAGACCTCGCGCAAATCGGCTTCGGTCTGTTCAAGAACAGCTTGGAACTCCGGGCCGCGATGCCCCAACTCCATAATGGACATGCCTAAGCCATGCCAATCCAGCATTTCTTCCTGGGCCTGGCGCAAGACTTCTTCCGGAATCATGGCAGGGCCTGCGCTAAAATTGTAAACGCGATTCATAAACTCCTCACTGTCTTTTTGACCAAAGGCACTGGACCCCGGCTAAAAACACGCCGAGATGATACGTACTTCAAAATAAGTTCCAGTCTTTTGAAGCAAAAGCTATAATAATGCGGTTTACCCCTCAACTGCAAGGAGCCTTTGAGAATGAGCCAAGCCAGCGCAGGATCCCGTTTTCGTGAAGCACTTTCACGCGAAAAACCGCTCCAAATTGTCGGCACCCCCAATGCCTACACCGCTCTCCTTGCCGAACACAGCGGGTTTCAAGCCATTTACCTCTCGGGCGCCGGTGTTGCCAATGTCTCTTTAGGATTGCCAGACCTGGCCCTGACCCACCTCGGTGATGTCCTCGAAGATGCTCGCCGTTTGACCCAGGCCACCTCCCTTCCCCTGCTCGTGGATATCGACACCGGCTGGGGACATGCCTTTACTATCGGCCGGGCCATTAAAGAAATGATTCGAGCCGGTGTCGCCGCTGTCCACCTCGAAGATCAAATCCAAGCCAAGCGTTGCGGCCACCGCCCCGGCAAAACCATCGTCGACACCGCCGAAATGGTCGACCGCATCAAAGCCGCTGTGGATGCAAAAACCGATGCGAGCTTTATCATCATGGCCCGCAGCGATGCCCTGGCCAACGAAGGCCTGGAAAAAACCCTGGCGCGCTTGACAGCCTATGTCGAGGCTGGCGCGGACATGCTCTTTCTCGAAGGCGCGCAATCCCTGGAAGACTATCGCAGCATCACCCAGGCCCTGTCAGTCCCCTTGTTGGCCAACATGACGGAGTTTGGCGTGAGCCCCTTATTTACCACGACCGAATTAGCAGCCGCCGGCGTGCAAATGGTGCTCTATCCCCAAACAGCCTTCCGCATCATGAGCCAAGCCGTCAGCACACTCTTTCAAACCCTGCGCACCCAAGGCAGCCAAAAAAACCTCCTTCCTCAAATGCAAACCCGGGAAGAATTGTATAAAATTTTAGATTATTACCGGTACGAAAAAATTTTGGATCAACTGAATCAAGGAAAATCCTCATGACAACGAAAGCCAGCGGCCTGGAAGGCGTGATTGTAGGTGACACTGCCATTAGCACGGTAGGCAAAGAAGGCGTTGGCCTCACCTATCGCGGTTATTCCATTGAAGATCTCGCGAACCATGCTTCCTTTGAGGAAGTGGCTTATCTTCTTCTCTATGGCCAATTACCCACGGCAGAGGAACTCGACCATTATCAACAAAAACTTTTTAAGCTACGTGCCCTACCCGCCGCTTTAAAAACAGTCCTAGAACTCTTACCCGCGACGACTCACCCCATGGATGTCTTGCGCACCGGTTGTTCTTTCTTAGGCGGACTGGAGCCGGAAAACAAACAACACCCCCCCTGCGACATTGCCGACCGCTTACTGGCCTGTATTCCCAGCATGCTGCTGTATTGGTACCACTTCCACCAAAGTGGCAAACGAATTGAAACCACAAGTCCGGAAGCCTCCGCAGAAACCTCAATCGCTGGCTATTTTCTTGCCCTCTTGTATCAACAAAAACCAGCCGAGGAATTCCGCCGCGCCTTTGATGTTTCCCTGATTCTCTACGCCGAGCACGAATTGAATGCCTCCACTTTTGCCGCTCGTGTCACCACCTCCACCGAATCGGACTTTTACTCGGCACTGGTCTCTGGCATCGGCACCTTGCGCGGTCCACTGCACGGCGGCGCCAATGAAGCCGCCATGGAACTCATCCAACAATATAAAACACCGGATGCAGCAGAAGCCGGCATTCGAGAATTGCTGGCTAAAAAAGTAAAAATCATGGGCTTTGGTCATCGTGTCTATAAAATTTCAGACCCGCGTTCTGACATTATTAAAGTGTGGTCAAAAAAGCTGTCGCAAACCGCGAGCGATGGCTATTTATATGCGGTGTCCGAACGCATTGAGCAAGTCATGCGGCAAGAAAAGAAACTCTTCCCCAACCTCGATTTTTACAGCGCCACCACCTATCACTTTTGCGGCATCCCCACGTATTTATTCACCCCCATCTTTGTCCTCTCGCGCGTGAGTGGCTGGAGTGCTCATATCCTCGAGCAACGTGCCAATAACCGCTTGATTCGTCCCGAGGCCAATTATATCGGTCCCAGCGAGCGTCCCTTTGTGCCGCTTGACCAAAGAGGAAAAACCTAAATGTCGACCTCTACCACCGATGATAATAACCGCCCCGCCTTCGACGCCGAACTGGTGGCCATCGCAGACTATGTCGCAAATACAGCCATTCAGAGCGAGCTCGCTTACACCACCGCCAGCTATTGCCTCATGGATGCCCTGGGTTGCGCCATTCTAGCCTTGCAATATCCGCAATGCACAAAACTCTTAGGCCCCCTGGTTCCTGGGACCACGGTTCCCCAAGGCGCCCGCGTTCCCGGTACTGCCTACATCCTCGATCCTGTACAGGCCGCCTTCAATATTGGCAGTTTGATTCGTTGGCTGGATTACAATGACACCTGGCTCGCTGCAGAATGGGGACACCCCTCTGACAATCTCGGCGCCATTTTAGCCGTGGCCGATTTCCAAGCGCAAAAAAAACCACTGCGCATGCGTGAAGTCTTGACTGCCATGATCAAGGCCTATGAAATTCAAGGCATCCTGGCTTTAGAAAACAGCTTCAACCGCCTGGGCCTTGACCACGTCATCTTGGTTAAAATTGCCTCTGCAGCAGTAGCTGCTCACTTATTGGGCGGAACCCGCGAAGACTTGATTAAAACACTTTCGCAAGCCTGGGTCGACGGCCAAAGCCTGCGGACCTATCGTCACGCCCCCAATACGGGCTCGCGCAAATCGTGGGCAGCAGGGGATGCCACTAGCCGTGCCGTCTGGCTGGCCTGGCTCACGAAACAGGGGGAAATGGGCTATCCTAGCGCCCTTACAGCGAAAACCTGGGGTTTTTACGACACCACCCTCCGTGGACAGGCCTTAAAACGATCGCGTCCCTATGGCGCTTATGTCATGGAAAATATTTTATTTAAAGTCGCCTTCCCTGCCGAGTTTCATGCGCAAACAGCCGTCGAGTGCGCCTTTAAACTCCACCCTCAGCTAACCCACAAGTTATCGCAGATTGCTAAAATTGAGCTGACGACTCAGGAACCGGCCCTGCGTATTATTAGTAAAACCGGCCCCCTCCATAATCCCGCCGATCGTGACCATTGCTTACAATACATGGTCGCCGCGGCTCTTTTGCAGGGGGATTTAAAAGCAGAGTATTATGAAGACCGTTTTGCTCAAGACCCGCGCCTCGATCAACTGCGCGCTAAAATGCATATTCAAGAAAACCCACAGTTTTCCACCGATTATCTCGACCCTGCCAAGCGCTCCATTGGTAATAGCCTGCAAATCTTCTTCACCGATGGCAGCGCTACCGAAAAAGTCAGCCTGGAATATCCATTAGGACACCAGAGAAGACGCAAAGAAGCTCTGCCCCTACTGCTGGAGAAATTCAAAAACAACCTCGCGGCGCATTACCGCCCCGAAAAAATAGAAGAACTCTGCGCTCTTTTCTCTGATCAAGAGCGCTTGGAAAAACTGCCGGTTACTGCTTTTGTGGATTTGTTTGCGGTAGCGACTGAGGCAAAAGTGTCGTAGGAACCGTCACGGTTGTCGCGGGAATGGTCACCGTGGTAGTAGGGGCCTCCCCCGCCTTGTTCACCGTTTTGACCTTAATCACATCACTCAAATCTTCCTGGTTCAAACTTTTCGCGGTCTTTTTCATCTTGGCTTCCACCTGCGCTAAGTAGGGCTGTGCCAAGTGGTTCATCCACTTCACACCGGGATTAAACACGGCCACCAATTTGGAGTCTTTCCACAAAGCATGGGTGGTCAAGGCGGTGAAACCCAGGAAAAACAAGAGGATCAACACAATGACACAGCCCCGAGCCAAACCAAAGAAAGCACCCAACATCCGGTTTGCTGCACTGAGCCCGCCGCCTTCCACCAGATAACTCGCCAAACCTTTCAGAATGGAACCGCAAATCAAGATGCCAAAAAAGAGCACGAGGTAGCTCACAATGATCGCCACCATGGAAACGGAATCGGTTGGATTGCTCCCCGCTGCCTGCCCCGTGCTGCCTGAAAATAAGGCTGCAAATTTTATAGAATAAAGGGTTGAAACAGTGAACGCTGCCACCCAGGCAAGCAAAGAAATTATTTCCTTCACAAAACCACGGGCAATGCCGTAAGCAACAGAGAGAAAAAGAAGAATAAAAACCGCGTAGTCCATTCCATTAAATGTGGCCATGTTCGCATCCCAAAATGAGTAATGAATTCAGAAGTCTTACCTGTTTATCATACCTCAAGCCCCCCCACATAAAAAGCCTTAAGTAAATCTTAAGCTTCTTTAAGTAAGCATTAATATAAGCATTATAAAATACCTGGGCTGTCTTTGATCATGATTATTTTAATAAATGAATCGCGTGTAAGCGATCTGAGAATAAAAAATGCCACACAAGCACGATAAAGCGCGAACGAGCCGAAACCTTGCAGAACTGCTTCCGCAATCCAATTCAGAAGGCATTTTTTCGGGGTCTAAAATATTTACTCACTACGCTCCACTACCCGTCGAGCCCATTCAAAACCACGCGCACTCGCAAGGCGTCGAAGACAAAAAACCGAGCCCGCTCCGTGAACCACCCACGCAACGCCACCTCCGGCACAAACGCCGGTTCACTGCCCAGAAAAACTGGCTGCAAAAAAAAGCCCAGGCCGTGTTTGCTCTCTTGAATCATTATGCGTCTTGTATGGGTTTTTTGGGTGCTATCCGTGCCGCCATTCTGGACATCCTTCCTGACGTTCTTTTAAGAGCCACTATTTTTATTTCCCCGATAGCGCGCATTATCGGCGGTTTGAAAATGCTCAAAAATACTCTTTTGCAACCCCTAGGAAAATGGACACGCGCACTCATTCTCGCCTGCAGTCTTTGCCTCATCGGCTTCGGCGTGGCCGCCATTCTCTATCCCCTCCTCGGGTTTACTTTTACCGCAGCAAGCACCTGCTGCAATGTGGCTTTAAGCCTTTGGTATGTCAGTTGCGCGCTTAAAAATAAATTTTGGGGCAGCGGAGACACCGGCTGGAAAGAAACACGGACTCAATTAAAACTCCTGCAGGAAGGACTGTATCGTAGTCTCGCAGAAGAGAAGACGCTTGAAAGCTATTTAGAATACCGCGCTAGAAAGTACCTCGACCCCAAAGACTTCCCATCGGACATTTATTTTCAGATAGAGGATCTAGAACACCGTATTCTCGAGCTCAAAAATCAGCATCAACAACTCCAGGCCGACCTGGCCATGAAAGTTCACAATCTTGCCCTCACCCTGCTCGCTCTCACAGGCATCATTCTCGCTTTATTCCCGCCGACGATGATCGCAGGCGTGGCGATTATTCTAGCGACCAACATACATGGCCTGGCCTTTGGTTCTAATCTGAATGGAAAATGGCCGAAAGCCTTGAAAAAAATTCTTTTCCCCGAAGTCCATCTGGAGTCTGCACAAGAACTCAACATAAAAGTACGGGGTTATGAGGGACAAGCACAATTGCAACCGTCTTCAACCGCTATGGCCACGCAAGCCTTGAGCAGGCTCCCTTCGCCATCCCCAAACCCATCGCTGATTTCTCCAGAAAAAAAATGTCAACCGACTTCTGGCTTTACTCCAGCCTTCTGGGATCGATTCGGACACAGACAAGCAATGGTGGATAACACGGCACCCAGCCTTGCTGCGGTGGAGTTAGTGCCCGTTGTACATGTGTGATCCTGCGGAATTTAAGCTTTCTGATTCGATACCGAGCGCCAGACAGGCGCATTCCACGGGCCGGTGACCTTGTAATTATAGGTCGCCACCTTCGATACCTCTCTGCTCAGCACCGCCTTATTCACCAACCAGGCAGCAGCACCCACCAAGGGATTCAAGGTCAATGCGCCCGCGACGACCGGCAGGCTGTCTGTGACATAGGGTGAAATGCTTAAGTTTAAATCATAGTCCTGGGCCAGCAAGCCAATGCGCCCCGCAGCGGCAACATGCGCCACCGGACCTTCAAACACCGCAGGCTTTTGTGTAAAAGCACTGCCTTGTTTCAAAGAAAAATCACCGCGCATGAAATCAAAGCTGTAGCCTTTCTCAAATAAATCACTAAAATCCAGGCTCAAACGACGCGGGATAGTTTGCAAGCTAAACAAGCTCAACATGCGTCCCATATCCATCTTCGTGTTATCCGCCTCATTCAAGTTGATAATGCGTCCCTTCTCTAAAGCAAAGGAAAAATCACCCGACAGAGTGGCCAAACTCAGGCTATAAGGCGCTCCCCTCCATTGCAAATCGAAGGAAGCGCGTCCTTTATTTACCAACAAACTGCGTAAGGAAAGGCCGAGACGATTCAAAAATTGGTTGACCCGGGAACTCTCGATGGTTCCCTGCAATTGGCTTTGCTGAGTCTTCCCCGAGCCCGTCCACTGGCCCTTGGATTTAAACTGATAGTCCGGCGTGCTCAGGCTGAACTTTTGAATCGCCAAGCCATTGTTTTTGGGCGTGGTTAGCAAATTCATCTGTCCCAAGTTTTTATTACCGTAAATAAACTGTTGACTGCTAATATCAAGCGGCGGCAATGCACGTGGATCCAGCGCTGCGATGTTTTCTGCATTGCCAGGCTGGACCACCAAACGCTCTAATTGCGCCACAATCGGCGCTTTGACATTGAAAGGATAGGCCACTCGCACATGGCCCTTGACTTGACTGCTATCGATATCAATCACGCGCGTATTTTGCTGGCGCGTCACCGTGAACTGCGCCTGCACCACATTCCCATAACTCAGCTGCGATTGCAGACCAGGCCCCGGCTGCATCATCCAATTCAAGTGAAAATCCCGTTGCACTGCCGCTGGTTTACCAAAAGGCGCTGGCAAGTCCACGGCCATTCCTTGCAGCTTGGAAGTCAAATCGATTTCATTCTGTGTGGCACTGGACTGGTATAACTTCAGCTTGGCCTGGAAGGCGGTTGCACCGGACAGAAACGAGGTGAGTGAAACCTTCATGGCATCTTGTAAATTGACCGCACTCACCCGCCCACTCAATTCTGCCTGCACATAGGAGGGGAGACCCTGCGGCACTACCGTGGACAAACGTAAGCGAGCCGGTTCTCCCCAGAGTTTGGCCTGCAACAGTGGCGCACTCAGCTCCCGCTCGGTAAATTGAAAAGACCCTGTGACTTGATTTAACGTGAGGCTCCACTCTGGTAAATCTAAAATACCCTGCTTGAACTGCGCCTGCCCTAGCACTTTCGTTTTCTCGGGGTGGGCCAGGGGGATGGAAAGTGACAGTAGCAAATTGAGAGGTCCCTTCATCTGCAAGCTCGCCAAATCCTTGCCGATACTTTCCTCCAAGGGGCTTTGATGAATAAATTCCAAACCATCTGACAAGTCTGTCTCAACCTTGGCCTGCAAGTGCACGACCTGCGGCCGTGCCTTACCCAAATAGGGAATGCCACCGGTGACCTGTTTTAAGGGAATATCCAGCAGATCAGCCTCATCGATCACCACCGTCATCGCTCGGCCTGAAAAATTTAAATGGCCCTGGGCCTGCTGTAACAACGGCCAATGCGGCGCATAATGGAAATCCAGATCCCGCAGTTCACCACTCACCTCAAAACGCCCTTTCTGGCCTTTTTTCATTTCTGTTTTTTCAAAAGGAAAAAGATCCAGCCGGCCTTGTATGACGGCCTTGCCCGCATCCACGTGTCCCTTTAAAAATGCCTCCTTGAGCCAAGTGACCAAGGCAGGATCCATGATGCGCGCGGGGAGATAATGGGCAAGCTGTGTGACCTTGGACAGCGAGAAATCCGCATCCAAGTCGATGGTGGCAGCTTGCTGCGGTGGCACCGCCAATTGCAGATCGGCTTTGACACTCGCATCCGTCGTTTTCAGCAGGGCGCCCTTGGATTTTAAAGACCAGCCGTCCTCGGCGTTATACTGCAATGCGAGCCCCGCCTCGGCCTTTTCAAACAGCAGCGGCTCTGGAAATAAGGCCGGTAAGGCAAAAGCCAGTTGCTCACTCGCAAGTTCCAGGCGACCCTGGGTCTCCTCCCAACGAAAATCGCCATCGAGATTTGCCAAACCAGGAAATTTGTTCCAGGGATTAAAAGACAAGTCTTTCACTTCACCGGAACCCGTCAGTTGGGTCACATCACTCAACTCTCCCCGCCAAATCAAGGCTAAATGCCGCAACTCTCCCTGTGGGGCAAGATCCACTAGATTTTTACGCCACTCCGCGGGGAGACTTGCATTTGCCAAGACAATCGGCAAAAGATCCTGCACATCCAGATAACCAAGGCGGAGTTCTTGCAAGCGAAAAGCGCGAGTACCCGTCAATGAGTTTTTGACGCCCTCTTCTGCGATCCTTAAAAAGGCAGTGGTCGTCTGATCGACATTAGCAATGCTTGCGTTGGGATGCGTTGCAGGCGTCTCATTTGCAACCGGCGCCGGAACCAGCGCCACATAAAAGGTCGTGGCTGGCCATAAATGATTGGGAAAATTAATGAGGATATTATCACCGGCCAGGACCTGCCCCTCCCCCTCGCGCTTCCAACCCACATGGCCGCTCAAATGGTCAATGGGATAGGTTTTTTTATCGGCGACTGAATAAAATTCGAGGTCATACCATTGAAAAACGCTTTGCGCTTCCTGCAGCTGCTGGTTCTCCCAAGTGAGCCAGAGGCTCAAACCGCCGACGCCCTGATGCACCTGCCAGCCGGGAAAGAAAAGAGTGCTCGGACTGTTTTTTCCTTGCAACCATTGCCCTAAAGAAACCCCTTCCAAATCGAGATAGGCCTTGGCTTTGATATGCTCGGGGTCCGAAATTTGGCCCCACCATTCGATGCGCACTTGCATGTCCGTTGGCACTTCTTGTTGCAAAGAAACATTGCCTTTGATGCGATGTTCATTGCCGTGATTAATCACCGACATTTTTTGCAGGGCGAAGGGGTGCTTTTCTCCCGTGGCAGAGACAACATGCACCTCCATGTCACGCAAAGACAGATAGGGCTGCGCAAAAATCCAGCCCAGAATATTGCTGAGTTGATAGGCTTGGGAATGCAAATCGTTTTCAACGGGGAGGTCTTTGATGGTAAAGGTACCGGAGGCATCCTGCACCACTGTCACCTCTGCCCCGGAAATGATGATGTCTTCCAGGACAATTTTTCTTTTCCATAAGCTGGTGAACAGTTGAAAACCAAATTTGATTTCCCGCATTTCAAAGGCGGGACGGTGGGTCACTTTGTCGAGGGTGACGACTTGGGTCAAGGTTAATTCGGGAATATTGCCTCGCCAGTCAGCATGCACGGCGCCGATCTGGATGGGTACTTGCAAAAGATCGGAGGCCCAGTGTTCAAAATCAGCACGGTGCTTATTCAAAA
>Ga0206838_10140_pt1 | contig 21721 bp, 26 predicted proteins | sample Alteio_BWOrgCont_26_FD_152879 | JGI IMG/M metagenome (GOLD analysis project Ga0206838, IMG submission 152879) | Enriched cells from forest soil in Barre Woods Harvard Forest LTER site, Petersham, Massachusetts, United States -... | ecosystem: Environmental > Terrestrial > Soil > Temperate forest >...
AAGCGCCAGCATCCAGAACAACGGAAAAATAACCGCCACATATCGGTGATCCGAAGCAAATGTCCCCGCGTAAAAAATAGCCATCAAATGCAGCGCGGTAAAAATTTGATATTGCGTGGGCAGTTTATGACGATACAGCGCAAAAACAATCACGGCAAACGCACTGGCACTCATCCCGGTGACTTCTGTCAGGGAAATCGCTGAATGGAGCGTTGTTTTGCCCAGCAAGGCCCACAATGACATCCCCAGATACACGGCCGTCAGGACTAAAAAAAGCAACATCACCGGTTTATGTAATTTGAGCCGACGCAGGAACGTGCATACACCAAACAGCAACACGGTTAACAAACCGACAATGGGAACACCGAGAGATCGGGCTCCCCGATACACTGCCTGCAACTTGACATAGAGCAAGGGCTCATGAAAAACAATTCCCAGATAAATAGGATACAGCGCAATGCCCAGGGCCATAAATCCTAAAATCAGTAAATTTTTCTTTTTCAGACTATACCCCATGATTACAAACAAAAATAATCCGTTATACCGGGTCAGCATAGCGGGCCAAGATACCAGGGCGGCCAACCAGTAGCGTTTTTCTTCCAGCAAGTAAAAAAAGGCGAGACAAAAAAACAGGAAAAATGATTCCGTCAGAAACAGGGAATAATACACGCTGCCCGGAAAAAGCGCCAGTAACAATGCGGCGCTGAGGGCGATGAGTTCACCGTGATAGCGTCGGACAATGAGAAATAACAACACCAGCGATCCTAAAAATAAAAGATTATTCAAAAAAATACCGGTCCATAAAATTGCGGATGTATTGGATATTCCCAATAACGCAATGGGACGGGAAAAAAGATAACAGATTAATGAAAAAAACGGATAATGGGCGACTGTTTGATGGTTGACCGATCCGTTAAACGTATAGCCGTCTTGCGCGAGCCGCAGGTACCAAAATCCGTCCCAATAACTGGCGATATCTTCCAGCGAAGGCACGTGGCTGTGTAAAAACAGTCGATGCCAGCAGGCAATTTTACCGCCTGGATCCGGCATAAAAAAGACCCATCGAAATATGCCGACGGCAATCATCACCGCCGTCTTGCAATAGGATAACCCTAAGCCAATCAGCACTAACAACCGGGACAATAAAAAGATGCCGATTAATTGGGGCCAGGGTACAGTCGTTTTCATGACGGCTTCACTCCCTGATAAAACTTAGGAGCTAATACACTATAAGTGGGCTGTGGTAACAGACCCCTCATCTCCTGCTTTAACATGGAAATAATTTGCTGATCGGTCAAGCCCTGGGGATGCATGGGATTATAGGTGAGCTGCAATGTTTCAACCCGGTGGCCGGTTTCTTCATACAACGACAATACAGAAATCAGCGGACGGGCCGAGGGCGACGTCTGGGTTTTAAGAACCAAGATTGGGTCGGTATTCTCCAGTATCGATACCGAGACCGGATCAACGTCCGGGTTATAGAAAGGAAACACAATCGCCGTTAACAGACGATGCGCATAACCCGGGGTATCCAGGCGATGGGTAAACTGCCGATACTCTTCCGGTTTCGGGTGAGAGTCACTCAGTGTCAATTGCAGTTGTTTCTTATCCTGAAGCAGCATAATCATATTTTGTGCGCCCAAATCATCTCCGTTCAGACACAGATCAAACAGAATGCTGTAGCCCTTCGGTAGTTTCAGGCCGAATACGTCATAGACGACGGGATGATCAATCGGGACGACATGCTCAGCACAATGTCCAATCCAGGAGACCCCCAGCATTTTTTTGCTGTACGTGCAGTACTCGGAAGGTTTTTCAGAGGAATCCGCTTCGCTTTTAATGGATTTATAGATCGGATCAATCCCCGCCCCCTGCCCCTGGCATCCCATTAGGAAAGCCATCAATGGCAAAATAACCCATCCATGCCTCAACAGAAAGACCTCTTTTTTTCTATTCTAACAAGGGATTAGCTGAAGAGGAGCTTTTTGCGCAAGGTGAAGTTCCAACTGTAGATGACGACGATGGACACCAGCTTTGAGGTCAGGTAAAACATGTGGGCGTATTGGGTGAGGCCCCAGATGACTAGGTCATTCAGCAGCAGGCCGGTTAATCCGATGACCAGAAACAGGCCAAACTCCAGCCATTTTCGGGAATAGGCCGATTTTTCGAAAATCCAGAGCACACTAAAGAGGTAGTTGACTGTCAGCCCCACCAAAAACGAGATCGTGGCCGAAACCATGTAGTAGCAGTGGAGGTTTTTGGTCAAATAAAACAACAGGGCCATGTCCACGACGCTGGCAACCAACCCGACCTGCATCCCTTTAATGAACTGGAAGGGCAGTTCGTCGTTTTTATAGAGGAGTTTTCTTATCATGCAGGTATCATAAATGCTGGGACACTCGCCGGATTCCCTTAAAGAATGGATTTACCCCCAAATATAGACCCTTGACTCTCTTTTTTTAGTGGCTTACTATAAGACTCCCGACATCAAATCGGGAACTTCGCGGGTGCGCTAGTAAGGTGTCCAGCAAAGGCCACGGGGCCGCAAAGGTCGACCAAGCTACGAGGTAAGAGAGTTTAGCCAAAAGCTGACTTGAATTGCCGGGAAAGCCATCTGAAAACCTGTATGCCAGAGGCGAAAAAGCCAAACGCTAATCAGGCGAAGGCCTGTTCTTTGACAACTGCATAGAATGAGATTAAAGCAATGCGATCACCGAGCTTTTGTTATCGTAAGATGGCAAGAACTCAAATAACAGCGTGGTTGACGGCACAACTTCTGTCCGTGTCTGTCAATCATAATGTAATGATTGGATTGCCAATGTTTAACTCAAGAAATTGAGATTTAGGTAAAGCTACCAAGAGCGCATGATGGATGCCTTGGTACGAGCAGCCTACGAAGGACGCAGAAAGCGGCGATACGCCACGGGGAGTTGCTAACAAGCCTTGATCCGTGGGAATCCGAATGGGGCAACCCAGCAGGAGTTATGTCCTGTTATCCATACCTGAATACATAGGGTATGTGAAGGCAAGCCAGGGAACTGAAACATCTTAGTACCTGGAGGAAGTGAAATCAAACTAGAGATTCCCCTAGTAGCGGCGAGCGAACGGGGATCAGCCTAAACCTGATGTGTGTCATAGCCTGTGGGCGTTGCACATTGGGGGTCGTGGGAACATCATCCGAGAACCACAGCACTCGGCAAGAGTTACAAATTGTATTTTTACTTGAAGTGTTCTGGAAAGAACCGCCATAGACGGTGATAGCCCGGTAAGGAAAAGGAATACAGCTCTTGCGATGTCACCCGAGTAGCACGAGACACGTGAAACCTCGTGTGAATCTGTCGGGACCATCCGATAAGGCTAAATACTGCTCGTAACCGATAGTGAACTAGTACGGTGACGGAAAGGCGAAAAGAACAGTGGAAAGCTGAGTGAAATAGAACCTGAAATCGTGCGCTTACAAGCAGTTAGAGCACTATTGATAGTGTGATAGCGTGCCTGTTGAAGAATGAGCCGGCGAGTTATCTTATGTCGTAGGTTAAGGGGTTAGTACCCGGAGCCACAGGGAAACCGAGTCTGAATAGGGCGTTTATTATGGCATGAGATAGACCCGAACCCGAGTGATCTAACCATGGCCAGAGTGAAGCGTAAGTAACATTACGTGGAGGCTCGAACCTTTGAATGTTGAAAAATTCCTGGATGAGTTGTGGTTAGCGGAGAAATTCCAATCGAACTCGGAGCTAGCTGGTTCTCTCCGAAATGCATTGAGGTGCAGCGTCGTATTTATCTTACCGGGGGTAGAGCACTGATTCGGTGCGGGCCCTAGAACGGGGTACCAAATCGAAATAAACTCCGAATACCGGTAATGTTAGTGTACGGCAGTGAGACTGTGGGAGCTAAGTTCCATGGTCAAAAGGGAAACAGCCCAGACCGCCAGTTAAGGTCCCTAAATTAATGCTAAGTGGTTAACGAGGTGATACTCCATAGACAACCAGGATGTTGGCTTAGAAGCAGCCACCATTAAAAGAGTGCGTAATAGCTCACTGGTCAAGGGGTATTGCGCGGAAAATTCGTGGGACTAAGCATTATACCGAAGCTGCGGGCTTTAGACTTTTGTCTAGAGCGGTAGGAGAGCGTTCTGTTGTAGGTTGAAGCCAGACCGATAAGGACTGGTGGACGAAGCAGAAGTGAGAATGTCGGCTTGAGTAGCGAAAACATTGGTGAGAATCCAATGCACCGAAAACCTAAGGATTCCCACGGCAGGCTCGTCCGCGTGGGGTTAGTCGGACCCTAAGCTGAGGCTGAAAAGCGTAGGCGATGGACAATCGGTTGATATTCCGATACTACGGGCAAATCGTTACGAGCTGCGGAGTGACACAGGAGGCTATGGCCGCAAGGTCGATGGAATGCCTTGTTTAAGCGTGTAGGTAGCGTCGGTAGGAAAATCCGCCGGGGCGTTAAAAACTGAGGCGTGACGAGGAGGCACTACGGTGCCGAAGGGCTAGACGCCACACTGTCAAGAAAACCTTCGCAAGTGAGATTTGTTCGTATCCGTACTGTAAACCGCCACAGGTGGGTAGGTAGAGAATACCAAGGTGCGCGAGATAACCCTCCCTAAGGAACTCGGCAAAATGGTCTCGTAACTTCGGGAGAAGAGATACCCTGGTACCGTGTAAGCTCCTTGCGGGCCGAAGCGGGATAGGGTCGCAGTGACCAGTCCCAGGCGACTGTTTACCAAAAACACAGGTCTGTGCTAAGTCGTAAGACGATGTATACGGGCTGACGCCTGCCCAGTGTCGGAAGGTTACGTGGAGAGGTTAGCCGCAAGGCGAAGCTTTGAAACTAAGCCCCGATGAACGGCGGCCGTAACTATAACGGTTTGGAAGCATCCAGGTGTGCGATAAAGGAATGCACTGGATGAACGAAAGGGCCGTTACAAAATCTGGCTATATGCTGGAACAACTCAGTATCCTGCGCTACTCGTTCGGTTTCCCCCATCCGTCAGCTTCGCTGACACCTTCCCCCTAAAGAGGGAAGGCAAGGTAAATCGAGCAGTGAAAATGCGTCAGGTGGAGTCAATCAGCAGGAAAGACCATCCTTACCTATACCCTCCCTCTTTAGGGGGAGGGAACAGCCGTAGGCGAACGAAAGTGAGCCGTACGGATGTGGGTGGGGGCGGAATCCTCAGAGACTATACGCCGGACATTCAAAATAAAATTGTCATTGCGAGGAAGTATCCCCACTGGGGATACTGACGTGGCAATCTGGCTCGCTTCTGGCGAAGAAGATTCCCACGGCCTACGGCCTCGGAATGACAAAATAAATTGAATGAAGATATAGTCCAGTCCCCCTAGCGATAAGGGGAGTACACTGCCTAAGGTAGCGAAATTCCTTGTCAGGTAAGTTCTGACCCGCACGAATGGCGTAACGATCTGGGAACTGTCTCGGGGAGGGGCTCGGTGAAATAGGAATGGCTGTGAAGATACGGCCTACGCATGCCAGGACAGAAAGACCCTATTGAGCTTTACTCTACCTAGGAATTGAATTTTGACTGTGATTGCGCAGAATAGGTGGGAGACTTTGAACCGGAGGCCTTGGCTTTCGGGGAGTCATCGTTGAGATACCACTCTTTTGCATTTGGGATTCTAACGTTTAGCCGCTAAGATCCGGCTGACGGACATTTCCTGGCGGGGAGTTTGACTGGGGCGGTCGCCTCCTAAATTGTAGCGGAGGCGCCCAAAGGTTCCCTCAGGCTGGATGGAAATCAGCCAAAGAGTGTAAAGGCAGAAGGGAGCTTGACTGTGAGACTTACAAGTCGAACAGGGACGAAAGTCGGGCTTAGTGATCCTGCGGTTGAGAATGGAATCGCCGTGGCTCATCGGACAAAAGTTACCATAGGGATAACAGGCTGATCTCCCCCAAGAGTCCACATCGACGGGGAGGTTTGGCACCTCGATGTCGGCTCATCGCATCCTGGAGCGGTAGTACGTTCCAAGGGTTGGGCTGTTCGCCCATTAAAGCGGTACGTGAGCTGGGTTCAGAACGTCGTGAGACAGTTCGGTCCATATCCGGCATGTGCGCAAGAGATTTGAGTGGAGCCGTCCTTAGTACGAGAGGACCGGGACGGACGAACCGCCAGTGTACCGGTTGTCACGCCAGTGGCAAACGCCGGGTAGCTGTGTTCGGAGCGGATAAACGCTGAAAGCATCTAAGTGTGAAGCCCACCACAAGATGAGATCTCTCACGCGGTCAACGCGGTAAGTGCCCTGAAAGAGAATCAGGTTGATAGGCAGCAGGTAGAAATGTGGCAACGCATGTAGCCGAGCTGTACTAATCGCACGAGGGCTTTTCCTAATTCCCCCCATCCGTCAGCTTCGCTGACACCTTCCCCCTAAAGAGGGAAGGCAAGGCCAGTTTGTTCGGATATCCGGGGGACAAACATCGGTAGTCCCATCATTGGTCGTATTGCCTCATTCTATGTAGTTCTCAGGGAGCCCCACTCCCTACAAAATTCCCTGGTGGTTTAGCGACGGGAAAACTCGCGTTCCCATTCCGAACACGTCCGAAAAGACCGCTCGCAGCGACAATACTTGGAGCGCCAGCTCCTGGGAAAATAGCCCTCTGCCAGGGGTACATATTAAATAAACCAGAGGCAGCGCAATTTTGCGTCGCCTCTGGTTTTTGTTTTGTGGTTATCCTTAAACCCGAAAGGAAAACCCCAATGAAAATAAGTCCTGTTAAATTTGGAGCTGTTTGTTTCTATTCACTTGCAGAATTGAAACATGATTCTGTCGTAAAGGAACTTAATCAGAAACAAGCAACTTGTTTCCTGGGTCAGTTTCAACAGCCCAGACCGGACTTCCAACGCAGGCCTCTTACTTCTAGCGATTCTTTAAGAATTACAAAGGCGGAAAGATGGAAAGGAAACACTCACAATGTTACACATCAGCTTCAAGGACGGGAATACGATACGTTTATTGCCCTGACAGGCTCCCACAATAATCAGCTTAAAAGCTTTGGTGGTAAGGATAAGGAAGAACATACTAGGAAATATCTTGCCGAAATACTTAGTGACTGTATCTATACGACCGTTTAATAAGTGCTCCAAAGAACCGCTCGCAGCGACAAGTCTTGGAGCGCCAGCTCCTGGGAAAATAGCCTTCTGTTATAATAATCATGGAGGTTTTATCATGGCCCAGCTTCAAATCGATCTGCCTTATGACCAAATTATCGAATTTTGCCGGAAGTGGAAAATATTGTAATTTGCTCTGTTTGGCTCTGTCTTGCGGGAAGACTTTCGACCTGATAGCGATATTGATGTATTGGTCACCTTTTCTCCCAACCCGGGATGGAGTCTTTTGGATAGGGCACACATGCAACGGGAACTTTCGGAGATTCTTCATCGCAAAATTGATTTAGTGAACCGCTTGGGGATTGAGCGTAGCCGGAATCCTTATCGTAAAAAGGCAATTCTGGAATCTGCCCAGGTTGTTCTGAATGTTGCGTGACTTAAGCCTGCTTCAAGATATTTTAGAAGCCTGCGCCTTGATTGAAGAATATATGACTGATGTTAGTTATGACGAATTTGATGCCAGTTATGCCAGACAAGACAGTGTTATTCGAAGAATTGCCATTATTGGTGAGGCCGCAAATCATTTGTCCAAGGGATTTAAGGCCAACCTCCCTGATATTCCTTGGCGAGATATTGTGGATATGCGCAATATTTTGATACATGCCTATAATGACATTATTACCGAAGAAGTCTGGCAGGTCGCAACCCGTGATACACCTGCGTTGGCAAAACGATTAAAACCTTTTCTGGATGAGATGAGCACAGGGTCATTATAGCTAACACGTCCGAAAAGACCGCTCGCAGCGCCAGCTTCTCCATTGCCGGAAGGGTGGCAATTCAAAATCCCATGTGCTATCGTATTAAAAGGCGGAAGCCGCCGACTACGAATCGACGACTTCCTATCATCTACTCCATTTTCACCAGATAGATGATAATGGTAACCAAAATTAAAGTTACAACTATATCATTCAAGTGAATCACCCCCTTTCCGTCTTGCAGCCTGGGGGTGATTCCTTTTTTAGAGGCGTTGCCCAACTGTAGACGTACTCAGAGATGGGTTGGAATAGATGACTGGGGTCATCATACAATAAATCAACGAAACTAGAAAATATATTCTATGTGGGTCTGAAAAGACCGCTCGCAGCTACTTTAACTTTTACTTCTGCTTTGCCATAATACCCCTATGAATATTCGTGTTTTATTGGAATGGGATGAAGAAACACAGGGCTACTCTGCGACATGCCCTGAGCTGAACTTTGTATCCTCCTGTGGGGAAACCAAGGACGAAGCCGTGACCAACCTTAAAGAGGCGATTCAACTTCTGCTGACCCCCATCCCCGAGGAACTGCTGGAACAAAACGGTCCCACTGAGACCATTCAGTTGGCCTTGTAGCCAAATGGCTCCTAAAACACCCCGGCTTACGGCCAAAGAGGTCCTCAAAATCCTAAAGCAACATGGATTTGTGGAAAGTAATCAAGCAGGGTCCCATCTCAAGATGTTTAATCCTAAAACCCGTCGAGTGGCCATCGTACCCATTCATTTCGGTAAACAAATTCCCATCGGCACACTGAAAGCCATTGAAAAACAAGCCGGGATTAAATTTTAGGTCGAACCCATCCCAAAAGACCGCTCGCAGCGACAAGTCTAGGAGCGCCAGCTCCTGTTTTAACCTGCGCTATAATAAAGAAAATAAACCTGAGGATTCCCTATGGATATCCCCATGACTGAAAAAGAATTAAAAGCGCTTTTCAAGAGCTCTCTACTGGAACTTTTGACCGAAAAGCGTGAGTTGGTGCATGGCATACTGGTGGATGTCTTGGAAGATACGGCTTTGATGCAGGCGATTCAAAAAGGGGAGAAAACTGCCCCTGTTGCTAGAGACAAAATATTTAAACATTTCGATCGTTAAAGCATGAATCTGGTTTTTAAAAGCAGCTTTGACAGGGATTTGGCAAAAATTCGAAATAAAACAGTATTGGCCCATCTGAAAGAGCTGATTTTGAATTTAGAAGGAATAGCCACCCTTGCTAAAGTATCTAAACTAGAGAAAATTTCTGGTCATTCTGGCTATTACCGAATCAGGTTGGGCGATTATCGGTTGGGTTTGCATCGTCCTGATGGCAAAACGGTTACACTCATTCGATTTCTTCATAGAAAAGACGTATATCGATATTTCCCTTAAATCTGAGGCTCGCAGCGACAATACTTGGAGCGCCAGCTCCTGGGAAAATAGCCCTCTGCCAGGGGTACTTTTATAAAAACAATTTACCAGAGGCAGCGCAATTTTGTGTCACCTCTGGTTTTTGTTTTATCTGAATACAATCAACTAATGAGGAGACTCATAAAATGAAAACAAGTCCTATTCAATTTGGGGCGATTCATCTCTACAGTATTCCGGAAGTGACAAGGCCACAATATCGAAATGGGAATGGATTATTTTGCAATGGAGAAGGAGCTTTGTTAGCACTTAGAGTTAAATTGCCAGAAAGTTCTTTCCCAACTCGCAAACTTAGCGAATATTTACGTTGCAAAATAAATAATAATCTTGCATACGTGGGTGGCAAATCTGCTGCTGACTGGATAACATTGCCAGAATGGGCCGCTCTGATACATAAGATGCGTAATATGAATGGGTTATTGTGGATAACCGGTAAGCAGTTAGACCAATTTGTGTCCTTTATACCTGAGGACAAGCCACTGAAAGGTCTAACCAACTTTATAAAAACCAATTTTCTTCCTGGAGTACAACAAGCCGAAATGATTGCCCTAAATTAAGTTTTACCCGTCAGAAAAGACCGTTCTTGGCCTGGCCCGCCAGCGTTTGAGAACAAGTTTAAGCAAATGAAAATAAATTTTTAATCCGGAGGATATACTCACCCGGGCCATTGATCGTGTGTTATATAATAAACTGGATCATCCTTGTTGAACCCTCAGAAAGGACGTCTATGCGAGTTTCCATGTCGGCCCAGAACAGGCCCAAGATAGTAGGGCAATCATTGATGAAGATTAACTCACAGCCTTATTTTGGAAAAATCAGGGAATTTAAACGTCCATTTCCGATGGTAAAAGCACTAGTATATAATGTCTATAGAGCTCTAAGGACAGATGGAATGATAATTACTACTCTTCAAGGAAAAACTTATTCTTTAACAGGAGAGAATGCAGAAGAATACAACAGAAGAGCCAGCAAAATAAAGACCGAAAGAGCTCTTTGGCAATGGCAAGAAAGATGGCTACACCGACGCTCACAGCGCTCTTAATTACCCCGTCTTTTGAGACGGTATTTCTTGGCCAACCTCATATAAAAACGCAGGAGAATAATCTGCGCCATTTTCCCAGACCAGCGTTGCCAGTTCAGGGTGAACCGTAAACTGCTGAAAATAAGAGGGGTCTTTTAAGGGTTCAAATATCTCCCCTTCCAGGTAGGGCTGTAAATCCACAGCTTTTTCCGTTCCATCTTCAAAAGCCAACTGGATTTTATACTCACCCAAATAATTTGCTTTTTTCACAAAATGCATAATTATACCTTCTTTATTCTTAGTTTAATCGAGAGGTGTAATTTTTTTAAGAGGTTTACCCGCTTCAGCCAAATGCCAATTTTCCATCAACTCAAGCCGATGCTCAAATGCCCATTCAATAATCAGAGCCAGAGGGCGTTTAGGCATTTGACCCGCAATCAGTTTCAAATCTTCGATGCTGAATGCGGCGACATCTTCTCCATAACGGGCATGAAAATGCGGAACCCCATGGTCTCGGTAGTAAATAAAGATAACAATGCCCAAAAAGCGACTAATCTCAGGCACAAGGAGCCTTTACCCTTCCTTGCGGTAGAAGCCGAAGGCGGCGGGGCGGAATTTGGCGAGTTCGGATTTGGCGTGGGTGCTGGCTTCCTGGGCGCGTTTGAGTTCCTCTCTTAGGGTGTCGTTTTCGCTTTTGCTTCGAATCAGCTCGACCACCACGTCATCCAGGCCGGCCAGCCGGTCGTCCAAGAGCATGGAGAGGTCTTTCAGAATTTCTTCCTTGGCCGAGATCATCGACTCGACCATCATGGACAAATCGGTTCGGGACAAATTGCCGGATGAGGTGGCGACACTGGCGTAGCTTTTTGCAGGAGTGGTTTTGGTAAAGGTCTGTAAGCCGCCGTTGGAGCCTTTTTCTGTGGATTCACGGATACGCTCGATATCCTGGATGCCGAAGAACATCTTACCGGTGCGTTCGTCCTCGTGAGGCTGGATGCCCAAGCTTTGGCAGAGGGATAAAACCGTGGGCTCATCCAGGTGAAACGCTTCGCAAATATAAGTGATGGTGTAGGGAAATGTTTCAGTAGACATCGCACACATGCCGGTTCGCCTCATTCAATTTCAGTAGACAGCCATCATCTTATCACACACCGGGTTTCATGTCTTTTATAAGGTCTACGGATGAGGGTTTGCCGTTCCCAATATGCTATAATCTACCAGAAGAGGAAAGATCTGAGCGTAGTATGAAAAAACATCAAACCACCGGGGTATGGATACTGGTTTTAATTTTGCTGGTAGTCGTATTTGCCTCGACCCTTATTTTTAAAGACCAAGGGGTATTGCCCAAAGACCTGAACCAGACGGATTTTCTCAACATGGTGAAATCCCATGAAATTTCGTCTGTGGTCATTCAGGACCGGGACTTAACGGCTTTCGGGAAGGATAAAAAACAGCAATACAAAGTGATTTTACCGGCCAACGACGTGTCGATTGACCGGATTACCCAGACGCTGGAAGCGAATAACGTTGAAATTTCCCAGATGCGTCCGGAAGAAAGCGGTAAATGGCTTGGGACATTGACCACGGTTGTTATTCCCTTATTACTGGTGGGATTGGTCTTCTTGATGATTCGAAGCGCCCAGTCTGGGGGCTCCCAGGCGATGTCGTTCGGTAAAAGCCGCGCCAAGATGATGCCCGAGAATAAAGTCAAAATCACGTTCAAGGATGTCGCGGGCATTACCGAGGCCAAGCAGGAACTGGAAGAGATTGTCGATTTTCTAAAAAATGCCGAGCGTTATCATAAGCTGGGTGCCCGTATTCCCAAGGGCGTTTTGCTGGTGGGTGCACCGGGTACCGGTAAAACATTGCTTGCCAAGGCGGTTGCCGGTGAAGCCGGGGTGGCGTTTTTCAGTATCAGCGGCTCTGATTTTGTGGAAATGTTTGTCGGGGTCGGTGCCAGCCGGGTTCGGGATTTGTTCGACCAGGCCAAGAAGCATTCCCCGTGTATTATCTTTGTCGATGAAATTGATGCCGTCGGTCGTCAGCGAGGCGCCGGATTAGGCGGTGGGCATGACGAGCGTGAACAGACTTTAAACCAACTGCTGGTCGAGATGGACGGCTTTGACTCGACCACCGGCATTATTGTAATTGCGGCCACCAACCGCCCGGATATTCTGGATAACGCATTATTGCGTCCCGGTCGTTTTGATCGGCAGGTGGTTCTGGACCGGCCGGACTTGGCGGGACGCGAAGAAATTTTAAAAGTCCATGCCAAAGGCAAGCCGCTGGCCGATGACGTGAATTTGCGCCGTCTGGCCAAAAGCACGCCGGGATTTACCGGGGCCGATTTGGAAAACCTGATTAACGAAGGGGCCTTACTGGCTGCTCGCGAGAACAAAGAGAAGATTGAAATGCATCATCTGGACATGGCCATCGACAAGGTGATTGCCGGGCCGGAGAAGCGCTCCAAAATCATCAAGGAAAAAGAAAAAGAAATCACAGCCTATCACGAAGTGGGCCACACGCTAATCAACATCTTCCAGCCCTGCCAAAACAAGTTTCGCAAGGTGTCTATTATTCCTCGCGGCATGGCGCTGGGTTTAACCTGGAGTATGCCGGAGGATGACAATGTCAGCGTGTTTAAAGAAAATCTGTATGCCGATATCGCCTGTATGCTGGGTGGCCGTGCGGCCGAAGAGATTATCTACGGCCAAATTACGACCGGGGCGTCGAACGATATCGAAAAAGCCACCTCTGTGGCTCGTCGAATCGTCACGATTTACGGGATGAGCGACAAGCTGGGACCGATTAAATACGGCAAAAGCAACGAGCATGTCTTTATGGGACGTGATTTTGGCTCCGACCGCGATTATAGCGAAGAAGTGGCTGCCGCCATTGACGATGAGATTCAATCCATCATCGCCAATCAATACATCCTGGCCAAAAAAATTGTCGGTGAAAACCGTGACATGATGGATGCCATCGTGAAGGTGCTTTTGGAACGCGAAACGCTGGATGACAAGGAAGTTGCCGAAATCATGGATCAGGTGCTGGTCACCCGTGGCGAACAACCCCATTTTGTCAGCGAAAAGCAAGCTGAACCGTCAGAAGAGCCGGTTTCTACCACCAACGGCAAGGGTATTATCGCTCCTTTACAGGAGGGCGAAACTGTTCAGGGGTAAAAGGCAATTTTTGTTGACCTTTGGTTTTTGATAAGGTGTTAGCCTTAGTTGGAAAGAACCCCCTCATGAATATTACTCCTCTTAGATTTTCTGCTATTCACTATTTCAGCATTCCTGAACTTGTTAAACCCACTGACGACACGAAAGTGAGCCTGACTCAACTGCTTAGAGACCCGACGGCACAAGCGTTTGGGGTAGATGGCCGCCAACTCTTGCAAACAAGTTTCCCTATGACTTACGGGACATTACCTGACAAAGGAAGCCTAATCAAGACACTTTTAGGAGTACTGAAAAATGCTGGTCGATCTTTAGATTATGCACAATTGGAAGAAAAACTGAGAAGTTGTCTTCCTATGAGGGCTTTGCTGGTCGTAACCAATAAACCTCGATCCAATACCGACCCAGATTTACGACGCAAATTTTTGCATAGGCATGTTACGAGTTCAATTTCGGGTTTTTGCCATATTGTGGGTCCCCAATAGATAAAGTTAAGGACACAGTTTTAATTCGCTGCCTGTTTTGAATCCCAATTTTTGCCGGGTGCCGGCTTTTAATTCTACGACGCTGTCGATGGGTTCTTCGGAAGCATAAACAGGGCAGTCCTTGGCTTGCATATAACACGGCGGGGCGCTGTCTACATAGTGGACCAATTGGTTATTGCTAAAGTACAGCAAGTCCAGGGGAATGTCACAATCTTTCATCCAGAAGGCCTGTTGGCTAGGGGGCGAGAATAGAAAGATCATGCCTTTGTCGGCTTTCAAATGTTTGCGATGTTGCAGGCCCCGTTGCTGCTGTTCCGGTGTTTTCGCGATTTCAACCGTAAATTTGTGGCCGTCGATTTGAAGGCATTCGGTAGGCAAGGGCGGCTCGCTTGCCGATGCCATGGGCAAAAGGGATACCATTAAAATCGTCAGTAGGCCTAGTAATTTCATTGCACGATTACTCCATTAGGGCTTTTGATACGGGGATTTTTTAATCTGGGGTTTGATGTTTTGGGTTTTCAGGTAAAAGCGACCCATTTCGCTTAAAATCTGATGCTGTTCATCCAAACTTTGCGTTTTTAAGACGGAAGATCGCCGTTCCGGTTCCTTTTCCTCTTCCTCGGGTGCTGCAGGCATGGGTTCTCCACGCTCCTTGGCGGCAATGCCCTCAATGACCTGGTCAAACGTAAAACCCGATCCCAACTTTAAATTGGCGCCGATGCCTTTGTAATTAAATCCCACCGGCAGCTTATACAGCCATTTCAGCGTTTCCTTGTCTCGTTCGGAGAGACTGTGAACCCCATACTGATGCGGAACATACATGATATCCTCCGCCTGGTCGCTATGACCCGACAAGCCCAGGGCATGGCCGATTTCATGCAATATCGTATGCTGCACCTCGCTGGCATCCTGGTATTGGGCGTGAAGCAGCCCATCGGAGATGCCAATCTGGATGGATGCGGAAAACAACCGGTGTTTGTCGTCGATTTCATAGGTGCAATGGCCCAGGGATTTTCGGTCGACGCGCCGCCATTTAAAGTCGATCTGCGAACTGTTGAGGTTATCGACTATCTGAAACCGCACCTTGCCCCCTGAAATCCGATGCCATTCCTGCAACCCGTCCAGCACCATCTGCCGATAGGTGGTGGATTCCTGCTGTTTTTTCTTCTCATACCAAGTAAAAGGCGCGATATACACATGAATGGGCATCGCCCCATCGGGCCATCGGCACAGCAGGCCATTCTTATTCAGGCAAAATTGCAGATACGTGCGACTCATTCTTATAGTATGGATTTTCCCAACATGGATCGCAAGGCCTCTTCCAATTGAGGATGGCGAAAGTGATACCCGGATGCCTGGAGTTTTTGAGGGACCACTTGGCTGCTGGAGAGCAGCAAGGCTTCGCCCATTTCGCCAAACAGCAGTTTTACGGCGAATTCGGGAACCGGGGCAAACGAGGGACGAAACAGGACTTTTCCTAAGATTTTACTGAACTGCGAATTGGTTACAGGGTTGGGCGCTACGGTGTTGACCGGGCCGGTAAGACTCTCGGTGAAAAGCGCATGATAAATCACCCCAATGACATCCTCCAGGGAAATCCAGCTCATGATTTGTTTGCCACTGCCCAAAGGGCCACCCATGCCCAACTGAAAGGGCGGCAACATCTGTTTGAGAGCCCCGCCTTTGGGAGACAGGATAATTCCGAATCGCAGATTCACCACCCGAATATCTTTCGCTTGCGCTGGTTGTGTGGCGGCTTCCCAGGCCTGGCAGACTTCGGACAGAAACTCATGGCCCGGTGCACTGGCTTCGGTCAGGGGCTCGTCAACCCGGTTGCCATAAAAACCGATGGCGGAGGCACAAATCAAAACCTTAGGTGGATGACTCAGCTGGGCCATCATATTCGCTAATGAGAGGGTGGAATTAACCCGGCTTTCCCGGATTTTTTGCTTTTGTTCCGGTGTCCATCTTTGGGTGATGCTTTCTCCAGCTAAGTGGATGACGGCGTCCACCCCTTCCAGATCCTGAGAGGCATAAGGACGGGTGTGGCCCAGTCGAATAATTGTATGCCCCTGCGCCATCAAGAAAAGAACCAGCGCTTGACCTACCAAGCCGGATGAGCCTGTGATTAGTATTTTCATGTTTCTATCCTCTTGTAAAAACAAAAGGGGCAGTGAAGTCTCACTACCCGTGTCAGTCAATGAAGTCTATTTTGAGAATGATTCTCGTTTGCAATTAGAATACCCTATTTGAGAATGATTTGCAATAACCTCTTATCCTGCGGAAGCCAAATGCTGAAGTCGGGTAATTTCCGCCTGGGCGTTTTGACGACCGGGATCGGTGGAGGGTGAGGTTTTTAAGAACTGCTGATAGGCAGTAATGGCTTTTTGATAGGTTTCCGCAGACGCCTTGCTTTGTTTTTTCAGATCGTCCCCCCAGCTTTCATAAGCAAAGGCTAGGCTGAAAAAGCCATTGGCCTGGCCTGGGCTGACTTTTGTGGCAGCTTCCAGATGCTCGACGGCCTTGGGCCATTGATGGGTCTCCGTATAGAGCACACCCAGGTTGTATTGCAGTTGAAATGTATCCGGGGCAATATCGGCAGCCGATTCCAATCGGCAGATGGCCTGGCCAGTCTGGCCGGCCTGGTGAAGTGCATCGGCCTTCTGGGATAATGCGGAAATGGCTGGTGTGAAGACGGCTTCTTTTTCATCACAGGCCGTCATAAAGCTGCCGATGAGGACCATGACCAGAAACAGATTATATTTACCCATAGAACACTCCTCTACTGTGGATATTTCCCTTATAATACGTCAGACAGATCCGTCATTGCGAGGGAGCATCTCAGCAGATGGGTTTGTGATGCGTAGGAGATTGCCACGTCGTCGCTGACGCTCCTCCTCGCAATGACAAGTGCTCAGTTCAGAGAGGGTCATAACAATATGTCATTTAGAACAGAATTAGTAGACTTAGTGAGATTATACCGTCATCAATGGGCAGTGGGTTCCCCCAACAACGAGCGTAAGAAATTCGACGCTGATAGAAGGCGATCTCAAAAATTTAACTCAGACTGTTATGTGCCCAGCGGACAGTTTGATACTGATTATGACGGCGCCGTTAAAGCAGGAGAGGATATACTCCGTTCGGCTCGTAAAGCCAGCAGTGGCAAACCGGTGAATCCGGCTGCTGATGAAAAATATAGGATAGTGGAGACTCGTTTTTCCTATGGCACGGGTATTCTCAGAGAGCGGTATAACTTGGATGCGTTTCTGGAAAAAACGGTCGATAATCGTCTGAAATATTTTGTATGGGTCAAACGTAAATATTTCTCTGTGGTTGACTTTACTTTGGAGGAAAAACTACCCAGGGGTTGTGATTTGATAGCATCTAATAAAGATTTGAAATATAAAAGTGACTTTATTTTTCATGCCATATCTGCTTTGCATAAAGCGTTTGAGAAGCAGGGTCTGCGGCTATAAGCCGTTTTGCTAACATGACAGAGTTTTTTGAATATAGTTGTGACCTGTGCGGTAAGCCGTTGTGTGAGCGGATTGGTGTGATGAATCTGGTGTTGGATCAGGTGGATGAGACTTTCTGTCTGGAATGCCTGGCACAAAAAGAAAATATGTCTTCCGACGCTTTTTATCACTGGATATTGGAGTACGTGCATGCGCGCGAGTGTTTTAAGACACCCTGGGATAAATTCGATTACACGCCATGTCCCAGAATCGAGGACAAAACTTGCTTTTGTGGACCGACTGAAACCCTGGATGTGAGAACAACCAAATGCCCACTCAATTTTGTACAAACTCGACTGGCGTTGGAAAAGATACCGGTGGGGCAAATTCTGGAAGTGTGGATCGATCCCGAATCGGAATCTGTGCTAAATATTCCCAATAGTATCCGCGCAGAGGGGCATGAGGTGGTGAGAGAACAACCGTATCTCTGGATTCGGCGATTAAAATAGCAGGTGGAATAACGCAAAGTGCCGGTTGAGTTTTTCGGAGAACTGCTTCAGATTATCGGAGGTCTCTTTGGTATTTTCCATAATGGTTTTCAGGCTGTCCTTGTCGTTGCTGGCCGATTGAATATCCTGCAATATCGTAGACAAGCGCGTGAGCGAGCTGTTTAACAGGACTACGGACTGGTTTATTTTTTCATCCAGGTTGTTGTCGACCGTGGTTTTTTTCAGGTAGGCCATCACTTCAGCCGCATTTTCGCTGGTCACCTTGGTTTCAGCCAGCGTTTGCTTCAGGTTGGGGTCGTTCAGCAGTGTGGATAGGGCGGTAGTGGATTCTTTGACGGATTTTACCGTGGAAATCAAGTCGGATTTCAATTCCGGGTTGGCGGCCAAATCGTTAATGTTGCTGCTGACGGAGACCACGCTATCGGTGAGCTTACGGGTGGACTGAACCAGAACCTTCAAATCACCGGACGTACCTTGAATCAGGACGTTGGCGGATTTTAACACCGTAGTGGCTTCAGCGGTCAGGTTTTGTGAATTTTTAAGGGTTCCCTGGATGCTGCTGATGGTTTCATCGGATAAGAGCTGATTAAGCTTGTCGTTGGTTAATTTTAAGGCTTCGGCAGAGGCAAGCTGTTCTTCTAAAAAGGCTTTCAGCCGCATGGGCTCCTCGATTGTAAAAAACGTACTGGTGGAAGGATGGTGTATCCAGGCTGATTCCTGATCGTCAATACTTAAAGACGGTTGACCGTTTTTATCTTGAACCAGGTTCAAGTCCACTTTTTCAGGGGGCATATACCCGGGCAAAGTAATTAAATATCTTAAGTGGTACAAATAGTTGGGATGGGGGCCAAATACCTTTTTCACTACCGGATCACTCACATACAGCACATGCCCCACTTGTACCGGTCCTTCCCGAAAAGCGACCGTGACCGGCATTCCTTTTTGCAGAGCCATACTCTTATCCTGAAGGGTCAAATCGTAGGCGTCGGGACGGGGCGGTGTGATTTCCACAAATTTTTCACCGATGAGGCCGGATTGTTCCAGACTGATACGGGAGCCCTTGGGAATGTCCACCCGGGCTTCGGAAATACTGAAACGAACACGGACCCGGTATTGTTTACCATTTATCATGACGGGATCAACACTATCGACAAAACCGACGCGAATCCCCATAAACTGCACCGAAGAGCCTTCTCTCAAGCTGTCCACGTCTTTGAAGTAGACTTCAAAGGGTTGACCGCCTCCCAGCGCCCGTCCTCGGAGCCAAATAACGGCTGTGACCAGTACAGCCAGGGATATCGTTGTTAGCAAACCGACTTTAACCGTCGCAGTGCGTTGTTGGTTCATTAAACGCAGTCTCTCTCGTCAATGATCGATAGTAGAATTGTATCAGGTTTGGTTTCATCTACATAAAACCAATGAATGTCGGGAATTTTTCGAAACCATGTCATCTGGCGTCGGGCATACTGGCGAATATTGATTTCCACTTGAAGCAGCGCGTCTTCCAGTGTCCGTTTACCGGTCAGCACGTCCAATAATTCCGCATAGCCGTGGGCTTTTTGCATGGCGGCACAAAAGCCATGGGTCTGGTAGAGTGCGTCGACTTCTTCCAGAAAGCCGTCCGCCATCATTTGCCGTAGCCGGGTCCGGATGATCTGGCGATGTAGATCGCGATCCCGGTAGGTTAACCCGATCAGTTTGACCGGAAAAGCTAAATGAGTCGGGGTTTGTGGGATGGGTTTGCCGGTATGTTCTATTACTTCCAACGCGCGAATCACTCGGGTGGTATCGTTTGGGTGTAATTGCGCTGCCCGTCTCGGATCTGAATTTTGGAGATTCTGATAGAGCATCTGGGGGCCGTTGCTGGCTAAATATTCTTTTAACCGGGCGCGGATTCTGGGGTCGGTTTGGATGGGGGGCAAATGGTCTGGTTGGAGCAGGGCTCGCAAGTAAAATCCTGTTCCCCCTACTAAAACTGAATTGTGTTTTAAAAGAGGACGCGCCATTTCGGCATAGTCCCCGGCGGAAAATGTCACGGTTGGAGGTGCCACGTCGATCATATGATGCCGGATCCCCTGCATTTCTTCGATCGTGGGCTTGGCCACCCCGATATTAAGTCCTTGATAAACCAGTTGAGAATCGACGGAAATGACGTCGCTGCCCAGTTTCTTTGCAATTTCCACGCCAATCCGGGTTTTACCGGTTGCCGTCGGGCCGATAATGGCGATGGTTTCAGGTGATTTGTTGAGGACCATCAGCTCGATACAGCACAAGATACAGGATGAACTGCAGATATAGCATAATCAAAATCATCAGGAAAAAACCGAATAGTGCCGTCCACGTGGATAAACTCGTCAGGGCGGCCAGCAATCCCAACGCGACGGAGAGGAATAAAATTTGAATCGTCAGAAGGGGATGCTTAAAAATAAAACGCACACTTTTTAGAAACGCCCGGGGCGGACTGAATTGATGCATGATGACGTAAGGTCGCCAGTACATGGTCAAGTTGGTGACCAGTAAGGTTAACAGCAGGATGGCCCAGAAAATACCCTCCCACAAGAGCAGTTGCATTTGCTCGGGTGCGCTGGCTGCAAGAAACGCCTTTTCAAACTGTTGTGTTTGAAACTCCGGGGTATTGAGAAACGGCAGAATCAGGTGCGGGATGCCAATGGTTTGGATACCCAGCCAGATCATGGCAGCCGCAGGCAAGGCAAACAGCATGATATTCAGAAATCCGCCGACCAGAAAACGCAGACCGTATTCGCCGATTCCCGGAATAAAAGCCCGTAACAGCGCAAACGGAAAAACAATCTCCGGCGGAATTTCCGATGGGTTTTCGGGAATGGTTTGCGTTCGTTGGGTTTCATAGAGTTGAACGGCTTGAAACGTCATGGCATGCCAACCGGCTTCAAACAAAAACCAGATGGCAATAAACCCGACACTCACCACCCACCAGGCCCAGTGTTGATAGTCGGGCAATGCTTTGGGGGAAAGCAGGCTTCGCAAGATGAAATATAGAAAAATGGGATAGATCACGACAAAATACCGCCCCAGAAGCATAAAGGCTTCCATCATCAGTTGCGTGAAAGGTCCGGGGTTGGAGACTTTCAATAGATTGGGCGTTGTCGGATTGTCAGACGAGGTCATCATTGCAGACAGAGTGTACGATAGTCGCCCAGGGGAAACAAGTGAACTATTAGCTGAGGTTACCTAGACCACTGCTTAAATTTGGATCTTCTGAGGAACCACTCTGGTTGAGCAAACCTGACAGAAGTTGATAAAGACCTGAATCACTGCTTCCATTTAAGCCACTAAGGCCACTGCTGCCTCCGCCGGTACCCAAAAGGCTGCTGTTGCCTCCGCCGCCCAGAGCACCGCCTTGGGCAATCAAACTTTGCAGACCGCTCAGAGCAGTTTGAGTCTGACCTCCTAGGTCGCCACCGTTTTGTTGAGACAATTCCTGGCTCATTTGAGCAATTTCTCCACTTTGATTGAGTGTTTGGGCAATTTGCGGAGGCAAATCACTCTCCGACTCGCTTAACATGCCTTGTGCCTGGCTCATTTGCATCGCGCTTTGCTCGGCAGGAATGCCGCCAATGGTGGACATTCCCATGCCACCGCCAAGGCCGCCTCCCATCATGCCGGCGCCTCCCATCAAGGAAGCCATACCGCCCCCTCCCATCATTCCAGCGAGACCACCGTAAGATCCTAATCCACCAATAGACATAAAAAATACCTCCACACACACTATTACTAATGTTGAAGCACACACAATTAAATTTTT
>Ga0206838_10141_pt1 | contig 21514 bp, 16 predicted proteins | sample Alteio_BWOrgCont_26_FD_152879 | JGI IMG/M metagenome (GOLD analysis project Ga0206838, IMG submission 152879) | Enriched cells from forest soil in Barre Woods Harvard Forest LTER site, Petersham, Massachusetts, United States -... | ecosystem: Environmental > Terrestrial > Soil > Temperate forest >...
CCAAGCAACGAAGGTCAGAGACGCCTCCGATTCCGGGCGGGATCGAAAGCACGAAGTTCTCACCACCTGCGAGCGTGTCGGACACACACTCAAGGCAATCCATCGCGAGGTCCCCTTCTAGTATGGGGACGAAGCCGGCTATCCAAGAAGACAACAGAGTAGCCGATGCTTCGGTATCTAATCCTTGTTGGATGAAGCCATCATTCAAGACTTGCAAGACTTCGCGCGCGGTGACCACTCTATCTGGCGTTATGCTTGCGCTCCAATCAGAAGCGCCGGATATCGAGGTAGATACGCCACCGACCGCCGCCTTGATCAAAGCAATGTTGCCTAAGAATGCCGGGGCATTCTCTTCGGCCTCCTGGAAGGTTTCCGCGATAGAGCGTTTGAACTCCTCCCGAACCTGTGCGAGCCGTGCTTCATCAGACAGGAGCTTTTCTCTGAGGAGCGCGGACGTGTCTGAGAGCTCTGCGTTAGCGCTGCTCAATTGCTTCTGATTTTCGATCAGCGCATCAATTCTTGCCTGCTGTTCGGAGACGGCCCGTTGTCGCGCTTTTTCTTTCTCCTGCTCAATAGCCTCAGCGATGTCTGGCATTGCGAGCAGCGAGGTCAGCCCATCTTCTTGTAGAGAAATATGCTCGTGCAGATCTTTGGCCACCTTCGTGAGGCGCCGAAGGCGTTGTTGACGAGACTTGTTTAGTGGAAGTGCTTCAAGCGCATTGCAAAAAGCAGAAATTTGCTTTTCAGTTAGCTTGGCTCGATCGAGAACATTCGAACCGAGGTCGCGGCTCTCACGCAACATTCGCTTAACGAACAAAACATCATTAGAGAGGTCAAGATCACCAACCTTGGTCAAGGCGAACCGAGGAGGCATGAAGGCATGCCCCATCCAAGTCGCCACGTCTGTTTTGCTCGGCATTTCCGAGAGTTGCACGAACGTCTCTCTCGTCTCAAGAAATAACCGATCCTCTCGAGCCACGAGTTCCAAGGGTCCAATGAGTGTGCCGTCTCCACATCTAAAAATGAGGTTTCGAGTTGCGCATTGACCGACTGGCACCCCCTCCTTCGTCAAACAGCGTCTTACATCCTCCGGTTCCGCCAGATCAGGAAAATCGATCAACTCAATCGCGGGCGTCGCGGGCGTTCGAACGAAATAACGGTCATGCGTTTCTTTTTTCGGATCGTATGTACCTGACTCCTCTGTCTGGAAGATCCAAGCCCTAAATTGGTCGGCTTCCGGTGGGGGCTGCCACCAACCGAGCATTCCTGAATTTGGAAAGTCGATCTCCGGCGCGACCCACCGGCTTCGGTCCGGCGATGCCTGAAACAGTGGACGCACCTTAACGGGCGAAGTTGTTCTGTACGAACTCCTCTCTGCAATTCCTAGAAATGTTCCGCTCAATTGCGTTTCCTTTCTACAAGTGCCCGTGCGAAAGCATACAGCCCAGGAAGCGCAGACTGACTGACGAGGCCACCGACCTGCGTTTCGCTACATCCGCCCAGATCAACGAGCTGACGGCGTAGCGCTTCAGGCACAAACTGCTGTAACCCGCCTCTTCTGTGCAATAGTTCATTGAGTTGTTGCACCTCTGCATGTCTGATCGCTGGAGGAGGCGGCGCAAAGCCAAGTGCGGCGAGGATGTTCTGCCTAATTCTGTGCGTGCGGAATACGTACCGATAGCTCAAGCGGCCTTCGACAGGCCCTGGAAGCTCCGGCCCACTCAATGCAATAACCCGGGCTAGAGGGAGAGGCAGGTGAATGCTGTCGCCAGAACAAATGACACCGTCTGTCCCTTCCTCCTCGAATGGGGACAGTCCCGCTAAAGCGTAGGCGCAGAGAACTGCCCAGACCCTCGAACGTGTCCATAGTAAGGGTTCGGCATCGCGATATACCTTGTATCGATCAGGCCCGTCCTCCCTTCTACACCAACGGAGAGAGATGTGGTTCAGTTCCGTGAGTCGGGCGGCTTCCCGAAAGTGACGTCCACTCCAATCCCAATTTCTCAACAACGGCCAATTATCTTTTTCCATCGCCGGACGCGTAGCCACCAATTCATGGATCGTTGGACCTTCGTAAGCCACCGGCCGGGCGACCACGGGTTGACCGAGCTCAAGTTCCGACGCAACGAGCTTGGCCGTCATTATGTCCGGTACGGCGGATTCGTGCATCGGTGGCACACAAGCCGAACCACATGCCTTTGAGTGCACAGCGAAACCGGATGTGCGGCAGACTTCTTCGAATCGATCAGAGACAAAGCTAGGAACCAAGCCAGTTAATGAAGCGGTGAAGCCCGCTCCGCCTCTACTAATCGTCAAGCGGGGCACCTTTGCAAAATAGACTCGTGCTCGCCAACGAGCGTCGGTCAGGACATCGAGATGCCCGGCTTCGACCCATGCTCGGAGAACGCTCCAAAGTGACGGCCCGGAAAGCTTCAGCCTGGACTGCATCAGCTCGACGAGCTTACTTTCTGGTATGCCACGACGGCTTTCCGATATGCTTGCCAACTCAAGAACCAAGTTCTGAGTTGACGGCTCACTTTTAGCCGGAAGGCGGTGAGAGATCGGTCTTTCACACTCCAACTTGGACAAGGACACCAACGCTGAATCCTCGCTCTGCGGCTCGGCCTGTGGGGTACTAAGATCAAGCTGAAGTCCCTCTTTCAGCCAACGATCTGGGTCGCTTGGAATCCGATACTGGGTCGAAAATGACGCTTCGACGAATGACACGAGTCTCTCAGCGATGACCAATCCCTTCTGGTATGCGCAAACTCGTTGTGTGCCGACTAATGTGGCCGATTCGGTGTCATCGCCTACAGACCATCCCTTATCTTCATTTTCCCGTGCCAAAATTCTTGCAGACCCGTCCGAGGACTGAAGTTCGCACCTGTCGGAGCCATCGACGTGGAACGTCGGCCGGCAGCCTCGCTCGGCAAGGTAACTGGCGCCCACTTTCACTCCGTCCCGAATCACCACATTTACGGGAGACAATACGGGCCGCAAACAATCCACTGCCGCCAGGGACGGGTATAGCGTTACCTCTCGTCCATGGAGCGCCTCAGCAGACAGGTTCCTCCACTCGGTCCATCCTCTGTAAATCGAACGGGACGTTTGATGGGATGGTCTGCTATGGCGCAAAGCTAAATGAAGGTCTTGATTTGGAGTTTGAGAAAGCAATGCCCTCAGTCTGCCGGCGGTCGGAAGCGTTTTGGCCAGAACGTTGACGCGATCGTCTTCCTCTTTAAATAGGAGGAAGCCAGCAGCTATCGCCTTGTAAATAGGCTCCAAAGCTTCGCGCATTTTCGGTTCATCTAGAACAGCGCCGAGATCTAGAGAAGACGCAAGAGGCGCTTCTCCATTCTCACAATTGATGACGTAAGGAAACGGTCCTGATTCGCCTTTCGCGCTCGGAATCGTACGCAGCGAGCCTATTGAGAAGGAACGGTCGCAACAAAGCGTTAGCCAAAAATGTCCGTCCTCATCCTCAAGCTCAAGTCGGCATTTTGGAGTGTTCCCGACCTCCGCTTCACAATTGCCCGACAGCGACACCGCCCGAATAAGATTCCAAAAGGTGCTTTGAGTAAGGGCGCTGTCTGGTAAATGCCTTCGTAACGACGTGAATGCCGTATACAACTCTTGGAATTCTGGACTGAATTTACCGAAGCTTCCGGCAATCGCCTTAAGTACCTTCTGAACCTCAAGCTCACGACCATAGCAGCGCTGGTCGATGAGAAGACTCCGTAACGCCTCCTGGTCACGTCTCGACGGAACAGACAGTCGAAGAGAGTAGCCTATATGTGAGTAGCGACCTGACTCCGGGATTTCAGGGAGGACCAAACGGTTGAACTGCCGATCCCCTAACAATTCTTGCGAAGAGGTCCATGACTCCAATTTTTCCCACAGCAATCTCAAAGCGGAGAGATTTTCATGACGGCCTCCCCCTAAAACCACGGTGAGTCGCTTGCGAAAGTCCCCAAGATCCCGAAGCTCTTCCGCCAGATCATTCACAACCATGCAGGTCAAAAGCAGGTGTGAGAGGTAAAGCGGCACACCCACAGGTTGCCGTTTCCAGATGTTGTATTTGTGTATCGCGTCAGTCGCAAAGCTTCGACTCTGAAGGCCATTCTTCAGGCATCCGACAAACGCGCTTCGAGCCTGCTCCGCATTTTCGCGGCTAAGACCAATCGCGGTCGCAAGTTCTTCGCCACTCACTGGGAGACGAGTCACGGGAGACCGGAAGCTTCCGCTTCGAGAGGTAAAGTAATGTCCGTAGAGACAGTCGTTCCACCGCCTTAGGCTCAGTGCGGCAGGGTCGATTCGTGCAATTTCTTGATCTTCGATAGACACCGAACGCAACGTTCTGGACCGTACTCTCAAATGTCTGGAAAGAACAAGGATAACAAAACACTGTGGCCTAGCGCTCATGGCTTTGGCTGGGAGAACTGCAGCGCTGCGGTCCGATCCCCAATGGGCAGAATGACCGAATGACCGGACATTTAAAAGGCAGCCCGAAGAGGGGAAGGTCCAGGAGGAACTTGATTCGTGTCACGCGATCCGCCGAGCGAGGGCTGACAGCGGGATGAAAGGTGCAGGGAGAACCCAAGCGGTCTCTGGCCGCCGCCCGATACATGCAAGGAAAAGCGGAAGGACAGCAGTTTCGCCGCCCTCTCCGCTGATTCCGATTAGCCTGCTTTCTTCGCCCTCGTTACGACTCGCGCCGAAGGTATGGCTTCTTTCCTGGTCTTGGCGCCGCGACCAACTCAGCTTTCACCCTCTGAGTGATGACGTGGGTGTCCACCTTGTAGAGAGTACGGGGGGTGCGTGATGTCTAAAATTACTTATCAGAACGATTGATTCGCTCCCAACCCTCCCGTCCTTCGGCATAAATTGCCCGCACTCTCTCTGATAACAAACGCAAGCGATCCTCCGGTGATGTTTCTTTGGAGTACTCTCCACCTCCGCCTAAGAATAGGAGCTTTTCACCCTTAAGCTTGCCTCGCTGGGAACCTGACAAAATATAGTATTCATTCGCCTTTGTCGTAACCAGAAATGTGTTTATGAATGTGGACGCACCCGCGACAATCGCAACGAGCCACGGAACATGGCCCGAAAATCGCTGTTATACCTGAAAGCACTGTAACAAGAATCGACGCTCCGATAACCGTGCCTTGCAGAAATAGAGAACAAGTCTTTTGGGGCAGTGTCGCGACTTCCTTGCTTCCCTGAAGCGGCGTGCCATCTCTCAAAATTGGCTCAGTGTTGAGTCGTTTCGGAAAGGAGCCGAAGAAGAAGAACTAGGTTCAGCTGCAAGATACGCCAAGCTGTTTGCAACCTGGAGATGAACGTTGCGAACTTGGCACTTTAGGCTTGACTTTGGGCTGTAGAATGACAATTCGTGATTCTTTATCTCTTGCCGCCACAAATTCACCAGAACCATCAACGATTATTTCCTTATACTCCCTATCATCTCCAAAATTGTCCATTACATTTCCTGTCGAAGCATCCAAAGTCTGAATGCCTCGTTTTCCCGCTACGAGCACTGCACTTTCGTCTGGAACAAATTTGGCGTTCACCTTCAGTATTTCCGGGGGAAACTCGCCTAGCGTTCTGATAATCCCACCTGTCGCCGGATCCCAAATTTCGATACGATCCGTCAATCGCCCGGAACCCTTCCCAATAATTTTCGCGTTGTGAATTGTTAGCAGCATAACGTGGCCATTTGGGGCGTATTCCAACCCTTGGACATTTCCGATTTGAAACATTCGCTGTTGACCATTGTCAGGATCAATGATCACGAGATGGTCGTCAATGCCGACAGCTAGCTCATGACCGTCCGAGCGAATCGCCAATAATGCACGATCCAAATGGTTTGGGAGGGGAATTGAGCGTAGGAGTTTTTGCGACGTAGTATCAATGATATCTAACTCGCCGGCCGTCTTCACGGCACTGACTCCGCCGACAGGGTTCCTATATGTTAATGCCAACTTTAATCCATCAGGAAAAAACACCACTCGATCGGGGGGAGATTGCAATAGCTTTATGGAGGGCTGTTCGTCTCCGGTAGACGCCCGATACCGATGGACCGTTCCCACCTGGTCGGCTATCGCCACTAAGTTGATTTCGGTATTTAGAGCAAGAGTGCCTTCCACGATGTTTGCAGGCAACGTTGAATTGTTTAGCAACTCCGCAGTTTTAGGATTCCACCAACGAAGAACATTTCCGACGTTTGAATTGTGCTTCAAATCGGAATCGATTGTTAACACCTCATTTCCCTGCAAGAAACCAGCAATATGCGTATGTGCTGTATAAGGAGCCGGGCCTACAGGCAAACGTCGAACTTGCTCAAGTCCCGCCGTCCATTGCCTTGGAAGATTTGGCGAGTTATCAGCCTTGGAGCCGGACGCCCGCTCTGGAGACGTGGGAGTTCCTTTACTACCGTGGATCTTAGAATTATGAGAGCTCAAAGTCGAAGTATTTGAAAAATCTAGGTGACGCCATATAAACCAGCCGCAGATAGCAAACCCACTCAGGATCAAAACGAAACGCCAAAAGTCACCGTCGCGGATTAGTGATGGTTCGGCCTTCCGGGTCGGTTTCGGTGCGTTAGCGCGCAATTCGTCTTCCAAGGCGGCTTCTAGATAGGCATGCTCCACCTTATTTTCGAAGCGGAGTTCTTCGGAGTTATCTCGCTCGTTTGCAGCACTGTCTTTTAGTCGAATCTCTCCGAACTGTTGCTGCTCGAGTGTACCGAAGAGTTCCAGCCGAACTTTCTCCAGTCTCTCTTCTTCTGCTGTCCGAGCCTCATTTTCCAGCCGAACTTTCTCCAGCCTTTCTTCTTCTGCTGCCCGAGCCTCATTTTCCAGCCGAACTTTCTCCAGCCTTTCTTGCTCTGCTGCCCGAGCCTCATTTTCCAGCCGAACTTTCTCCAGCCTTTCTTGCTCTGCTGCCCGAGCCTCATTTTCCAGCCGAACTTTCTCCAGCCTCTCTTGCTCTGCTGCCCGAGCCTCATTTTCCAGCCGAACTTTCTCCAGCCTCTCTTGCTCTGCTGCCGCTTTGCCGTAGGCGGCGTTGGGAAACGCAGGAATGCGAGTTAGGTCACCCGACTGCTGATCTGGCTGGTGAAGGGCGGGCCTAGGTGGGGTGTCCGAATAACTTAGGAGCATGCGATCGAAAACGTCTTCTCGTAAATCGTCGAACGTAAGCAATTGAGATGAGCGTTCTGGGGACCCGTCTTTTAGGACGCTCAGCAAGGCACCCGTGAACAACGTACGCTCGGCATCTGGAATACCTATCGAAATTCTATGCGGAGGGCAGGAGCAGAAAAGCAGCGTGCCTCGTTCCGGAGTCGATGAATCTGGTGCAAGATCTTTCAAAGCAACGGCGGCCACTGCTTCGTCCAACGTCCCCATGAATGCGTTAGCTGCCGCTCCAGCGAAGCAGCAGTCAAAGATAGCAATGCGTCGCTGTTGTGGCGCGCTCTTTCTTAGTACCGTCGCGAGATCAGACGTACCAATACTAGACTCTTCTTCATAGCCATAGAGACTATCGCGTACAAGTAAGTGGAGGTGCCTACCTGCTTCGCACGTGCCGTGTCCGACGTAGTATATTAAGACGTCTCTTATTGGGCGTTGAGTGTCCCGTCGCTCTCTGACCAAACTGGAGATTGTGTCTCCGATCCTCATAAGCTGCGTCACTGCGGGAGAAGGGTCATCAAATAAATACAGAATTAACTCGGGCTCCAGACCTAGGCCGTGAGGAGGATTACCTAGCAGGTAAGTATGGAAATGCGCGGCCGACCGCCGAAACGATGGTGCTTTGGGCTGGCCGGCCTTAGTCCAATCGTGAGCGCCAAGAATTACCGCGATGGTGGTGTCAGGTTCTAATAGACGCGCCATCTATTTGTTCAGTATTACCTCTGTTATCGCCTTTGCGATTTCGGGATCATAGTTTTGGATCTCCGCCTTGATGCTTCCTGAGTTTTCGTTCCTCTCGATTTTCAAGTGGGTACCTCGGTTTCGCCTAATCCAATCACCTATCCCTCGTGCAATCGCCAACGTTGAAGCCGATGTTGCCAGTATCTGAACGATTGATCCGAGGTCCATGCTCGCGCTTTCAGTCTTTTGCCGACTGACCTCTTCTACCCCTGTTAGTTGCCGCAGTTCATCTCCCAGTTGTAGCGCCTTCTGAGCAGACAACAACTCGGTGTCCGTCCGCACCGATATCAAATACGAATGTTTAGCCATGTAACTCCTTTAACACGAGTTGGTTAGTCACCGTGCATCCGGATGGCTACATCAACCCCCGAAGCGCCGCAAGTTACCTCGGGAGAGATTGGAAAGACACACGCCAAAGACCCGTGCATTCAAGCGAACAAATTGTACATCAACAATTCGCTCTCGAATCGGCTCTCTTGGCTCACTAGCCTGTGAGCAGATCAGCCTTCTTGTACACAAATCGATCCGCGAGCACCCCCAAAACGGCGAAGTCGAGCCAAAACCGTGGCAAAAGGCGGATTGTAATGTTTTGCCTTGACTGTGGCTCTACAAATCCTCACCCTAATGATGAAACGGCATCCTTGCGATGTGATCGCGTCAGCGTCAGAGAGCCTCCGTTGTCTCACTGACATGGGAGTGCTCAGCAAGAAATGAACCAGCCTGATTGTAGCTCGAAGTAATGACCCTTCGGCGTAAACCTGGACGTGCTGTATCGACCTGGGCTTTGATTTATGGAGTCGTTTCTTAGCCGCTATAAGAATATTTTGGTCCTACTCACTGTACTGGCGGTGTTGCTCGTCGGCTTGATGGCGCAGTCACGCAGCGAAGTTAAGGCGCGCAGGGCTTTGTATTTCGAGCGGATGTATTCTTACACGCAACGCATATACTGGGCGACCGCTGGGCCCGTTGGAAAGGTATGGCATCACTACCTTGAATTACATTCCCTTCGCGTGCAAGACCAACATTTGCAAAGGGAGATCGATGAGTTGAGGTTGCGGTTGGGAGAGTTACGTGAGGATGCACGGGAGGCAAAACACCTCCAGGCCCTCTGCGACTTTGAAGAGACATTCCTATACCCCACGCTCGCTGCACAGGTAATCGGAATCGATAATGGTCCCAGATCACGACTCCTGTCTATCGACAAGGGATCCAGCGACGGCGTCCAACCGGACATGGCGGTGATTACACCGGACGGGATTGTTGGTAAAGTGCGGCTTGTGCTCTTACACAGCGCGCAAGTATTAACGATTGACGACCAGACCAGTGGAGTGGGGGTATTCTCGGAACGAACAAATGTTCGCGGCGTGTTAAAGGGCAAAGGGCCGGGCCAATTAGAGATCATCGATATCCCGGCCGATCAAAGCATTCAACCGGGGGAGAAGGTGGTGACTTCCGGAGGAGACTTGGTTTTTGTGCGAGGGTTGTCGGTGGGGATAGCGGTTAAAGAGATCTCAGACCCTCGCGGCAATTCGTTCAGGGACGCGATCGTGAAGCCCGCCGTTCGGATCGACACCTTGCCTGATGTGCTAATCATTTCACCTTCCCAATCCCGCTGTTCGGCGGAAAAGCGAGGGAGCTCCAGTACCATTGATGCTCAGATTCCAACAACCATTGAGAAGAATCAGACGCTCGAAGAATTATCAAAACAGCTTCCGCGGCTCTATGCTGATCTGCCCCCTGGCCGACAATCGCCATACGGTGAAACGGGTCCAGTTATCGTCAGACATAGCCCCTCCCCGCTTCGTCGAGATCGATTCACGCCGCCGTGAAGAGGCAGGAACCGGCTATGAGCTTTTTGAAACCTCAGAACGGTCCCCTCTGGTTTAGTTCTTTGGGAAAATAATGACTCTTGTGCGCGGAGATGCGGCATGGACATAGGACCAAGAGAGGAAAAACTGCCCGCTCTGAAGCTCACGATTTTTCAGTACATGATCGTGGGCATTCTTACGGTTTTGGTTTTTGGGCTTTGGCGCGTGCAGATCCTCGGGCGGACGGGCTTTCAGCTGCTCGCCGCAAAGAACAGTATTCGCAAAATAACCATCATAGCCGGCCGCGGTAAGTTGTTCGATCGGGAAAATCGGCTTCTCGTGGGTAACTACCCCTCGCTTTCCTGTTTTATATTTAGTCAAGCCGGCCGCGATATAGGGCCGGATCTGCCACTGATTGCACGCGGACTGAAGTTAGACTTAGATCAATTACGCGCAAGTCTTCGCTACTATCGCGCTGGCGTTGGCCTTCAGTCCGGTTCAATCAAACAGGACCTCACGGATGATGACATTGCCTTTATCGAGGCCCACCGTAACGAACTGCCGGAACTCCAGATGATCGAGGAGGAGCGCCGCCTATATCCCGGCGACGGTTTCGCCGCCCATTTGATTGGATATCTGGGACAGATAAATGCAGAAGAGCTTAACGGCCCTAACCAAACGACCTATCGCATGGGCGACTATATCGGAAGAGCAGGTGTGGAACAGGTCTACGATGAGCTCCTACGTGGTCGCGATGGCTCTAGCGATGTGATGGTGGACAGCCATGGGAGCGTCCTGAGCTATTCGAAGACTCAACCCGCGGTCCCCGGCGGCGATTTGCGTTTAACAATTGACATCGATTTACAGAAGGTTGCCGAACTCAGCTTAGGTGAGCGAAATGGAGCTATCGTGGCCATGGATGCGCGCAACGGTGAGATTTTGGCATTAGTGTCGCGGCCTAGTTTTGACGCCAACGCACTTTCTGTGCGCGTCAATCGTGTTGACTGGATCGGGCTAACCAACGACCCAAATGCCCCCTTGATGAACAAGGCCATTCAATCTCAGCTGGCACCCGGGTCTACGTTCAAGGTCTTAATGTCGGTCGCGGGATTGCAGGAGGGAATTGCGCAACACCTCAAAGTAACTTGCACAGGCGGATGGAACCCTTATGGAAAATTTCATCGTTGCCACGAAAATCACGGAGCGGTGGACATTAACAGCGCAATACCTTTTTCCTGTGACACCTTTTATTACATATTGGGCGACAAACTCGGAATCGACAGAATTTTCCAGTACGCCACTCGATTTGGCTTCGGTCAAAAGACTGGAATCGACCTACCAGCCGAACAGCCAGGACTAATGCCATCTCCCGAATGGTCGCGGCGATACCACCACGCCGAATGGTTTCCCGACGACACTCTTAATGTTTCAATCGGGCAGGGTGCGGTGGAGGCGTCTCCGATACAACTAGCTCGTATCATTGGTGGAATAGCGTCAAGGGGGCATTTGGTACGACCGCATGTAGTGTTTCAGGATCAATTGCCAGCTTCTTTTCGTGACTCTTTGCTAGAACAGCTGCCGGGGTCTGGCGAAGCTAATCTTCCGATCGATCCAGCAAATTGGGAAATCATTACCGATGGCATGGCAGCGGTGACACAGCCGGGAATTTTCCATACAGCGCCGCGGGCGCACTTGGACGCGATTGACTTTGCTGGTAAGACCGGAACCGCCCAATTAAAAGGACATGGCGAAATCAGAGATGCGAACGAATCAGCAACCTCCACTCCGAATATGTGGTTTGTAGGCGTAGCGCCGCGACGCAATCCTGAATTAGTCGTTGCGGTGCTCTGGCAGAATGGCCGCTCAAGCTCCGATGCAGCAGCTATCGCCGCAAACCTTGTGGCGGCCTATGTGGAAAAACGACGTCGCATTGAACATAACTTACCCACGGATGCGGCGATCCAGGCAGAGATCGGCGCTGTCTGGGCCGAATCGGACAAGACAAATAAGAAGGGCGAAGGGGCTGTCCAGATCCGAGCTGGACGATTCTTCATCGATCCCAAGAATACTTTGTCCGAGAGCAATGGAAACTGAAAGTCGGTATTCCTGAATACGGCGTTGCGCGCGTACCGGAGTCATTTGGAATGTTTGCAGACTTGAAACGTCGGTATCACTGGGTGTTGGGCCCTATGTCTACCCGAATGAGGCTGCGCTTATGGAACACCTTGACGACGAATCGCTCCTGCTGAGGACAAGGCTAAAGAGTTAATCGGGCTTAAGATGGCAGGATCGACCTATGACGTAACTATGACATGCGTATGACTCACCTCTTTGGATGCGCTTGAAAATACAGCGACATGCTGCAACAAGATTATCGCTTTCGAGTGCGAGCCGCGATGCTGTAAGTGATTGTCTTGCAAGTAGTTGCACTGGGTGGAGGAGGGAATTTCGAGTCAGGTGCATTCAACCGGGCTCTGCCACCTCTCCACTTTATTTACAATGTTTTACGAGACGCCCTGGAAGCTTTATTCCTGCCGATGGCAGTTTTGATGGCACTTTGTATCGCGGAAATGCGCTCCACCGCCGCCTGCTTGTGATTCATGCTGAGGTGCGCATATCCTTTTGGTCATTTGTGCCGTCCGGTGCCCCAGGAGTTCTCCGACCGTGTGCAGATCCACGCCGGCCATCACCAGTCTACTGGCGAAGGTATGGCGGTTGCAATGCCACGTAAAGTCTTTGAGCCCGGCCCGCTCGACCGCAGCAAGGAACCAGCCCCGGGGACTCTCGGCGTTGGGAAATACGAGGTTTCCATCCGATTCTTTTCGCAGTCGTTCCAGTGCTGAAAGGGCTGTGCCGTTCAAAGGAACGTCGCGTGGGTCTCCGTTCTTGGTCCTGGGCAGGTAAATTTGGCGGCGATCAAAGTCAATGTGGGACCACTTGAGACTGTATTGCTCGCTAATACGGATACCGGTATGGACCGACAGAAGCAAGTGGGAATGAAAACGGGGATCAGTCGCCCGGAGCAGAGCGCGTTCCTCCTCGTCGGAGAGAAACCGTACTTTGTCGTTGTTTTCCGTTTTCCGTTTAATCCCGGCCGTTGGGTTTTTGTAATCTTCTCGTTGTCGATGCCCACGCGGAAAATGAGAGAAAAAGCTGCCTGCCAGCGATTGCGGCTGGACGGTTTCCAACGGCGTTGCTCGGACTCATCTAAGCCAGCGGACAATTTCTTGCTTCGTGATTTCCTCGGCAATCCTGTCACCAAATACCGCCAGCAAAGCATTGATCTTCAACTCAAGCTCGTGCGTGCTTTTGTTCGTGTTCTCAGCTCGCGAGTGTTCCAGAGTGTCAGCACAGAGAGTGCGGAAAAGAATTGCTTGTCGAGGTGCAGGAAGTTTTCGGCCTTCGAGTTTTTCACTTCTCCTGATGGCCAACAGGTTGATTGCCGCTTCTCGGCGACCGACCTTCTCTCGACGTCGCTTGCGCTGCAAATCGAAATACTGGATCTACCAAATATTAGAACCCCTTGGGTCCTCATATATACGGCGCAGCTTTTCCCGCTTCCTCGGCATGAACCGCTCTTTGGCTGATTGTACCTGACTCAATGTAATCAGAGGTCAGGTGCAGGTTAGGTGGGTAGCGAAATAAGAGCACGCTAATCACCGGGAAACATGTGACCGTGTTGGAGTTCAGGATACGATGAGCTCTGGGTGGTCTCCTCGCACGTATTTGCGAAGATCTGCGACGGAGATCAGAAATCGCCCGCCAATTCGGCGTGTGGGCAAACGATGGGTTGAAATCAGATAGTCAACGCCACGTTCGCTGATCGACAGCAGCTGCGCCGCCTCGATTCGGCTCACCAGCAACTTATTTTCGGGGAGATTGCGGTTCTCTCGGGCGGCTTGCGACGTGCGGTCATGGTTCCCATAGTTCTCCTCCAGGGTGAAGGGGTCGAGCTGTTTCGGCGGTAAGATTCATGTTCAGTCGAGCCCGCGAGAGCCGGGAAGAACTCTCTTCTTGGTCTCCCAATTGGCACCGCGATCCGCAACCAGTATCAAGACAATCGGAACGTCCAGAGGTGTACTTAGCTTCAGTCTTCGAAGTTCAGCACGCTCGTTCTTGCCGGTCGAGCCACGCATTCAGTTCAGAGACGCGGAAGCGCCACTGCTTTCCAACGTGGCTTCCGCGAATCTCGCCCCGCCGCGCTAACTTTTGCAGTGTTTGGTGATGAATTTGGAGTAGCTCCGCGGCCTGTTCGCTGTTCAGAAGAGGCTCGAACTTCGGAACACCGAACTTGCCATTGGCTTCAAGTTTGGAGGAAACAGGGGGGAATGGGCGTGCCATATCGGCCTCCTTTTTTCTCACAATGGCCCCGTTTTGAACAAATGTCCAAGACTTATTTCGAAAGACTTGATAGCTGCAAGGCATCAACCAGGCATCTGCGGGAGCAACCCGGAACATATGCGAATGAATGAGGAAAGGAAGCAACTCCGGAACCGAATTGTTTGTCTGGGTGAAGGTGAGGAACAGAAGTCGGTCTGGATTCAGGTGTGCGAGATGCCGGTTTTTCGGCCAGGTGAAGCGAACGCATTCGTAAACACTGGCCGACTTTTGATGAGTAATCGGGCATCGATAAGTGAGTTGGCGATCTAGCGTCAACTGAAAATGCGGAACGCGGTTTCCTGGTCATATGGAATGGCCACTGGGCCGAGAAGCCCGTTGTAAGGCAACTTAGAAGCGAGCCCCGACTCACTCCTCGCGCAGCAGGATCAAAGGATTGACCGACAGAGCGCGTTGGGCCGGAATCCACGTAGCCACCAGCCCCAACAGCAGCATGGCCAGAACCACGCCGGCCAGGACCAGCGGATCGCGGGAAGTCGCCTGATACACGATGAACGCCAGTACCCGGCTGGCCAGAATTCCGAAAAGCAATCCTGCCGCCGAACCGATGGCCAGCAACTTTAATGGCCGTCCCAACGCCGCCTGCAACACTTCCTTGCGCCGCGCGCCGAGGGCGATGCGAATTCCCAACTCACGCAACCGCTTGCTGACCGAGTATGCCGCCAGTCCAAAGATGCCGGTAATCGATAGCATGGCGCCCATCATGCCTAGCACGCCGAGCGATACCGTCGCCATGCGCGACGGGAACAAAGTTCCGCCCATTTCTGTGCTCCACGGGCGAATGGCCAGAACCATCCCAGGGTCGATATCCCGGAGCACACTTCTTATAACCGCAGCAAGTTGTTGCGGGTCGCGGCTCCACCGCACCACCAGCCATGTCCAACTGGCTGGCGACTGCAGCAGGGGGAGGAACATCGCGGGTTGCTGCTTTTCGGTGAGGTTCAGGTACTTTCCGTCTTCAACTAGACCCACTACCCGCACGCGCGTGCCATCCCGCAGCTTGAAAAACCGGCCGACAGCGTCCGGGATGGAGCCCAGTATCTTCCTTGCAAACTCCCGATTCACCACTGCTACGCGCGGGGCATTCGTGTCGTCATGCCACGTGAAGGCTCGGCCCGCCAATAAAGGTGTCCCGGAAGCGCGGAAGTAGTCTGGAGTTACGTTGTACAAATAAGGGTCGGCCGCAGCATTCGATGGGCTCAGATCCGCGGTGGTGTCGGTATAGACGATCCCTTGCCAACCACCGGGAGGTTCTAACGGCGGCCAATTCACCGATCCTACGGAATCTACGCCAGGAATCGCTTGTAAGGCCTCGATCATGCGCCGTTGCATTGCGGGTACTTTTTCGCCGCTGTAGCCTGCTGTCGCCAGATCGGTATCTACCAACATCGCGTTCCGCGGGTCAAAACCGAAGTTGGTGTGCATGGAGCGCACGAGTCCACGCACAGCAACCATCGATGAAGTGACCAGCACGGCGCAGATCGCAATTTGGACGACAAGCAATACGTCTCGCACGGTGATTCGGCGCCCGAACGCGCCTGTCGATCCGGCTTTGACGATCTCGTACGGATTGGACCGGAGAATCTGGCGCACGGGAACAATTCCGAAGAGAACTCCGCTGACCAACGCCAAGACCAAAGCTACGAAATAAACGTTAGCATCCGGACTTACCGGCACATGGAGGGGGAATCGCGGAAATGGCTGCCACACGCTCAACCGGCGCAAGAGCAGAATGCTCGCCATCAGTCCCGCTACGCCCCCAGCGAGCGAAAGCAGCACGGATTCGGTGAACAACTGGCGCAGAATGCGATTGCGGCTCGAACCAAGAGCCAAGCGCAAGGCCACTTCGCGAGAACGGTCGGCGGCCCGCGCCGCAAACAGGCTGCCCAGATTGGTACAGGCCGCCAGCAGTATCAAACCCGAAAGCAGCATCAATCCGGTGAGAAATGCCCGCGTAGGCCCGTTCAAATAGTCGCCATGAAGACCAGCCCGCGCCAGCGTATAAGGCTCATTCCCTTCTTCTTTGGGATAGGTTCTCTTCAGATACGAGTCTACGGAGCTCAGATCGGCAGTGGCCTGGGCCGGGGTGACTCCCGGCTTCAGATGTCCCACGGTCTCAAACATCCAACGGCTCTCGCGGGCGTTCAAGATCTTCTCGCCGGATAACTGCTCATGGTTCACGACGGGTACGAAGATATCCGAAGCGAAAAACAAGATGGTTCCCTGGAATCCTGGAGGCGCCACGCCAAGGATGGTGAATGGATGCTTGTTGAGCTGAACAACGCGGCCTACCACGCTGCCATCATCCCTAAAGTGGTTGTGCCAATATGCGTAGGAAAGCACAATATAGGGCGCGCTGTTTGGGCCGTGCTCGTCAGAAGCGTGGAAGAAACGGCCAAGATAAGGCTGAATGCGCAATACGTCGAAGTAGTTTCCGCTGGTTTCGTACTGCCAGACATTGGACGGATCGTTGCCCGTATCCAGCCCTGACTGACGGATAGCAAAAACAGCCACATCGTCGAAGCTGTGATTGCGCTCGCGAAGATCGAGATAATCGGGATAGGAGTCGCTCCCATGTTGGATGAGGAAAAGGCTCTCTGCCTGAGGCACAGTCAGCGGACGCAGGATGAGCGCATTCAATACGCCGAAGACAACTGCGTTGGCGCCGATGGCCAGCGCCAGCGTTAATACAGCGGTGATGGTGAAGCCGGGAGACTTCCGCAGTTGGCGTAGGGCGAATCGCAAGTCCTGCAGCAGGATGGTCATGGTCGGCCTCCGGATTACGGTAGGTCTATATGGAAGGAAGGGCAATTCGAGAGCCGAAGTGTTTTAAATGCAACTTTATGAGAACACAGCGGCTTACGGAATCTCGCAGGCGCGTGGGAACCGAATTGGGTGTCCGGTTTCGCCGGAGGGTGTCCGTGAATGAGCAGGGGCGGCGGCAACAGCGGCTTCCGTTCTCAGTTGACGCCAACAGGCGTGGCTGTTGAAAGAGTCGGCGTCTTTTCTAATGTTCGGCGCGCCGAGGGGCATTATCCTTTCCCGTACCTAAGCAATGGCAGGTATCGGGGAAGTCGTCGGCCCCACTCAGGAATCGGACGAGTCGCTTGATGTTCTGGGCTGCAGCCGCTAGATAGAACTGCTCTCGAACGAACTTCAACCTACGCAAGCGCAGACGATGGAGGCCGATGTGATTTTTCATCTGCGCAAACAGCGCTTCGATCTTCTTCCGTTGGCGCTGTGCATGCTCGAACTCCGGTGTTGTCCAGAGATCGCGCGCTCGTTGCCGAGCTGCTTCATTCATGTGGATAGCGAGATATCGGTCCCGTCGTGCACTGCGACCTCTGTTGGCAGGGGCCGCACTTCTTGCGCGTTTCGATACAGCCAAATGTGCGGTTGCCCTGGTTACGGCTTTCATAGTTCGGTTGCTGGCCTGCTGGGCATGGCTGCGGCGATCAGCCCGTTGCGGTTTTCCACCAGAGTATGACCCAGATAGCTCAGCTTCGACTCCTTGCCGTAGCTCTTCTTGTACAGCCGGGCATCGGGATCGGTGGTGGACTGGTGCGTCTTGTTGCTGCGCTTCTGGCCACGGAAGCTGGTGCCATCGCCGTCCCCGGAGTCGTCTTTTGAACGAAAACTCTGCTGCGAGGCCCAGGCTTGGATCAGCGTGCCGTCCACGGTGAAGTGATCGTCGGACATGAACTTCTTCCCTGCCGGTTCACTTCGGCAAACAACCGTTGCGCCACCTCGGAGGTCGACAGACGGTCGCGGTTTTTCGAGAACACTGCGTGATTCCAAACCCCATCATCCATGCCCAGGCCTACGAACCAGCGAAACAGCAGGTTGTAATCGATCTGCTCGACCAGCAGCCGCTCGGAACGGATGGAGAAGAACACCTGCAACAGCAGCGCTCGCAGAATGTACTCCGGCGCAATCGACGGCCGCCCAGAGTCCGCGTACAGCGCATCGAACTCCGGACTCAGCCTGCGCAGCACGGCGTCGCTCACCTTGCGCACTTCGCGCAACGGATGATCCCAAGGCACTCGCTGCTCCAACGACACATAGCTGAACATCCCGTCCTGAACCCGCTCGTCTCCCCGCATATCGATAAGACGAATAGCCCCTGGGTAATGCCGCGAAGGCGTACCTATTTCAACAAGTTCCTAAGTCGAGTCATGACACGGGTGAAGGCCATCTATCGCAGTTAGGGGATTCCGTGCAGCGGTACGCAGGTCTATAGCGCGCGCCATCGCGCCGAATGGCTCGGGAAAATCCGCGAAGCTGGGGTGCGCCGGCGGGCAGAGCATTCCTACCAACAGCTGGATGCGCTCCGGTTGTTGCGTCTGGAGGTGCGGAAAGATCTCCTCGCAGAGAGCAAGAAGCACCAGGTGTGGAAACGGCTCGGTCAGATTCCTTACGTGGGTCCGATCCGGGCGGCCGTGTTGCTGGGCATTGTGCAGACCGCTCACCGCTTCCGCAGCAATCGACAGTTGTGGACGTACAGCGGGTTAGGCATCGAGGTGCACAGCAGCGCCGATCATCAGGGAGTGAAAGGCCAGCTGCAACGGAAAAAGAAGCCGATCGAGATCCGCGGACTGAACAAGAATTGCAATCACCATCTGAAGAATTTGTTCAAGGGTGCCGCGGCTAGCGCTTCGACCCATCCAGGCCCGTTCCAAGAGTTTTACGCGGCTTTAGTGGCGAAAGGCATGCGGCCGGAAATGGCGAGACTGACCTTAGCTAGAAAAATTGCCACGATCCTTTTAATCCTCTGAAGAAAGGAGTCTGCTTCGACGCCAATCATCTGAAACCACAAACAGCTTGAGTGTCTCTGATCCAGTCCGCTCCATGCTGGGAATCTCTTCTAGCGCTGGCCGTCGGGTTCTCGAGACACTCTGGTTCGAGAGCGAGTCTCAGAAATGTCCGTCAGGCTCTGTGTGCCTCGGGCACGTAGTCTCAGGCAATACCCTAGGCCCTCTCGGACAACCAGAAAAAGCTATGGGCCACGAGTCCCAGATAGAACCATGGTCGCCACTTGAGCACCGTTCTGCTTTGCTGGCTTCGGAACTGAACAGGCTTCGTCGCTAATAAGCGATGACAACCGCTATGAGAGAAACCCCTAACCTCTGGGTCCATGTCCAGGAGCCGAGCAAATGGTGTGGCCGGTCAAAACACATCCTGCTCACTCAACGGGACTGGAAAGCAAGAAAAATTCCAGCGATGGGGAAGGTTTTTCTCTTGACCGTTCCTCTTATAGAACGGACATTTCAACTCGAAACTTCCGTATTGCCGGTGATACGCGAACTTCGATAGGCTCTCATTGCCACGGTGCCGTGGCTGGGTGGTCGGATGGAGATTACGCGACTGATCTCGAAAAGTCTGACAATATAGTCGAACTGGAAAGACCACGTGACGGATTTGTTCATAAGCTATTCCTCGGAGGATCGGCTCATCGCGGAGCGCCTCGCTGTCCAGTTGCGCGTAGACGGCTGGGAAGTGTTCTGGGATTGCCAAATCAATGCAGGCGCTCAATGGAGCACGGAAATTCAGAGGAGTTTACGTAACGCCCGTTGTGTCATTGTTTTGTGGTCTGCAACATCCAAGAAATCCTTTTGGGTAAAGGGCGAAGCAGCGGATTCATTCGAGACGAATCGCTATTTACCGTTGCTGATCGATAAAGCAGGACCACCGCGCCTATTTGAACACGTACAAGCGATTTCAATCGCCCGCTGGGTCGAACGTGGTGACACTCAGGAATTAAACGAGGCGAAATCCGCGATATTCTCCCGAATCGGACAGCTTCCGATGTATGGGAATCTCGAGAAGGCTGCTGAAGGAGAGCCAGTTACAAGCGCCCATCTCCATTTGATCCATAGTTGCTGGCGAGTAGACAAGCGCACTAGCTTTGGACTAATGCCTTACCAGATCCACCTAATAATCTATGGGCATCGGACAGCGCTTTCGCGGGTCGAGTGTGTCGAGTATCAGTTGCCAGGCTACCCTCCGGGACACGATCGGCAACCGGGAGGTCCACGCGAACGTCTGTTCGAACTGAAGGAGCTCGCCAATGGGTTTTCCATTGCCCAGGCACACGTCAGGTTGCGCTCGCAGCCGGACGGTCATCCAAGTATTCTTCGTTTATCTCGCTTCATAAATATGAGTGAAAGTGGGCCGCGACTCACCGATGACTTCATAAGAAGGGCAACCTAGGACGCACCGAGAGTTGGCCGCTAACGGGTTGACGTCCCGAGTTCGACGTCGGCTTCTGGGAAGCTACACAGCCGCTAGTTGACCAGCTATATACGGAAGTTTCACTCCACCATCGCGCCTTTTCAGGGCTGCCTACCAATCATTTTCGCGCACTCGCCAGTTTTTTCCGGTTTGCCGATGACACAGAAGCAATCCATAAATTGCACGACACCACGTTCCGAAAGTCTGTCCTGCGAGTTCGGAGCGCTAGCCTATTTGAGTGAGGGGCAATTCAACCGGAACTAAGGCGCCGGGATGGTGGACGGAACGCCCAGGACGCAACTGCAACACAGGTCATTACGATCGGGTATGCCATCGTACCCACACTAATCAAGCCCGAGACCGATAGCGATGCGATAGCGCCCGTCAAGTCGAAGAGCACGCCGGCGTAGGCCCACTCCTTAAGTCGGGGGAACCGCGGAATGACCAACGCGACAGCGCCGAGCAGTTTCCAGATCCCCAAAATGACCAGGAAATATAGAGGGTAACCCAAGCGTTCGATAAGGCCGCGAACCTGGGGCACACGTAGGATATCCCATACGCCTCCCAAAGCCAGTTCGAAGACGAGCAGAGCGGTGGTCGCCCAGTAAGCGATGATGTGATAGCGGGAACTGAAGGCCGAACTCGTGAGGTTAGTCATGGCATCGGGCTGCAAGTCACGACGTTTCGTTCTCGTTCCAAAATTATATTGACCAGGCCTGAAAAGCGGCGACGATCGCGAAAAGGCGAAGAGCATCGATCCAGCGTGACAGGCGAAAGTTTAAGCTGTCATCAGAACGCCTTGAAAGTCGAATTGCGTGCGCAGCTCTGTGCAGTTGGTCGGCAACCCGGAAGTCTTATAAAAAGGAATGTCAAGAGAGAAATCTTCCCATCGGCTCAATACCGCCTATTCTTGTCTCGGCATTCAGCCCCCCCACTGTTTGGGCGTGCGGTTTTCCTGAGGCCGAGTAACCTTGTTTCGTCTCCGCGTGCGAAGCGGAGATACGTCTGCTCCCCGTTGTGAGTTTTATTTCGCTGTCGTGACGGGCGTCCATCGTTTTCTGAAACAACAAGCCTGATAGTTGTCCACTGGATAAGTGGCAACGCATGGTCCTATTGGAGACTCGTGGCCTATGGCTTTATTCGATT
>Ga0206838_10142_pt1 | contig 21507 bp, 14 predicted proteins | sample Alteio_BWOrgCont_26_FD_152879 | JGI IMG/M metagenome (GOLD analysis project Ga0206838, IMG submission 152879) | Enriched cells from forest soil in Barre Woods Harvard Forest LTER site, Petersham, Massachusetts, United States -... | ecosystem: Environmental > Terrestrial > Soil > Temperate forest >...
GGAGTGCACGCGCTAGGCGATTATCAAGAAAACTGGGCGGCCCGCGCAATTTGGAATGCGCCTCCAGCAGCTCTGCCGGCTGAGGATGGACTTGCTGCGGTTCCGATCTATACCGCACCAATGGCGACGTATGCTTTTTCCAATGGCAGCCTAACGCATCAGGTTTCTCCGCTCGCTCTTGCGACTATCGGAAACAGTGTGCGCGAGAATTTTGCGGAAGATTCAGCGCTCGCGCGTGACAATTGGTGGAATCAGCATGGTACATGGTGGAACCCTTATTGGGGCTCGGGCTGGCCATGGGGTGGGGAAGACCTTTGGTCCGCTCTGGCATCATGGTGGCATTTGCCTGCAAATGTGGATCCTGTGGAGTACGACTACGGGAATAACATTGTGTATCAGGGAACCAGAGTCACAACCGGTGCGTATGGCAATGAGCTGATAGCATCGTCCACGGACTATTACACACAAGCGGAAAATCTCGCGAACTATGGAGTGGAGACATCGGCTTCCATTCACAATTTGGCAGTAGCCAAAAGCGTGTTTCCAACTAAAGATGGATGGAGACCGCTTGGTGTCTATTCGCTCGTTCAGGACGATCAAACTCATTCAACTCGCATGTTTCAACTCGCCGTCAATCAAGCAGGTCAGATCCGAGGCAATAGTTATGATGTGCTGAAACAGCTCACAGAACCGGTCTTCGGGCATGTGGACAAACAAAATATGAGGGCGGCGTGGACGGTTGGAAACAACAGGACCGTTGTCTATGACACAGGCGTAGGCAACCTGCTGCAAAACCAAAGCCCGATTCTGATTCACCTCAGTAAAGAAAAGACGGAGCAGTTGAGTCTCGTGCGCATGCAAGAGCCCGGTAAAGAAACCCCTAGCAGTGCGCCTCCTGTTTCGTGATCGAAAAATCTCGTGGCGGTTTTCACAGGCATTTCACATCTGGGTATCACTATTAACACACCCCAAAGAGCAGCAGGCGCCCCGATCTTCATGGAGATGCGTCATGGCATTAGAAAGTACTGAGAGCAAGTCCGGCCCACAAGTGGTAACGGGCGCGCCTGAGACAGGATTGGCGTCTGCTAGTTTTGGGGACATACAGCGATTGAATCAGAATGCCGTCTTACCGGCAGCCTTTGCTGATTCCATGAAACTGTTCGGTGGCTCTTCTCCGCACGCTGCCTTGAAGCAGTTTGCCGCAAACGAGATTCTGGACACCCAAATCCAATTCACGACCATAGGCGGCTTCATTGCCGATCAACTTGATCTAGGAGTCTCATTGGAAGAGATTCAAAGGCGACTCGAATCGGAAGTTCGCTTGCCAAAGCCGGACAAGCAGAGCAACGTTCAAGAGAGAGGTTTCTGAATCTAAAGCTACGAACAGGGTCTCTCGTGAAACCCGGTTCGCCTGCTCAATACAGATTTCAGAACCGTTCTACTTCTCGTCCATCCGGAAGTCGATGACGGCGCGGAAGCGGGCTTTGCCGCTCATCATGCGCTCATAGGCTTCGGCTGTCTTGCTGAACGGGAAGCGCTCGATCATGGGGCGAATGCCGGTGAGAGCTGCAAAGCGCAGGCAGTCTTCGGAGTCTTTGGCGGTGCCGCTGGGCCAGCCACTGATGGTGAGGCGCGAACCTAACAAGGCGACTGGCGGAAAATCCAGCGGTTCCATGCCGGCTCCGACGATCAGCAGTTGTCCACCGATTGCCAGTCCGCCGATTGCCGGTGTCATTGCTTTGGTGCTCGTTACTGTCGCCAGCACGACTTTGGCTCCCCCGAGCTTTTGCAGTTCGGCGGCGACATCTTGTTTCTCAGAATCGATGTAAGTGTGAGCGCCGAGCTTCTTGGCGAAGTCGGCTTTTTCAGCACCGCGGGCGATGCCGACGGTGTGAAAACCCATTTTGTTGGCGAACTGCACGCCCAGGTGTCCGAGCCCACCCAAGCCTAGAATCGCGACGACATCGCTGGGTTTGGCATGTGAATTTCTCAAAGAGTTGAACGTGGTTACGCCGGCGCACATTAACGGACCGGCTTCGGCAGAGTCTAGTCCTTCGGGAATGATGGCGCAGCCATTTTCGTTGAACATGGCGTACTGGCCGTAACCGCCATCACATGTGATACCAGGAACGCTCATTTCTTTGCAGCAAACAAAGTCGCCGCTGCGGCAGGCTATGCAATGCCCGCAGTGTCCGGCGGACCAACCCACTCCGACGCGGTCGCCTTTCTTGATTCGTTTCGCGTCCGGACCGACCTCTACGACCGTCGCCGCGATTTCATGTCCGGGAATGACGGGGTATTTGATGCCGGGAAACTGTCCGGTCATGGCGAAACTGTCGGAATGGCAGACGCCGCATGCTTCGATCTTGAGGAGCACATTTTTGCCTTTGGGCTGACTGAACTCTATGGTTTTGAACTCGAGTTTCGCGTTCGGAGAACCGACGACTGCGACTTTACCGGAGGTTGCCTGCATGGTTGATGCGTTCATGTTCCGACTCCTGCCTGAAATGGGACGGCAAGCATACAGCCTTGACATTATCGGCGGCCTTCTCGACAAACGAAGTTGAACATTAAGCGAGGATGTCACAAAGAAGTCACAAGAAATGCATATAGTTGAATTCCCTTCTGCGCACTCGGATCGCCAGCCAGCTCATCTCTTCTCAGGGAAGCCGATTCTTGACCAATCCGTCGGACGACATTAGACAGACAAAGCCTACGTGTTCCCGCGATATCGCCACGAACCCGCAATCGTGCTTGCAGTCCGAGGCGACGGCTGACCGCTTCCAGATTAAACTGACGGACGGGGGCACGGGGACTGTCCTACCGGTCAAGGAACAGGGGCTTAGCGATAAAGATGTTTCCGGCTGGGCTGCCGAGCACGTCCGTGAAATTATGAAAGGAACGAGTTCGTGGTCTGCGGCCCGCGAATCCGATGTTGAAAAAGACCTGCGCCATACGACCAGCATTCTCAGTTCCAATCAAATCCCCGATGGTATCCGCGAAACCATTGCTAAAGACACCGCTTTGACTCCCATGACCAAGGAGTTGGTGGGCATTTATCTGGGCGCCACCAATGCGGAGGGGGGAACTGACCATAGGACCGACTCGCAATACTCGCGACTGTTCGACACCGCCATTAAGTACAAAAACCTGGACGCGTTCGCCGAAATCATGAGCGACCCCGCCGCTCGTGATGCCTGGCAGCGGGTCGGCAAGCTCCACGATTTGAAAGAGGCGTTCACCGGTAAAGACTATGAGCGGGCAGCTGATTACGTACTCTATGGAAAGGTAAGCACGGCGCATCAAGTTTCTGACAGCACCGGAACGATAGGATGGACGACCAACCACGATTCCATTCAAGTGGCGCTCGCGAACATGACTGCGAAGGAGAACTCTGACTTCACGGTCGGTGAGCATCTCCTCAATCCCTCAATCGCGCTCGATGCACCTCATTCTGCGACATTGGCACGGATGTCTTCCGGCGAGCGGGACGACGCGAAAAACTACGCCGCCAAGCTAAAAACGGCGATGGAGAAGGCGAGTTCCGGCAAAGACGATCTCGAGGCGATGATTCTCACGGCCCGAGGAACTGGGCCGCATGCGACGATTGATCTGGCGAGATCACTCAATATGTATGATTCTGCCTTTGATCAGTTCGACCAGATTCGGGAGAAACAGTATCGAGCCCGACATGGCTTTGCACCCTGGCTCGCCAACGATGTCTTCGGCAGTCCAACCAGATACCAGGCTGATGATGCCATTAACTCGTACACAAGCAAGTTCGAACAGTTCTCCGGTAGTGGCACGCGGGCTACGATCGCAGGAATGGCCGACAAGTCGGCGATGGCTGAAAGGGCGACGGAAAATGCCCTGGCAACGAATAAGGCTACCGCGGAGTACGTTTCTGATGGTATCGAAATTGGTGCCGTCTCCGCTAGTATCGCCTTGACTGGTGGTGTGGATCTACCGGCTGCAGATGCTTTGCTCGGAAAAACTCTAATGAAATACGGCAGCCGGGCAGGGGTCGCCAGCATCGGCAGCACCATGGCGAGAACATCGACCAAATACGCGATGCTCGGTCAAGATTACGGCGGTGTAGAGCAATTGAAACGCGATGTCGTTGATGGCACTATATCTGGTGCTACATTTGCGCTCGGTGGTGATGCTCTCTTCGGAGCCTTCAGAGTGGGAACCAAATCAGCTAACGGACTCATAGACCATGCCCTCGACCGGTTTCCTGTTAATGCTGTGGGAGCAAATCTGCTTAAAGCGGAAACTCGCCATGTTATCAGGACGTCCATGCTGGAGGGCACAACTTATGTCGATGCGGAGACATTCAGCAAATTAGCGGATAAAGCCCTGGGTAATGACCTTATAGCCAATCGCTCGCTTGCGGTGGAGTATACGGTTGGCACCATCAACGGCGGCTTTCATCAGCCGAGAGCCGCGATTAGCATGTTCGGTTCCAGCATATTGCTTAGAGCCGGCTCTGGTGCCATGACCGGAGCGCTGGAAGAGGGAACTCGTCGTGCCATTGATTGGAATGCTAACAAAAGCACCCTGAGCAACTTCTCCGATATACTTTCAGCCTCAGGCAGAGGTGCTGCTGTCGATGGTGCCAGCGCTCTAGTGCTCGCTCCGGTATTCTCGATGGCCGGAAGGCGATTAGCCGGAACGGTTCCGTTTCTCAATCGCGTCGAAAGACCTAGAGCTTCCACGAGTGGGGCCGGAATAATCGACGGCGATTTCTGGGAAATCAACCCAACCACCGTAAGACCAACCTCACTAGCACCAGCCACCGTGAGGCAGGCCGCGCACTGAATGTCTTGAATTCTAGCTCGGCTATTTCATAGCTACGGTGTTATGCTAAAGCCATCCGGGAATCTGTCGCAGTCGTATGAAATATCTGTATCCACTGCTATTCGTTGTTCTCTTCTTGATTATCGGCACCAGCTGGTACAACATCGTCGTGGGAGCTGACCCCAAGGAAGAGGGCGTTGCCTTCTTGCAGTCGGTTCAGAGCGGTGGGCTTGCAAAGACAGTCAAGCACTTCGGCAGCAACGTCTGTCGTTGCCCGCACAAAGGTGGTTGGGGTGCGTACCTGATCTATGCATCCGGGCAAGAGCCCAATCTTGCATTCATGATCGGCAAGCCGTTCGAGTTGGGCAAGCCTACCATGTTCAAGATACGCAACAAGGCACAGGCATTGATTCCCTGGCAGAAACCAGAAGACACGGTTGTTGATATTCCTGTCACATTTGATGCGAAGAAATACATGCCGTACTTCTTGCCTCTAGCCATGGCGTACGGTCAGAAAATGAGTGAAACCGATTTCCAAAAGTTTCTTGCCGACCCAGATAATGATGCGTGGAAAGGGCTGACTTTGCGGTTTCGGACCGGTCTGACCAAAGGTTCGATAGCACCGCCGGCGGAGCCACTGCCGCCCGATGCTAAAGATGAATTCAAAGCCTTGCAAGTTGACGAGAAGAATCATAAGCAGGTCGAAACTCCTGCTGACGAAAGTACCGAAAGTACTGAAGACGCCATTCGCCATGCCATCGGCGCCGAAGGAATCGCCTACGTGCAGCCGAAAGAAGCCGGTAAGGTTGTCGATGCATCTGGGGCAGTCATTGATCAAAACAAAATTCAAGCCGAGCTTCCCCGAGTCAAAGAAATCACGATGCGACTGCACGTGGTGCGTCGCGGTGCCACCAGTGAGTGGACTATCTATCACCTGGGAGTTCTCAATCCGGTGCTTACCACGGCTGATGGGCACGAACTCAAACTTACGCATTACCTGCGACCGAGCGCGCACGCAGCCGAAAAGGCCGCCAAGCAGTTAGAAACACAAATCGGGCAACCCCAAAAAAGCGAAATGGAACCGCCTGAACCCTTTCCGACTGAACTAACGCAACCGGCTCCCAGTGGATCCCAACAACCAGCTTCGAATGCACCTCAGCTAGCTCCGAACGGACTACCACAGCAGGTTCCGGATGGACTGCTGCAGAAAGCTACTAAAGAAGTACAACACTAACTCTGGCGAACATTTCAAGTGCGTCATAGTTAGTTGGTCAAAACCATTTTTTAACATCGTATCTGACGTGACAGGACTTTCGGTTTTCGCCTTAGATATGCAGTCAAAGCCTCGATTTGACCGCATATCTGACACATGCATTTAATGTTTCTGCAAGCGATTCTTGCAAACGTTCATATGGTTCATATGAATGTACTGCCGGCGTTCCTAACGAACCCTAACGAACCACCGATTCCAGAACAAGTTTCACTGCTCCCAGCAATATCGCCCCTGTAGCTGTCATTAGAAGTAACGAGGTCAAGAGTTGTCACCGGGCGAATTTAAGCGACGAAACGAGCTGGGTGTGTCATGCTTACCGGCGAATGATATAGGCAAATTTGCACGTTTCGTTCAAGAAGATCAATGGCTTGGTTCTTTCCCATAGGTACCAAATGGTTACTAATGATCAAAATGAGTCGCCGGACAATGAGAAGTCTGGCGGAGTTACACGCCGCGACTTTCTGGCTCATCTCGGATTGGCCGGTGTGGCCGCCGCGACTGGGAACCCATTACAAGCCGCCGAACTAACTCCAACGGATGAACCAACGACAATGACAACTTCGACGGCAGTGCCGGGGGCGGTGCCAGTATCGTTCGTGGTCAACAACAAAAAGCACGACTTGAAAATTGATCCCCGCACGACCTTGCTCGATTGCCTGCGCGAAAATCTCAATATCACCGGCACCAAGAAGGGCTGCGACCACGGCCAATGCGGAGCCTGCACGGTGCACATCGACGGTAGGCGAACCAACTCTTGCCTGGTGCTGGCAGTCACTTGCCAGGGGCAAGAGGTCACCACCATCGAAGGGCTTGGCACTCCGGACAATTTGCATCCGATGCAAAAAGCCTTTGTCGACTGTGACGCTTATCAATGCGGTTATTGCACGTCAGGTCAGATCATGTCCGCTACGGCTCTTCTTCGTGAAGGTTGCAGCAAAGACGTCGCCGCGATCCGGGAAGCAATGAGCGGCAACATCTGCAGATGCGGTGCCTATCAGAACATTCTCCACGCTATCCAACAAGTTCAAGAAGCCGTTTGATTCTGAGGTTATCCAACAGTGAAAGCATTCGATTATCTAAAGCCTTCAAATCTCGATGCGCTGCTGAACGCATCCGGAAACATCGATCAAGCCCAACTCGGTGGTGACAGGTTCCTCGCCGGCGGTACCACTCTGATCGATCTGATGAAGCTGCAAGTAGAATACCCGGCTAAAATCTTAGATATCACCGGATTACCGCTCGACAAAATCGAGACCACGAAAGAGGGTGGGCTCAAAATTGGCGCCATGGTTCGCAACTCTGATCTCGCCAACCATCCCTTCGTGAAGACTCAGTATGCAGCTCTCTCAGAAGCCATTCTTCAGGGAGCATCGGCGCAGATTCGCAACCGTGCCACCACCGGCGGCAACTTGCTGCAAAAAACGCGATGTGTCTATTATCGAGACGAGGCATTCGACTGCAACAAGAAAAAGCCCGGATCAGGTTGCCCCGCCATCGAAGGCGAGCACCGCAATCTCGCCATCATGGGCACCAGCGATCACTGCATCGCCACCAATCCATCTGACATGAACGTGGCCCTGACCGCATTGGACAGCAAGATCGAAATCCAAAGCCCACAGGGCACGCGCACCGTTGCCATAACTGAATTCTATAAAGTGCCCGGCGACACTCCGCATATAGAAACGGTTCTGCAACCGGGCGAAATTATCACTTACGTGCATGTTCCCCCCTTGCCTGCCGGCTCTCACTCGCAGTATCTGAAGCTGCGCGATCGCGCCTCCTACGAATTCGCCCTTGCGTCCGCTGCAGTAGTTGTCCAAATGCGAGGCAGCAAAATCCAATTTATTCGAGTGGCGATGGGCGGTATCGGCACCAAGCCGTGGCGCGCCCAAGAGGTGGAGTCGATGCTGGAAGGTGGCGATGCCGACCGAACCGCTTTCGAAAAAGCGGCAGACAAGCTGCTCAGCCAAGCTAAGCCTCTGAAAGAAAACGCCTTCAAAGTAGAACTGGCCAAGCGGTGCCTGGTGCATTCATTAAGCACAGCCACCGCCCTTAGTTAAGCGAGGAACGCAAGTGACTACAGAAACAGAAAAACTGAATGTAATCGGGCACCGCACTAACCGCATCGACGGTCCGCTCAAAGTGACCGGTACCGCCAAATATGCTTCCGATCACCAGTTTCCCGGCATGCTGTATGCGGTCGCTGTTGGTGCCACCATCGCCAACGGGCAGATCCAATCAATCGATGCTTCCAAGGCTCTGAAGATGCCGGGAGTAGTCGGCGTCTATCACAAAGACAACATCGCCAAGATATTCAATCTGCCGCCGTCGAAAGGGTTTCTCGACATGGTGATAGATGAGCGACGTCCTCCTCTTTCAGATAACACGGTTCAGTATTACGGGCAGATTATTGCAGTGGCTGTCGCTCATACCTTCGAGCAAGCTTGCGCCGCTGCCGATGCCGTGGAGGTCAAATACGACTCCAAAACTCCTAAGGTCGACAGCAACCTGTTGGCTGATGCTAAGTTGAAGGTCGAGTATCAACGAGGCGATGCGCTTGCTGCCTATGAAAAGGCGAAGCACAAGCTCGATTTGACGTACCGTGTTCCCCCTGAGCATCACAGCACCATTGAGCTGCACGCATCCGTAGCCACGTTCGACGGCCATAGTTTCACCTTGTATGAAACCACTCAGGCAGTCGTCAATTTCCGAGATGTTCTCGCCGGATATCTGGGAGTGGAACCGGATAAAGTGCGAGTAATAACCCGTTTCCTTGGCTCCGGATTTGGTGGCAAGTTGTGGCCGTGGTCGCAGAGCGCCGTCGCTGCAACTCTGGCAAGACAGCTAGGTAAGCCAATCAAGTTGGTCATGAGTCGCAAAATGGTGTTTCAGGCCGGTGGGCACAGACCGGCAGTCGAGCAGCGAGTTCTCATGGGCGCTGATGATGCTGGAAAGTTGGTTTCGCTCCAGCATGATTTCGCCAATCATCGGTCCATTTTGGATGAATACAAAGAAAATTGCGACGAGTGCACCAAGTATTTCTACAGCTGCCCGAACGTGCTGACACGCTTTGCCTCGGTTCAGAGAAACATCGGATCGCCCACCTCTATGCGCGGGCCCGGCGCTGTTCCTGGTCTTTTCGCCACCGAGTCGGCCCTCGACGAACTGGCGATCAAACTAAAAATTGATCCCGTACAACTTCGCGTCATCAACGAACCAAGCAAAGATGAATCACTCAATATTCCCTTCGCAACTCGCCGACTCTTAGAGTGCTACGAGTTGGGGGCAGAAAAATTCGGTTGGAGCCAAAGAAATGCCGCTATCGGTTCCATGAAGAAAAACGGCACGATTTTGGGATGGGGCACGGCGGGCGCCGGCTGGATCGCAGAACGTTTTCCGGCAGAAGTGTCAGTCGAATTAAGAGACGACGGTTCCATCAGAGTGCTTAGCGCCACTCAGGACATCGGCACCGGCACATACACCGTTCTCGCTCAGATGGCGGCGGAAGAGTTCAATGTTCCTCTATCGACAATAGACGTGGTTATCGGCGATTCGTCACTGCCTGCAGGTCCGATCTCGGGTGGATCCATGGTCACCGGCTCCATGATTCCAGCCGTATCGGAAGCCTGTGGCAAAGCCAAAGAGGCATTGCTGAACGCGGCGGTCAAGACGGCTGACTCGCCCTTTCACGGAGCCAAAGAGAAAGATCTTGTTTTCGCCAACGGCAAGATCAGAAAGTCAGAACAGTCAGATACAGAGGGCATACCGTTCCACCAGTTCCTGAAAAAATACAACTTCAAAATGGTTTCCGGCAAAGGATCATCCGGCTCTACATTTGGTGCCAAGGCGAGCGTGTCTCGGCACGCATACGGAGCCCACTTCGTCGAGGTCGGTTGGCAGAAAGACATCGCCCGCCTTCGCGTCAATCGAGTCGTCACGGTAATTGACAGTGGCAAGATCTTGAATCCCCAGGCCGCTCGCAATCAAGTCGAAGGCGCCGTTGTTATGGGAATTGGCATGGCTCTTTTCGAACAGGGCCATTATGAGCCGACAAAAGGGGCGCTTCTCAACAGCAGCCTCGCCGATTACATCGTGCCGGTTCATGCTGACATGCCCGATCTGGAAGTCCAATTTTTAGAGACACCGAACAAAGAGTTGAACGAATACGGCGCCAAAGGCGTAGGCGAAGTCGGGTTGGCGGGAGTAGCAGCAGCGATTGCCAACGCCGTGCACCACGCTACGGGCAAGCGAGTGAGAGATCTTCCCATCAGCATCGAAGACCTCCTGACCGTGACGTAGCTCAAGGTCGGAAACGTTCCTGCCACGTTGATTAAGCCGCGCTACGTAGTTTCCCCATTGAAGACGGGGGGAACTGGATGTATCCTTCAGTTCGTTATGATCCTCATCCCAAAAGTCTGAGTGCAAAACCAAGGTTTTGCGCACCCTTACCTCAGTCTTTTAGCCACTGAAATGCAAAAGCAGTAGATATGTCACCGGTCTTTTTCTTGCCTGGAAAAACAGTGTGCAGGTTTGGTGCCCATGGCTTCAGTAGAAAATCAAACGAGTACAACAAATCTTCCTCCTCCTGGAGCTGAACTCCACCCCAAAGGTGAATCTCTCAAGGGCTCTCTTGATCCTCGAGTTCCTGCTGACGTTGGCCACCGAATGGCTGCCGAAGTGTTCACCGAGCAAATTGCATCAGCCAAATCGAAAACCGATACCGATGCCGATGGTGCTGAAGTGGGAACGGCGGTGCTCGGCGGCATGGCGATTGGCGCCGCTTTTGAGCATCCCAAATATGCAGCCGCAGCTCTTGCCCTGGGACTTACAATCGATCTGGGTCGTCGGGTATGGAGCGCAGCTACCAATCCCGAAAACAAAGGAATTTCCAGCGCATTTAGTGCCAGTGAACTGAAGGGAACGGCCGAGCTCGGATTGGCAGCCATAGCCGGATATGGGTTGGGGCGATTAGGCAGAGAAGGACTTGCCACTAAACTCGAACGTCTTCCCGGTGCCTTTGAAATGCCTGTGACTGAGTCCGCAGCCCGAGTCGCTTCTGATGCCAGTCCTTTGATTCGTCGCGACTTCAGCATTTCGTTGAGTCCGGAACGTCAGCCATCGATGACAACGCGTGCCGTCTACATATCCGAACCAGATAAACCTTCCGAAACACCTGGCGCATACATTCCAGAAGAGAAAGTGCTTTCGCCATGGGAGCAGCACGCAAAGCAAGCAGGCATAATGAAAGAGGTCTTCAAGCAGAAAGACCCCAATGCCAAGACAATCGCAATACCTCTTTTCCGTGGCGACGAGATGCATCCAGAGGCTTCCGTAATCATTAGCGATAGAGACTTCGGTCTGGGTAAGTTTTACCTCGATGTGCGCAGGCCAACAGCTCAAGTGCATACCACTTGGGTCGACAAAGCCCAGAGAAAAATAAGCCCTGGCTCCGGCAGCTCTTTTTTCATCGAAGGCGAGCCTGGGCAAAGCGTCTTCGGCGTATCAAACAAGCATGTCTTGGGCGGCTCACATCTCACGATAATTCAATCTTCAGATCATCAGGTTTTCTTACCCCAAGTGTTGGCGGTCGATCACGATGCCGACATTGTGTTGTATAAACCGGTACAGCTTCCAGCGGAGGTTCTCAAACACTATCCTGTCAAAGACGCCACATCAGGAGATCCGGCTAAACTGCCGTTCTTCCCGCTAGCTTCCAGCGGTGAAATGTCACCCGGTTCGTTTGTCGGTTCTGTTAACCACGTAGCCTCTATGGAGCAAGACGTACTCTCCATGGGGCAATCGAAAGGAAATCTTTTGACCAAATCTGACAAGAATAACTCTGAAGGCCGCGTGATTGGCAGAGTTATGACTAACGCGTCTTCCGCCGGTGGTGGCTCCGGCGGTCCCTACTTCAATGAGACGGGTGAAATAACAGGGGTGTTGAGCCTTGCCATCGGCCGAGGGACCATAGGCACACGAGTCGAGCATGTGAGGGCGCTGCGAGATATAGTTCTGCATTCGCCGCCTCCAGCGGGACAGCACTGGAAGGTCGATACCACATTCGATGCTGCCACCGGAATCGTGAGGGTGGCACGTCTTGAACTATCTTCGGATCCCCTATTGGGTGGCCGTGTGATGCAAGCAGATTTCCGATTGATACACGACAGCCCGTCGACTGCTGAATATGCCGACGAACAAAGCAAACTGGGCGAAGAGATTGTCAGAAACCGAGAGCGTATGCAAACCGGCAAGTGACTAATAAGGTGAAGCTGGCGCGATTTGTTTTCCTCGGGGTCAGGCAACATTGCCAATTGAGGGTAGCTAATTGCCCGACGGGGTAAATAGGTTCTATTAGAGGAGCTCTGCCATGCCATGCGCGATATCAAGCTAGCCGACTATAATCCCCCACCATTGGACCAGAGAAGGTACTTTACCTTAGATTCGGTGTCCGGTGCATATCGCAACATGCATGCGTACACGCCGGAAGAAATTATGAAATTCACTGCCGGCTGGGGCAGCATAGTTCCCATAGAAGGGCACAAGTCGGATCTGGCAGCAATCTATTTGGACCATGACTCAATCATGCTTCGAATCGGTGACTTGGTCACACAACTAAGCGAAGGCACTACTGCTGCCGTCAAGTCAGACGGGTCCGCAGCCAAAACCTTCACCCTCAACCAGGGTACGAAAATTGTCGCTGAGGTGAAGTACAAGCACCCAGTGGATCGTTCGGACACGGATTTGCTTGAATTTGTCCAGGCTCTTTTGAAAGACTCATTCGGATTGAGGAAGTTTGCCTACGCTTGGTCTGCCACCAGAATCGGAAAGAAGCGTCCGGTACCGTCGGTAGGGCTTACCGACGAACTTGTTCAGCAAATAGTAAATCCGTATGATGTCGAGCATAACGTAGGACTCTGACATCGTAAGAAGTCGGAAGGGTCAAGCCATCACCATAACGGTCAGCTGATCGGAACGGCAAAATTGAGCGGTTGTATCGTCATGATCTGCTCCAAGACTGGTACCTGACGAAGTTGTGATTGCCAGGGAAAATACATAGTCATTTGCCGTCCGGAAACACGTGAGAGCGGTGCTATTTTCGTGGGTAACTCGTGGAACAACAACCGCAGGGTCACGTTCTCCTGTTCTGGCGTTTCGACGGACGGGGGCGTCGCATCAAAGTCTTGTGGTGTCAGCAAGGGTGGACCCTCGAAAACATGTGATGATTCGTCCGGGATCTCTGGTGTGGAAGGCGAGAAATCGTTCTGCATCTCTTTTATAGGACGTGATGATTCGTCTAGTTCGAGGAAATATTGATCAATCTTGGTATTTATGGCTTCGTGCTCCAAAGACATATCGTTGAAGCTCGCGAAGGAATCGCGGCGGGCAACCTTCTCTTCGGCAATAGCGGCATAACGGTTAAGACATCTCTTCGTCATTTCCCAGGACACCAGAGCGTCTCGAGAATTTAGATCGGCAGCAGGCAACCTTGTCGCACTATCCAAAGTTTTCCCTTCGAAGTCGTTTTCGCCGGCTCTCATGTTTAGGGTATCTCTCAGAGGAACGTAGTGTCCCATTGTCCAAGCCTTGAGTGTGCGTCGCGTGTCGCTCGCACCCGGGACTGGTACTGTCGACGGCTGTATTGTGTGGCGTAAGTCGTTGTCGTAACTGTCGATCATCCGACAGCGTTGCCCGTTCTCTTGCAGAAGTGGCAGAGTTGTTTGCCCGGCTTCCCACGCCTTGGGATCAGAGACGACAGGTAAACTCGAACTCGAGTGCAGTCTAGTAAACAGATTAAACAGCATATCTCACCTTCTTTCAGGATTGAACTTGCCCGGCGTCACCGCCCAAGATACCAACCCTCAATGCCATCATATACGATGGCATGGTTTCGAACCGTCCAAAAGCAAATCAGAAGCGATTGGCTGCCATGTCAGTGTTGAAGGAGAAAGACCTAATCGTGCCACAGGCGAGCTTTTGGCAGTACCTATTAATAGCAATTGAAGGCCGCAAAAACTCTTCCACAATTTGACGCAATGATTCGCAATCAATTCAAACGCTTGCTTGTGAGTGACCCATGAATAGAAAGGTTCACTCACCTTTCACATTAATAGTGGAGAATGAACATATAAACTGGCGCCAAAAACAAGAGATGACTGCAAGTACAACTCACAATCGCAAGGTTCGCGAATGCTCAGGTGCCACTAACCTGACTGAGCCTCCCCTGACTCTGTTTCTGGTCTTTATGGCGATGTTTGTGCGCGGCTGGGACTGTGACGTTAGATAAATCGGGCAACGATGTTTTTTCGGGGAGGTTGACGGTTATTTCAAATGATCCACTATTCTCCGTTTCGGAGAGTGCTCCGATATCCTCCGAACCCAAAATTTCCGTCCTCATCGTTGACGACCAGTTCGTTTTGCGACTGGGTCTTAAGGCAGTGCTCGAGTCCATTCCTGGCTTGAACATCATAGGACAGGCAGACGACGGACAAGCAGCAATTGACATGGTTAAGCAATTGCATCCGGTCATAGTGTTTATGGATGTTTCCATGCCGAAAGTCGATGGTATATATGCCACTAAAGTGATTAAGGACAGTGAGCCGGAAACGCGAATCATCATGTTTACCTCTAACGACAACGACGAGGCGTTCTTCGAGGCGCTTGCTGCCGGCGCCGATGGTTACTGCCTGAAGAACGCAACCAAAGAACAGTTGGCCGGCGCCGTCCAAGCGGTTATGCATGGGGCTAAGTGGCTTGATGCCGGTGTCGCTAAAAAGTTATTGCGGGTTGATAGAGGTTCTAAGAGCTCCACTCAAGCGTCGTCGTTTGATGAAGAGCAGAGGCAAATTCTGGAGATGATACGGGACGGACAGAGCATAGTTCAGATCGCTCAAGCTTTGAAGCAGCCAGTCACCGGTATCAAAATTCGATTGAAGGATATTGTCTCGAACATACAGTCTGCTCAAACGCAGGATGCACCTGCCATCAAGGCCCTTTTGGAAATGAAGACCATTGTTGATTCAGGGACTGCAGCCGTTGCCCCTGCTCAGCCGTCTCGGAACTGGGTGGGACAGTGCCTCTCGGGAAAGTACATGATCGAAGCCGTTATCGGCGAGGGTGGCATGAGCGTGGTGTATCGCGCTCGTCACATGGTCATAGGCAAGCTGGTAGCTATCAAGATGTTGCATATCCATCTCTTGGCTGATGCCACCTCTCTCAAGCGCCTGCAAAATGAGGCCCGAGCGGTGAGTGCAATCAACCATCCTAATATAGTTGCCATCAACGATTTTGGTGTCAGTGATGACCATCAGCCATATCTGGTGATGGACTATGCAGTGGGTCAGACGCTCCAGACAATTTTGGACAAATACAAGAAAGTGAAGTTGAAACTGTGCCTGCAGATATCTATAGATATTTGTGATGCACTTATCGCTTTGCACGCGCATAACATTGTTCACCGGGATATGAAGCCGAGCAACATCATTCTTGTCGACGAGAAAGGGACCTTGGTGGCTAAGCTTTTAGACTTCGGTATCGCCCAGATGGTCTCCACTGATAAATCGGCTCATAGACTGACTCTTACTGGTGAAATCTTTGGCTCGCCTCAATTCATGAGTCCTGAACATTGCCTTGGCAAAATTGTAGACAATCGCTCTGATCTGTATGCGCTTGGGTGCATCATGTATGAAATGCTGTCGGGAGAAAGCACGTTTGGCAATGACGTTCCGTACAATGTCATGTGGCGACAAATCAATGAATTGCCATCACGTTTGCCATTTCTGAATGAAGAGAATCAAATTCCCGGTCGTTTAAGTGCCGCTATCTTCAAACTGTTGAGCAAGAAGCCTGATAAGCGTTTTCAATCGGCACAGGAGTTGAAGAATGAACTGGAAGCGATTCAGCTTTTGGTCCATGAACCTGTTCCCGCTTGAGACCCGGGTTGGTTCTGTCTTGGCGCGCATGATCATATTGATCATCTTCCGGTTTCCCAGATAGAAAAATCAAATCTTCGCAAGACAAGACAAGACAAGAAAGGAATGATCGTAATAGTTCACACAAGCTCGAACACCATGCTGTTAGCCCAGTCAAAGGGACATCGCTGTATCGAATATTGACCATTGCTAACGATGTACGCAACCTCCGGAGGGTTCGGCCGTCTAGCCGGAAAGGGTGGTGACAGAATTGGCCAATGATATGAAAGTGCAAGGACCTATGCAATCTGAGGACTCTATCCGAAATTCAAGATTTTGGATGATTGGCTGTCTGGTTTTGTTTATGGTGGCCGAATTCGCTGTTGGCATAGTTCTCTATCAACAATCTGTGGGATTGATGGTGACAGGGAACCTAATTATCAATGAACAGCATGAATTGGCTGATCTGGAAAATACGCTTTCGTTCATCAAAGATGCTGAGACCGGACAGCGAGGATATCTCTTAACTGAGAACGATTCATACCTCCTACCGTACAGCACGGCAATCGCCACAATTCCTACCATGCTGAACAACTTAAGGAAGCAAACAGAGGGAGAAGCGGCACAGAGAGTTTTGCTAAATAAAGTGGCCAAACTGGTGGACGGCAAGATCGCAGAACTGCGCCAAACGATCACTTTGAACAAGACTGAAGGTCGTGAGGCGGCTATTGGCTTAGTGAACAACAACTCCGGAAAGATAATAATGGACGAAATCCGTACTGCGTTCGCAACCATGGAGGCGAATGCAAACAACGAACTCAATCGCAGCCGAGCCTTGCTCAGGTCAAGAACGGAGAGGTATCTCTGCGTGTTCATAGGGCTGGCCGTTTTGGGTCTAGGTCTGCTATGTGCTTTCGGTTGCTTGTTGAGACTACATGCCAAAGCACTGAGTGCTGCCAAATCTCTTGAGCGAGAGTTGCAGCAAAAGTTGGTAGAACGATCCCATTTTCTCGAGCAACAGGCAGAACTACTAAATCTTACGAGCGACGCAATCTTGACGCGCGAACTGGACGGAACCATTCGCTTTTGGAATGATGGCGCCCAGCGGATGTATGGCTTTACGAAAGAGGAAGCAGTCGGTCGAGTGTCACACGAACTTCTTATGACCCAATTTCCGATGCCAAAAGACGACATTGCCGGAGAGGTGATGACAGTTGGACATTGGGAAGGGGAGTTGACTCATACAACTCGCGATGCTCGACTGGTGACGGTAGCCAGCAGATGGAGATTGAAGCCTGCTAGCAAGGGACACCAGCCGTCCATTCTCGAAACCAACACTGATGTCACCGAATGGAGAAGGGCTGATAAATCAATTTCCGCAGCTAAGGAGAGAAGTTTGATCGAGCTGAAAAGATCAAACGAAGAATTACAGCAGTTCGCTTATGTTTGCTCACATGATCTTCAGGAGCCGTTGCGTGTCATGGCGAACTTCTCGCAACTGCTTGCCAGGCGATACAAAGGAAAGCTTGATGATAATGCTGACCTGTTTATCGGGTTCATTGTCGATGGTTCAAAACGGATGCAAGTTTTGATCAATGACTTATTGATATATAGCCGAATTCAATCAAGAGAGCAGCAACTGCATGAGGTAGATTGCTCAAGAGTTCTAGAGAGTGCCCTGGCGAATCTCAAGATGGCTATCGACGAGAGTGGTGCGACAGTTCATTGCGGACAATTACCGACCATAATAGGTGAGAGTTCTCAGTTGATTCAGGTATTTCAGAATCTGATCGCCAATGCCCTCAAATTCAGGGCAGAGGCTTCGCCCAACATCGATATCTCAGCTGAACGAATCTCAGACGCATGGCAGTTTCGAGTCAGTGACAACGGATTGGGTTTGGACATGAAGTTTGCTGACAGAATTTTTCTCGTCTTTCAACGATTGTTTCCCAAAGACCAGTACCCGGGAAGTGGAATTGGCCTGGCTATCTGCAAGAAAGTGGTGCAGCGCCATGGTGGACGCATTTGGGTGGAGTCCGAACCAAACCAGGGAACCACGTTTTACTTCACAATTCCTGTGATGATCACGCAGAATAAGGATAAGGATAAGGTAGGAAAATGTCTAGCGGCCTAATAAAAGTATTGTTGGTGGAAGATAGTCTTGCTGATGCGACGCTGATACTCGAGGTGTTGAAAGAGGAAAAAATAGCAGCCGAAGTGCATGTCGCAAGAGACGGCATCGAAGCCATGCAATATCTCGAGAAAGAGGGAGAGCACGCCGATGCTGCCACTCCCGATCTTGTCATTCTAGATCTCAATTTGCCGAGGATGGATGGACGAGAGGTACTTTTCCGAATGAAGAAGATGCCTTCGCTTGATAAAATTCCCATTGTCATTCTGACCACGTCTCAATCAGAGGAAGACATAACTTCAAGCTATCAGTTGCAAGCAAGCTGTTATGTCTCAAAACCAATCGATCTTGACCAATTTGTCAAAATCGTCAAATCAATCGATAATTTCTGGTTTACGGCTGTGCATTATCCGCCGAAGCCGCTGTCTCCGCCTGCGGCCAAACCATGACGGAAGAGAACACCACTATTCTTTTGGTTGAGGACAATCAGGCAGATGCACTGTTCACTAAAGAACTGCTGCAGGAGCAGCGGCTGTATACGTTCATGCAAGCCAGGAATTTGGCGGAGGCCCTGGAATGCTCCAAAGATAATCATGTCGATGTAACCCTGTTGGATCTCTCTTTGCCGGACAGCCATGGACTCGAGACGGTTGCCCAGCTCGCCTCGCTGCGACCAGACCTGGCGATTGTGGTCATAACCGGTGTCGAAGATGTGAACTGCGCCATCGAAGCTCTGCGGGCCGGCGCCAATGATTATATTGTCAAAGGCTGGCTCAGCGCCGATGTCCTTGTGCGTTCAATAAATTACGCCATTGAGGCCAAGAAACGCCAACGAAGTGACAAGCTGCTGTTAGACCGAATCCGCATCAGCAGTCTCAATGCCGCGGTGGGGCAATCACTTATAAAAGCGTCGACATTGCAGGAACGGTTAGTTGGATGTACAGAAGCGATGGTTGTGCATCTCGATGCTGCGTCAGCGCGAATCTGGAACGTAGATGATCGCCATAAGATCTTGAACTTGCAAGCAAGCTCCGGGAGCGCCCGCGGACCTGACGCCGAGTACACGAAAATTCCTACCGGCCAGTTCAACATAGGCCTGATCGCGTCCAATAAACAGCCTCATGTGACCAATGACGTTCAACACGATCCCATGTTTGCAGATCAAGGCAGCGGCGCCGGAAACGGTATTGTTTCCTTTGCCGGCTATCCACTGCTTGTCGAAGATCGGCTGGTCGGAGTGATGGGGATGTTTTCCAGGCAGAAAATCGGTGACATTGCTATGGGTGCCCTTTCAGCAGTCGCCGATCAAGTAGCAATAGCTATCGATCGAAGTATCGCTGAAGAAGAACGTGCGGTGTTAGCGACCATAGTCTTGTGTTCGGAAGATGCCATTATCAGCAAATCTCTCGATGGCACAATCTTGAGTTGGAACAGAGCCGCTGAAAGAATCTTTGGCTATACGGCCGATGAAATGATTGGTCAAAGCTCATCCATACTGGTTCCGGGGAGTAATGATGACGAGCTTACCCAAGCTACACGAAACATCCGCCAGGGGGAGCACATTGAGCACTATGAAAGCACACGGGTGCGCAAAGATGGCTCCATAATCAACGTATCTGTAAGTGTATCCCGCACTCAAGACACCGCCGGCACCGTCACCGGTGCATCTTCAATTGTTCGTGACATTAGCAGGCAGAAACGCACTGAACAACTCACCTCCCTCCAACACTTGGTGACGAAGATAGTGTCAGAGTCAGAATCTGTTGCTGCTGCTGCTCCTCGAATTATCCAATTGATCGTGAAAACGATGCCCGCCGATTGTGGTGCATTCTGGTGCTTCGATCGCGAACAAAAAATACTGAACTTTGTTGGTGGATGGCACAGGCAAGACTCGTCCTTGGCAAACTTCGCCGGCCTTTGCCGGGAAGTGACATTTGCGGATGGTAATACAGTAGCCGGGAGAATCTTGGATAGCGGCAAAACTCATCTTATTCCAGACTTGCAAAAAGATGGCAACTTTGCCCTTGCTGATGCTGCAGCTCAGTCCGGCATACGCGCCGCTACTGGGTTGCCGATTCTGCTCGACACAAAAGTGATTGGTGTGATGGAGTTTTTCTGTCGGAACAGTTGCAAGCCCGATAATGAGCTGCTAGCGGTTTTGGAAAACATCTGCGCCCAGGTTGGTCAGTTTATGGACCGCAAGGATGCGGAAGAATCAATTCGGGAGCATGCCGCTGAGATCCTGAAGGCGAAACTGGCTCTGCAACGCGCACTCGAGGCCTCTCTGACAGGAACCTGGTCTCACGACTTGGTTTCAGGAGTAGTCGTCACTGATGATCAAGTGGCCGCAAACTTCGGCATCGAACCGGGAACAATGGGCAACACATTCCAAGACTTTATCAATCGGGTGCACATCGATAATAGAGTTGAGGTATCACAGGCAGTGCTAGGAGCCTGGGATAGCATGAAACCTTTCGAAGTCGAGTATCGCGCCGACTGGCCCGATGGCAGCATCCACTACATTTTGACCAAAGGCAATGTTGTTCTTGATGAGAACGGGAGTCCGGTTGCCATGACTGGCGTCAGCGTCGACGTGAGCGGGCGCAGGCACGCAGAAGAACAGTTGCGGCTTACTCTGAAAGCTGCCCATACCGGAGCTTGGGTGAGAGAAATCGAAAGCGGAAAGCTGATTTGGGACGAACAGATGCATGCGTTGCTTGGCGTTAAGCCAGGCGAATTCGCACTCACCTACAAGGACTTCATTAACTTGATCGTCCCGGAAGATGCTGACAACGTAGTACAGTTGGCCAAGGCTGCTGTGGACAACGACACAGAATATCAGTCCGAATTTCGAACTGTCTGGCCCGACGGTACCCTCCACTATATTGAGGCCAGGGGGCGATGTTATCGAGACAGTCCGGTGCGCACTGCCGGAGTCTGCGTTGATATTACTGAGCGCATACTGGCGGAGCAGGAACATGCTCAATTAGCGGCTATCGTCGAATCTTCAGACGACGCCATTATCAGTAAGACTCCGGAAGGCATGGTGTTGAGTTGGAATCGTGCGGCCGAGAGAATCTATGGTTATTCCGCGAGTGAGATCATCGGGCAAAATATCTCCACAATCATCCCTCAAGATCTCGAAAATGAATTACCGAACATCATTTACAAACTCAAGCACGGTCAGAGCATTGCTCAGCACGAGAGTATCAGACAGCGAAAAGATGGTGCTAATGTTGTTGTCTCTTTGACGATATCACCGATTCGTGACAAGTCTGGGCGGTTAGTGGCTGCTGCCACAATCGGTCGTGACATTACTAAGCGAAGGAGAAGTGAGCTTCTCCTCTGCGCCCAATATGCCGTGACGCAACTTCTGGCTGAGTCTGCGTCGCTTG
>Ga0206838_10143_pt1 | contig 21396 bp, 18 predicted proteins | sample Alteio_BWOrgCont_26_FD_152879 | JGI IMG/M metagenome (GOLD analysis project Ga0206838, IMG submission 152879) | Enriched cells from forest soil in Barre Woods Harvard Forest LTER site, Petersham, Massachusetts, United States -... | ecosystem: Environmental > Terrestrial > Soil > Temperate forest >...
GTTTGCTGGGCTATTCCGAAGATGAATTAATCGGCCGCACGCCCGCGCTATTCCATGACCCCACCCAAGTCGCACTGCGGGCCTCCGAACTTACCAAAGAGACCGGACGTGTAATCGAAGGTTTCGAAACCTTTGTCGATCTTCCCCGTCGCGGCCAGGCCGACGAACACGAGTGGACTTATATCCGGAAAGATGGCAGCCGCGTCCCGGTCTTTTTGTCAGTCACCGCGCTTCATCCCGTTGACGGCGTGGCTCGTGGTTTTCTGGGTGTCGCGGTGGATATTACTACGCGCAAACAAGCCGAAACCCAGATGCAGGCGGCCAAATCCGCCGCCGAGCAGGCCAATCGCGCCAAATCGGAATTCCTGGCAAACATCTCGCATGAAATTCGCACGCCCATGAATTCCATCCTGGGCTTCGCTGAATTGCTCCAGCGCCACCTGCGCGATTCAGCCATGAAAAAGCAGGCCCAGTCCATTTTTTCAAGCGGTCAGACCCTCATGCGCTTGATCAATGATTTGCTGGATTTGTCCAAAGTGGAGGCTGGCCGCCTGGATCTGCAACCCGGGCCCGTTAATCTCCGCAGCCTCGCCACGGAAATGCACCAGTTTTTTAGTCTCAAGGCCGACGAAAAAAACATCCCCGTGGCCCTGGAATTTTTTGGTTCGGTCGATGGGCGGTTTTTTCTCGATGAAGTGCGCGTAAGACAAATTTTATTCAATCTCCTCGGTAACGCGCTTAAATTCACGGAACAGGGTCGCGTTATTTTAAGTATTGAAGTCGAAGAGGAATCTGCCGGCCTCGCCCGGGTGGCGTTTACCGTGCGCGACACCGGCATGGGCATCCCCACTGAACTTTTGCCGCGTTTGTTCATGCCGTTTGAGCAACGCACCGGCCAAAGCACCCGGAAGTATGGCGGCACCGGCTTGGGGCTTAGTATCAGTCGCCGACTGGCCGAGTTGATGGACGGAACACTCATTGCCTGCTCGGAAGTGGGCGTCGGCAGTTCATTTCACCTGACCATTCCGCACGTGCGCCACGAAATTACTGCCGATACCAACTTGGACGGATCGCTGACCGATATCGAGCCGGTGGTCGTCGGCCAACCACTCGAGCCGAATGTGGCTTTTTCGCCCTCAACCATCGTGGCTTGGCAAAGTTGCGCCGCCATGGCCAACGGACCTTGGATGATGAAGTGGAAAACTCTTTTACAGGCACCGTTGTTTGACGACATTGAAAATTTTGCCAACACCCTGATCCAGGCTGCGGGTGAACACACTCCCGAGCCGTTAAGGGAGTACGGGCGCCGCCTGGCGGAACAGGCCCACGATTTTGAAGTCGAGGAAATGACTCTTTCGCTGCGGGAATTTCCCCAACTTGCAGCCCGCTTGCAAGCCGGTCCGGTGGCCGGCCAGCGCGCCGTTTCTTTGGATATCGGCTTATAGTGAAAGCAACCGCCAGCACTGCCATGTCTGATTCCGGCAAACCCTACATACTTCTGGTTGATGATACTGAAGCAAATCTGCGCGTGCTGGGACCCTTGTTGCGGTCCGAAGGTTGGGCCGTAGCTGCTGCCACTCGCGGCGAGCAAGCCCTGAAGATCATCGCACAACGCCGCCCGGATTTGGTGCTCCTCGACGTAATGATGCCGGAGATGGACGGTTTCGAAGTCTGCCGCCGTCTGCGGGCCGATCCAGGTCTGCGCGATCTGCCCGTTTTGTTCATCACCGCGTTGACGGAGGAAGAGGATATTGTGCGCGGCTTTCGAGAGGGCGGGCATGACTACATCGCAAAGCCTTTTCGCCAGGCCGAACTCGTGGCCCGCGTGCGCACCCACCTGGCCCTGCAGCAGACCATGCGCAAAGCGGAAAAACAAGCCGCCGACCTCGCCCAGCTCAATGCCGATAAAGACCGTTTTTTCTCCATCATCGCCCACGATTTGCGCAGTCCCTTGGCTGGACTTTTGGGCTTAAGCGAAACTTTGGCCGCCAATCTTCCTTCTTTCACCCCCGGAGAAATTGGCGAAGCCACCGAGGAAATGGCCAAATGCTCCCGCAACCTCTACCAATTATTGGAAAACCTGCTCGAATGGTCGCAGTTGCAGACTGGACGAATGGAGTGTCGGCCGGAAAACGTCGAGTTGACGGCGGTGCTCAAGGAACTTGCTGAATTGTTTGGTCCGGCGGTTCAGCAAAAAAATCTTAAACTGAAATTTGAGCTTCAACCGGTCACCGCATGGGTGGACCAGCGCATGGTGCATACCATCGTGCGTAACTTGATTTCCAACGCGATTAAATTTACCCCGTCTGGCGGCATGATTACCCTGCGGTGTGGACTCAGGGATGGATTGGCCATGGCTGAATTCTGTGACACAGGTTTGGGCATCGCTCCCAGCGAATTAGCGTATTTATTTGGTAGCGCGGTTCGCCCATCCAGTCAATCAGCCAGCCGACCGGGCACCGCGGGCGAGCGCGGCACTGGTCTTGGGCTCGTGTTATGCCAGGAGTTGCTGGAAAGTGCCGGCGGCACCATTACCGCTGTCAGCACCCCGGGGCAGGGCAGCACCTTTACGATCCGGCTGCCCCTCTCACCCACTGCTTTGGCTGGCTGATTTTGTTCTTGCAAATTATTTGCATTAACAAAATAGTGGTGGAATGAAATGGATTCGTTCCACCCTCATAAGGGTGGCCATGCTCGGGCTGGTTTGTGCCAGGCTCCAGGCCGCGCCTTCTCCGACCACGGCCTCGGGCTCCTTCAATATCGTGGCGGAGTTTTATCCGCTCTACGTCACTTTGTTGAATATTACCAGTGGTGTGCCGGGAGTTCAGGTCACCAATATGGTGCCGACCACCACCGGTTGCCCCGAGGATTACCAACTCACCCCGGGGGATTTGAAGTTGTTATTCACCGCCAATGTCCTCGTCGTCAACGGCGCCGGCCTGGAAGGATATCTTGACCGCCTGGCCGCTCAATGTCCCCGCCTGGATGTAATCACCGCCAGCGCCGGTTTGGACTTGTTGAAGATTGACGGAGAAATAAATCCCCACCTCTGGGTGTCGCCATCCATGGCCGCACGTCAAACCCGCTCCATCGCTGCTGCATTATCTGCTGCTGATCCCATTCACGCGGCCCTCTACCATAAAAATGCCGAGACTTACGCGCTTCGGCAGGAAGCTTTTGGTCGCAAGATGCGCGATAGCCTCGCGGGCGCTCCGGTCCGCCGTTTGGTGGCCTTCCACGACTCCTTGCCCTATTTGGCCCGTGATTTAAATCTGGAAATTTTGGCCGTCATTGAACCCGCACCCGGGCAAAATCCCAGTGCGCGTGAATTGGCTGATGTAGTCGGCAAAGTGCGCCACGCGCCCGGTCCCGTCGCATTAATTTCAGAAATTGATGCCAAAAGCCCGGCCGCCGAGGTATTGAGTCGCGAGCTGGGCCAGCCCTCGTATGACTTGGACACGGTCACGGGCGGTCCACTGGAACCCGCTGCCGCCAAGGACGCTTATTTCCGAGCGATGGAAAAAAATCTTGCTGTTCTCCGAATCGCGTTGAGGTTAATGGATTCCGCTTCCGTTGCCAAACTCGCACACTAACACCATGCCAAACATTCCCGAGCCTGCCCCACTCGAGACTCCGCATACTCCCTGTGGCGCGTGTCTCACCCATGTGCGCAATCTGGGCGTGCATTTCCATGGCCGTACGGTGCTCGAAAACCTGACCTTTGATTTACGCTGCGGGGAAATCACCGCGCTCGTTGGCCCAAATGGCGCGGGTAAGACCACGCTGTTGCGAGCCTTGCTCGGCGAAGTACCCCATACCGGCGATTGCCATTTTCACGGCGGTCCCGGCCATCCTCATCGCCGTCTGGTCATTGGTTATGTGCCACAACGGTTGACTTACGATCGCGCGGCGCCGTTGTCCGTGGCAGACTTATTTGCGCTCAGTGGTGGCCCGCGTCCGGTCTTTTTTGGTTTAAATGCATCCCGGCGAATTGCGGCGCACACGGCGCTGGCGGAAGTGGATGCCGCGCATCTGCTCAACCGGCGTTTAGGCGACTTGTCCGGCGGCGAATTACAACGCGTGCTGCTGGCGCTCTCCCTTACACCGGAGCCAGACTTGCTGCTTCTGGATGAACCGCAACAAGGCCTCGATGCCGCCGGGATGGAACTGTTCCATGATTTGGTTGCCCGGTTGCGCGGCCGTTTTGACATGGCTGTGGTTCTGGTCTCGCATGACCTCGCCTCGGTGGCCCGGGTGGCAGACCGCGTCTTTCTTTTGGATGGGAAACTCTTGGCGGTCGGCACACCGACTGAATTGCTGGCCTCACCCCTGGCACGCCAGCGACTTGGCCTGGTGAATATTTAATTCGGTGTTTTTGGACTGATTCCGCATTTTTACCCATGTCGTTCTTGTCTCATTTCTGGCATCAACTTATCGGCGCTTTGCCGTGGGATTGGGCGCAGTTCCATTACATGCAACTAGCCTTGCTGGCAGTTTTGCTGGCTGCTCCCTTGTTCGCCTTAATCGGCACCCAAGTTGTCGGTCTGCGTTTGGTTTTTTTCTCGGACACCCTGGGTCATGCGGCCTTGGCCGGGCTGGGGGTGGGGGTGATCGCGGGTTTGGCGGAGCCTTGGTGGGCGATGTTAGTTTGGGCGGTGCTGATGGCGTTGCTCATGACTTGGGTGCAGCGGCGTTCACGGGCAGGTTCGGATACCGTGCTCGGCGTCTTTCTGGCCTTTTCCGTGGCGCTCGGCATCGCGCTCTTGTCGCATCGCGGTCAAACCAAGCAGTTGCTCAATTATCTGGTCGGCGATGTCTTGAGCATCACAGGCCATCAACTTGTGGCGCTCGCGGTTGTTTTAGTGGTTACCGTTGCGCTCGCACTGCGCTGGTTCAATGCTCTCTCTCTCATCGGCTTGAATGCTTCGCTGGCTGGCAGCCGTGGCGTGCGGGTGGCTTGGGTGCAGGCCGGTTTTGCGGTCACGGTTGCCGTCGCGGTGACCATGGTGATACCCTGGGTCGGCTTGCTTCTCATTAATGCCTTTCTCGTTTTGCCAGCGGCTACTGCGCGGTTGCTGGCGCGCGACATGCGGCAATATTTAATTTGGACCATTGGTTTGGCGCTCAGTTCCGGGGTGGGTGGGTTGATTTCCTCCTATTATTGGGATACGCCGACGGGCGCGACCATCGTTCTTTGGGCCACGGCGTTTTATGCCCTTGCACTCCTCGTTCATCCCAGCCGGCTGGATAAAACCAGCCTTAATGCCGAGCCCGCTGGCGCCGTCGACTAAACGCATTTTCATCGGAACATTTTGTCCGTTTTCAGGTTCGTAAGCTATAGGATTTAGCCTATAATTAAACCATGAAACTCACCCAATCCGCCTCTCGATTCATTACTATCGTGGCGTGGTTGACTGCCTCTTGCTGGTCGCCCGCCTTCGTTTCCTCCGCCTCTGCGGCGACAACCAAACCGAGTTCGACCATCAATTACTCGTTCGACGAAACGCCGCTCGACCGCGCCAATCAGGATCATCTGAGCAGCTATGCGGACATGCTGGACAAGGTTACGCCCGCTGTCGTCGGAGTCTATCCCTCGCGTATGGCCCAACCCGAGCGCCGGGGCCGGTCGCTCCAGCAATATTACAACCGTTACGGAACCACTCCGCCACCCATTGATCCAGACTGGACGGATACGAAGGGCGTGAATTATTGGTATATCGGCGTCGGTTCCGGTTGCGTCATTTCCTCGGATGGCTACATCCTCACCAACAATCACGTGGTTGATGATGAAAACGAGCAACCGGCCGATGCCGTGCTCGTCAAGTTAAGTGATGGTCGCGAGCTGATTGCAAAAGTTATTGGCGCGGATAAAGCTTCGGACCTTGCGTTGATAAAAATTGACGCCAAAGACCTGCCCACTATCAAAATGGCCGATAGCGACAAATTGCGCGTGGGGGATATTGTTTTCGCCGTGGGCAACCCCATGGACGTCGGCATGACAGTAACCCATGGCATTGTCTCCGCCGTTGGCCGCAGTGACTTGGGTTTGCTCGATGACCCGCAAAATCCAAGCTCAACGGGAACCGGATTTGAAAATTTCATCCAGACCGATGCCTCCATCAATCCCGGCAATTCTGGCGGACCGCTGGTGGATTCCCAGGGACGATTGGTCGGCCTTAACTCCGTCATCGAATCGCCCTCGGGCGGCAGCATCGGCATCGGTTTTGCCATTCCTTCAACCCTCGCCCGCCATGTCGCGGACGACTTGATCAGGGACGGCCGTGTCCGTCGCGGTGCCTTGGGCGTCGGCACAGAGGAAGTGGATCATAATTTGGCCGAAGCCCTCCATATGCCCAACACGCATGGTGCACTCGTAAAAGATGTGTCCGCCGGTTCGCCGGCAGCCAAATCGGGTCTCCAAGCGGGCGACGTCGTGGTTAAAATTAATAACGACGAAGTCGATACCGCTGGCAAACTGCGCTACCTCGTTGCCTTGTCCGATCCCGGTACCGCAATTGATGTAACCATTCTGCGCGATGGCAAACCCCAGATCATGAAAGTCGTGCTGGCTGACCGTGAGCAAATGTACCAGGAAATTAATGGCTTGGCTCCGGTGCGGGGCTCTTCTTCGGCCCCCTCGGCACTTCCACCATTCCAGACCAATCCGATCGGCAACAACCCGGCCCCCACTGCCGACGCCATGCCCGCCGCCGGCGAAATCATGGCCGGCCTTTCCTTGACTCCAGTTACCGCTGGCATTCGCCAGGATTTGCAATTGCCCAACAACCTTGGCGGCCTGGTCGTCACCGACGTTTCCCGCACCAGTCCCTACGCCTACGAGTTCAAGGTTGGCACAGTCATCACTCAAGTGAACAAGAAAACCGTGTCTACCTTGGACGACTTGAGTGCCGCCTTGAAGCCCGGCGAACTCAACCTTTTCTACGTTTATCGTTACGACGAGACGACTAATACCGGCACGACAGCCATCGTCACGCATATGGTGCCCAGCGCGGCCAAGTAAAGGCTCAGGGTAGGGGGGAGATGGAAAAGACCGCTTATCGGCTTGCCTCCGGGCAGGCGTTGGCAAGAATCGCCCCTTCCCCACATGGGAGGACGGCTAGCTCAGTTGGTTAGAGCGCCTGCTTTACACGCAGGATGTCGCAGGTTCAAATCCTGCGCCGTCCACCCGGGGAACTTGACGCACCATGCGCCACACCATCTCCATCCTCGTCGAAAACAAGTTCGGCGTCCTCGCCCGTGTCGCCGGCCTGTTCTCCGGCCGCGGCTTCAATATTGAGACGCTCAACGTCGGCCCGACCAACGACCCCAATTTATCGCGCATCACGGTGACTATCGCCGGCGATGATGCCGCGCTCGACCAGGCAATCAAGCAGGTCAACAAGCTCATCAATGTCATCGAGGTCACCGATTTCTCCCGTGGCCAGGGCTTTGTAGCGCGCGAATTGGTAATGGTGAAGCTCGAATGCACCCGCGAAACCCGCTCGGAAATCGTCGAAATCTCCTCTATTTTCCGCGCCAAGGTCGTCGACGTGACACCCAAAGCCATTACGCTCGAACTGACCGGCAACGAGAGCAAAATTAAGGCCTTCCTCGAAATCCTCGCGCCCTTCGGCATCAAGGAACTCGCCCGCACCGGCAATCTCGCGTTGCCAAGGGGCGCGTGAATATTCACCGCCAAGGCGCAAAGAATACAGAGAAACTAATTCTGGAAATAACTCGAAACCCGAAACTCCAAACTCGAAACTAATTTACCATGCCCGCAAAAGTCTACACTGACAAAGACGCCGACCTCGGCGTGCTCAAAAACAAAACGCTCGCCATTCTTGGCTTCGGTTCGCAGGGCCACGCCCATGCGCTGAATCTCAAGGACAGCGGTGCCCGTGTCATCATCGGGCTGTATCCCGGGAGCAAGTCCTGGAAAGTCGCGGAGGAAAAGGGCTTTGCGGTCTATGCCGCCGGAGAAGCCGTGCGCCTTGCCGACGTTATCATGGTCGGACTGCCCGACATGCGACAGGCTAGCGTCTATACCGCCGACATCGCGCCGAACCTGGCCCCCGGCAAGACCCTCCTCTTCACTCACGGCTTGAGCATTCACTTTAAGCTCATCAAGACCCCCAAGGACATCAACGTCATCATGGTTGCGCCGAAGGGTCCCGGCCATATCGTCCGCGCGCAATACCTTGAAGGCAAGGGAGTTCCGGCACTCATCGCGGTTTATCACGATGCCACTGGCGACGCCAAGAAAATCGCTCTCGCTTGGGCCAAAGGCATTGGTGGCACCCGTGCTGGCGTGCTCCAAACCACCTTCAAAGAAGAGTGCGAAACCGACCTCTTCGGCGAACAAGCAGTCCTTTGCGGCGGCGCAACCGAGTTGGTCAAAGCCGGTTTCGAAACCCTCGTGGCTGCGGGTTATCAGCCCGAAATGGCCTACTTCGAGTGCCTCCATGAATTGAAACTGATTGTCGACCTCATGGTCGAATCCGGCATTTCCGGCATGCGCTTCTCCATTTCCGAGACTGCCAAGTATGGCGACATCACCCGCGGACCACGCGTCATTAACAAATCTTCCCGCGCCGCGATGAAGCAAATCTTGAAGGAAATCCAGTCGGGTAAATTCACCAAGCAGTGGGTTGCGGAATACGCTGGTGGCCTCAAGAACTACAAGCGCCTGCTCGCCGCGGGTGAAAAGCACCCGATTGAAAAGACCGGCCAGCGCCTTCGCGCCCTCATGCCTTGGGTCCCCAAGCGCAACATCAAGGGCGCCTCGGCGTCCTATGCGAAGTAAGCCGGAAGGAGCATTACGGTAGTCGGTCCGTTGCAATCACCATGGCTTCCGTCTATCTTGTCGGCGCCGGTCCCGGCGACCCCGGTTTGGTCACTCTCCGGGCTCGCGACCTCATTGCGCGTTGTGACGTGCTGGTCTATGACCGGCTCGTCAATCCGGAGCTGCGCAATTGGGTCAAGCTGGGCTGCGAGCTGATTTACGTCGGTAAAGACCCCCACCTGCATGCCATTCCACAGGACGACATCGAAGACCTCATTGTTGCGCGGGCCAAGGCGGGTAAAATCGTCGTGCGGTTAAAGGGTGGGGACCCTTTTATTTTTGGCCGCGGCGGCGAAGAAGCCCAACGCCTCGCCCGCGATGGCGTGTTGTTTGAAATCGTCCCGGGCGTTACGGCAGCACTGGCGGCCGCATCCTACGCCGGGATTCCGCTGACCCATCGCGACTTCGCCTCTTCCCTCTGCTTTATTACCGGCCATGAGAACCCGGAAAAGCACGAGTTTCGCGTCGATTTCAAAAAATTCGCCACCCTTGGTGGCACACTCTGCCTCTACATGGCCATGGGCCAGTTGGATCGCATTGTGGGCGAATTGCGCGCCGGTGGCCTGGCGGCTGAGACACCTGCCGCCGTCGTGCAATGGGCCACGACCCCGCAGCAAAAGACTTTGTTCACCACACTCGGCGAACTCGTGGCGGCTGTCGCCAAGGCCGGGCTCGGTGCGCCAGCCGTCATCATCATTGGCGCAGCAGTTAAAGCCGCGCAAAACATCAGCTGGTTCGAGCAACGACCACTCTTTGGTCGGCGCATTGTCGTTCCCCGCGCCCGCGAACAAGCCGGCGAATTGCGCCATAAATTCGAAGAACTCGGCGCTGAGGTGCTCGAGCTGCCCTTGATTGAAATCAAGCCCGATCTGGACGTCAAAGTTGCCGACGAAGTTTTTTCTGAACTCGCCACTTATGAATGGGGTGTCTTTACCAGCCCGCATGGCGCCAAATATTTCCTCGAGGAGGTTTTGCGCCGCTGCAAAGACGTGCGCGCCCTTGGCCCGATGAAGTTTGCCTGCCTTGGTCCCGCCACGGCCCGGGAAGTGGAAAAGTTCTCCCTCGAAGTCACCGTACTGCCCAAAACGTCCACCAGCACCGCCTTGGCCGATGACTTGATTGCGTTGGGATCCCTCGAACACCTCCGCATTTTGGTCGTTACCGGCACCCGCAATCGCGAGGACTTGCCTGCTCGTCTGGAAAAAGAAGCGCTGGCCATCGTCGATTGCCTGCAAGTTTACCGGACTGATTTTACCGATTTGTCTAAAAACCCTGCGGCCGAAAAATTCCGCACCCTGGGCGCCGACGCCATCGCCTTCACCAGCGCCTCCACCGTTGAGTCACTGATCCACCAGGCCAGGCATGTCGTTCTGGCACCCGGCGCCCGCCGCCCCCTTTCCTGCGCCATCGGCCCACTTACCGCCGCCGCCTTGCGTGAACATAAAATGCCCGTGGATGTCGAAGCGCCGGAACATTCATTGGACGGTTTGGTCCAAGCGATCAAGCGCAAGATTATCGCCGAAAATAAATAGTGTTAACGTAAATGATGCTTGGGTTGACGGAGTATTAAATTTGCTCACCAACTCAATGTTAAGATTAGGTTATATTAGTGTCATTGTCTCGCTGGGGCAGGTCTGTATTTTCGGTGGATAATTTTATCGGGTTGGCTTATACTGCCGTCTGACTGCCCAATCCATGCTTTCCATTGGCGATGAGTGCCCGTGTGAAAGTCTCTCCTTTAATCTTTCATGCGCCCACGCGTTAAAATCTGCGGTTTGACCCGAGCGGAAGACGTGCGATTGGCGCGGGAACTCGGCGCTGATTTCTTCGGTGTGGTATTATATGCCAAATCGCCGCGTTGTGTGGATGGCAAAGCGCTGGAAGCTCTCATTGCCGCCATACCCCGCGGCAAACGTGTCGCTGTAGAAGTGGCTCCAACCCCCGGTACACTGGAGAAACGCCGCGCCCAGGGATTTGACATCTGTCAGGTGCATTACGATCCCCAAGAGCATTCCGACGCCATGCTGAAAGACTGGGCCAAAGAAATTGGCCGCGCACATCTTTGGCTGGCGCCCCGTCTGCCCTCGGGAGCGCAGTTCCCCGATTCTGCCCTGCAAACCGCCCAAACCTTGTTACTGGACACCTATCAGAAAGGAACGTACGGCGGCTCGGGTCGGACGGGTGATTGGTCGCATTTTAAGAAACTGGCCAAAACCCATCCCAAGCATCACTGGGTGCTTTCGGGCGGTTTAAGACCGGAAAATGTCCGCGCCGCCTTGCAATCGACCAGCGCAAAAATCATCGACGTCAATAGCGGCATCGAAAGCGCGCCGGGCATCAAAGACGCCGTCCTGCTTGATCTACTCTTTGCCAATCTCGCGGAGCGTTGAGTGGTTAATTATTCGGCTCGCCATGGTCTGGCGAATACTTGATATTCGTAGCGATGGATACGAAAGCATTGTCTGTCGGTTCCCCAACATCCGTGCTCCAAGGCCCCTATGCATCCCCGTTTACCCGTGAGCGGGTGGTGCGTGAGACCGCTCCGTCCTTGAAAGAAATGGCGCCGGGCGAACGTCCGCAGGAGCGGCTGGAAATGAATGGCCCTGGCGTGCTTAGTGACACGGAACTGCTGGCCATGCTCCTGCGCAGTGGCAGTCAAGGCATGGATGTGCTCAAGGTTTCCGCCGTACTCTTGACCGAGGCCGGCTCACTGGCAGCATTGTTGTCTTGGAAGACGGAGGATTTCCGCCGTATCAAAGGCATCGGTCGGGTCAAAGCCCTGCAACTGGTCACGGTCATGGAGATTGCCCGCCGCGTCGTGGCCCAGGCCGCCGCACAGGATCCGGAAGGGCTTGCCACCCCCCTGGCCGTTTATCGGCATTTTATCCCCCTAACGGCTGGATTGGATGTCGAAAAATTTTGGATTATCTGCCTCAACCGTAAATATCGCCTGCTCAAACGCGCGGAAATCACCTCCGGCACCGCCACCAGCAGCCTCGCGCATCCGCGGGAGGTTTTTCGCGAGGCTATCCGTTGCAATGCCAGCGCCATCGTCGCGGCCCACAATCATCCCAGCGGCGACCCCGCGCCCAGCAAGGCCGATTTGGAAATCACCCGCCAATTGCGCTCCGCCGCAGAAATTGTCGGCATCGAATTGCTCGACCATGTCATTATTGGCCGCCCCGGCGCTGACCCCCATCGCTTGGGCTACTATTCCTTTCGGGACGCAGGTTTGCTCGGCTAATAGCGGAATGGAATTCGGGTGACGCCGGCCTTTTCGTCTTTAAGCAAGTCGATGAAGGTACGCTCAAGGAAGGGCCCCGTTTCAAACTCGCTTAAAGCAGCCAGGTACTGCGGCAGAATGGGGTCAGTCGCTTCCAGGTGTTCATCCCCGGCCGTATTGCCTAGTCGGTCCAGCGAACGATGAAACTTTCCCAACGTTAGCTGGTGCAGTGGCCGCCCGGGCAGGTAGTGGAGGTTCTTTTCACCATTTTCGTCGGTAATCTCGGTAGCGCTTATCATCTGCAGGTCGGTCAGCCGACCCAGGCCTTCATTGAGAATGGCCGTCGGCACCCGCAGGGTATTGGCCAGTTCTTCCGAGGTTGGGCCGGGTTCCTTGCGCAAAAATGCCCGGCAAATTTGCAAAAAGGCCGCGAGATTCAACAACCGCCGGGTGCGTGGGCTGACCAGATTCCATAACCGGTCGGCAGTAATGTTATTGGTATTTTGCAGGGCGTAAGTGAGTAAACCGCCAAAGAGCACCATCGTCCAAAACACAAACAGCCCAAACATCAGGATTGGAATGATGCCGACCGAGCCATACAAATTCATCTTATTCAACACCGTTGCCACATACAGAAAGGAAAAATAATTGTTTAGAATCAGGCAAATGGCCACCACGATACCGCCGGTGAGCGCCGGCAGCCAGTGCACCTTCGTATTCGGAATAAAGCGGTAAAACACGGTTAGCAAAAGGGACAGCAACGCGAAGGCCAGCAGATCCGTAACGAAGCCGGTAAAGTACCCCAAATTCACTCCCAACGGCAGTTTCCTCGCGACCATGCCCAGCGTGGCCGGAAATAACACGGTGGCCGTCGTAAACGCCGCCAGCACGCCCAGGCTGAAGACCGTCCAATACAGCACAATGCGCCGCAAGGTATCACGGCCCCGGCGCACACCCCATATATTGTTAAAGTTGTTCTCGATCGAAATCATCATCTGGATGCAGATAAAAACCAGAAACAACAGGCTAAACATATTACCCTTCCAGTTGTGCGCGCTTTCAACGAAACTATTCAGCAGGGTGACCAGTTGCTGGTTCGGCTGCCCTGCGTCCACTGCATCCATGCTTGTGTCGGGGGCGATAAATTTTACGATGCCATTGAGGATGGAGGCGGTGAATTGCGCCGAATTTGTCTGCAAGACAAACGTGGAAATCATGATCGCCAGGGACACAATCGGCCCCAGCGACATCAGCGAAGCGTAACTCAGCGCTGCCGCCTGGCTGAGCATTTTCTTGGTCATGATCCCGCGCACCGTGATGCTTAGCACGCGCAGGAAAGCGTAAACCCGCCCGCGCAAACTTTTGTCAAAGACGATCGCATGATGCCAGATTTGGTCCTCAAATAAATTGCGGACGCGCCGCGTCAGTTGCCAGGGTTCGGGCGCCTTCGGTTGCGGCATGGTCGGTATCCTTCCGCAATTAACCGCTCGCCGCCGAAAAGGCCGTCCAGGCCGTCCAGGCAAGGTAGCCCATGCTGCCCACGCCGATGAGCGCGAACGAAATCATGGTTTTTAGATTGAGCGTTACTGTGCAAACAAACAGCCCCAAGCCCGCCGTCACGGCGACGACCATGCTGATGGGATCGCCCATCGACCAGTAAAAAAATACAAAGTAGCCTACCCCCACCATCGCGCGAAACCGGACCACCGGAAACAGGCTGAAGATGTTCAGGAACAAGCCCAGCGCCAGCAGGCAGTCAAATATCCCCACCAGCGCAAATGGCTCCTGGATGATTCCCTGCCAGTTGCCATGAGCAAACAGGTCCATTAGCACCCGGTAACGCGGCAGGCTGTTGGCCAGGCCACTCAACACCATCATGACCGTCAACACCGGCATCGACAGACCGGCGGCCCGGCTGATTTCTTTTTGCACATCTTTCAAATGCCGGGTGTCATCGGTGTGGCCTTCCGCCGCCGCCAGCATTTGCTCAACCGTGATGGCCGGCTTTGATTCGTCCTCCGGCTTGTTGATATACTTGATCGCTTCGACCGGTTTGCCTTCTTTCTTGAGCCCCAGCTTCTTTTTCTCAGGAAATAACATCGCCTTGAGTTCAGGGAAATCGCGCACCACCACCCACGAACTTTTGTTCTCATCGGCTACTTCCGTTTCCAGTGTAATTTGCCCGGCCTCAGCCAATGAAACCATTTGATCCTCGTCGAACGGCCCGCGGGTATCGCCGGCGGCGGACTGGCGTATGTAAAAGTCGCCCATGAGCAGTCGGCATTAAAACCGTCGAAGCCATTGCCCGGCAAGCTTAAAGCCGTAATTAGGGCATCTTCCAAGTATCCAATCCGCGCGCCGGAGGTTTGGCTAGCCAGCCGCGAATCCCGTCTCTCAAGAACGCAATCCACGCCGGATTCTCATTCATGCAGGGGATCTGCTCATAGCTCTGCCCGCCGGCCTCCATAAAAATTTCCTTCCCGCGTATCGCAATCTCTTCCAGCGTTTCCAGGCAGTCGCTGACAAACGAGGGGCAGGCGACCAGCAGCCGCTTCACGCCTTCGCCGGGCAAATCGCGCAGGCGGAAATCCGTATAGGGCGTCAACCAGGGCCGGCGTCCCAACCGACTTTGAAAGGAAATTTCGTACTGCTCGCGCCGCAGGCCTAAGTGAGCAGTGACCAGCTCCGTGGCGCGCAAGCATTGATGCCGGTAGCAGGTGGCGTGAGCCGGATGGCAGCCATCGCAACAATCGGGCCGGCTCAGGCAATGCTCATGCGATGGATCGCTCTTTTGCAGATGGTGGTAGGGGATGCCGTGGTAGGAGAAAAGCAATTTGTCAAATCCTTGCGCCAAGGCCGGGCGCATCGACTCCGCCAGTGCCTGGATGTACGCCGGGTGATTATAGAACGGCGGCAGGGTGTCCACCGGTACGCCGGGCAATTCTTTGGCCAGCAGTTGTTCGGCCAGCACCACCACCGTCTCGTAACTCGACATCGCGTAGTGTGGATAGAGCGGAATAATGAGCACCCGTGATGCGCCTTTCTCGCGCAGTTGTTTAACCACACTTGCCACCGAGGGATTGCCATAACGCATCGCCAAGGCCACTTGCGTGTCTTCGCCAACTTCCTTCTGCACCTTGGTTTGCACCTGCTTGCTTGTCACCACCAGTGGTGAACCTTCCTTCGTCCAGATCTTTTCATAGGCCTCCGCTGAATTTTTTGGCCGGGTGGGCAGGATAAACAGGTTAAGCACCAGCCAGCGCAGCGGCGCTGACACATCCAGCACGCGCTCATCCCACAAAAATTCGCGCAAATAGCGCCGCACATCCGGCACCGAGGGCGTGTCGGGTGAACCAAGATTAAGCAATAAAACAGCGGGTGATGACATGATGTAAAGGATGAGACTTTAATTATTCCGCTATCTTTGGCGATAGATTTAGCGCCCACAATCCCGCCGCCGCCCCGGTGGATAAACACTGAGCTACTGCCACTCCTCCACGGTACGACCCCGCCAGAGTCAACCCCACCCAGTCTTGCTCAACCTTCTCCATAACCGCGAGCTTTTCTCCATGGTCAAGGTTGTACTGCGGGATACCACGCGGCCAGCGCACGATTTTCTTATATACCGGCTGGCCGGTGACGCGCAGCAGTTTTTCCAAATCAGTTTTAACTTTTTCAAGCAAGGGCTCGTCGGCCAGTCCGGCCAATTCCAGCTGCCGTGCGCCTCCCACAAAAACCGTGAGCAATACTTGTCCATCGGGCGCCCGGTTGGGAAAAAGCGTCGAGCTAAACAACGCGCCCAAGATTGAAAGATTTTCCACTGCGGGTACCAGCACGCCAAAACCATCCAGTGAATGGCCAACGGCATTGCGTTGATAACCCAGTAGCAGCGCTGTAATCGGCGGGTGCTCAATCGTGCTCAAGGGGGCCAATTGAGTGGTCAACTCCCTTGGCAGGGGCAGTTTGGCCAAGGCATGGGCTGGCACCGCCAGCGTGACTCCGTCAAAGGTTTCCTGAAATGCAGTTCCATTGGTTTCCCAAGCCGCCTCCCATTCGTTCGCCGAATTTCGATCCAATGAAATCAATCGTGATTGCAGCGAAATGGAATCACCCAACTTTGCCGCCAAAGCGCGAGGCAATGCACCCAAGCCATCCTGAAATGAAATCAAGCGCGCGTTGCCACCTTTGCCGCGCCGATTCCTTAAGGCATGGATCGCCGCGCGGGCCAGCGAGCCATGCTGATCTTCCATGGATTGCAGACGGGGTAACGCATAACGCACCGATAATTTCTCCGCGTCTCCCGCAAAAATCCCCGCCACAAAAGGCTCCAGGCAATAAGTATAAACCTCGGCGCCAAGTCGTCGGCGCGCAAAATTGGCGAGACTTTCTTCCCCGGATTCATTCGCAGGGCGTTTCATGGCCCATGGTTCCCCCAGCAGGCGCATTTTGGCGTGAAGCGACAGCAACGAGGTTGTTAAAAAGCGCGTCAGTGACATTGGTACGGGTACCAATATCCCGTCGCGCACGATAAACCGTTCACGCGCAGCAGGCGAAGCCGCTACAATTTCATTCTCCAAGCCCAAATCGGAAATTAATTGGAGTAACTCCGGATCACGGCTGAGCAACGTGTTCGGGCCTATTTCACCCAGAAATCCATGCTCCCGTTGCGAATAAACCATGCCACCGACTCGATCCGCTGTTTCCAGCAAGCGCACCTCGGCGCCGGAGCGTTTCGCCTGAAAGGCGGCATTTAATCCCGCCAAGCCGCCGCCAATGACCAAAAGTCGTTTCATGAGCAAGAGGTAGCCACAACCGTCTCGACCAACGCGGTTACGCATTCAATCTTGGCCTGGGGCGTGACGCCATGGCCGAGGTTGACGATGTGCCCTGATCCGGAAATCTGGCCAAGCAGCTTTTTGGTCGCGGCCTGCACCTTCTCCGGCTCACCCATCAATAATTCCGGGTCCAGATTGCCCTGGGTGGCAACCGCCGGATTCATTTTGCGAAATGTCGCCACATCCACGGTCGTATCCAGGCTCAAGACCTTGGACCCGGTCGCGATGAGTTCCGCCGCCTGCACGGACATTCCTTTGGCAAAAAGTATCACCGGTGTCTGCGGCGGTAGGGTGGCAATCACGGCCCGAATCCACCGCAACGACCACGCCGAATATTTTTCCGCTGGGCACAACGAAGCCCATGAATCGAAAATCTGCACCGCATCCGCGCCCGCCGCAATTTGTTGGTTAAGACATTCACCGACGGCGTGCACCAGCTTTTGCATTAATTTTTCAAACATGACTGGATTCCGCTGGGCCAACTCCACCAAGGCCGGTTTGGCCGCTGGCGCGCCGCCTTCCACCATATACGCCGCGAGTGTCCACGGTGAGCCCGCAAACCCCAGCAGTGCGTGGCCTTCGCCTAGTTCTTGATGCACCAGCCGCAGCGCACCAGCTTGATACGCCAGTCGCTCCGCGATATTTTGGTCATCCAGCCGGTCAATTTTCTCCGATGAATCCAGGGCGAATTCCATCGCAATACCGCCTTCTTCGCGAAACCGGTACGGCTGACCCATGGCTTCCGGCACAACCAGAATGTCGCTAAACAGAATTGCCGCATCGAGGGCGAACCGCCGCAACGGTTGCAACGTAACTTCCGCGGCCAGTGCCGGCGTCTTCACCATCTCCACAAAGTTATGTTTTTGTTTTAAGGCGCGATATTCGGGCAGGTATCGGCCCGCCTGGCGCATGAGCCAGACTGGCCGCCGGTCAGTGGGTGTGCGCGCACAAGACGCCAGAAAACGTTCGCGGGAGGTCATGATGTCGGTGTCTCATTCAGCCAGTCACGCGGCTTGAGGAAATAGTCGGTCAGGCGGGCCTCCGGGCTGCCTGGTTCGGGCTGCAGGTTGTATTCCCAGCGCACCAGTGGCGGCAGTGACATTAAAATCGATTCAGTGCGCCCTCCCGATTGCAGCCCAAACAAGGTGCCTCGGTCGTAGATAAGATTAAATTCCACATAGCGTCCACGACGGTAAAGTTGAAATTGCCGCTCCCGCTCTTTATAAGGTGTGTGGTGGCGCTTGCGTAAAATGGCGGCATAGGTGGGGGCATAGGCTTGGCCCACGCTCTGGGCCAGACCAAACGCATGATCAAAATTCACTTCATTGAAATCGTCAAAGAAGAGTCCCCCAATGCCGCGGGCTTCCTGGCGGTGTTTGAGGAAAAAATACCGGTCACATTCAGATTTAAAGCGCGGATACAACTCTTTGCCAAACGGCTCACACGCTGCCGCCGCCTGCTGGTGCCATTCCACCGCATCTTCCACAAATCCATAGTAGGGTGTCAGGTCAAGCCCGCCGCCAAACCACCACGTGTTTTCGCCCGGTTCGCCCACGACCATGAAACGAATATTGGCGTGCGAAGTCGGGCAATACGGATTGCGTGGGTGCATGACCATCGACACACCCATTGCGCGAAAGGGCCGGCCTGCCAGTTGCGGTCGGGTTGCCGTGGCGCTGGCCGGCAGCGATGTGCCCTGCACGTCGGAAAAATTCACCCCGGCTTTTTCAAACACCTGGCCAGTGGTGCAGGCGCAGGATACGCCGCCACCACCACCCGGACGCTCCCACTGGTCATACCCAAACGAGGCGGAAGAATCCACGCCTTTCATGGCGGCGATGACCGAGCTTTGAAAATTCTTCAGCCAGTCGCACACAATTTCCGGATCGGGGTGGTCCATAAAAAATAAATTTATCAAGTTTTAAGCCATTGCGCTATCGCTGTTATCGTGGCCGCCGCCGCGTCGGCGCCCCCAATTTTATCTGCGGCGAAAACCGCCCGGCCCTTGGGCGCATGAAAGACATGCAATGCCTCGCCGTCAAAATACGCCGCTGACGCCGCGTGGCAACCCCCGCCCATGGCGGTCAAAGCAGCCCGCTCAATGAAAACGGCGTGTGCTGTTTTGGAACAAAAGGCCCCGGAAAATTTCGCCGCGTCTTCCTCCCGGCTTTCCAATCCAATCGCGCCCTGACCCGCCGCCGGGACCATTTTTTCGACACTAACCGGCTCAAAAACCAATCCTTCAAACGCGGTAATACCCAATCGGTGCAACCCCGCCGCCGCCAAAAAAGTGGCGTCGGCTTCCCCGGCGGCAATTTTTTTCAAGCGCGTATCCAGGTTGCCCCGCAATTCCGTCCACTCCGCGCCCGGCCACCACTTTTCCGCCTGGGCTCGGCGACGGGGACTGCCACTGGCAACGCGGCGCGGAATCTTCACATCCGCTCGTCTTACCAACACGTCGCGGGCATCGGCGCGGGGCAGAAAACCCGCCAAAACCAGACCTTCGGGCAAAGTAGTGGGCAAATCCTTCGCGCTATGCACGGCGAGGTCTGCCTTGCCCGAGAGCAACGCCTCCTCAAGCTCCCGCGTAAAGAGTCCCTTGCCACCTTCCGCCGAGAGCGACCAATCACGCTGCTTGTCCCCCGTCGTCGTCAGCTCCAGCAGTTCGATGGACTTCCACCATGCCTGGGGCCACACCGCCAGCGCATCCTGCGTCATTTCCGCTTGCCGTCGCGCGAGCGGGCTGCGCCGGGTTGCCAGCACTAAAGTCTCGTGATTAGGTTGGGTCACGTGGGAAAAAGGTTGTCAAAAGCGAGATAACTAGTGGACTGGTGGGCTGATGGCAACCGCACAAGCAGATTCGACTACGCCCGCCAAGCGCGCTCCCATGGGCGCCATTTTTCTGACCATTTTTTTGGACTTGGTCGGCTTCTCCATCATCTTTCCGCTCTTTCCTAAGATGTTGCAGTTCTACCTGCCCACCGCCGGGCAGACGGGCTGGATGGCCAACCTTGTTCAGAGCCTGCAACATCTCTCCGGCGGCTCATCCGCCTTTTCGGTTGAGGTTCTTTTCGCGGGTCTCCTTGGCTCCCTTTATTCCATTCTCCAATTTTTCTTTTCGCCGTTCTGGGGCCGCCTGTCCGATAGAGTAGGGCGGCGTACGGTTCTTCTTGGCACCGTCGCCGGCACTGCGCTCAGTTACCTGCTCTGGATTTTTGCCGGGCAATTTTGGATGTTGCTGCTCGCGCGCGGGTTGGGCGGCGTCATGGCGGGCAATGTTTCGGTGGGCACTGCGGCGGTGGCCGACGTCACCTCGCCAGAAAAACGCTCCCGCGGCATGGCCATGGTCGGCATCGCCTTCGGCTTGGGCTTCATTCTTGGTCCCGCCCTCGGCGGCTGGCTTTCGCTCTACGATTTAACCGCCAAATTCCCCAACGCCGCCGCCTATGGCCTCAATCCCTTTTCCGTCTGCGCTTTGGCTTCGTTTGGTTTGGCGACGTTGAATTACTTCTGGGTGCTGACCCGTTTCCCGGAAACTCTTCCGGTTGAAAAGCGCGCTGCCCGCATGCCGGCAGAACAGAAAACGGCCACCGTTTCCGAACGCCTCGCTGCCATTTTCCACACCCAGGTCCCCGCCATCCGCAGTGCCAATCTCGTCAATCTCTACTACACCATCGCCTTCAGCGGCATGGAGTTCACGCTGACTTTCCTCGCCGCCGAGCGCTTTGGCTATTCACCCCGCGACATGGTGAAGATATTTGTCTTCATGGGCTTCGTGATGGTTATCGCCCAAGGCTGGCTCGGTCGCAAATACGTGCCCAAATGGGGCGAGCGACCCTCTGCCGTTTTAGGTCTGGCGTTGGGAGTCCTGGGCTTTCTCGCTTTGGCCTTTGCCGGACGTCTTCGCTACTTCTACGTCGGCCTGGCCATCTTTGCCGTCAGCACCGGCTTAACCTCGGTTTCCTTGCCTGCGCTCGTCTCTCTCTATAGCGATGCCACCAAACAAGGTCGTCACATCGGTTCCGCCCGCGCGGCTCAGGCACTCGGACGCGCCATTGGCCCGTTCTTCTTCTCGTTAATCTACTTCTGGGCTGGCGCCAAAATATCCTACACCGTTGGCGCAGTCGCCTTGCTCATTCCCGTCTGGCAGGCCGTCAGCTTGCCGACGCCGAAAAAGAGCGACTAACCTTACCGCCGCCGCGGACCGTAGCTGCGCATCGGCGCATTGCGCGGGGCGGTGGCATTGCGCAGGCGGTACGTGATGCGCGCCTTGTTCAAGTCATACGGGCTCATCTCCATCTTCACCATGTCGCCCACGGTGATCTTGATAAAATTCTTGCGCAGCTTCCCCGAAATATGGGCCAAAACCTGGTGGCCATTGGTCAGTTCCACGCGAAACATCGTGCCGGGCAGCACGGTCACGATTTTGCCTTCGACTTCGATGGCGTCTTTGGTGTCTTCGGTCATACGGTAGTAGGGAGCGCAGGGGTGGG
>Ga0206838_10144_pt1 | contig 21364 bp, 17 predicted proteins | sample Alteio_BWOrgCont_26_FD_152879 | JGI IMG/M metagenome (GOLD analysis project Ga0206838, IMG submission 152879) | Enriched cells from forest soil in Barre Woods Harvard Forest LTER site, Petersham, Massachusetts, United States -... | ecosystem: Environmental > Terrestrial > Soil > Temperate forest >...
CGAAGATGGCATTCCACCCAATAAAGCCATTGAAATGCTCGCCAAAGCGTCCAAAGGTGTCACCCGCGATGTCGCGGCATCCATCGCAGCCACCATTTCCACCGGTCGGCCTCTCGCCGAAGGGATGCGAGAATGGTTTGCTTTCAATGTCGTCGAAATTATCCGCATTGGTGAGGAAGGCGGCGCCCTGGCAGAAACCATTCATTCGGCCATTAACATGATGAGCTCCCGCTCCTCCACCATCGGCGCTTTGATCGGCTCTATTGCCTATCCCGCGACTGTCTGCTTGATTGCCTGCGTGGTGATCGTTTATTTAAATAACAGCGTCTTCACACAATTTCTCACCATCAAACCCATCGATGCCTGGCCCGATGCCGGTAAACGCTTGGTCCATCTAGCCCATTTTCTCGAAAGTTGGTGGTGGACCGTCGTTTTGGCAGCAGTCGCCCTCATCGTTGTCATTCAAATGGTCATGAAAAATTATATTGGCCCCTTTCGCATGACCCTGGATCGATTTTTCCCTTTTAACATGTACCGCCAATTCGTCGCAGCTCACGTGCTCGAGACTCTCGGCCTTTTGGTCGCGAACGGCGTGGTGTTTAAATCGGCGCTAGGCATTATGCAACACAAGGTCACGCCTTATCTGGGCCAGCATTTATCACAAATGGAACATTTGATGGGCAAAGGCAAGGGCAACATTGCCGATGTGTTGGCAACGGGATTGATCAATGAAGAAGATTTGATGCGTTTGCGCATTTTGGCCGAGGTCAAAGGGTTTGAGCATGGCCTGATTCGTTTGGGGGTGCGGGGTTCCGAGCAAGGAATGAAGACCTTAAAGACCATCGCTAAAATTATCGCTGGCATTCTGATGATCATTGGGACCAGTTTGATCATGGTCGCCATTAATGGCGTTTATCAAACCGGCATGTCCATGGGATCCCAGTGAGAAGACGTTCAGCAACCCGGGAAAACGGTACAACCTTGTTGGAAATCATGTTGGTTTTGGGTATTTCTGGAGTGGCTTTTGTCATGGGCATTAAAATGTATCAAGCACTTCAAAACACCTTGCAGCTGCAGGACTTACGGTACAAGGTCGACCAATTATTTGAAGCAGCCGGCAATTATTATAATGCCAACTGTGCTGCCGGTTCATTTTCCCCCACACCGCCCTTTTTTCTCTCCCCGCTTCCGACCAGCAGTGGCACACTGACCTATCCGCCCACTGCGCCTTTTCCGGTGGGCATTGCCGGTACTTTGCAAGGCGTGGGCTTTTTGCAAAACTGGCAACCTGCCAATCCTGTAGTGGATGCGAGCGCTGGTGAAGCCGGCTATCTGGTACAATTGAATCCTGTGGTTTCCACAACACCGATTCCCGCGAATGCCTGTGTGGTACTCGCAGCCGGCAGTGCCTGCTTACCCGTGACGGCGGCGAATATTGCAACACCCAGCAAAGCCTATTCGGCTGCTTCTGGGACGAGTATTCCCTTGTCACAGGCGGTCGTCGTGACCTGGGCCGTACAAGTGGCCGTTAAGGTGCAACCGTCCAGCAAGATTGCCGCCTATGCCGCCCTGGCCGGTGCCGATTGCATGTCCGATAGCTCTTCTGCCGGCACAGTCGATGCTTGTACCGTCGGCAATCCCAGCCATCAATACCTCGTCTGGTCGCGTATTCCCAGTGTGGCAGTCAGCAAGAACACTATTTTTTCGAGTTCCATGCAACTGTTAAAGCAATACAAGCAGATGTATGTCGCTGACCCAAACTATGCGATGAACAGCGGCTACAGTACGACGAGCACGCCCGCACAGGCGCCTGTTTATTACTTATGTGGTGGATGAAGACATGAAAAAGAATAGACAACAGGGTTTTACACTTTTGGAAATCATGCTGGTGCTTGGCATTGTGGGCGGCATCATGGTGATGGCGATTAACTATGGGTCTCGTCAGGTGAGTCAGCAGCGGCGTGATAAAACCGCTCTACAGATGCAGCAAATTTTGAATGCCGGTCTCGCCTATTATACAGCCAATGGGGCCTGGCCGCTGCCGGGGGGCACTTGCTCTTTTACCAGCACGAGCACCAGCAATTCAGCGACGCCCTCGAGCTTGTCGACCTTGAAATCCGCGGGATATCTTCCCTCGGCCATTAGTAGCAATGCTTTTGGCTATGCTTATAATGTCACTTGCGATAACGTCACCGGCGGTGTTTTTTATGTCATTACGCGTTTAAATTCGGTGGCGACGGCGCTGATCATTGCCGGCGAGCTGCCGGTTGCTTATCTCTCCGACCAATATGGCAATCCCGTCACGAATGGGACCTATGTGACCTCGCAAGTCACGACACCCGGACAAAATCTCAATAATGCACGCTCGCTGAATTTTGCCGGTGCTTACCACCATGGCGCTTGTGTGCCCGTGCCGGTCTGTCCCGGTTACAATCCTGCAGCGACGCCACCGGCCTGTAACTCCGGCACCAACTGCATGACCCCTCAAATTATGGTGGCACCGGCTTCGGTCAGCGGCGTCAGTGATTCCAATAGCACCAATGCTTATCCCATCGCCAGTTTTACCGCTTATGCGCTAGGCCCGGCCACGTCCAGCAATCTCATGGGCTGTCCTGCGGTAGTGTCGCCGGCGACCACGCCCACGTCGACTGTGACACCCTGTACCTGGGGAAGCAGCGGCATACCGAATGGATCCCAGGCTTCACCGTCGGGACTCTACTGGCGTGTTTGCCTGCAGGTCGTCACATCCAAGGGCATTGTGTCCACGACCAACACCGGCGCCGGTGCCGCTGCTTGGGGACAGTATGTTTCGATGGTGGCCATGACGCGCTGCACACCGCCAAATGAGCCCTTTGGGTCAGACTTTACAGTTTTTACACAATAATCGGGTGGAATGAAAATCCCCTTACACATTTTTTTTAAATGGCTTATACTTAATTTTGAATTTACGTGAGATCATGGACTTAACTATGCATTTCATCAGAATAAAAATGAAGTGCCTCTTCCGCTGGATGCTAGTTTGCAGTCTTGCTCCCGCTCTTGCCTTCGCGGAATGGGAAATGGCCAACCCTCAGGCAGCCGCCCCCAGCGATACTTTCTTTCAAGCGGGAACCCAGCAAAGCAACTCCTTTTCTCCTGCGGGAGGAGATGCCTTTCCAAATCAATTTGCCAACCTCGGAACGCCGGCCCCGGTCTATGCCATTAGCATTAGCGGCTCGCTCAAGCAAAATTTAGAACGCATTTTCGGCCGTTATCACTGGAAGGTCGTTTGGAAAGCACCCTACGACTATAATTTCGATGGCCGTGTCACCGGCGCCAGTGTCCCTGACGTCCTGGAAAAATTGCTCAAACCTTTCCCACTTCAAGCCATTATGTATATGTCTAACCGAACCATGGTTATTGTCCCGAGGCAAAAACAACATGAATAAAATAGGTTCCGGCTTAGCTCGTTTTGTATGCTTTTTTTTTATAGCTTTTTTGCTCGGCTGTAATTCAGCCACCTTTAATCAAACCGAAGGCAACATCGCAGACGCCAAAAGCCGAGAAGTCGCCGCTCGCGCCCACATGGACAACCTCACCAAACCGCCGGCCCCCTTGGTGATTAAAGACGGCATGTACGTGGACACCACCCCCGTCAGCCTGGAAAAACAACCCGATTGGCTGAAAAACCCCATCGTGATCAAGGGCGATCAACTGCCTTTTTCTTACTATACTCGCGTGATCGGTAATGCCGCGAACAACAACGTTCTCACAAAATACCAGTCCGGCTTGGATCCCAGCGTCATGGTGAGCATCAATTACACCGGCACGGTCAAAGGCGCTCTGGATATTTTAGCTGCTAAAACCGGCTATGTTTATAATATTCAGCGAGGCACCACGGTTTATTGGCAGGCCTATATTACCCGTACGTTTAGCATTGCTTTTATGCCCGGCACCTCAGACTATGTGATGGGGCAGACCACCGGCACCAATACAGCCACCACCACCTCCGGTGGCTCAACCGATTCTGCAGCCTCTGAATACAGTGCTTTATCTGGGAAATCCCTTTCAGTGTGGTCGGATGTGGAGAGCACCGTTAAGCAATTACTTTCTAACGATGGCAAGCTCTTTGTTTCACAATCGTCAACTTCCGTCACCGTGCGCGATAAACCCACCAATGTAGAATTAGTGGGACAGTATGTACGCAATCTCAATAAGAGCCTCTCTCAGCAGGTGTTCGTGAAAATTGAGGTGATCGATGTTGCTTTAACGAATGATTTTAACTTTGGTATTAATTGGCAGGCTGTGGAAAGCGCTTTTGCCCATAGCAATTTCATTTTCAATGCCAACTACGGCAGCCCTTTGAGTATTACCCCACTGACGGGCGGCAACTTGCCCAATGGCGGTTTGGCGCCAGGCACCGCCATTGCAGCCTTGGCCAATCAAGGCGCCACCTCGGTGTTGCAAGCCTTGATCTCTGCACTCAATCAACAAGCCAAGGTGTCGGTGGTGGCTCAGCCGCGCATCGTCTGTATGAACAACCAAGTCTCTGCGATTCGCATTATTAATTCTCAGCAATATATTCAGAGTGTGTCGAATACTTCTGTTCCCAGCACCGCTTCTTCCTCGGGCAGCCAAACCGTCAATAACGTCAGCACGATTACCTCGCAGATCACACCTGCCACCTTGGTCACCGGCCTCACTCTCTATGTGTTGCCCAAAATCTTGGGTGAAAAAGTCTATATTCAAATCAATGTGGATCTTTCACAAAATTCCAGCATTACCTCGCTGTGCGCACAGACGGGTGCAACCTCCGGGTCCTGTGCCAACAGTTCCTATGTGATTCAATCACCGCATGTCACTGAAAAAGTCTTTAATCAGCGCTCGGTCTTGACCTCCGGCGAGACATTAATCCTCTCCGGCTTGAAACAAGTCACCAACAACACCGGCGCCATGCAGTTATTTAATCTTCAAGATTTAGGCGGCAAGGCATCCACACAAGCCAATAATGATACCATTATTTTAGTGACGCCCTACATTCTGCGTCCTCTTGGAAGCGGCTAATGGCTTATCTCACTCGGGAAGATGGACAACGCTTTGTCATCCCTTCCTACCGTGATGTTATTTCCAAACGTAAGGGCCAGTTAAAGAACGACATTCTCGAGTTCAGTTCTCGCTACGGTGAATATATTACCTTTCACCGGCGTGGCTTGGCCCAATATGAAATTGCTTTTTCCCATGAAGCCGGCTATCTATTTGGGGAATGTGTTTGGCAGTATTTTAAGCGTCCGGCGGACCTGATTTATTGTGAAGTGATTCCCGACACCACAGAAGCGTATTTTGTCATTGTGAAAGATGGCAGTGTCTACCTGGATGGCTCCTTCCCGCTTGAAAATATCATCGAAGAAATCTTGGTCTTTACCACCCAAAAAAATAATTTTGATATTTATGTGTATGGTGATGCTCCCTTGAGCGAGCAGCCACAAGAAGGGAAGTTTTCCTTTGATCCGGGTTCTGTGAAATCCTTCACTGTATTGCCAGAGCCTTTGTTCCAGCATTTACCGGTAGTCAAGGGTTATCAACTGCAATTGGTCGATGTGGTTTTGCGCCAACAGGGCATTGGCGTTTTTCCAGTGAAATATGTCATTGCCGTTGTGATTCTTCTAGGAATGGCATGGATGGGCTTTACCTACCTTACTTTGCATAAAAAAAGATTGCCCGTGGTGGAAGCACCGCCGCCACCGAACCCTTTTCTCGAGTTCAATACCGCCTTGGCGTCTAGCGCCCCTGACGTTGAAATGGAAATGGTGGTGCTGGCTGTGGATCTGCTAACGACCATGCCTGGTTGGATTCCAACCGACATCTCTTATAGTGGCGGCAAAATGACCGTTAATGTGAAGTCCCTGGGTCCCAAAGTAGAGTACTTATATGATTGGGCCGAACATAATAGTGCCTCTATTATGATTATGCCCGGCGGTTTTTCTCTCACCATGACTTTGCCACTGCCGCCCAAACGCGGTCTGCCCACTAAAATTTATCCCCTGGATCGTGTTATCATGACTATTGTTGATCGCATCTCCGTGTTTATGCCCGGCAATGTGGTTAAAGTGGGTACGGTTAAAGCCCAAAGAGTATTTAAGCAAACGGATTTGCGTATTGAGCTGCAGGAGGCGTCACCCGATGTGGTGTTTATGATTGCAGAGCAATTAAAAGATTTACCGCTCGTCTTGACAAACCTGACCTTGAAAATAAATCATGGTCTAACGGGCACCATTGTTTTACAAGCATTAGGAAACTAAGCTATGGCAGACTCTCCCGGTTTTGCAGCACTGCCCCCGAGACAAAAAGTCATCGTCGTGATTTTCCTGACGATCGCCATTTTTGTTGTCTGGGAGCTCATCGGTCTTTTCCGTGGAGGAAAAGACAAGTCTTCCATGATTTCACCAGCACCCTCGGCGGTTGCCGCCCAGGCACCGGTGCCTAAGTCGGCTCTCCCCAAGTCGCCGCCGCCACCCGTACAGCAAATGTCCGGACCCGCCCCGCATGGGTTCATGAGTCCTCATTTGGCGCCACAGCAATCGCATCCCGAGGTGGATACAACGCCGCCGGCTTCCATTGTTTTAGTGCAGCAGGAACAGGTTCAAAGTAAATATGTGACCGCTCTGAATGAATTGCAAATGCTGAAAATTCAAAAAGAAATTGCCGAAACCAGCCAAGCCATTGTGGCGGCTAAACTGGCCACAGCCACAGCTGAGAAATCTATCAGCGACTTGGTTGCAGAAGCGGAAAATCCCGTGACCACAAATTCACATACGCCTCCCCCGGGCGCCTCTTCTACCACGATTATGCCGCCGGGACTGCCGCCGGGTGTAGGGCCCGATGCGCCGGGTAGCTATTCAGTTCAGTCAGTGACCATGGAGCAGGACCAGTGGCATGCCGTCGTCAAATTTAAAGACAAACTCTATGATGTCAGCGTCGGCGACCAATTGCCGCCGGATAAGTCGTTAGTGAAGGCCATTGACCAAAGAGGTGTAACCCTGGATACCGCTGGTGCAGAACAAAGAATTCCTTTGACTGTGACAGACAATGAGCCTACTGACTTAAACACCAGCACTCCCGGTGGAACCCATAGCGGCCCCATAGTCAGCCCAGCTCCCTAAAAAACCGCCCCTTTGTCATCCCGACACGCTTTTAGTCGGGACCCAGAGCCTTTAAAGTCGCTGGATCCCGACTAAAAGCGTGTCGGGATGACAGGCAGTGGGCAAGGAGTCGGCCGTAGGTCGTGCTTATTGGAGTGCTATTGAAAATGATTTTCAAACATCGCTCATCTGTGCTTTCCGTCTTGATCTGCCTCACTCTCCTCAGCCTCAGCACCCAACTGGTATTCTTCCTCATCCATAACCACACTGCCGAAATTCTAGATGCCTTGGTCGGCAGTTCAATCCCTGGAAATATTTTTAACACAGCCGTGTTGTTGCCGCTCAGTGAATTTATCGGTTTCCAAATCCTCGCTTATCTCTTGCTGATCGGGTTTCTCGGCTGGCTCAGCCTTGCCTGCAGCGCGCCCTTGCGACGATCGGCCTATAGCCTGGGAATTTTCTTCTGGTTGATCGCCAATCTGGCTATTTTCTTGTTAAATACTTATTTTTTCCCCGACTCGTTTTTTGCTTTCGGATTGTTGTCCGCTCGTTTCATCCAAACACTCCTTGTCTGCAGTCTGGTGGTGCTCAGCCTCGCAACACTCCTGGCTTGTGATCAGGCCTTTCGCTGCAGACGCTATCGCCTGGGGGGCTGTATTTTTTTAAGCATCGCCGCGGTGTTTCTACTAACCGCTTTTATAAATCAAGTAAACACCCAAGCGAAATATCAAGTCACGGGCACAGCAGCTAAACCCAATATTATTTTCATCGGTGTGGATTCGCTGCGTCCTGATTACACCAGTTATTTCGGTGGCGCGGCGCAACACACGCCCCATATTGATCAATTTCTAAAAAACAGCGTGACCTTCAGTGAAGTCTATACCCCCCTGGCCCGCACTTTCCCTGCTTGGACCAGCATTTTAACCGGCAAGCACCCTAAGCACAGTCATGCGCGCATCAATCTTGGCTACGCGCAACCGGTCCTGAGTAATGCGACCCTGGCGAAACGCTTGCAGGCTGCCCATTATGAAACGATATATGCCACGGATGAAAAACGCTTCAGTAATATTACCCGCGCTTATGGTTTTGATCAGATTGTAGGGCCGCGTATGGGGTTGAATGACTTTATATTGGGCGGCTTAAGTGATTTTCCTTTGACCAATCTGCTGATTAACCTCCCTCTCGGCAGGTTTCTCTTTCCCTTCAACTATGCAAATCGCGCGGCTGCCATTACTTATGAGCCGGATAGTTTTTTGCAACTGGTCAAAACGGCTTTGCAGCATCGCAAAGCCCAGCCGCTTTTTCTCGCACTGCATTTTTGCCTCAGCCACTGGCCTTATACCTGGGCCCAAGACCGGCAAGCGCCCCAGGCTTTGGCGAATGAACGTTATCGCAGCGCCGTGACAGCCGCTGACCAGCAATTAGGCCGGTTGCTGCAGATCCTCAAGGAGAATGGCTTGTTAGAACACAGCTGGGTGGTGTTACTCTCCGACCATGGCACGAGCTTCGGCTTGCCGGGGGACCGCTTCTTGGAAAAAAGCAATTATCAAGGCTTTGCCAAGCGTCTGGCATGGGTGACGCGTAACAAGCTCAGTCAGCCACAGAAGGCCAGTCTAGATCTTGAAACGAATTACAGCTTGAACACGGCCTATGGCCAAGGAACAGATATTCTGAGCTTAAAACAGTATCAAGTTTTGTTGGCCTTTGCTTATTTTTCATCGCAACAGCATGCAACTCCGGCGCTTTCCCCGCACCGCGTTTTCTATCGCAGCTCTTTGCTGGATCTGGCGCCGACCATTCTGGCTTTGCTGCATTTAGCTCCTATGCAGCCCGTGGATGGTTTGTCCTTAGAGCCGTTGCTTTTTGCAAAGACGGCGACAGTGCTACCCACACGCCCTCTTTATCTGGAAACGGGCTATAGCCTTTCTGACATTGAAACCAATGACATCAAGCCGGAAAAAGTCATCGATCACAGTCTACATCTCTATCAAGTCAATCCGAAGACGGGCTATCTTTATATCAAGCCCAGCGCCGAGCGGGCGGTTTTGGAAAATAAACAGCGAGCCATCTTGTGGGGGCCTTGGTTATTGGCTAGGTATCCGGCGAGTAAACACCTGCGTTTGTTACGTGCGGGAGAGCATTTGAGTTTGAAAGAAGAAGCACAGCCTGCTTATTATCTTTTAGCCAATCTTGAAACCCATCAATGGACACTCGGGTTAGACACGCCTTTTGCCAAAGGCGCGCCCATCCATCAGCTGCAGAAACAATTACAGGCTTTCTATGGGGATGAACTGCTTTACCAAGGAAGCATACGTTCAAACACCCCGTCTTTCTTCACGAAATAATGAAACAAGGCTGCAAGAACATGCAGGCTCACCATTACAATGATGAGAATGGCCAGGGCATTATGGATACGAAAAGCAAGGTCTGCCAGGCTGTCGCTTTTTTCAAGCGGTAGGCTTAAGGAGTGCATGCCGAGCCGCGGTGGTTTCCCCCCGGCACTGGTGCCCACCCAACCCGCAAACGGCATGAGGAAGAGGGCCAAATAGATGATCCATTGACCCAAATGTTCCATCAAACGTTGCCAGCGGACAGTGTTTGGAAGCACGGGTTTGCGGTTGTAAAGTGTCCAAATGAGACGCAGGACCATCAGGGCTAGAATGGAAAGGCCCAAGAGTTTATGCGCATTAAAGGCGGTGCCGCGTAAGAGTTTATTCGGAATATCATCTAAAAAATAACTGAACAGCATCAAGATGACTAACAGACCGATGACCCAGTGGAAGAACTTGCTAATGGGGCCGTAAGTCGACCCCGTGTTGAAGAAAGACTGCATATTTAGCAAGTAGAGTTATAAGTGTAAGAGAGCGTGCCGCCACCGGTACAGGATACGTTGGTAAATTTCGAATTGGTTTTTAATTTAATGATCACCGCTGTACAAACGGCTGCTGTGGGTTTGGGGATGTTCACCGTATAGCTGGTGGTGGTGCCGGAACCGAAGGTAATGTTGCCACTCCAAGGCGAGATCATGTTGGAGGTGCCAACCACCGAGGTCATGTTCGAGGCGGTGACGTTAGAATAGCCGCCGGCGGTACCCAAGGAGAGATTGTCAGCAGCAGCGGTGAGGGCTGAAATGATGCCCATCACTTGTTCCGTTTGGCTGGCTGTGGTGGTGGATTGATAATAACGGACCGACATTAAAATGATTAAGGCTACAATAGAGAGAACCAGCATGACTTCAAGAAGGGTAGCACCTGCCAAAGTTCGGAGAGAGCGTCGCATAAGTCTACATTCCTTATAGAATTTACCTTGTAGAAATTATGTTACCTGCTCAACCCCGCTAAATCAAGCGCGAAACCGTTCTTAGGGGGTGGGAGTTTTCCCGTTGATGGTGGTGACGCCGTTTTCACGTTTCAGCAACACCACATAATCATTGCCTTCTTTGACGACATAGCCTTTTTCAAGCCAAGCATCCAAGGTGGATTTAAAGGTGGGTGGTGCTTGTTGTTCTGTTTGCGGAGGGGTGGGGGTTGTGGCGGTTGTAGTGGTGTCCGGGGTGGCGGCATTGGCCGGTGTGCTATTCGTGGCAGACGTTCCCGGGGAAGCCGGTGTTGTCGCGGTGGTGGCGGTATTGGCAGCCGAGGTTGTCGCAGCGGGAGTTGTTGTAGTCGCAGGACCATCATGGGCAGCAATTAATTTATCCACAAGGGCGGTTGCTACCCGCAGCGTAATGACGGTGTTCGCATTTTGCACCATTTCTTGGGGATTGGTTGGGAGGACCGGAGTGGATTGCCATGAAAAATGCGCCTCATTTAGCAGTTTTCCATCGGGAGTTGCGGCGTCTAAATTTTCATTGAGCAGCGTGGTGGTGGTCAGGAGCTTGGGGAGCAGGCTGAAATAGGTTTTACGTTCTTCATCAGTCAAAGGTTGATGGTGCATGGCTTTAAAAAAGTCGCCCAGCGCTTGCACACCCGCGAGGTTTAAGTGATTCGCCGAGAAATTGAATTGCACAGGGCCCAGGGAGGGCAGCACGGCTGCAGCCGTTTGGATATTTTTAACAGCAATATGCAGGGCAAAATCATAAAAATTTGTATTGGGGTTGCTGATGGTGTTTTCAAATTGGCTGTCTTGCAGGGTGATTTGTGTCTGGTCTTTTTTCTTGATGGTCAGGATCGGCAGTGTCATTTTAGCAGTACCCGCCCAGATGCCCGTCGAGGTTTTACTGAATTCATTTTCGTATTGCAAGGCATCCATATTCACTTCCGAAAGCGTTGTGCTGGAGGGCAGTCCAACGACCATTTCCTTGGAGGCAATATTAAAACGATAGGCCGCCAGTTGGTTGTTGTTGAGCGTGAAGTCAAAGCTGCCCGTGGCTGTTTGCCAGTGAATTTGTGCCACTTGGCCGAGTGTGAAAGCAAGGCTCGGCTGTGTATATTGACTGTGCCAATGATTTTTAAAATCCACCCAGGTGGTCATGTCCGTGACCGAGTGGTCGCTGGCGCTTGAGGTGTAATCAAAGCCACTGATAAAGGCTTTGCTTTGAATAATGGCGAGGGCCAAGATAAAACGGCCGGACAGCGGTTCTTGTACCAGTGGGCCATGTAGGATATGGCTGTGGATGGTTTCCGTAACGGTTTTGAGTTCTGCGCCGGGAGTGCTGCTCGACATGGCGGCAGGGACTTGAAAGCGGATTTCAATGGTCGCATCCGAAGATAACCAACCCCCTTGATAGTCCTGAATGGCAACAATGAAGTTTTTATTGTCTTGAGAAAAGCCAGCGGCTACCTCATAGAGACTTTTTTTGATTTGATAGCCAATGAAATACGGCGACGCTGCGCAAAGACCGAGAATGAGAAGCAAGAAAACCAGAAGTACTTTGCGCATAGGAGAGTCCTTTTGGGTTTGTCTATATATTGTTGTAACTATACTATTATAACAGAGGCTTCAAAGGCGCCATCAAAAAAGGAAAGGGAAGGGTGAGGAACTGTATTTTATTTGTTGGAATATTGGTATTTGTTTTATTCGTTAATCGCTCCATCCTGGCTTTTGATCTGATGTATGCTGAGCAGCCCATGCTCTATACCGCCAACCACAGTCTTCATTCTCTTGTGGATTTGTTAAATATTTATCTGCACCCGCGCATGTTGGATGTTTTTTCAATACCATTTTTTCGGCCTTCAGGGCATTTTTTAATCTATCAACTGCTGATGCCCGTTCTCGGCTGGCATAACACCCAGGGCTTGCTGGTGGTGAACCTGATCTTTCTGGCGCTCACCGGTTTTCTGTTGATAAAAACCTATGCCTTATTATTCCCCGGCTTTCGCATGGGTGGTTATCTGGCTTTTAGCCTTTATTTAATGCATCCCGCCCTCTTTTTATCGCGCTTGATTGTGCTGCATTTTGAGTTTGCCTATATCTTCTTTTGTTTGCTGAGTTTCTATTGTTTTGCTCGCTTTTGTCGTGGCGCGGCGTTAAGGGCAAACCAGCGGTATTTACTGCTAGCACTTTTGTTTTTTCTGATCGCAGTCACCTTTAAAGAGCCGGCGCTCATGTTGGGGCCGGTGTTGGCGCTCTATTTTTGTTTTGCAGGGCCCGGGGTCCGTAGTCGGCAAGGATGGCAGGTTTTACTCCTCTTGACGGTGACGACCTTGGGTTTGGCGCTCTATGTGAGCTTGGCTTGGCCCACGTTGGGCCATCCTTTGGGTGGGGCGATCACTGCTCCCGCAAAATGGAGTGCAACGGTGGAATTGCTGAAGGCGCTGGTGGGTTTTCCAAGTGAGGCCCAGGCCCGCTTGGCGCTGCAGAATGCGCATTTGCTCTGGCGGGATGTCTATTTTCCGACACTGACGCGCGTGATTCTTGCGAGTTTTGTCTTTATATCGCTGCTGGCAGGGTGGCGTTCTCCGCAACGACAGCAAATGTTGTTTTTGGTCTTAGCAGCGCTGTTGTTTCTAATTTTACCGGTGAATTGGGCGATGGGCTTGCCCTGGCATTTGAGTCCCAGCTTGCTTTTTTTAAGCTTACTTGCTGGATTCAGTATGGAGGCGCTGACCTCGAAATGGTTTGACAAGCAAAACACCGCAGGGAGGTTTGGCGTATTACTAGCATTTTTCATTGGCCTCACCACGCACACCGTCAATCAAAGCAATTTGGCTCGCGTGGAGGCGCACTCGAGTTTTGCTTTGCAGCTGGCGCGCAACGCAGTTTTGCACCCACCACCGTTACGGGAAAAACTGACTGCGACGACGCTGTTGGTGGTGGAAGATAGCCTGCTGCATGACAGTTATGCCTTAGGAAATGGTGCTTATCCGCTTTTTTTAAAGCCCGGCTTGGATTTTGATGGACTGCAGCGTGCCCAAGCCTTCAGTTTTTTAAAATATCAATTGTTCTACAATGGCTATCTGTTTCGCTGGGCCTATTTGCAACCGGATTTGCAGGAAGAATTGTATCCCTTTGCGGTGAGTCATCTAAACACAGTGCCGGATGCAGTGCTACATCATTGGTTGCAGCGCTATGATGATTTGCTGTGTGTGGGATATAACGCCACGGGGCAGTGGCAGGACCGCACGGCAGCGTTGAAATACCACTTGCTGCAGGAGAAAACGAGACGCTTGTTACTGGTGCACGCCTATGCACCCCACGCTGCACAGTTGTTGAATGGAACGTTGCTCTATACCAAACGCCTCAGCTTCCCAGACCCACACATTTGTCAGTATGAGTGTGACCAAAATATACACTGTCAGGGGTTTACATACGAAAATGCCCGTTATGCCGATCACTCAACGGTAAAATGCCAGTTTTACGAGTCACTGGCACAAGGCAAAGAAAGCTTCTGCCCCACCTGCATTGGTTTTATCAAAGGATAGTCCCCCTCCCTCCACCAAGAGCGTGGAGGGAGGGGTAGAGGCCGAGGGATCGACGCATTAAGCTGTCATCCCGACATGCTTCTAGTCGGGATCTAGTGCCTCAAAGGAGGGCTAGAAAAAGACGCTGGATCCCGACTAAAAACATGTCGGGATGACAACGTGTCTCTACCCTTTTCTTCCACCAAGAGCGTGGAGGGAGGGGTAGGGGCCGAGGGATCGACGCATTAAGCTGTCATCCCGACATGCTTCTAGTCGGGATCGAGTGCCTCAAAAGAGGGCTAGAAAAAGACGCTGGATCCCGACTAAAAACATGTCGGGATGACAACGTGTCTCTACCCTTTTCTTCCACCAAGAGCGTGGAGGGAGGGGTAGAGGCCGAGGGATCGACGCATTAAGCTGTCATCCCGACATGCTTCTAGTCGGGATCGAGTGCCTCAATAGAGGGCTAGAAAAAGACGCTGGATCCCGACTAAAAACATGTCGGGATGACAACGTGTCTCTACCCCTTTCTTCCACCAAGAGCGTGGAGGGAGGGGTAGGGGCCGAGGGATCGACGCATTAAGCTGTCATCCCGACATGCTTCTAGTCGGGATCGAGTGCCTCAAAGGAGGGCTAGAAAAAGACGCTGGATCCCGACTAAAAACATGTCGGGATGACAACGTGTCTCTACCCTTTTCTTCCACCAAAAGCGTGGAGGAAAGGGGATCTTTCATGGTAGAGTAAACCGCTAGGAATATATTCCTCATGAAAACGAAACTCCGCCATGCTTACACCCGCCTCCCCTCCCTGTTGAAGGAGGGCCTCCTATTCTTCACACTGGTCAGTTTTGTCCTCCTCGTCAACCTCCCCGTCTTTTCTTTCAACATGCACTACCCCGAACAACCTTTGATCTACGCCGCCAACCAAAACATCCATTCCTTCTGGGATCTCTTGCAGGTGTATCTCCACCCCAAAATGTTCCATGTCAGCATCCTCTTTTATCGCCCTTCCGGGCATTTTTTAATGTACCAACTCTTGCAGCCCTTCTTCGGCTGGCATAACACCCAAGCATTTATTTTCGTCAATCTCTGCTTTCTCGCTCTTACCTGCTATGTCCTCTTGAAGCTCTACGAACTGCTGTTCCCCAATTTTAAAATAGGCGGCTATGTGGCCATTGCTGTTTATCTCATGCATCCGGCCCTCATGCTCTCGCGTTTAATCGTCTTGCATTTTGAATTCGCCTACGTATTTTTCACCACGCTCAGTTTGTACTGTTTTGTCTTATTTTGTCAGCGCGGCTTGCGGAATTTTTATCTCTTGGCAGCAGCCTTGAGCTGCTACGCATTTGCAGTCACGTTTAAAGAGCCAGCGTTGTTTCTGGGGCCGGTCTTCATGGCCTATTTGGCATTTTCACTCTACAAGCAACAAGGCTTTTCTACTTTTCTACACCAGCTCTTCCAGGATAAAAAAAATCGTGAGATTTTATTGCTGCTGATGATCGTGACGCTTTCCTTGGGACTCTATCTTTCTTTGCAATGGCCGACACTGCACCATCCCTTGCGCCATGCGCTGCAGCTCCCCGTGATTATCGAAGCATTTAAAAGACTCTTCATCACTACCTGGGGTTTGAAAGCGCATTTTTTTGCACCCCCCGTATGGCGCAATGTGGTTTTCCCCGGTGTTACGCGATTTAGCCTCGGCATTCTGGCGGCGTTCACCTTGCTGACCACTTTGCTGGTCTATTTTAATGCCAAGCTGCGCGATTATTTTAATTTAAACTATAAACAATCCTTGGCTTTTCTTTACCTCGCCTGCGTGATTTTTTTAGTGTTGCCCGTGTGCTGGGGGTGGGGTTTGCCGTGGCATTTGAGTCTGTCGCTGCTTTTTCTCAGCTTGCTCATGGGTTTTAGCACCGAATATCTGTGCCGCCGATTGATCGGCAGCAAGGTGCTGGCGAATCTCTTGTGTTTTTTTATCGCTTTCACGCTGGGCTTGACCGCGATCGCAGTCAATCAAATGAACATTCAATATATTACCCGGGAGCAGGGTTTTCCCTTGGCCGTGGGCCGCAATGCGATCTTGAATCCGCCCGACTTGCAGGGCCAGCTGAATGCCGAGAGTGTGCTGGTGGTGGAAGACAGCCGTATACATGACGCCTATTTGCTGGGCGCGAGTATCTATCCCTATTATTTTTCCTTCAAGCTGAACAGCCCCAATCTCGATGCCACTGCGGCAGAATACAGCATTGCAAAAAAAACCATGTTTATCCAACAGCAGCCGGTGTATAACGGGACGCTTTTCCGTTGGGCCTATTTGATGCCGACGCTGCATGAAGAAGTGTATCCCTTTCGCGTTGAGCACCTGGAAGAAGTGCCGGACTTGATTCTCTATAATTGGTTACAACACGCGGATAATATTTTTTGCCTCGGCTATGATGCCAAAGCACAGTGGCAGGACCGTAGCGCGCTTTTTAGGAAAAATCTGCAATTGGAACAAGCCCGGCGCCATTTTACCGTGCACCACTATGAGGCGTTGCCGACCACTGCTTTAACCGGTAGTCTGCTGGGCAAAATGACACTCCCTTTCCCTGAGCCCCAACTTTGTCAGCATGCCTGCGACCAGCAGACACAATGTCTCGGATTCACTTATATTTATCTTGAAAAAGCGCACAACAGCGTGAATGAGTGCCTGTTTTATTCTTCTGTGGCTGACTCAGACAAAACCTTCTGCGCAGCTTGCTCAGCGTATGTTAAAATAAAACCGTCATTGCGAGCGCAGCGTGGCAATCCATAGCTGCAATTGAATTACCGTTATGGATTGCTGCGCTGCGCTCGCAATGACGGATGTTAAATAGAGATGGGACATCGGGTGCTATGCAACAGTATGCCATGACAGTGCATTTTTGGGGTATTCGCGGGACGCTGCCAGTGCCGGGGGAAAAGACGGTGCGTTATGGTGGCAACACCAGCTGTGTCACTCTGGCTTTGGCGGGGAAACATTTTTTTATTTTCGACGCCGGCACCGGCATCAAAGAGCTCTCGAACTATCTGATGAAGAACAACGTTTTCCCCCTGCAGGCAAAAATTTTTATTTCCCATCCCCATTATGATCATATCAATGGCCTGCCTTTTTTTGTGCCCCTTTTTATCAAAGGCAATCAATTTGAGATCCTTGGCACCAATCAAGGCGACAAGACCATTGAAGACTTGATTTCGAGACCGATGGACGGTGTTTATCTGCCTTTCACCATCAAAGAATTTGCAGCAGAACTTTCTTTTCGGAATTTATCGGAGGAAACATTTTTCATTGATGATATTCAAGTGAGTACGCTGCTGTTAAACCATCCCGGTCGCTGTCTGGGGTTTCGCTTGCAATACCAGGGAAAAGTTTTTTGCTATGTCACCGACAATGAGTTGCCGCGCGAAAATTCACCGCACTATACTGTTTCACAGGTCGAGCGTTTGATTGATTTCGTAAAAGACAGCGATCTTTTAATCATTGACGCGACCTACACGGATGAAGAATACCCCAAAAAAGCCGGCTGGGGTCATTCTAGCGTATCACCGGTGGTCGATCTTGCCGACAAAGCCAAGGTGAAGTTGCTCTGTCTCTTCCATCATGACCCCGAACAATATGATGCAGATATCGATGCTAAAGTGAAACAGGCCAATGCTCTCCTGCAAGATCGTCATTCCAGCACACGTTGTATCGCTCCTGCAGAAGGCGAGGAATTACTGCTATAACGGTATTTATCAACTTATCCTTGATTCCATCACCGCATTTATATATAAAACCGCATATTTTTACTGTTATAACGGTATTTTTCTTCATTTTGTCTCGTTATTAAGCAAATTCCCCTGTAAAAAAACAAATATTACTGCTATAACAGTAATATAAGGCTTCTTAGAGCGAAAGATATGAATTCTCAAATCATAGCCCAAGTCATTCATCATTGCCGTAAAAAAAGTGGTCTGTCTCAACAAGAGCTTGCGAAGCTTGCGGGTGTTGGTAAGACGGTTGTGTTTGATCTGGAGAAAGGGAAAGAAACCGTGCAGTTAAACAGTTTATTTAAAATATTAGAGGTCTTAAATATTCAAATGACTTTGGAAGCGCCTTTTCCTCAATCGCAAGAGGATCAGGCATGAGAAAAGCACGCGTCATGGTCAATGGTGTACTGGCGGGTATTTTAGAGGAAGTGGAAATGGGTCATTATCAATTTCACTATGCACCACATTACCAGGGTGCACCGGTCTCGCTGGCCTTGCCTCTCACAGACAACATTTATCGGTTTACAAAATTTCCTCCATTTTTTGAAGGATTGCTGCCAGAAGGAATGATGCTAGACGCGCTCTTGCGTAAATATAAGCTAGATAAAAATGATTATTTTGGCCAACTGCTGTGTGTCGGACAAGATATGGTGGGGGCTGTTACTGTTGAGGAATTGACATGAGGCGCTGTCCTATCACCTATGAAGCGATCACGGATGATGAAAATTATTCCCAGCGGGGCTTGCATGGGTTGTCGCCGCAATTAAAGCAACTTGCTTCTTTAGAGATGTCAGCCGCTGAACAGCAACAAGAAGCTATCGCTCGCGCTGGCAAGATGTCTGTGCAAGGGGTGCAAACGAAGTTAAGCGCACAATTAAAAGTCAAGGAAGGTCGCTTTGAGTTGGTTGATCAAAACGGCCACTACATCTTAAAACCTCCCAGCCTGCATTATCCTGAACTTCCTGAAAATGAAGCCATCACTATGACTTTAGCAAAAATGATAGGCCTGGAGGTTCCTGTCCATGGCTTGCTGTATGCGAAAGAAAAACAGATGACTTATTTTATTAAGCGTTTTGATCGTGCGGGTCATCGCCAGAAATTCGCTGTGGAAGATTTCGCTCAGCTCTTGGGTGAAGACCGCCATACGAAATATGACAGCTCTATGGAAAAGGTAGCCTCTGTCATTACGCGCTTCTGTACTTTTCCTAAAATTGAATTATTCAAACTTTTTAAGCTGACCCTTTTTAACTTTCTGGTCGGCAATGAAGATATGCACTTAAAAAATTTCTCGCTCATCACTCGTAACCAGATGGTTTCTTTGTCTCCTGCCTATGATCTTCTCAATACCACAATCGCGCAAACAAATACCCGCGAAGAGTTGGCTTTGCCCCTCCATGGCAAGAAAAATAATCTCCAGTTCAGAGATTTCATCGATTATTATGCCAAAGAGAAATTAGGCTTAAATCAAAATGTCATCCAGGAGGTGCTCGAAATGATTCAGCAAACATTGCCAGAATGGCAGAACAAAATTTTGCAGAGCTTCTTGTCTCCAGCCATGCAAAAAAAATATTTAGACTTATTAGAAACGCGTTGCCAGCGACTTCATTTAAAAACCCCAACGTAAGCCGATTCCGGATAGGGATAGATAAATGATACGCCCACCAGAGCTTGCATCGCTATTGCAAAGCCGCGAAACAAACGTAGCAACCCCTAATCACTAGAAAGCCATGGATTGCTGCGTGGTTAGGCTTTTTGCAATGATGCGCTGACTTAAGGTTGGCTAGATAATCCCCTTATAGATTCTTCTGTTATCTCAGCGGGAGCGGTTCCCTCTGGGCTTTTAAACGTCAGAAAATAACGGGGAGAGCGGGCTCGCGTTGAGGTAACACTGTAGACTCTCCAAGGCCTCGAGTCAGGAGGAGAAGAGGCTTTTTCGGCGTATGTAAGATTAATTAAATTGCGAGCATCATGAAGTATACAATTGAGTTGTTCATTCTTTTCGGTCACGTCCTTGTCTTCCTGAGAGGTATCCACACCCGAAAGTTGTGCCAAGAGACTGTGCTTTTTTTTGTTTTTCCTTTTTTCCTGATACAAAAATTGAAGGATCTCGTGTAAATCCTTCGCATTGTAGGAGCCCTCTCCCTCCCGCCCAGTAGAATAGGTGACCGTTTGTGAGTGTGAGGAGTTCGCCGCTTTTTCTTCAAAAGCAGGATTCGGTTCATACTTTACAGGTTTGAAAGGATTCACCGGAGAAGGCTTATCCTGATAACCCCCGATGAGGCTTAGCAAGAGATGCTTCGCCCCCATGCCTATTTTTGTCATCATTTTCGAGGTCAAAGCGCCTGTCATAGCGCCTAATGCCATCCCTGTAATACAGCCCAAGAACGTGCCGACGATGGTACCTAGAAAGGGAACTGGAATAAAGAGAGTGCCGAATAGTGCACCATAGAATGATCCATACGTTCCTCCAACCGTGGTGCCAGTCACTGTGAGAATAATTCTGAGCAGATGGCGGCCGGCTTCTTTTTTCGGCTCGCTGAGATTGTGATGGAGATAATTCCACGATTTAGTAAATTTTTGCACGCTATAACGAATAGGAAATACAAGGATGTGCAGCGCTTTTTTGAAAAAATTCATATGTTCTCCGATTAATACCGATAATGATCTGACTTATATGGCCCTTCCACAGGAATATTCAAATACACCGCCTGCTCTTTTGTTAAGACCGTGATTTTTGCGCCCAGCTTTTGCAGATGCAAGCGTGCCACCATTTCATCCAATTGCTTTGGCAGTACATACACACCCACCGAATATTGCGCTGTGTTTTGCCAGAGTTCCATCTGCGCCAGTACTTGATTGGTAAAAGAGGTCGACATCACAAAGCTCGGGTGCCCTGTTGCACAGCCGAGATTCACCAGACGCCCTTCTGCCAGCACGATGAGGCGGTTGCCGTTGGGCAAATGCACATGATCGACCTGGGGTTTAATATTTTCCCACTTGTATTGGCGCAGAGAAGCAATGTCGATTTCCGAATCAAAGTGGCCGATGTTGCAAACAATGGTTTGATCTTGCATTTTGATCAGATGTTCATGGCGGATGACGTTGTAATTACCAGTGGCAGTCACAAAAATATTCCCAAGACCGGCAACATCGTCCATGGTGACTACGCGATATCCTTCCATGGCCGCTTGCAAGGCGCAAATCGGGTCGATTTCAGTGATCAAGACTACGGCACCAAAGGAGCGCAGGGCTTGCGCACAACCCTTGCCCACTTCGCCATAACCGCATACCACGGCAATTTTGCCGGCGATCATGACATCGGTGGCGCGTTTAATGCCATCGAGCAAGGATTCACGGCAGCCGTATAAGTTATCAAATTTCGATTTGGTGACGCAGTCATTCACATTAATCACGGGAACCTTCAGTTCACCTTTCTTGTGCATTTCATAAAGACGATGCACGCCGGTGGTGGTTTCTTCTGAGATGCCCTTGATGTTTTTTAACAGTTCGGGATGTTCCTTGTGCAAGAGTTGGGTGAGATCACCGCCATCGTCCAAGACCATGTTGGGCTGCCAGCCATCGGGGCCTTGAATGGTGCTGCGGATACAGTCCCAATATTCTGCTTCGCTTTCTCCTT
>Ga0206838_10130_pt2 | contig 21348 bp, 21 predicted proteins | sample Alteio_BWOrgCont_26_FD_152879 | JGI IMG/M metagenome (GOLD analysis project Ga0206838, IMG submission 152879) | Enriched cells from forest soil in Barre Woods Harvard Forest LTER site, Petersham, Massachusetts, United States -... | ecosystem: Environmental > Terrestrial > Soil > Temperate forest >...
TCCAAGATTATGCGAATGGCGTCATCGTCCATTTGAGCCCGTATGTCGTCGATATCGGTCAATTGAATTCGGCCACTGAGCCGCAGCCTTGTAGTGTCTCCGGCCGATTCCTTTTCAATCCGTAACATTGATCGACCAGTCCTCTCGGGCGGGGTCTCAGCCACCAATGCCAGATCGGGATCCTGCTTGCCGATGTGGGCGGCCAAAGATAGCGCCAATTCCAGCGAAATCGCGAGCGAGTAGTCCGGACAGAAGGCACAGAAATTATTAGTTGCGCCCTTGCATCAATTCATCGTCGGTTGCCGGAATCCACGTTTCTGCAATATTCAGGCATGCATGGCAAGTGCCATTCGTAAACCACTGAAGAAAAATGGCCGACATCGATCCCGAGAGCCGCGTTTTCGGCAAAATGACGAGGACTCAGCGAGTTGCCTAGGTTCGCTAAACGGAGGCGTGTTGTTGGTGGCTGTGCGTGGTCGAAACGCCCGGAGAGCAGGCAAGTTGCACGAAGGCGAACCCCAAAAGGATTGCGTGGTGCGGGGGGCGGCACCCACTTTTGTTGAAACAGTGTTTGCGATTTCAGGAGTCGTGAATAGCACGGGCTTTGGCGGTGCGTTCGATCGATGCCGTGAACCACGGCCTGAATGCGGAGCAATACAGATATCCATTGTGCATCAGTCACCCGCGTTCAGAGCGCCCGGTCGTCGAAATCTAGTGAATATCACGCTCCTCAACTTGCTCAAAGAGCTTGTAATTGTCCCGATAATCAACGTGAACGCCAATGAGTACCGGACCAGGAGTATCGAAGGCCTGTTTGCGTACTGGCTTGATTTGGTCCGGAGACCGAATCAGAAGGCCATGTGGCTCCGAAGGCCTCGGCGTATTTCACAGAGTCGACCGGGCCGAAGCCTGTTCCTGACGGTCGGCCATACTTCTGTTCCTCTTGAACAGCCACCATGTCGTAACTACCGTCGATCCAGATCATATGTATGAGATGGGACTGGAGCCTGACCGCGGTTTCAAGCTCCATCGCAAAGAAAAGGAATCCACCGTCACCGGAGAGTGACAAGACCTTCTCGGATGGACGTACGAGCGTCGCGGCGATAGCCCAGGGAAGTGCAACGCCGAGCGTCTGCTGTCCATTGCTGATGAGAACCTGACGCGCACGGAAGCTGTAGAGATGCCGCGCCAGCCAGATGTGGAAGGAGCCCATGTCGGAGCAGAGCGTCATGTCGGGCGTCAGAATCTGTTGGAGCTCCGTTATGAGCCTCAGCGGATGAATCGGGACACCGTTCATCTTCTCAGCAGAAACGGCCAGTTCCTTACGCTCCTCCGCGATGCTGTTCATCAGCTGTTGGATGTCTGCGTCAGGGCCAGCGTGCGAGATGAGTGCTGTAAGAAGCCGCAGTGTGGCTGCGATATCCCCAACGAGCTCGACGGCTGGATTGTAGGCGTTGTCAATGTCTGCGGGGAGCACGTCGATGTGCACAATCGGCCGCTTCCTGCCCTTGTTCCAAACCGGCGGATCGTACTCGACCGCATTGAATCCTATAGTGACTACTAGATCGGATGCTTAGAGAATCCTGTCCGCAGGCTGATTAGCCAGCAATCCAACGCGGCCTGCGAAGTTCCGAAAGAGTTGTTGCGAAATGGAACCGGCAGCCTGGAAGGTGCCGACGGCTGGCAGTTTTCCGCTCGCTACTAACTCGTGAACGGCTACCGCATTCTCCGGTTTGCTCGCGAGTAATCCGAGGAGAACCACCGGCTTCTTCGCGCGGTTGAGCAGGCGCGCTGCTTCCTCGATGCCCGTCTGGTCCGCCGGCCCCATCGCCAGGAAATGAGACTGAGGAAGAACCTCACACTCGGCAGGCTTTGTCATAATGTCTTTGGGCAGACTGACGAAAGCTGCGCCTGGCCTGCCTGTCTCTGCAGTTCTAAACGCATTTGTCAAAACCTCGGCAGTTGATTCGGGCGAATCGACTTCAGCGCTGAATTTGGTTACGGCTTTGCAGATACTCACCGAGTCCATGGCCTGGTGAATCTGTTTGAGCCGTTCGGAAACGGCCACAGCTCCTCCCAGCGCCACAATAGGGTCGCCCTCTGTATTCGCTGTTGCTGCTCGTGCCGGCAAACGACGGTCTGGATCGAAGAGTCGACGAGCGTATTGAAAACCTTGTCGATCTTTGCACCGGGGATTCCGAATACCCACTTGACGTCATTTTGTTCGAGCGTCTTAACGACGATGTCCGCACCTGTCTGCTGAGCGCTCTGCTTGCTGTCAGTGGTCATTTGGATCTTCCTTCTTGTGAACCTGTTCTGCGTAGGCGAGATCCTTAGACGTGTCTTTGGTAAGGTCCGCTCGCAGAAACTCCTCAGACTCGGGGAGAGACAGATGGAAGTCGTTCAGTCTCTCCACTCGTATTCGCAGATGTTTGCCACTGCACTCGAGGAGATGGCCTCCTTTCGACCGGTCCTCGGAAAGAAAGTGGAAGTGATATCCCGCAATATTGAGAGCGCTCGAAAACTGCGGAGCCCAGATGCCGACGAGGGTTCCATCGACACCTGCAAACTCAAATTCCGGTTGAATCGCCGCAGCTTTGGCGAGAGGAAGCCCCTCCAGCGTCTCCCTCATGGCGCGGGTATGTACGTGTCCAAAGTGACCGTCGATGCGGAAGGCATAAAAGAGATTGTCCGAATTGCGATACTGATCACAGATTTTTGTGAGGTCCTTGAAGCTTGAGGCATTCTCGATCATCTGATCCTGGTCTGCAACGAAGTGCGTGACTACAGCGAAGGGAGTTCCAAAGTCCTTCTCGATCTTTGTGACTTTGCCGTCACTCCGTACCTGATAGATAGCTCCATCGAGTACGACCATTTCGCCATCAAGGTTCTCGAAGGTTCCAAGCCCGAAGTCTCCATAGTTGAGTAGGAGATTGCTCGACACCGCCCTTTCGTAAACTCCTTGGACAAGAGCCCCGGATGTAGAGATCTGGAAGAGAGTGTGCAGGGGTATGCCAAGGCAACGGGAAAGCATGTCCGAAACGAGCTGGGAGATGGGCTCTCCCGTCTCCTTGAACAACTTTTAAAGTGCGCTCTGCAAAGACTTCGAAATTGGAACAAGCATCATATAAGTTCTCCACGGGCTAAAGCATTAGACAGGTTGTTTCGGTGTCGGCGGATATTGATTTGCGATCCGTTTTGAAGATGCGGAGAAGCAGGATAAGTGAAGGAATTAAGATCACGCCCCCCAATGCGACAACGATCTCTATGTCCACGAGGATGTTTGGTGGAGAGGCGCTACTGAAGATCGTGAGCTCGGGCCGGACAAGGTATGGATACTGGGCAAAGCCCCAGCCGATCACGATGAGTCCGACCTGGGCTGCCGCGGCTATGCGTGCGCGGGGATAGCTGCGCGACCAGAGCGCCTGGAAGGCAACTAATGTCGCTATTGCAGCTCCCACTTCGATTACCAAGCAATCGGGGGAGCGTGAAAGGCCGTCTAGTATCCGCTGAGCGGAATTGTCTGCGACAAGGTAAGTCGCAAAGGCAGCCATGACGGAAACAAAACCAGAGAATAAGGCGCGCTTCCGGAAGTCTCCCTGCAGTTCAGAATCGTCGGTCTCGACGGTAAGATAACAGGCCGATAGATAAGCGAAGAGTGAAAGCGCTAGCAAGCCGACAATCAACGGGAACGGCTGCAACCATGTGCTAAGAAACCCGCCTTCACTCCTGCCGTCATCGACCAGTACAGCATCACCCGAGATTGCGCCGATCACGATACCCAGGAACAAAGGCGTGATGCTGCTCGAAATTGAGAACACCTTTCCCCAGTAAAGCTGCGTTCTAACGTCGCCTGCAAAATAGGCGCGAAAGACATACGATGAACCGCGCAATACGATGCCGAGGAGGATCAGAAAGATCGGGACGGCAAGGCCTACACTCATCGAGCTGAACGCCGGCGGGAAGCCGGAAAATAACAGGACGACAAGTAGGATCAACCAGATGTGGTTTGCCTCCCATACAGGCTGGATCGCCTGTGCAATCAAGTCGCGCTGACCCTTCTTTCGCGGTCCCGAGCAAACGAGATCCCAAAAGCCAGCGCCATAGTCGGCTCCACCGAGCAGGGAGTAAATCACCAGTGAGATCAGCAAGATTGTCGCAAGGACTACACATGGGTTCATACGAGAACCTCTGGGTGTTCGATTTGCTTCGTCTCCGGCGCGGCGATCACATGCCTGCTCAATAACCAGACAACGACGATTCCGAGAATCACGTACACCACTGCCATCACCGAGAAGGTAAGTGTCACGTTCGGCATCGAAGTCACTGCATCCCTAGTGCGCATGCGGTGATAGACGATCCAGGGCTGACGGCCCAACTCGGTCACCATCCATCCTGCCTCCAGAGCCACGAAACCAAGTGGGCTGACGAGAACGAGTGCTTTCAGAAAGAGTGTGTGAAGAGGGCGCTTCTTCCATGAGATCCAGCCTGACGCAACGGCGAAGAGAGATAATAGACCGCCACAGCCCACCATGGTTTGGAAACAAATGTGGACGATTCGCACGTTCGGCCAGTCGGACTGTGGCTCTTGATCGAGTCCTTTGATCAGCGCATTATATTTATGAAACCCCAACAGGCTCAGCCCATGGGGAATCTCGATGGCAAACTTTGTCTCGCGTTCATCCGGAAAAGGAATTCCACCAATGCGCAGCGGTGCGCCCATTTCGGTGTGAAACTGACCTTCCAGGCTAGCCAGCTTCATCGGTTGCTTCTCCGCTACCATGCGGGCTAGCGCATCTCCACTTACGCTCTGAAGGATTACGGCCACGCCTCCAACCAGCAGCGCGATTCCGATAGCTACCTCATCGAATCGATTCCTTCCGCGGCGCAGGAGAAGCCACCCATGGATACCGGCTGTCGCAAAGCCGGCGGCGGTATATGCCGCCAGGACCATGTGCACGGCTTCTGGAATTCCTGCTGGATTCAGCATTGCAACAAATGGATGGATGTTCTCGAACTTTCCAGCCACGATATCGAAGCCTGCCGGTGTATTCATCCAGCCGTTCACAAGCGTAACGAATATCGCGGAGAGGACGCCACTGACTGCGACAATGATGCCCGAGGCAAGATGAAGCCACCCGGGCACTCGGTTCCAGCCATACAAGTAGATTCCAAGAAAGATCGCTTCGGTAAAGAAGGCAAAGCCCTCGAGCGAAAACGGCATGCCGATGACTGAACCCGCATACTGCATGAACCGGGGCCACAAGAGGCCGAGCTCAAAGGACAAGACAGTGCCGGAGACGGCCCCGACGGCGAAGAGGATGGTTGTCCCCTTCGCCCAACGCTTCGCCAGTAAGAGGTAGGCCGGATCTCCCGTCAATCTCCAACGCCACTCTGATATGGTCATCATCAAGGGCAGCGAAACGCCGATCGTTGCGAATATGATATGGAACGCGAGCGACATCGCCATCTGAGATCTAGCCGCGATGAGATTGTCCATTTCTCTCCTCTCCTGTTCATGGGTGCATTGCGGCGGCGTGCACTCTTATGCACTAAGGTGTTGCTGGCGTTTCCACGGTTGATCTACTGCCGTCGATTACGTCCGGGCAGCCGACTGCACCGGAGGCAAAAAGAATAGGTTCAAGGAACGAGCCCCCTGGGCGCCGTGCACCAGAGTGGCCTCAACATCAGCGGTGGCCGATGGCCCCATCATGAAGCATCCGAATGCTGTTTCATCGAGCCGCACGCGACGGTATCCCGCGTGCATATCCGAAACAATCTCATTCGGATCTAGAAGAACAATGAGGTGTTGCGAAAGGAAGCCTAGAGCATCGACAATAAGGTCTTCCTGCGTCAGCCAGACGGCGCCACTCTCCGCTACGCCGAATTGCGCGCGAACGATCCCCACATCGACGTCGGCGAGTTCGTGTGGATCGTTAACTTCACTCACTCTACGCGTGCCGATGATCTCCGGTACGGCGGAGCAAATCACCTTCGCTCCTGGATGAAGCGCCTTCAACGTCGCCTCGGCCACCGCTACACTACCAACGTCGTGAGCGGCTCCTCCGGCTTTTTGGAGATGTACTTCAAACTCGAGTTTGAGAGGGTTGTCTGCGCGTTGAAAGACCGGGATCTGAGGAAGCTCCAGCTCTTGCTTAGAGAGAAAGAGGTTGCTGTATCGGATCGCATTCAGAATTGCTGCGCGACTCCTAGTCGTTTCCATGCTCACTCCGATTTGCGAGGTACCACTCGCGGAAAGTCTGCTTTGCTGGTTCAGGAAGCTGCCGCTCGCGTCCCCATGGATTCAATGAGTGGTTGTACAACAGGAAGTCCGGAGCATAGTCCAGCGCGGGAGCACCTACTTCTTCCATCAGGCGGAATTCTTCCGGATGTCCGAAGGCGTGACCGGCTGCCGCAAATGCCAGGCGTTTTACCAATGGAAGATATCCCTTTTTCGCCATGACCCTACGCCACTTGAAAATCTGATCGCTTATATCAATCTTCACGGGGCAGACGTCCGAACACGATCCACATAGAGTGGAGTGAAACGGAAGCTCACTGTACTTGAACTCGTCGAACGTAGGATCGAGGATTACGCCGATTGGTCCGGAATAAGTGGCACCGTAGGACAAACCGCCGCTGCGACGATAGACCGGACAGGTGTTCATGCAGGCTCCGCAGCGGATGCACTTCAATGAATGCCAGAAATCGGGCATGCCAAGCCGTCGGCTCCGTCCGTTATCAACCAACACGATGTGAAGTTCACCACCTTTTCTGGGTCCGGTGAAATGGGAAGAATATTGGGTGAGCGGCTCTCCTTCCGCGCTACGAGCAAGCAACCTCAAGAAGACGCCCATATCTTCCACTCGCGGAACCAGCTTCTCAATACCGATGCTGGCAATATGCAAAGACGGCACTGAAGCCCCGATGTCGGCATTCCCCTCATTGGTGCAAACCATGAAGGTTCCAGTTTCGGCGACGGCGAAGTTGCCGCCTGTCATGCCCGCGCCCGCCGCCAGAAATCTCGGTCGCGCGTTGTTTCGCATGACCTCGGTCAAGAAATGCGGATCATCATCATTTGGATCCGTGCCTATCTTGCGTGCGAACAACTGAGCTACGTCCTGGCGCGTTTTGTGGATTGAGGGAAACACAATGTGGCTGGGCGGCTGATCGTCGAGTTGCTGGATTCGCTCACCCAGATCGGACTCGATGACCTTGATTCCATGGTTTTCGAGGAATGGTGTCATCTGACACTCTTCCTGGAGCATCGACTTGCTCTTGATCAGTTCCTTCACTCCGTGACTCTCGAGAATCGAGTACACGATCGCGTTGTGTTCGGCGGCATCTATAGCCCAGTGCACATGCGCGCCGCGCTTTGTGGCATTGGCCTCGAACTCTTCGAGGTAATGATCGAGGTGAGTGAGAGTATGTTCCTTGATCTTCGAGGCAAGCTCGCGCAGTTCCTCCCATTCTGGGATGGCTGCTGCCTGCGCGTCGCGCCGCTGCATTGTTGCCCACAAGAAGCGATCGTGCATCGGTTCATGCACTTGATCATGAAGGATAAATAGCTCAGCTGCCGCTGCGGGCTCAGCTTTTTTCGCGTTACTCATGGCAGGATCTCCTCTTAAAATGGGCCACCGTTTAAGACTTGGGCGACGTGAATGTATTTGAGATTAAGATCTGCGCGCCGCGCGATTCCTTGCTGGTGCATCAGGCACGACATGTCAGGCGAGACTACGTATTCGGCCCCGTGCCGAAGATGATCATGAACCTTATCCAGGCCCATCCTTGCTGAGACAGCCTCATCCGTTACGCAGAACGTGCCTCCAAATCCACAACAATCATCCGGCCGATCTACGGGAACAATGACCAGGCCCTTGACTTTAGAAAGCAGCGATGCTGTTTTATCGAATGGTTCCCCCATGATTTCGGATGGCTTCGCGATTCCGAGGCCCCGGATGGAGCTGCAGCTATTGTGCAAAGCGACGGAGTGTCGAAACTCCGCCCATGGGAAGGAGTCGACTTGCAAAATATCGTGGAGGAACCCCACTAACTCATACGTATGTTGTCGAACGTGCCTAACATCATCTGTCTGTTCGATGGTATCGAAATGGCATCTGACCTGTTTGACGCAGCTACCTGCCGGGCCGACGATGTAGTCATAGCTCCTGAAGTTCTTAACAAAGAGGTTCTCGGCAGCTGCGGCATTGGCCTCATCCCCGCTGTTCGACATAGGCTGTCCGCAGCAAGTCTGGTTGAGCGGGAAATGCACATCGAGCCCAAATCTCTCCAGAAGTTGCAGGGTAGCAATTCCGACCTCCGGGAAGATCATGTCGATATAGCAGGGAATGAAGAGACCAACTCTTAGTCTTTTCTGAATGCTCGAACTGTTTGTGACTGAGATCGGAGAGGTCATTTCGATTCTCCTTCCTGTCCGAGAAGTATCCCCACCCGTGAAGCAAGAAGCCCAACTATGATGCCAACGGAGGTGTCGACAAGTCGGAGAATGGGTTGTATCCAGGCGGGGCCCTTACTTATTCCGGTAACAACAAACACTACGGCAGTCGTAATGGCCGTTGTAACGATGTCCTCGGAAAGGCCAATCAGACCCAAAATGACGGTGCCGAACCAGATAACCGCGGCCATCCCGAAGACACTGAACGGGAAAATGAGAAAGTATAAGAAGCAGAGTGCGAAGCTAAGGAGTGTCGCCAGCGTCCGCGAGATGGCCGCGCGACCGCTCTGGAGAGCTCTGTGTCGAAACACAAAGATTGTCGCTACTACTGCCCACATACCTCCGAGCAGGTCATTGTCGTGAGATACAGAATACTCACGCGCAAGGATGGTCGTGATGAGCCAATAGCTGATGAGACAGGAGATCGCTAACATGGTCCCAAAGCCAACTCCGTGGCTCATTCGTGATATGCGGCGTCCGACGGCGACACCTTCATTGTGTGTGGATTCCATCATTCAGTCCTCATCGAGTTCACATGTAGCGGAGACGGCCACATCTCGTGCAGTGGGGAGGCCTCTCACAAATCGATAGCCTTAATGTCTTTATGGGAAGAGAGCTCTTTGTCTACTAGCACGAATTGTGTCTTGCCGTCCTAATCGGCGGCCGTTTCAACACCTAGTTCGGCGGCATACTCCGGCTTGTACACGTGCCCGCGAATGAAGGCGACCATGTCTTTGGGGCGATTGACTCTCGCCAGTCCTGCGTCGAAGACGAGCTTGGCAACTCGCGCGGCCGTCTGAATCTCAACCTCGAGGATATTCGACTGCGGAGGGTACAGCATGCCGAGCTTCAACTGATCCGGTGTCACCTGGTCGGCGACGGCATTTGCCGCTTCGATGAACATTGCATCAGTTACTCGCTTCGCCTTTGTGGCGTAAATGGCCATCCCGACGGCCGGAAAGACATACAGATTGTTGGCCTGTGATGGCAAAAACGTCCAACCTTCAAAGTGAACAGGAGGGAACTGCACTCCGCCCGCATAGATCGCCGTGCCCTTCGACCACGCATAGGCATCTTCAGGCACACACTCGTGTTTCTGGGTCGGATTGGACATGGCGAAGATAATCGGGCGAGCGTTGAGAGCCGACATCCCTTCAACGATCTCACGCGAGAAGAGCTTTCCGATGGTGCTCGTACCAATGAGAATGGTGGGCTTGAAATCCACGATCGCACCGAGGAGTATTGGATACTCAGTCGCGGGATCCAGATGGTTGAAAGGTTTGGTCGGCGGCAATTTGTGAGCAAAGGGAAGTTTATGCGCCGCGAGGTCCGTCCGTCCCGAAACCACCAGTCCGTGTGAATCAAAGAGGCGAATCTGCTTGCGAGCGTCGTCGATGGCAACACCTTGATCGACCAGAGCAGAAACGATCAAGTTAGCAAGGCCGGTACCCGCAGACCCTGCGCCAACAAACAGGATCCGCTGCTCCTTGAGCTGGCCGCCGGTGATCTTCAGCGCATTGATCAGTCCTGCGAGCGTTACGCTGGCTGTTCCTTGGATGTCGTCGTTGTAGCAGGACACCTTGTGGCGATAGCGTGCAAGCAGGTTGACTGCATCGATGCCATTCCAGTCCTCAAAGTGCAGGCAGCAGTTCGGAAACACTTCCTGGACCGCATCCACAAACTCATCCACGAAAGCGTAGAGTTCCTCGGTTGCCGGGCGGCGCTGGCGCACCCCTAGATATAGCGGATCCTGCAGATAGGTTTCATTATTTGTACCCGCATCGAGCATGATCGGCAACAGACCCTGCGGCGGCACTCCCGCGGCTGCGGTGTAGAGTTGCAGCTTTCCAATCGGAATGCCCATACCGTTCGCGCCGATGTCTCCAAGGCCGAGAATACGGCCGCCAGTCGTAACGCAGATAAACCGCACGTCTTTGACGGGCCAGTTGCGGAGCACGTTTTTTATATGGCCTTTGCGGGTGATCGAGAGATACATGCCGCGAGGGCGTCGGAAGATTTGGTCGAATTTCAGGCAGGCCTCGGCAATCGTCGGGTCGTAAACAATCTCAAGGAAGCGGGCAGGATCGGACATCAGCGTGTGATAAAACAACGTCTCGTTGGTTTCCAGAAGACTCATCAGGTAGATGAAGCGATCGAGGTCGGTAGTCTTTGTCTCGAGCTGCAGCATGACACGGGAGAACTGGGTCTCGATCGACTCTGTCACGTCCGGTAAGAGGCCCACGATGCCAAGTGTCTGCTTTTCGGTATCCGTGAAGGCGGTTGACTTGTTGAGCGATGAATCCCGGAGTAAATCGATTCCGCGTATCGTGGTCGACATATTGTTACCATCCTCTTTAGTGTTGTTTGCTCCGTTGGCTTGTAAACGAAGCAGAAGATCTAAGTTCGTTCAGCTGGCTTTCGCAACATATGGATGAACCATCTTCGCCGGATCGACGACTCGGTTGAACTCGCCTTCCGTCACGTACCCCAGCGTCAGAGCGGCTTGCTTGAGTGTCAGGTCGTGGTCGAGGGCGTAGTGAGCAATCTCCGACGCTTTGTCATAACCAATGACAGGCGCAAGAGCGGTCACCAGCATCAGGGAGCGATCAACATGCTCCTTGATCTTCTTCAAGTTTGGCTGTGTCCCTTCGACAAGAAACTTCCGGAAGTTTGTGCACCCGTCAGTCATGATCGTGATGGAGTGAGCAATATTGAAGATGATCAGAGGCTTGTACACATTCATCTCGAGGTAGCCGCCAGCGCCCCCAAATCCAACCGCTACATCGTTGGCCATCACTTGCACCGCAAGCATGGTCAGTGCTTCGGCCTGAGTAGGATTCACCTTGCCGGGCATGATGGACGAGCCCGGCTCATTCGACGGAATCACCAATTCAGCAAAACCGGCACGCGGACCGCACGACAATAACCGAATGTCGTTTGCGATTTTGTAGAGCGATACTGCCAGAGTGCGTAATGTGCCAGAGAGTTGTACGAGGGCATCGTGAGCGCCCTGCACAGTGAACTTGTTTGGCGCGCTCACAAAGGGAAGGCTCGTAAGCCTCGCAATTTCGCCTGCGACCGCCTCGCCAAATCCTGGGGCGGTATTGATGCCTGTCCCTACGGCCGTGCCGCCAAGAGCGAGGCGATACACGCTCTTCAGCGCGTCCTCAATATATTCGAGATCTTCGCTGAGCATACCAGCATATCCCGACCACTCCTGCCCAAGCGTGAGTGGCGTAGCATCTTGCATATGCGTCCGGCCGATCTTTACGATGTCTTTCCATTCCTCAGCTTTCGCCGCGATTGCATCGCGCAGCGTAATCACCGCGGGTATAAGCCTCTCTTTCACGTTCACTGCCGCCGCAATGTTCATCGCCGTGGGAAAAGAGTCATTAGATGACTGCGACATGTTGACGTGGTCGTTAGGATGCACGGGCTTCTTGCTGCCAAGTGGCGTCCCCGCGAGTTCGCAGCAGCGGTTGGAAATCACCTCATTCACGTTCATATTGAATTGCGTGCCGCTGCCTGTCATCCAGACGTGTAGGGGGAACATGTCCTGATGCTTGCCCGCAAGGATTTCATCGCAGACTTGGACGATCAGCCCGTGATGCTGCTCGTCAAGACGTTTGCCGGCATAGTTAGCATTGGCAGCGGCTTTCTTCAGAGTGGCATACGAGGCGATCATCTCGCGCGGGATCAGATCCTTCCCGATCTTGAAATGCTCAAGCGACCGTTGCGTTTGTGCTCCCCAGAGTGCGCCGCTCGGCACTTCAACTTCGCCGAGGCTATCGGTTTCCTTTCGAACGTCTTGTTTCCCCACTGTACTGATTGCATTCATCGCTTCTCCCTTTGTTCGATATTCCGCAGATACTCAGCGTCTTCCTTTGTTACGACAACTGTGAAGGCATTCGGCCTGCCACACGCCTCGCCGTTTGTTTGGTTGAAAAGGCATCCTTTACATGGCTGGCGTGGCTCTGTGTTCAAGGGAATTGGTGTCAACGCACTTACCCGTCCGAAGAACGCGGCACCGTTGCCGTTCTCAAGTCCCTTGAAGATCTCGCGAACGCTCTCTCATGTAACTTCCATTTGAATCGCTCCTTAACTGCGGCGATCTACTCGTGCTCTTTCGCATCTAGATATGCAGGCATCATGCCAATTGCTAAGGTATTGAAAAAAGACTGTGTCACCATCAGATTCATGCTTCAGGCTCAGCAAAATGACGAACGCTCAGCAGAACGTGCCTGACTCAAGAACTCAGCAGCAACGGACGGACTCACCTGCGAGCCACACCGCCTTCTGAGACCTAGCCGCGATCAGATTGTCCATTGCTCTCCTCTCCTGTTCATTGGCGCATTGCGGCGGCTTGCACTCTTATGCACTAAGGTGTTGCTGGCGTTTCCACGGTTGATCTACTGCCGTCGTTTACGTCCGGGCAGCCGACTGCACCGGAGGCAAAAAGAATAGGTTCAAGGAACGAGTCCCTTGGGCACCGTGCACCAGAGTGGCCTCAACATCGGCGGTGGCCGATGGCCCCATTGACCTGCCCCCTCGTTCCGCACAGGTAACTCTGTAAATCTAGCCCGCCGCTGGAGCTGAGGGAAAGTGGGAAACACCGCAGGCGTTTTCCAAGTGAGCGAAGCTCACATCGTTTCCATAGCTCTGGGTTATGGCCACTCGCGCAAACTCGGCCGGGGTTTTATAGCCGAGACTGCTATGTGGTCGTTGCTCGTTGTATTCCGCTTTCCAGGTACTTATCTTCCTGCGTGCATCGAACAGGTTCGTGAACCAACCGACCCGCAGGCACTCTTCGCGCAATCTGCCATGAAAGCTCTCCACATGCGCGTTCTGTGTTGGCTTGCCAGGCTGAATGTGCCGTAGCTCGATCTTCCCATCCAGTGCCCAGGCCAGGAAATGACGACTGGTCAGTTCCGGGCCGTTGTCACAGCGAATCGCCTGGGGTCGGCCGCGTGTGGCGATGATCTCATCGAGCACCCGGGTCACGCGCCGGCTGGCGAAGCCAGTGTCTACTTCGAGCGCCAGACACTCCCGCGTGTAGACATCGACCACACTCAGCACGCGAATCATGCGTCCTGCGGCAAGCACATCATGAGCGAAATCCAGGGCCCACTCCTGGTTAGCGCCGCTCAGCACCGGGCGCGGCGATCTGATGCGCACACAGTGTTTGCGCTTCTTCCGCTTCAGACACAGACCCGCCTCGCGGTACACCCGCCACAGCCGTTTATGGTTCACTCGCTCGCCCTCACGTTCTACCAGCACCTGCAATCTCCGATAGCCGTATCGCGGCTTCTCTCTGCCCAGTCGCACCAGCTTCTCTCGCAGCGACTCATCCGATCGCCGCGACTGATACCGATAACTGCTCACTGCAATCGACATCAACCCGCACACCCGGCGCTCACTGGCTCGATACTGCCAGCCAAGCCAGCTCGCATCCGTCCTCCGGTCTACGAGCTCAACCCGTTTTTTTGCGATGACCGCCTTCAGCATCTCCTTGTCCAGACTCAGATCCGCCACCAGACGCTTCAGACGCGAGTTCTCATCTTCCAGCGAGCGCAGCCGCTGCGCCTCACTGACATCCATCCCGCCGAACTTCGCCTTCCAGGTATATATCGTTGCCTGGCTGACGCCACACTCCCGGGCCACATCATCCACTGTGCGCCCCGCTTCGACCTGCTTTAGCGCAGCAATGATCTGCGCTTCCGTATGCTTGCTCCTGCTCATCTCGCCCTCTCCTGAATCCGAAAATCATACTTCTTGCTGTGCGGATTCAGGGGTGCAGGTCACCATCATGAAGCATCCGAATGCCGTTTCATCGAGTCGCACTCTTAGTTTTTCCTGAGTCGAACCGTTTGTCGCTGAGAGCCTGTTCACGATCTTTTGAGAAGTAGGACGAGGAAGGCGAGGTGAACGAACTGCAAGCTGGTATTAAGCCTTGGTTCGCAGTTTTTCCACAGTCTTCGGTCCTTTTCCAGCCAAGCGAAGAGCGTTCGACCACCCAGCGTTTTGGGATTACAGCGAAGGGGTGGAGTACATTACGCTTGACGACCTGGAAGGTAGCATTCAAGGCCTGCTTTACGCCATCAGCAAAAGGTTGATCTCCCCAAATGTAAAGTGTGGGAAGCCATTGGCTCGCAATACGAAAAACTGACCTGATTCCTCGATGGCAATCAATTGCTTTATGTCGTTCGTGTATTGGGCGTCCAGGACCTTAGGGCGTAGCTGCAATTCGGAAATGTCGTCACACCTTGCGCTAATCTGCTCTGTAATGGGCACCGTCCGCCGATCTATCATCGGACGGCGCCCCAAACGCATTAGAACTGTTCCTGCTTGCAGCGTGTCTAATTTGCAGCATTGTCTTATTAGGCTCCAGATCGGCGCCGTGTCAGCCTCATTGAGCGGGGAGGGGGAACTGCGGAATCTGTTGCGCGATCTCCTCCGAGGAGAGAATGTGGATTCCATACTTCTCGAAGATCTCTATGGTTTTCGTGAGGTCCATGGTTGCATAGGTGAAGACTTCATCGGCTGGAATCTCCATCTTTTGTGCCGGGGCGTTCATTTCGTTCACGGCACTGTAAAAGCCGCCTGGCGTAATGAGCACTAGCACTTTGGCCACGGGAGATTTGAAATGGACCGCATGGGGTACGCCCTTGGGCAAAAACAACCCTGCGCCGGTTTCCACTTCAAAGACCTCAGTTCCGACATAGCCGGTGAGTTCTCCTTCAAGAACATAGAAAAACTCGTTTTCACGAGAGTGAACATGCGGAGGTGGCTCGGTTCCTTTTCGCGCCTGCGTGATCACTAAATCGTAATCTCCGCCCGTGTCCTGCTGCCCTGCAAGTTGACTAATTAAGATTCCCTTGTACCAACTCGAGTTTTGCAGGGAGGGTGAGCTCTTGAACGCCTTTGGTGCGAGTAATTGCGTGTTCATAGTTCCTTTCGTATGGATGAAGCTCATGAGTTGTTGCGACAAACGCCGCACAACGATAGCGGACAAAGACCAAGAGAATTTTAGCCACCCACCTTTCAATTGTGAACAACGTTTGTCTGAGATCGGAGAGGTCAGTTCCATTCTCCTTCTCGACTGAGAAGAACAATTCCCAATGACGTTCCGAAGGTCGCGAACATCAATGAACTGCAACCAATTCAACCAATGATTGAATTCGCTCTCATCCACGGGGTAACTTGGCTGACGATTCCCAAGCCATTAGCGCGTGCGCTCGCTGTTACGGGCCTCAGATTGTTCTGGTGCAACGAGGTGCGCAAGGATAGCCTCGCGTGAAAGAGTCGCGATTTGGCGGCCGCCGAAGAGATACCGAGGGCATCAGCTATCTCACTTATTGAATACTCCCGGGCACATTGAAGCTCCAGCGCATTTCGGAGACAGGGACGCAACCGTCGAATTGCTCCTCTCAGTAGTTCCGATCTTTCATGTCTTATATAAAGATGCTCGGGATCTTCCCTGACGTCAGGCCTTTCCCATGTGTTGTTCGATCCAAAACAATCGACGCAAGAGCCAATCGATTGGTTGTTTAGTTTGCGTCTTTTTCTCAAAATCATGAAGGACTGGTTGATTGCAATCCTGGTGACCCATGACGAAAAAGTGGATCTACCTTCAAAGCTATTGAGATGGGTAAAAGCCTTAAGAAAGGAGTCCTGGAGTGCATCCTCCGCATCTTCCCAGTTTCTGGTGATCCGATATGTCGTTCGCAGAAGTGTGCGGAAGTGACGCTCTCTGAGCTCAGCGAAGGCATTGATATTTCCGTCTTGTGCAGCCACGACCAGCGACTCGTCGCTCATCGCTCTTAGACTGCCGCCGATTACGGCGTCGTTGTTAGACAGCATTTGTTGATTCATAGGGAACGTCCATTCTCGCGAGGTAACGCCGGGATTGCATCTTGTACGCGCGGGTTGTCTAGATGCGGCTGAAAGCAGTAGCCCAAATGGAACATTTACTCTTTGCGCTACTAATGGTTGCTTCACATGTGGGTTTATTCCTTCGATCTACGACCTGGAAGCCGCTTTGATTGCAGCTCACCTGCGAGGGCTTTCAGGCAGTTTCTGAAACGGCTTCTAGTTGAGAAACCAATCAACCAATCGCTCGAGATTCGCCTTTCCTTTCGCCAGGCTTAGTTCCGATTCCTGACGATCTCGATTCCAAGCGTTGTCAACAATTACGCTCCGAAGATCTCGAACACCGACAAGCTGTAACCAAAAGTCGAGATAAGTTGCCTGGTGATCGAATCGCGAAGGCGGTATGGGAGTTCCTTCCAGGAAGCGTGAACCGCGTGTATAGACGACGACTGCCTTCTCGACATTCAAGAGAGGGCCGTACTGTTTGCCGTCATAGGTAAACAGATACTTCCGCTGCGCAACGAGATCAATCAAATGCTTGAGCTTGTAAGGCAGTCCAAAGTTCCACATTGGGGTTCCCAAAACGATTCGATCGGCACTCTGAAAGCGCCGAATCAGCGATTGAATACGCTCCCATGCGTCGGACTCTGCCTCAGTCATCGTTTCGTGCTTCACTGCCTTGTACTTCGCTCCAATTGCCTCATAGTCGAACTCAGGTAGCCGTTCATGCCAGACGTTCAACGTATCCACAACTATCGAGGTGTCGTTGGACGTGCATGCCGCAATGAATGATTTGGTGAGAGTGATCGAATCGGAAGAATCGCCCCTTGGTGATGACTGAATGTCGAGAATATGCAATTTGGATCCTCCGGGAGTTTTATCTCTGCGCGCATGACACTCCCATTTGTGCCGCGTTCGCCGGGTGACGGCGAAGCAATTATTTCGTCGACCCAATAAGACGCGCTTGTCGATCACAGACTCTATTACTTGAGAGCAAGCGAAGATCTTCTCATCGGAGATTTGGGCGCAACGGTGGTCACGCCTTCTAAAGCCAAGGAGTTGTTCTTCGTCAGACTCAGCGTGAATGCCGTCCTCTCTCGGTTCCATTCCTCCAAACAAACGCTGCCACCGTGCTCTTCGGCTATTCGACGTGCCAGGGTGAGCCCCAAGCCTGTTCCGTTGGGTTTTCCTGCGGTCACGAACGCATCGAACAACGTTGTTCGAACAGACTCAGGTATGCCGGGACCATTGTCCAGGATTGTGACGTTGATCCGGTCATCGACTTCAGTAAGGAGGACCTGCACTTCGGGCGCGTGAGTTGAGCGTTTCGCGGCTTGGCAGGCGTTGAGCAGCAAGTTATATATGGCACTCTCAAGACTCTTTGCATCGATGTCCGATCCCGCCGGCGGGAGTTCGCTGACTGTGATGGACACGTTTCGCCCGTCTGGATGCAACTTCACCGCGACAATAGCTTTCTCGACGACCAAGGAAACGGGCTCATGGACGAGCGGATCTTTCCGTCCGCTCCTGCCGAAGTGCAGTAGTGACTCAAGGCGCTCTGTCATCGCGAGCACTGCTTCTTGAATTTCGAGCAACAGATCAGCCCGCACGCTCGCGCATATATCCTGGCGCTCAAGGAACTCGGCGTTCGCATAGATCGCCGTGAGCGAGTGGCGCATATCGTGGGAAATCGACCACACCATCCTGCCGATTTCCGACATCCTCTCTGCCTCTAGCCCCCCTCCGGTTCCCTTTCGCAGATCCAGAGCAATCCGCTTATCGAACATGAGGATATTGCCGCACTCTGGAGTCTTTCGTTTCAAGGTGTCCTCGGCTTTGCACGCCTCGATAAATGACTTGTTGAGTGTGATCGAATCGGACAATTCGCCTCTTGGTGACGACTGAATTTCGAGAAGTGTCATTTGGTCCCTCCGGGGTATGGGGAGTTTCTTGCGGAGGCCCAGCTACTTTGAGACCGCACGTGCCGCACTCTCAATTACATCTGCAACTTCCTTGGGGTGCGATACATAAACGCAATGACTGGCGCCTGCGACTTCGACCATGTGGCTATGAGCTCGCTTGGCGTACCAGCGTTCAAGGTCAGGGTTGATGGTCCGATCGCTTCCCGCCACGAGCATCCAGCTCGGTTTAGTTCTCCAGGCGGCCGTAGTGATGGTCGCTGAGAAATTGGTCGCAAAGTTGAGGACCTGCGAGCGCGCCATGAAAGCGGCCTGCTCCACGGAGAGATCGGCAGCAAAGTACTCATGAAACTGCGCAGGATCGAGGTACGTGAAACCATCTGCCGTCTTTTTCAGCGCACCAGATCTCCCGAGGTCACTCGGAAAGCGTTTCCCGTCGTCTCCTTCGTTTTCCCCAGCGTCTGGCATGTGCGCTGCAATGTAAACCAATCCGGCAACTGATGGATCCGTGCCTGCTTCCGTAGCCACGGATCCCCCGTAGCTGTGGGCGACAAGAATGCTGGGTCCGTCTTGCAGCGCGAGAATCCGCTTCACCGCGGTCACATCATCTTGGAAGGACGTCTCCGGCTCTTGGACGATGTTCACATTGAAGCCGTCCTTGACAAGAATGTTGTAGACGCCTTTCCAGCCCGAACCGTCCGCCCAGGCGCCGTGCACGAGGACGATATTCTTCACTTCTGACTGCTGAGCTTGTAAGTGTGGTGTGCTCGATAATGCCGCAGCACACAACGTCGTGGCGAATACTGCACATTTATTAACCATACCTATTTCCGATGTCCTTTCTTGTTCAGCTTTGTAGAGCGCTTCAAAGCCCCGGGACTGTCCTTGCGGCGAGGCTTTCGTCCAGCGAGTTCGACTGATGCCTAACCCCATCGCTAAACGCAACCTCATGGCCGCTCTCAATCCCTTTGACAGTCTCGCGGACGCTGTCTGATGTAATTTCCATCTGAATCGCTCCTTAAGTTTGGCCATCCTTCTCCTGCGCCTTCGCCTTTGAATATGCAGGCATCATGCCAATTGCTAAGATATTGAAAAGAGACAGCGTCACCATCAGGCTCATGCTTCACGCTCAGCAAAATGACGAGCGCCCGGCAGAACGTGCTGGAAACGAAGACTGACCGGCGAAGGGTGGCCTTACATTTCGAAGTGGTCTGGTCTAAGAATGGGAAAGAGAATCCGATGGCAGGAGCCGCTCGTCGGAAGCGAGAGCCGGCCCGATTAGATGGTTTGACGTTCCCGGTACTTGTTGATTCCGAAACGCCTGATCTTCGATTCAAGCGTCTGCCGCGGAATTCCGAGTTTTGCAGCCGCGCCTGAAGGTCCGGAGATACGGCCATGGCACTCAGCAAGGGCAGCTTCGATCAACTCTACTTCACGATCTGACAGCGTCGAAATCCCTTCGCGTGGCTGCCGAGACTCTGGCGATTCCAATTTAAGCCAGCTCTCATCAACGAAGAATGTGTCCGTTTCACTGAGAATGACTGCCCGTTCCACGACATTTTGCAATTCACGGATATTCCCCGGCCAGTTGTAGGCCGTTAACCGCGCCAGCGTTTGCCTACAGATGTGTAGGATCGTCTTGCCGGCCGCCTTGGCGTATCGCCCAACAAAATATTCGACGAGCAATGGAATATCCGCCGTTCGCTCGCGAAGCGGTGGAACGACAAGCGGAACAACATTGAGTCTGTAGAAAAGATCCCGGCGGAAGGTTCCGGCAGCAACGGCAGCAGGAAGATCTGCATTTGTGGCTGCTATTAGTCGGACGTCTACTGAGATCGGATGATTACTTCCCACTCGCTCAAACTCGCGCTCCTGGAGCACACGCAGGAGTGCGATCTGGGTTTCCATCGGGAGATCGCCGATCTCATCGAGGAAGAGCGTCCCGCCGTCAGCGGATTCAAACCTCCCCACACGCCTCTGCAGGGCGCCCGTGAAGGCGCCTTTCTCGTGCCCGAAAAGCTCAGAGGCAATCAGCGATTGAGGGATGGCGGCGCAGTTCACGCGGACGAACGCTCTCGCTGCGCGGTTCGATCTCCGATGGAGCGCACGCGCAATCAGTTCTTTACCCGTTCCGGATTCGCCGAGGATGAGAACGGTCGAATCCGACGGCGCAACTTTTGCCACTTGCCTCAACACCTGCCGCATGGGTTCACAAGAAGCGACAATTTCCTCAAACATCGAGAAGCGATCGATTTCTTCGCGCAGCGCAAGGTTCTCGTTTTGGAGGCGCTGCTCAGCCAGCTTGCGATCTTCTATGTCGGTTCCCGTCGCAAACCAGCGCACGAGCCGTCCCTGTTCGTCGCGGAAGGGGTTATACCGAAGGAGGTACCAACGATACTTGCCGTCTTTTCCGAGAATCCGCTGTTCGCCCTCAAACGGAACACCATTTAAGATCGCACTTTGCCGTACTTCTCTGAACCTGTCAATGTCCTCAGGATGAATGACTCGATAGGGGGAACCTTCTGCCTGCATCTCCTCAACCGACAAACCGGTGTACTCGAGTCCCACTCGATTTACATAGATAGGTCGACCATCGGTATTCAGAACGACGATGATATGCGGGATAGCATCGGTAATCCGGCGGAGTTCGTGCTCATCTCGCCGATTCTTCTCCTCTGCCTGTTTGCGCTCCGTGATATCCATATTGGTCCCAACAAATTCGACAACATCGCCCAACTCGTTCAAGACAGGATGCCCGGTGGTATGAATGTGCTTTATAGCTCCATCGGGAAGAACGATGCGGTAGTCCGCTGCATAGCTCGTTTTCTGAATTTTGGATCTTTCGAAGAGCTCCAGCATGCGCTTCTGATCCTCGGGATGACTCCTGCTAAACCACAATTCAAAGATCGACTTGTCCTCATCAGGCTCAACGCCGTATGTTCGAAACATTTGCGGTGAGGCTGTGACTGTACCCGACGCAAGATCAAGCTTCCAGCTACCTGTTTGGCTTATTCTCTGCGCCTCAAGCAAATATGCTTCACTGCGTCGCAGTTTCTCTTCTGCGCGTTGCCGGTCCTCTATGTCGGTGTTTATCCCGAACCATTT